>Ga0214472_10004521_pt1 | contig 14697 bp, 12 predicted proteins | sample RVTome_6_FD_207662 | JGI IMG/M metagenome (GOLD analysis project Ga0214472, IMG submission 207662) | Soil microbial communities from uranium-contaminated site in the Upper Colorado River Basin, Wyoming, United States - RVT140D175 | ecosystem: Environmental > Terrestrial > Soil > Contaminated >...
ACTACTAGGTGTTGGCTGGATGCTAGGCTCAACAATCCGTAAGTTCAATAGCAACCATAATCAGATTGTACATAAATACCATAATCATGGAACACTTATTGAGCTTATTTGGACTATAACACCAGCACTTGTACTGATTGCTATTGCTTTCCCTAGTTTCAAGCTTCTTTATCTTTTAGATGAGGTTATAGATCCAGTCATCACTGTTAAGGCTATAGGAAACCAATGGTTTTGGACCTATGAGTATAGTGATTATGTCAATGACACAGGTGAAACTATAGAGTTTGACTCTTATATGATACCTGATACAGATCTAGAACCAGGACAATTACGTTTACTTGAAGTTGATAATAGGGTAATTCTTCCTGTAGATACCCACATACGCTTTATCGTAACTGCTCGTGACGTTATTCACTCTTTTGCTGTTCCTTCCCTTGGTCTTAAACTTGATGCTCTTCCCGGGAGATTAAATCAAACCTCAGCTATCATAAACCGTGAGGGTGTCTTTTATGGAATGTGTTCAGAGCTCTATAAACAGGGCCCCCATATTGGTAACAGTATGGTGCGTATAGGCTGTCTGCTGGAAACTCCTAAAGACTGGGATACCTGTCCTGCTTAAATAGGAGGTTGGGTGACAATTCTCAGTATATTACAATGGGTAATCAGCAGGAAACCTTTAGCTGAGGAATCCTCAGAGACTATATGCCTACATCCTAGACTAGGATGATGAGATAGTCCATACCATACTTAAATTTATGGGTTAAATGCTGTGGCGTTTTACATTATGGTATGCCGATAGTTATCCAATCCGTTTCTCTTGAATCTTACTTGTTATGGCTTTCTTCTCAAAATTCCCCCCCTCACTCTCCATTGTTCCTCCGTGCTAGCTACGCTAAGCAACTCCTAACCTTTCCTACTTCGAGAAGATATCATACCTCCACCCCTACCCCTAGTCTTAGCCGGGCTGAGCTAAGCGCCATAGTTGTAACTCCTGAGCAGCATGAGGTAATAGTAGGCAGCTTACTAGCTGACATGAGCGCAATCAAACCAGCAGGGCCTAAACGTAACACTAGGCTCACCATAGGTCAATCCAAATTGAATCTAGATTACCTCCTTTCGTTATCAACCTTACTCACCACTCTCATTCGACAACAAACTCTAACTCCTGATAACAAATTAGATCGAAACACAGGAATTCAGTATTATGGATATAAACTCTGTACTATGTCTCTGCCTTGTCTTAACATTTATCGGGAGTGGTTCTATCCTCAAGGAATTAAAATCGTTCCTACAGACATAGCGGATCATCTTACTCCTCTGGGTTTAGCTCATTGGTATATGCAGGATGGATCAAAAACTACAGATAATGGGGTTACCTTTGCTACTCATTGTTTCAGTGAGGCTGAAATACTACTTCTCATTCAAACCCTGTTTACTAAATTTGGTCTTAATTGTACACAACAAAAAGGAGGTGCTGATAACCAAAAGGCTATTTATGTACGTCGTGCTTCTATCCCTGCTTTCATAGAGCTGGTCAGTCCTCATATCCATTCTTCTATGCACTACAAGCTGCCTACTAAATAGAGCTCTGCGGAGTTCTTCATTATGGTATGCCTATCGTTATTGAATCTGTCTCTCTTGAATCTTATTTACTATGGCTTTCTTCTCAAAATTCCCCCTGAGCAGCATGAGGTAATAGTCGGGAGTTTGTTAGGGGATATGAGTGCCGTAAAACCAAACTTCTGTCATTATAAATCGTTCTATGTTCAAAGAATTATTTGCCACACTGAAAACACGGCTATGTTGGAATTGGCAGACAAGTGTGACTTAGGATCACGTGGGTAATACCGTGAGGGTTCAAATCCCTCTAGCCGTATTCTGAGCTAACTTGCCATAGTTCATTTAATAAGGTTGCTAAGGGTAAGTATGTTAATCAACTCCTTTTTCAATTATGTTACAAAAATAGATTAAGTAACTATGGAGGATAGCTAGGGAAGATAGGAACTCTCTTACCCCTTATTAACAGGGGTGTAGAAGTAGTAGTGAGAGCTAGATTTAGTAATTAAGAGTATAGAATAGGGGAAAACTGTATACTATACGATGCTACTGATGGAGTAGCCAAAAAGTAGGAACCTAAAAAGGATTAGGGCTAAAGTTAGGGTAGAGTATTCTATCTTGCTTCCATGCTTTAAGAAATAGACTAATGAGTAGATTACAGTATAGGGAATATTTAGAGAAGAATAGGGAAGGTATATGTGGTAACTAGCTTAAGAATACCATACCTGAACTATCTCTTATAACCTAGCTAAATTCTTTACTTATAAACTAGTGCCCAAGTTACTATACCTCTAAAAACTCTGAAATTGGAGCAATCTCAATTTTTTCTAGAGAAAATCAAGTTCTCTTCTCACCATTTGGAGTTTATCACGCCCGTTATATCATTCCACAAAATCCCTTTAGATTATAGCAGGGATTCATACTTGATGTTTTTCTATGTAACTTTTTTAAAATCGATGTAATTCCTTTTTAAAAAAAGAAGGATTTGGGTTACATCTAATTGTAAAGAGTCATTCTTTCTTTCCAGCATTTTCCAATATGTCCGTCTTCTGATGATATCTCTGATGAATTTCCGTTATAGGTATTTTTCAAGGAGTAAGGGTAGGTTCGGAAGTGGAGTAGTGTAACAAACTCTTGGCGACTACGTGGTATAGGAAACCAAACAATCAAGTAATGTTTATGCCTCAACTAGTTCCTTTTTACTTTATAAACCAACTGTCTTTTGGTCTGATTCTACTATCTCTCTTGATCTACTTGGCTTCCAAGAGACTTCTTCCTCAACTGCTTCAACGTTTCATTTCAAGAATATTCATAACTCTCGCATAGTTTTTTCTTTCTTAAACAGCCCCTGGTTGCTATTACTAGGGTGACAAAAAGAAAGAGAATTGAATTAGTGCTGTTCAAAGAATCTACTTTAAAGGTCCACCAAAAGGTCTCACTTTGAACTTATCTTTTCTTTTTTCTGTCTCCAGGTAAGGGTTCTAGCTCAATTGGTTAGAGTGTAGTGTTGATAACGCTAAGGTTATGGGTTCGAATCCCATGGATCCTAACTCAATGAAATTACTATTCTATTTTTTCCCTGCTTCCCTTACCACCATAACTCAATCAAAATAGTAGCTCACCTTGATTCCTTAAATGACTCCTTCCGTTAATCAAACTTGATAAAGTAATCTAGCTTTACCTAAATAAGTAAATAGATAGGCTTCCCTCCTTGACTCCTTACCTTCATTCAAACTAGTTAACTAAAACTTAGAATAATAAGAAATAGCCTAAAGATAGACAAGATAAACTAGAGGAGCAGAAGCATAGCCTAGCCAAGTTCTCTAGGTTGACTAACTTACTTATTTACTTTAGACATAATTGATAAATGTTAATAATACTCTAAGTTATCAAGGACCTAATTAATTGTTTTATTTGTCTTTTATTTTTAGTGGGTGAGTGTTAATGGTTAATAAGTTGGTAAAGATAAGGTGTAATGCTATAGGTTAGCTAACTAAGCTTAGGCTAGTAGGTAAGGAGAATAGATAATTGTAGCTACTCCTTTGCAGATTTAATGAGAGTGTAGTAAGGGAGGTAAGTTACCTTTACCTTTTAGCTTTCCCTTACCCATTATAACTAAGGAGTCACCTTAATTACCCTTCCTACTTCCTTGTCACCTTCTCTATTTTGCTAAAAGAATAAAGGATATAGGATTATAGTAGGGTAGCATAAGGGATAGTGATCCCTACCCCTGAGCAAATGATCACTTATAAATGATTGCAAAGGTATAGACCAAAGATTAAGAATAATCTAAGATTGCTAAAGGGAATCAAATACTTTTTCTCTTTTATTAAAGGAAACTTTGAGTTTGTAGGGCAGGTCAGATTTAATAAATACTTTACCTTCTACTCTGTCCTTTGACCATTTGGTTACTTTTAAGTCAAGTGTTTCTCCATTGTATAGTCCTTCAAAATCTGCTCTTGTTAAGTCGCCAGGGTAGCCTTTGCATTTATAAACCTGGCTATCGTCATAATCTAAATAATAGACTTTGGGCATAACAAAGAATGCCTCTTTAAATTGATGTTCTAGTTTCATTTTGCCTAATACAGTTGATGATATATACTCCTCAGGTAATTGTCCACTAATCATTAAGCTATCGGTATCCGAATAAAACAATTCATAACCTAATTTTAAAGCTAATAATTTATATTCATTAATGATCATTCTTGAGTAGCTAGTAACCGTTGCTGCTATAGGTACATTATTCCCTATTCCAAATTCTTGATTTTCCTTCTTAAAATTATAAAGGGTGTATTTATCAGTTCTATTTATATTTAATAGTATTATAATCAGAAAGTATCCAATCATGGAAAGAACTATTTCCTAAAAAGGTGTTATATTTATCTAAGATTTGGGGAGTCTTAATCTTCCTTAGATGTAGCCTCACCCTAGATTTTTCCTAGAGTCCTAATGACTTGATTAGTAAGAAGGCTCTAAGAGTTCACAAAACAACTCTAGTTTCCTAGACGTCTTCGGCGACATGAAGTTTCTGTAACTATATGCTAGCTGCTGCAAAAATAATTGGTGCTGGATTAGCAACCATAGGTTTAGCTGGGGCTGGAGTAGGAGTAGGGATAGTTTTTGCTTCCCTTGTTATTTCTACAGCTAGAAACCCTTCACTTCGTCCTCAACTTTTCTCTTATGCAATCTTAGGCTTTGCCTTAACGGAAGCCTTGGCTCTATTCGCCTTAATGATGGCTTTCCTTCTTCTTTATGGAACATAATAATTACATTTTATCTATTTTATTAATATCTTAAAATTCCCCCCCCCCAATACCATTTTATTGACACAAAACAACACTAGTTTCCTAGACGTCTTCGGCGATAGTTAAAATTCAAGAGTTTTGACAATCTTACTTTATGCTAAAAGGATTTACTTCTCTCCATATACAGAGAAGCCTTATATCTCTCTAGAAAATAGGGACTCTTCAGGAATATATGCTCTGATTTGTAAGGTGACTAACAAAGTGTATATAGGTAGTTCTATAAAACTAGGACAACGTCTTTTAGATTATATGCAACCTTTTTAGCAGATCTAACTCCCCCTTAATTAGAGCTCTAGTAAAGTATGGAAATATCAACTTTTGTTTCATAATATTGGAAACCTAGAGAAGTATTGAAGCGGGAATAGTATTGGATTGATCTTATTTGTCCTAAGTATAATTTAAGTCCTACTGCGGGTTCTACATTAGGGATCTCTCTTTCTGTTGAAGCAAGAGCTAAACTCAGAGCTGCTCATTTAGGAAAAACTCACTCTCTTGAAACTCGACAGTTAATGTCGGAAACTAGAAGAGGATCTAATAACTCTATGTTTGGTAAAACCCATTCTGAAGAAACTAAAATGTCAGCTGCTAAACAAGGAGCACTTAATCCCCTGGATGATATTTCATTACTTAATCATTCCTTTGTGGAAAGGTGAAACATCTAGTTTCTCGTTAAGGCATTTATGGTGATAACACTAGAGAGAAACTGTGCTGTATTTACCTCTTGTTTAAAACTATTCATAGAGAGGACAACACTAAAGGTTGTAGTACAAGATTATCTAGGTCTTTGCTCATGTAGTAAACACGTCAGTAAATCCAAGCCTCCCTTTGTTTATTTGGAGTTCCCCTATTAGCCTATGGGTTTTGAGATGAAGTTTTAGCTTGGGACGGGTGGCTGAGTCTGGTTAAAGGCGCCCCACTTGAAATGGGCTAATGCTTATCGCATTCCAGGGTTCAAATCCCTGTCCGTCCGAAATCAGACCCTCTAGCGGCATAGGTAGCCTTCGAGGGCCGGAGCGTAGAAAACGTTCAAGCTCAGGGAAACAACCTTTTAGGAACTTTTTTAAAAATCTTAGACTTATTTAGAGTCACCAGTTTGGTAGGATTTAGAGATAGCCCAGCAGCTGCATAGTATATGAGAAGTTTGACTTTAGTTGAGGAATAAGACTATTCGCTACTATGATTTGGTAATAGTTAGTAGCACTGAGGGATAGGCTTGTTTGCTTGCTCTCCTACAATAGTGAGCTTCATGATCCGATATTTCAATGTAGTGGTGGGAGTAAGAATGATTATCCGGGTAGGAGGGATAACTATCCATAGTTCCATATCAACTCTCCTAATTTAGACTAGAATCAGTTTTAGTATCTGGGCAAAATCCAATAGAAATAATCACCAGGGGCTCAATTACCTGAGCAAATCTAAACCTTAGCCATATTATGTGAGACTAGCTATAACAAGAGGAATATAGTGGGCTAAAATACCAGGGTAATATTATTATAAATCTCCTAATTAGCTAGATACCAAACCAACCTCGCACGGTGGGAGGATAAATACCTTAAAGATGCTGGCTCAGAAGAGGTAAAATAGGAGAAGTAGGGGAAGGGAAATATCTGATTAGAACTAGGGTGTAGAAGAAGTTATAAAAGTATAAATTGGTTCTGGTCAGACTGAGACGACTCAGTGGATAGTTACTTCTAAAACTGATTGACTATACCACTTCCGATATTAGGTGCAACTTGGGGAGGACTCCATTATAGATTTGAAGAATATTCGCTATAGGTGATACTAAATACTTCTCTATTTACACCCGCCCCCTATCTACCTTTCCTATCCTTATCTAGCTTTAGCTATTCCCTCCCCTAATACTATATATAGAACTGAACTAATAGACTAGAGGAATACGGTAGCACTATCCTACAGCACAAGACTAGCAGTAATAGCATTACCCTTTCCTTCTTAACTAGTACTTAACCTACTCTCCCTTTCCTTTTTAAAAAAGTTCCTATAACTAATAACTAAGAATAATCAAACTAATGCGGAGGCATAAACCCTTCCAAAGACATAAACTAACCTACTTAATAAACTACAACTACTACTAATCCCTCCATTCTTTGTCTTGTCATAAATAATTAAGGCTTTGTCATGAATGCGAGTGATCCAGCTAAGAGCAGATCAGAGTGAGATTTCCGTAGAATTAGCTGTATAGCAACCTTTTACATAAATATCTTAGAGTTTCATACTCTAATTAATCTACGTCCTTTATTAATAATAATAGGCATCTTGTACTTGATAAATAACTGTAAGATGTCGTTTCAAGCTTCTTGCGTGTCTTTATGTCTCATTCTAAATATAAAAGCTACTAAGCTCACTTTCTTACGGTAAGCTCATAACACAGCCCTAACCAGTTCAATGTTGTCAGAGGTAGTTTTACCACTTAACCGAGCGCCAAGTTGATGAATAGCGGTGTACTTAAAGTCTTCTTCTTTTTGGATTGCCTCAGAGAGGAAGGACATGTAATGGTAAGCTTCTAGTTTATTTTCAATCTGAATCTTATTCATAACTACCACCCTTTTCTAATCTTCTTTAGCAGTGTATCGTAGCTCATAGTAACGTAATAGACTTGCAGGGTTCTTTTTTAGTTGTCCAACAATCGAGGCTTCACACTTTTGCTTATAAAGAGTAATGATCCGCTTCCAACCAAGATTACTTTCAGCGAGCTCTTCCAATTCTCCAATTGTTTTATCAAGGTAAGAGCAGAACTCAATTCAGTCCAAAGGCTCTAAACCTCCACTTATTCCAAAATTCTCTATGTAGCCTTCCAGCGTGGTTCTAAGCTCTTCTAAGTTAGTATCGGAATTAACTTTAAATCCATGACCAACGGTTCTTACAGAGCCTGAATGAAGTAATACTTCGATGATAAAGTTAAAGAAAGGAGTTGAATGAGTAGATGAAGCTAGAATAGTCTTGATGTTTTCAAACAGTAAATCAAGAAAGTTAGAAGAATAAATGGAGACCATTGGGATACCATAGTAATTTACAGTTGGTGGGAAAGGCTCCGTGTTTAATAAGTCAAGACAGCTTGCTTTTGTAGAAGCTAGACTCAGAAAGTTAAGTTGCAAGAAAGACAAAAGAATGCGTGGAAGGGGTAAAATCCTGAAAAGCGGGCAAACCTAGCAGTGCTCATTACCACTGTTTGGCTAAAGTATTTTGTCCTAAAACAAATTAATGAGTATCAGTTGAAAACTATGCAGATTCAAAGTAAGAACTTGATTCGGTTACGGACATGAGAGCTTAAAACTATCCTTGATATCATTTTAACTAATAATGGAGACTCGGATCCTCCCTGGGGCAATAGCTCAAGTGATACAAAGGGAAATTAGCTTTAATAAAAGACAACAAGTCTTTGAAAATGGGTAAATACAGAGCCATTACAATTTAGATCGGCTTAATGCCTTAACTTTGGAGGTGGGTTACATTCTATCAAATCAATACAAACTCAAAGTATCATAACCTATGGTTCTTTAAAGTCTTGAAAGAATTAGATGAAAGTAAGAGTATCTGTTTACAAACAGTCTTAGAGCCTTGGCAATTATTGGAATTTAAAGTATTCAATTTAATAGATGAATTCTACTCTGGTGTTAATACTGATAAATTACAACTTTTTAAAGAACAGATTAGGAATATAAGGAAATCAGGATCTCTGTTTAAGATACATCATAAAGTAATCGGTTGGTTTAGTGTTACAAATATTGGTACAACTCACATAAATTACTGGTATGGATTAGACTTCTTGAATATACACTTTCATCCCTCTCTAGACGAGCAAGGCAGTTCTCTTAACTATATGGAGAAACCTTCACTATTCAATAAGTATAAGATAGTAGAATTTGATATCACTAGTCTTAAAGGAATAAAAAACTCTAGACCACACTATCAAAGTCCTGACGCAAGAATTAATCCGAACGAGAGTAAAGCTATTAAAGATCTAAATGGATACAGATACTGGATAGACTTAAATGAGGCTAGAAAAATATTGAATGACTTTAAGGGAGAAATCTATGGTGAGCTGTCTATTAGACTATCAAGATCATTGGAACTCGATAATGTCTATTACATTGATGGCGCTCATAGAATAGAAGGATATTCTACAGAAGAGCTAAACAACAAACTATGGGAGGCAAGTGGATTATCAAAACCATTTAAGGAAGATGATAAAGACCTAAATTCTCCCTCTAGTCAGGCTTCCTGCAGTTACTCAGTAAGTGATACAAGCAATACTTCTTCTTACGATGAGGCAAGTGGGATATTTCTTAAGAATAATTCAAGTTATACTTTAAACGAGCCTATTAACACAGCACCTACCCAGCCTAATAGAGAGATTAGAGCAGACGCCTTTGGGATTGCATCTAAGTTAGCACAGACTGCGGGGCCTATGGTAGTTGAGCATGCTAGTAGCGTAAGTAATACAGCTGTGGAAATTCTAAATAAAGCTGCAGAGTCTGAAAGATATCTTGAAGCTATACCTTTTGGAAAGATAAGTGACAAATTAGGTTCAGTCTTAACAGGCTCACAATCCTTAGGAGAAAAGATAGTAGAAAACACATCTAAAGCTAGTAGTATGGTATCTTATGCAGGAATAGCAGGTTCAGTTGGTAAAGCCCTACCTCTTGTTGGAGCTGGAATAGGAATATACACAGATTATAGGAGAGACGGTAGGATAGCTACTTTGGAAAGTAATGTAGATACTTTTAAAGGTAATCAAGAAATTATTACTAGTAATCTTAGAGAACTTGGAAGCGATGTATTAAAGGTGTATCAATATCTTGAACATAAGCAATTAGTTGAAGAGCGTGAAAAGGAAGCCTCTAGAAAAGACATAGAAGAATTACAGGAAAGATTTGTAACTCAAGATAGTATAAATGCTGAGGTTAGAAAAGTGTTACATGATGAATTAAGTGTAGAAATGGAAGAGGTCTATCAAAAGCCTATGAAGGAGTGGTTGGCTGAGAGAGCGGAATTACAAAGGGAGATTGATGAGGAAGTCAGAGAGCATGGACGAATATTGAAGGAGAAATTTAGGAAGATAGATGAAGAGACTGAGAAGAAAAAGCAGGAAATTCATGATTATTACGAAAGAGATCGTCAAGAAACTCAAAGGAGGAGAAATGAAGACACATTTGGTACACCTGAGTGGCGGAATAGATTGAAGAATGATTTTTCTTGGCTATTTGGTTGGTTTGGTAATCTTCATTGGTACTTTAAAATATTTCTAGTTGGTTCAGGACTATTCTTCTCTCTTCCAGTTTTAGATGCTGTATATAAGATCTCTTATCTTCTCTTGTTAAAACCTACGTGGCTATACTTCTCTTGGAGCTATGATAGGATTAGTGAATTATGGTTAAGCTTTGAGACTAAATTAAATCCTCCTGAAACTGTTGTATCTTCAATAATAAAGCCCTTTGCCAGTATCTATGATAGGCTAATCTTAACAAAGAATTTTGTAGAGCATAGAATAATTAAGGTAAGAACAATAATCAGACTTGTAAAGTACTCACTCATCTTGTTTTAAGAATCACTGTTTCCTATCTCTAAATGACTAGTAGTCCTACCCTGTTTTAGTTATAAGTCAAAATTTTAGAATTAAAAATCAAAAGATAGTTACACTCTTCCTTTGGCTAACGATCTTGACCATTTGGTTACCTTTAAGTCTAAAGATTCTTCCCTTAGTAAAGCTAAGTATTGTTCTTTAGTTAATGATCCTGGAAATCCTTTAGTTTTAGTTATGGCTGTTCCATCTTCTAATTCTAGATAGTAGACTTTAGGCATAACAAAGATACCTTCTTTAAAAGTGTGTTCAAGTTTGAGCTTTCCTAGGGTTGCAGAATCGATCATGTTCTCAGGTAATGGACCATTTACTACAAGAGAGTCTGTATCAGAATAATAGATTTCTAAACCTAGTTCTAAGGCTTTTAGCTTGTAAGTATTGATTATAATCCTTGAATAGGCCGTAACGGCAGCCGCAATGGCAACATTGGTATTCCCTGGTAAATTTTCTAGTAATTGAGTTAAAATTTGAGGTTCAGCATTTATTGTTGTACTGTTTACTGTTTTAGAAGTATAACTAATTAGGATTAAATCCCCTAAGTATTTTTCATCTAAGATATTATAATTTGCAACTAATTTCTTTAAACCTACTTTATCAACTATTGCAAAAGCTTGATTAATGGTTTTCATTCCAAAGCGACCATACATACTATTCATTAACAGCTTAGCTATATTTCTTATGGTAGGCTTACCATCCTTCTGGGCTTGAATTTTCATTTCATTCAATTGTGTAATTAAGTCTTTAAATGTGTTGGCCCCTCTTTGGAAAGAATAAGCTAGTTTTATTGAAAGTAATTCATACCCATTCTTCAAGGCAAATCTAAGTTCTTCAGAAAAGAAGAATCCCGAAAAGGTTCCAACTGGACAGATCAGCCTACCTTTTAACTTGATTGGAAGTAACCCAATATAACCGGCAGGGGTAATAGGACAGGGCGCTCTTATAGTTGCTTCAACAAACCCAAAGAATGTAAAGTCATCTTCTAAGAATTCTTCTACTGTTAAATTTATTAAATTAGGCTTTCCTACTGGCATAGGTTTGCTCATTGCAGTTGGATATAATGAGTTTACGTCATAATAGAAGCCTTCTCCAATTAGGTGAGGGCGATATACATCGACAATTCCTCCTAAGTACGATTCCCTTAATTTAGTATCTAAACTTGTATGTGAAAAATCATACACCTTTAATAATTCCTTATTTAAAATAGGTAATTGAACCGTTCGCCAAATCTTAAAAGCTGTAGAAGGAGCGGATAAGACAGAAAGGGGATCAATTGGGAATTTACTAACTAGAGTTTCAAAGAATTTGTAAGCAGGAATAGGACCCTGATAAAGAATAGTAGATCTTAGATCCCCGTTCCAAAAGTAGTGGGGAAAGTGTTCTTTCTGAGTCTCTACTTTCCAATCCTTGGCTAATCTTGCTAAAGCACCAGGTAGAATTCTAATTGAATCCTTTATAGTTAGTAGAGTAACTAACTCCTCTCCCCTTCTTTGTTTAATAATTAAACACATTACCTCCCCATTATTTATCATTGGCTCGAATTCATAACCTGGTAAGTTAAATAAGGAAGCCATTGACAGGATGCTATCATACCCTCCCCAATTATGGAAGTAACATATCTTACGAGTATTGTTGTGAATTAAATCAATCCAAAATTGTTCTAGCATTATATTGGTGTCATAACCATATTTTGAGATATCAAAGATACTATGCCGTGACTCATTATACCAAGCGGCCATATAAATTAAATTCTTACCTGTATTTGGATCTATGGTTGCCTCTAAATCAGCAGTAACTATTTGCTTTTTAAAGTCTTTATGTTTCTCAACTTTTTCTAAGGTTGTAATTTCCGTTAATCTAGACTCCTTATCTTTCTGTTTATTTTTATCCTGCCCTCCTAATAAATAGTCTATTAATTGTTGTTGTTCTATAGAAGTCTTTTTCCCTTTAAGCTCTATTTCTTGGGGAGATTTTTTAGAAGGTTGATCTGCAGTAGTATCTAACGAAGGTTCCTCTAGAATTGTAGTTTTAACACCATTTTTAGATTTGATTACATTTTTACTTAAAGTATTAGGAGAAGAAGGTGCAGAATTAGTTCCTCCTCCATTTGATTGGTTACCGTTACCATTAGATGTATTTATTTGTTGATTTAATAATGCTGTTAGGGCTGTCTGTAATTGTGATTGATTCTGAGTTAAAGAGTTTACATTACTATTAGTTTGGGAAAGAGCATTAGCTAATTGAGTGATATTGGATTCAAAAGAAGAAATGCGAGATTCTACTTTATCTAAGCGAGAAAGAATAGGAGATAAATCTATGGTAGGTTGTACGGGTTGTGCCGTCACGGGAACTGGTTGTTGAGCTACCTGTTGTTGAATAGGAAAGTTAACTGTACCACCAAATGAAGATACCACCCCAGTAACTAGGGATTGCACAATGGGAGTCCAATTAATATTACCTAATAAAGATTGCGCTACGGGTTGTTGTGGAGCCGATGGGTGGATACGTTCTATTGCGTGTACTACTTTATCAAGTCCAGTTTTTAGTTCTGTATGCATTTCATTGATTGCCATAAAAGTAGAGGGGCGTTTGCAGGTGTAGGAGTGGGATTACCTAGATTTAGATTCTTTTCTTCTTCTTCTTTTCTTTTTGAAAACATTCCCAACTCTATTATTCCTTATAATTCTCCCTTACCTGAAACGTATAGATTTTATGTTGAGTTACCCTCTATCCATTCTGCTAACTTCTTAGAAAGTTTATTTCATGAGATACAGCGGTTATTTGTAACACACCCAAATGCTTCCTTTAATTTAATGGTTGAAGCTATCCTACCTAATGGTAATAGAAGAACAGTGGGGACTTCCTTCTTAGCCAAGGTGGGGTTTACCATGAGAGAACTCGAAAAATTATTTATTGAAAAAATAGAGACATTTGAGGAACAATCAGGGACAGGGGAGGCAAGTGGTTATACAGAATCTTCATTACTGAGAGTATATAATATCTCTACAGCCCCTCAACCTGAATCTATTCCTTTTTCTAGTGTTTCTGAAAATCTTGAATGGGCTAAACAAACTAAACAAGGGCAAAAAGCTACTAAAAGAGCAATTAAGACTTCTCCCGTATTAAAAGCTACTCTAGAAATACAAGAATCTTTAAGTGCTATGTCATCTAATATAACTAAATTAACCTCTGTTTTAGAAAAACAAGTCACTTCACAGGTTGCTCAACAGCCTGCTCCTGTTACCTTTTACTTTTAGCCCCGTAATGAAGGACGGTGAGATAATTTCTATTAAAGTCTATGGCTCAAAGAAAAGATTACTACTAACCATCAAAGATAGTATTAGAGTCTTACCTGGGGCTCTTGGTAAACTTGCCAAAGATTGGGGTGTCGAGACACAAAAAGACCACTTCCCTCATTACTTTTGGCTTGATAGTATAGAAGTTACTCTTAGATATTGTGGACCTATACCCACCTATGAATTCTTTGAGCCTAAAAGAACCTCTTTAAAAGATTATTAAGAGATTGTGCTGTGACTGTGGGACGTCTAGTTGCCTTTTTATCAGCTTTAATATCTTGCTTCCATTGTATATTCTCAGGTGAAGATGAAAAGGGACGTGCCTCTGGGTGAGGAGCTGAAGAAATATTGGTGATAACTGCTCGACAACTTAAGACTGATGGACCTGACTCCTATTCCAACACCCGTTACACTGTCATCTCCAGTAAATCTAGAGAAAAGAATAAATAATCTAGAAACTAAGCTAGGTTCTCTAGAAACAACCATGTCTCAATTGACCCAGGGACTTTCACAAACCAATTCTCAATTATCTCAACTAGCGCAAGGACAAGCTAGTCTTCAAACCACTTTACAGGCTTTTATACAAGCCATGACCCCTTCTCCTAATAACCCTAATGGAAGTGCTTCTGGTTCTAATGGTAATGATTCATCTTCATCTAATGGTTCTCCTGTTTCTCCTCCTTCATCCAAAATTTCCCCTCAGGAATTACCTCTTAGTTTACCTGAAATTACAACTCTTAATCCAGCAGATCAAAATTTAAACTTTGGAGGAGGAATTTGTACTGCAGATTTAGAAGCCCTTATTCTTCCTGATGGAACCAATTATGTTTATATGGCAGCCTGAGAAAGTGGTTTCTTCCCTTATTAAAGTCATGGATAGATCTAACGCACCCGCAGTTAATTGGAATGATCCTTTAGCCCTTGAACCTGGCTTTAAAGA
>Ga0214472_10004522_pt1 | contig 14694 bp, 9 predicted proteins | sample RVTome_6_FD_207662 | JGI IMG/M metagenome (GOLD analysis project Ga0214472, IMG submission 207662) | Soil microbial communities from uranium-contaminated site in the Upper Colorado River Basin, Wyoming, United States - RVT140D175 | ecosystem: Environmental > Terrestrial > Soil > Contaminated >...
GGCATCACACGCGGCCACCACCCGCTCCCGCAAATCCATCGAATACGGCTTCATGCCTTGGTTCTCCCGCCATCCTGGCAAGAGAATCATCGGCAAAATCGGAACATAAAAAAGAGAAATGCTCTAGTGTTCAGTCTACGTGGCTCGAAGCAAAAAGCTCTTACGGTGTTAAGATCTTTTGCTTCAGCACGTCGAACATGCCTCGATCCGTGATGCGCAGTTCGGGAATCACCGACAGGCTCAGAAACGATAACGTGCCGAACGGGGCGTGAAGCCGGCAGCCGAGTGATCGCGCGGCCTGTGTCACCTCGTCGAGTTGCGTGCGCACGGTCAAGTAATCCTGGTCAGACATCAAACCGGCCACGCGCAGCGGAAGGCGGGCTAGGACTTGCCCATTCTCAACGGCAACGAAACCACCACCCATTCCTGACAATTCGAGCGCACAACGGCGCATGTCACCGGGGTTGGTGCCTGCGATAACCAGGTTGTGCGCGTCGTGGGCAACCGAAGAACCGATCGCGCCGTGCGTGCTGAAATCGAAGCCACGCACCAGTCCAACACCTACGCGACCGGTGGCGTGATGACGTTCGATACAGGCCACCATCGCAATGTCTTCACTGGGATCAAACTTCCAGACATGTGTCGATGGATCCACATGGACCGCGCAGGTTTCGCGTTTGGTGACGATTTCGTTGGAGATGATTCCGATCACAGGGCACGAATCAGGCGAAGGACGCAACGTGAACGCCGTCTCATCAAGTGCCCCGATGTTAATCGTGTTTTCATATGACGCGGTGGTGTTTGCCGGTGACGCGACAAGTTCGCCCCACTTAGCCACGATTCGTCCACCCTTGATCGTGGAATGCCCGACAAATCCGACCAGATCATCCACGATGAAGAGATCGGCCACATAACCTGGGCTCAGGGCGCCGCGATTGGCCAGGCCGTAATGGTTGGCCGGGATCCATGAAGCGTGACGCACGGCTGTCGCAGCGGGTACACCGGCGGCGACGATGCGTCGCAGCATCGAATCCAGGTGGCCACAATCCATGAGGTCGTCCACGTGTATGTCGTCCGTCGCCAAGCACCAATGGCCCAGCCGGTTCTCGACAATCGCGGGCAGCAGGGCTTCGAGATTGCGGGCGCTGGAACCGTTGCGCACCTGAACCAACATTCCCAAGTCGGCCTTGGCGATGGCTTCCTCGGCGGTTGTGGATTCATGGTCCGATCGGATTCCGGCAGCGGCGTAACCGATAAGCGATTGCCCGGACAGACCAGGAGCATGCCCATCAATGGGCACGCCGAGTTGCAGCGCTTCGCAAACCTTGGCCAAAACCTCTTCTTGAGTTCCGAGCACTCCGGGGAAGTTCATCATCTCCGCCAGGCCAAGCACGTCGGGGTGACGCAGAAGTTTCGAGATCTCCTCGGTTCCAAGCACTTCGCCGCTGCTTTCCCACTCACACGCGGGTACGCAGGAAGGGGCCATGAACAGCAGGTCGAGTGGTAGACCCCGGCCGGTCTGGATGAGCAACTCGATACCGGGTATGCCGAGGACATTGGCGATTTCGTGTGGGTCGGCCACAATTGCGGATGTTCCATGGGGGACGACCAGCTTCGCCAACTCCGAAGGAAGGAGTAGGGTGCTTTCGAGGTGCATGTGGGCGTCGATTAACCCGGGAAGGATCGATTCGCCGGAAAGTTCGACCGTTTCTTTGGCGTTCCAGTCGCAGGGGCCGACGCCGGCGATCCAGCCGTCGGCGATAACCACGTTGGCCGTTACGACCCGTTTCGTGAACACATTGACGACCTTGCCGCCCCGCAGCAGCAAGTCGCCCGGTTCCCGGCCCAAAGCGACACGTATGCGGCGTTTGAGCGTCTTGGCGTCGATCGGCGTGGACGAGTGCGGGTGCGGCATGGTGTGAATTCAATCAAGATCGTTCAGGCGGCTCGACATAACCGATGTAGGGCAACTCGCGGTAGCGACCGGCGTAGTCGATGCCATAACCTACGACAAAGCGATCGGGAATCTCGAAGCCGACATAATCAATGGTGACAGATTTGCGGCGGCGAGCGCTCTTGTCCAACAACGTACACAGCTTCACGCTGGCCGGCGCCTTTTCTTGAAGATGTTTGATGAGCCAATCTGTTGTCACTCCGGTATCCACAAGGTCATCAACCAAAAGGACATGCTCGCCGTCGACAGGCTCAGAGAGATCAAGGTGGAGGTCAGCGTTCCCCGAACTGACCGTTCGATTACCGTAGGTGGAGACCTTCACAAAAGAGCTGCGCACCGGCGTGGTCATTTGCCGCAATAAGTCCGCCATGAAGACGTACGCCCCATGCAGCACGCCAACGGCCAAAAGAGGCTTGCCTTGGTAATCGGTGGATATCTCCCGCGCCAGCGCGGCGACGCGCTGAGCCAACTGTTCCGTGGTGATCAATGGGTGGACGGTTGCGCCGGAAGTCTGGATTGCGATGTGGGTCGATTGGGAAATTGCCATCGTGGTCTCCCTAAGCTTCTGGTTTATCGCTCGACAACAAGTTATCGACAATCCCTAGTCGTCGCGACATCGGGCGATTGCCGTCCACGTTCTCTGATTCTCCGGTGACACAACTCTATTCGTCGATGTACCCTGCTGCAACCGTCATGCCGGATGCAAGAAGCCGTTGGTTGCAGACGAAATCCAGCAAGAATATGAACCCCAGGGAGTTGGACGTAAGTAGGTCGAAACCATGAAAGGTGCCGGCTTGGCCGATCGACAGGCCGGACGGAACATAAACCGGTCGCCGGAGAAGCCGACACCCGTCCCATAATAGGCGCAACAATGGTTGCATTCCTTCCAATCGGAAAGAAAACTTTCATTTCACAGAGAGGTGGTCAAACAGCCATGGTTGATTGTATCAAAATCGGGCGCCATTTCTAGTAGGCCAAAAGAAAAGAACAGAGCCCGCAATGCCGGGAGCGGCACTGCGGGCTCCCCAGATGGCTATTCCATGGAGTCGTCAAGTTGATGAGCCGCTCAAGCGTCGTCGCTGGCCGCCTTCGTCTTGATGCCCTTGGGCATGCCCGGAACATTCTTGACACCGTGCGGAATCACGATGCTGGAATCTTTGGTATCTTCTTCGGTCATCGGCTCGAATCGACCGCCCAGGTGTTTGGCAAGGAAGGATTCCGTGACGGCGTTGAAGGAGGATCGGTTCTCCGGTCGCGCGAACCCGTGACCTTCGTCGGGGTAAAGGACGTAGGTGACAGGTATGTTGCGCTTCTTCATGGCTTCCACGATTTGATCCGATTCTGCTTGCTTAACACGTGGGTCGTTGGCGCCCTGTCCGATCAGCAGCGGCTTGACGATTTTATCCACGCGGGTAAGCGGTGAGCACTTGTTCAGAAGCTCCCGTCCTTCTTCGGTGCGATGATCGCCTACGCGTTTGGTGAAGACCTCGATCATGGGTTCCCAGTAGGGTGGTATTGAATTGAGCAAGGTCAATAAGCTGGACGGGCCGACAATATCTACGCCGCAGGCGAATTGGTCCGGCGTAAACGTGAGCCCGACGAGGGTGGCGTAACCGCCGTAGCTGCCGCCCATAATGCCGACGCGATCTTTGTCGGCGATTCCCTGCTTGACCGTCCAGGCCACCGCATCAAGTAGGTCATCGTGCATTTTGCCCGACCATTCAAAAGTCGAGGCATTGATGAACTCTTTGCCAAAGCCGGTCGATCCTCGGTAGTTCACGCTCAACACGGCATAGCCACGATTGGCCAGCCACTGATGGTAGGGATTATACCCCCAGTCGTCCCGGGCCCAGGGACCACCATGAACAAACAAGACCATGGGCTGAGGCTTGTCGGGGCGGCCATCGCGGTCGGGGTCGGTCCAGGTGGGTAGCGTAAGGTAGCTCACCAGGTTCATTCCGTCGCGGGACTTGATGGTCCGCGCGTACATGTTGGCGAGCTTGACGCCTTCCAAGTCTTTGCGGTTGGTGAACAGGAACTTCGCTTTCTTCTTCGACCGGTCGTACAAGTAATAACGAACCGGACCATTATCCATCATGTACGCCACGGTCCACTGGTTGTCATCGAGTGTTTGACCGGTAATAAAGAACTCGCCGTCGGCGACCGTTTTGAGATAGTCCATGTCCTCTTGGATGGCTTTGTCGAGGATTGTCCACTTGCGTCGTTCGAAAGTGGACTGGACGGCACGAACCACATTCTTGGTAGGGTGTCCGATGAAACCGGAAATGTCGGCCTGTGGGTCTTGTGCAACGACCCGCGATGTACCGCCGTCAATGCTCAGAAGTGTGAGCGCGGCCGTATTGCGTCCGCGACTGTCGAGCATGAACAGATTCTTGCGCGATTCATCCAACATGAGTGGGTTTGTCGTTATGCTGTCGGCATACGGAATCTTGGTCAGTTGCGACCAACTGTTGTCGCCCGTCGCCTTGTGGATTTCGCTTCCGCCGTCCTTGGTCATCTTCATCGCGAAATGAATCTTCATGTCATCGTCGGAAATGTACCCGACGAATCCATCGTTGTTCTGTACGACGGGCGACATTTTTCCGGTGGTGATATTGACCCGATGAATGTCGAAAACCTTTGGATCTCGGTTGTTCAAGCCGACGAGTATTTCGTTAGGGTGATCGGCGCTCACTTCTTGAATTTGGGCCCGGGCACCTTCGAAGGGCGTTAGTTCCTTGATCTGGTCATCGCGAAGATCAACGCTGAAGGCGTGCCAATTCTCATCGCCACCATTATCTTGTAAGAAAACGACGTGGTTGTTGGTGAACGCCCAGAAGTAATTCCGAATGCCACGGTGGGTGTCTTTCGTGACCGGCTTGGCCGCCGATGGATTGTTCGCCGGACCCACCCAAACGTTGAGTACATTATTGACGGGAGCAAGGAAACTAATGTGCTTCCCATCGGGACTGAGTTGAACAGACGCTTTGTCGGGATTGCCGAACAGTACCGACCGTGGGATCAGGGGAGGCTTCTCCTCGGCGAAGACCGAGGGGGCGGTCCCCACGGCGGATGCTAAAATTGTGACACCAGTGAGCCACATCGCGATACGAGGCTTTTTCGTGGACATGCTTTAATCCTTTCCTGGCCCGTGAGCGAGCCATGTCATATATGAACAGTTGCGAAATTGACGCATTTGCAATTCGTGATTGCAAGGAAGATTATACCGCATTGAGATTCGGAGAAAACCGGCCATACCGTTTTCGACAATCCCCCTTCAGCCCCTAGACAACTGGCACTTCGGATCACCGTGCTCAATATTTTCCGAGGCACCTTGTCAGTCGGACTCCGGCGCGAGTATCCCGACGCGTAGCCGCGTGGCTTGAGCACCGGATCGATAGACACGCTGGGTCGCTTTTGTGAAATCAGACTCGTCGGCCAGAAAGATGTTGTCTACGTATTTCTGCGGGTTGCGGTCTACGAGCGGGAACCAGGTGCTCTGAATCTGCACCATGATGCGATGCCCCTTCTTAAACGTATGAAGCACGTCCAGCAGTTCGAGCGGCACGTGCGTGGGTTTGTTGGATTCGAACGGCTCGGGGTTTTCATAACTATTGCGGAATCGCCCGCGAATCACCTCGCTACGCACCATGGCCTGATAGCCACCCATGTGCATCCGCTTGGGAATGTCGTCGTAGTCTGGGGCGTCGTCGGGGTAGACATCGATGACTTTCACGACCCAATCGGACGCGGTGCCCGACGTAGAGACCCACAAGTCGACCTGGATGGGGCCGGCGAGCGTCACATCGTCTTCCAAAACATCTGTCCGGTAGACCAGCACGTCCGGACGGCGACCGGCGAAACGCTGATCGTCCGTCATGTAGTTTCGCGTCATGCCGATTGCAATGCTTTCAGTGAACGGGACCGGCTTCGCTGGATCGCTGATATACTCGTCGAAGGACGAACCCGACGCGGGCGGCGTGTCAAAGGATAACCCGCCATCCGCTTGAAGAAAGAGTGAAGCCTGTTTCGTTTCGGGTGGTGGCCAGTGATCGAATTGACGCCACTTATTGGCACCCGTCTCAAACATATAGGCCTCGGGTAGTCCATGCGGCTTTGCACCGTTCAGATAGTGATCAAAGAATGGGAGTAGAATGTTCTCTTGGTAGAACTTGGAGGGGGCGGAATCAAACTGAACATGACCCAGGCTCTTACCATCTCCGCGTGCCCACCCACCGTGCGCCCATGGCCCCATGACGAGAACGTTGAAGGCGCTGGGGTTCCGCTTTTCAGTTTCCTGATAGATCTTCAACGGCCCGTACAAGTCTTCCGCATCATACCATCCACCCACGGTCATCACGGCCGATGAAACGTTGTTGAGATGGGGGAGTATGTTTCGCGACTGCCAAAATTCGTCATAGTTGGGGTGGGCAACCGCATTGTTCCACATTTCAATTTCGCCCTTAAAATATTTATCGTTGGCATTTTTGAGCGAACCCATGTCCATGAAGAACTGATAACCGTCCGGCGTGCCGTGTTTGAAGCGTTCGCCCCATTCTGTTGTCGGCTCGGGGCGCGCTTGGCCGAAGACGGCTGCAAAATTAAAGCTATGCGGCAGAAAGACGGCGCCGTGGTGGTGAAAGTCGTCAAAGAACCAATCCGCGATCGGTGCCTGAGGCGAGACGGCCTTGAGCGCCGGATGCGAATCGATCATGCCGGCGGCGGCGTAAAATCCGGGATAAGAAATGCCCCACATGCCGACCTTGCCGTTGTGATTCGGAATGTTTTTCAAGAGCCATTCGATGGTGTCATAAGTGTCGCTGCTCTCGTCGATATGCGACTGGCTTACTTTGTTGTCGATGTGCGGGGTCATGTTGACGAATGTGCCTTCGGACATGAATCGGCCGCGTACGTCTTGTGAGACTAGGATGTAACCATTCTTAGTCATCTGCGAGATTCCGGCGGCATGACCGGAATACTCGTCTTCGCCGTAGGGCGAGACGCTGTAGGGTGTGCGGAAGAGGAGGAACGGATGGGGCTTGGACTTGCACTTGGGGGTGTAGACCGCGGTAAATAATCTCACCCCATCACGCATTGGGATTTGAAACTCGCGTTTCTGATAGTGCTTTTTGAAAGAGGCCATGGCGGCCCGCGCCTTTTTCGCTTGTTGTGATGCCTGCTTGGTCTGGGCCACCGAGGAGTTGCTTTGCGCACAGCCACTTACCAGTGTGCAAAGACCCAGTGCGATCAACAACCATGCTGTTCCCTTGCGGCGCAATCTTATCATGCGTTCTCCTCGGTTGAGTTAGAGTTCCAGCGGCTGGGCATCAACGCCGATGCTTCCGCAAGCCCGATCGAACGCCCGACCCGGACGCTCTCGTTTATTGGAACGCGCAGTTTCTATATAGAACAAAATAAGGTGGACAGAAAGCCGACGGATCAATCGGCTGATTGAAGTGTGCGTATTCGGGCGCCAATGATAGGCCGTCGGGTCGTTACGGATAAGCCCATTGCGGCTTGCAGCTTTCCAAGCTTCATGCGACATTCACGCTAATGTCAAGCGTAAGCCTTACAACTCGCACCATTGTCGGCCTGGAAATACACGTCCAGTTACAAACCCACACGAAGATGTTTTGCGGCTGCCCGCTTAAGTTCGACGCCCCCCCGAACTCATGCGTTTGTCCCGTGTGCCTGGGGCATCCCGGAGCGCTCCCGGTGGTTAATCGGCGGGCCTTCGACCAGTCTGTACTGGTCGGGCTGGCCCTGAACTGCAAGATAGCTCGGCACACCAAGTGGGATCGAAAGAGCTACTACTACCCCGATATGCCCAAGAATTATCAGATCAGCCAGTTTGATCAACCAATCGCCGCCGAAGGCTATTTCGACATTCCCCGTGACATTGGAAGCAGCAGGGTCCGCATCAGGCGCGCGCATCTCGAAGAGGACGCGGGCAAGAACATTCACGGTCCATCCGGACTAACGTGGGTGGATCTCAACCGCGCCGGGACGCCGCTTCTCGAAATCGTAACGGAGCCCGATCTGGCTTCGGCGGAAGACGCGTACACGTTTTGCACGCAATTGCAAAAACTCGTCACCTATCTCGGTGTCAGCGAAGGCAACATGAAGAAGGGGCAGATGCGTTTCGAACCCAACGTCAATGTCGCCATCATGCAGGATGACCAAGAATTCCGCACCCCGATTTCTGAAATCAAGAACCTCAATAGCTTTCGAGCCGTTCGCGACGCGATTGCTTACGAATCCCAGCGGCAGGTGGCCACTTGGCGGGAGGATTCGGATTACATACTGAGCAAACGCCCGAACGAAAATCGCGGCTGGAACGCCGACAAGGGCATCACCGAATTCCAGCGTGAAAAAGAGGCCGCCCATGACTATCGCTACTTCCCCGATCCCGATCTCGTGCCGGTCGTGATTTCATCCACGCAGCTTGACGAGATTCGATCGCGCATGCCGGAACTGCCGATCGACCGTCGTCGGCGATTCGTAGAGGAGCTGGAGCTTTCACAAAAAGATGCTGAAACGATTGTCGGACACCGTCCGACGGCGGACTTATTTGAGGCGGTCATTAGCGCGGGCGCATCCGTGGCCATCGCCGCAAAACAGTTCGTCAATGTATGGCTCAAGCTGGCCAACGATCGTGGCGTGCCCGTGACCGATCTTGGAGTTGACGCGCGCGGCATGGCCGAGCTTTGTGTCATGGTGGATGAGGGCATGGTAAGTCGGTCGGCAGCCAATCAATTGGCTACGGCCATGGCAAAGCAATCCGAGCCTCCACCCATCCCGCCAACTGAGCCGCAGGCATCAGCCTGCACGATCTCCCCGAGCTTCAGGGATCTCGCCCAGGAGATGGGTTTGATCCAAGAGACGGATACATCCGCCACCGAGACATGGATCAACCAAGTCTTCGCGGCCAACTCGCAAGCCGTCGACGACGCTCGGAGTAACCCCAAAAAGGCCAAGGCGGCTGCGGGGTTTCTCCGTGGCCAAGTGATGAAACACTCCGGCGGCAAGGCTGATCCGAAATTGGTGCGGCGGTTGATCGAACTGCGCTTGGCAGATCAATCATAAAAGCCCGTTGAAATAGGGTGGTACCGGCTTCCAGCCGGTGTCTTCACCGGCAAGATGGCGGTGCCGCATAGCGAAACGGGTAAGGCCAAACCCCCACCATGCTCCGTCGTGTTTTGCAATAGGATGTTAACTTGACGCTTCCGCAAGCTCTTTTTTGTGGGCGTCTACAATCTGCTGCACGACGTTGCCCGGCACGACTTCGTAATGCGAAAACTCCATGTCATAACTGCCCGCTCCGCCGCTGATGCTTGACAGTCGCGAGTTGTAATCCGCTAACTCTGACAAAGGCACGACAGCTTTTATCGATGCCATGTTCCCCGGCAAAACCTCCTGTCCCTGGGGTCGCCCGCGACGGGAAGCCAAATCGCCCTGAATGTCGCCCACGTTTTCGGCCGGCACCGTAACTTCGATTTCAACGATCGGCTCCAGCAACACGGGCTTGCACTTCCCAAATGCATCTTTGAAAGCGCCGCGCCCCGCGATTTGGAACGCGATATCCTTGCTGTCCACCGGGTGGGTCTTCCCGTCGATCAATTCGACCTTGACATCAACGACCGGGTATCCCGCCAGCACGCCCTCCGCCATTTGAGCCCTGATTCCCTTGTCAACGCTGGGCCGAAAGGACTGGTCGATGGCACCGCCAAAAATCTTGTCAATGAACTCGTAACCTTCACCGCGCTCGGCCGGCAACATATTGATGATGACGCGCCCGAATTGACCTGCGCCGCCGCTTTGCTTCTTATGCGTGTATTCAATGTTCTTCGCGCTGCCGGTGATCGTTTCACGGTACGGAATCCTGGGAGCGCTGGTTTCCACCTCAAGCTTATATTGCTTAGCCATCCGTGCCAGATAAGTGCGCAGTTGCAATTCGCCCATGCCGCGGATCACCAATTCTCCACCCGTTCCGCGCTCGGAACAAAAGCAGGGGTCTTCCTCGGCGAACCGTTTCAAGGCCACCCCGATTTTGTCCTCATCCCCGCGTGCTTTGGAGTGGAGCGCCAGGGAGTACATGGGCTTGGGAAAAGTGGGCATGGGAATGTGTCCGGCGCTCGTCGAATAGACGACATTGCCAATGTGGAGATCGAGTTTGGCGAGGCAAATGATGTCGCCGGCCACGCCCGCTTCCAGATCACCGTGCTCATTTCCCAGAGCCCGCATGATCTGTCCGGGGCGGTTGCCCTTTGGGGTCTCGGCGGTCTTGATCGACATATCCGACGTTAGCCTACCCGAGTAAACGCGAACCATGATGTATTTGATATGGCTCTTCGCGTCCGTGAAAATCTTAAACACCTGGCCGACAAACTCACCGTTTTGATCAGGCTCGACCACGGTTGTGGTCTCCCCATCAACAAAGGCGCGTTTCTTTCCCGTTGTGGGGGATGGGCAAAATGCGGCCAGTGAATTAAGAAGTTCGGCTATTCCAATATCGTGGCAAGCGTCCGTAAAAAGAATGGGCACCAACTCACCCTGGACCACTGCCTGCGCTGCGGCATTCTTCGCTTCCTCGTCGGATAGTTCGCCACCGAGATACTTTTCCATCAGTTCGTCGTTTGCGCCGACAATGCCTTCAATGAGTGCCGTATGGGCGTCCGCAACGTCGAAAAAATCAACGTCGCCCGAATCGTTGGCAAAACAATCGACCACGCTTCTACCGCCGGAGCCCGGAAGGGTGAGCGGGATGCACTCGCGTCCGAACGACTCTTGAATCTGACCGACGATCTCGCCCAAGTCCACGTTCGGCGCATCGATGTGATTGATGACAATCCAAACACCAATGCCATACGCCCGGGCCCGCTCGATCATTTTGCGCGTGTTGACCTGCACGCCGGCCGAAGCCGACACCACGACCACGGCACACTCGACCGCCGCGAGTGCGGCGATGGCCGTCCCGCAAAGCGATGGTGTGCCTGGCGTGTCCATGATATTGACATGAAGATCGCCGTGAGTCAGGTAGCAGGCGGCCGATTCGATGGAAGACTGTTTCTCGTGCTCCTCATCCGAGAAGTCCAGAATGGACGTCTTATCGGAAACGCTTCCGAGTCGGTTTGTGACACCGGCCTTGAACAGCATCGCCTCGGCCAGCGAGGTCTTGCCGCACCCGCCGTGTCCCAAGAGGGCAATATTTCGGTAACGATTGACATCAAATACGGCCATCGGTTCCTCCTGTGACTCTTTGACTCGCGAGCGGTCGGTGCCACGCCTACTTTGCCGGCACCGCAAATCCACTCGAAACCGGGAACCATGCATAATACCGGAACCTGGCCGAGGGCCAAAGTTAGTTTTTCCGGTTTTTTCAAGCCTTATGAATCGCCCGCCCCCAATCCCGAGACTAAGGGGGTACAATTGGGCGGTTGAATCAGAGTGAGGGGTATTATAAGTTTGACCACCGAACCCCAAAATAAGACTACTTTAGGCGCTAACGCCGGCGGAGGGCGTTCGTCTGAAACAGAGACGAAAACCGGGAGCGCCGCACGGGAGAGCACGATCAACCTAGACGGGAAACAACTCCCCACGGCGGCTGCAGAAATAGGCTGGATCGAGCGTCTCATGCGCGATGAAGGCCCGGGAATCTTACGGATGTTGTGGCGAATACTCGGAAAGGAGCAGGACGCTATGGATGCGTACCAGGATTGCTTTTGCAAGCTGGTATCGCGCGGAAGCCCCAACGACATTGGCAGCACCAAGGCCTATGCTTACCGCACGGCCGCCAACATCGCGATTGAGATGATCCGTTCCCGGAAGCGGCGCAGCACCCATTGGCCGGCGATTGCGGCATCACGCGGCAAGGCGCAGGAGGATGGTGCTGCCGCGCAAGACGAGGATTCGGGCAGTTCGAGTTCGAGTGTAACGCAGCTTCGAGAAGCGGTGGCCCGCTTACCCGCTCACTTGCGTAATGTCATTGTGCTGCGTGATCTGAGCAAAATGTCCTACGCGGAGGTCGCGGGCACGCTGGGTATTGAACCGAGCACGGCTCGAGTTTACCGCCGCCACGCGGTTGTGAAACTGGCGGAATGGTTGGAAGAAGGGATGGATTATGCGGGTGAATGAAGAGAAACTCGAATCAATGGAGTTGGTTTGCCCGAAGCGCCCCTGGGTGCTGACAACGCTTTCCGATGACGAAGCGTGCCCGGATTCCGAGAGCGTTTCGGCCGTCTTGAGTCTCCATTTGTCCCAATGCTCAACGTGCAAAGCCTTGGCCTATCAGTTGACCGGGCTATCGAGCGAGCTTCGTAGATTGGCCGACCTCGAACCCGCCACCGCTCTATTTGCTCAAGCCGATCAGCAAGCTCACCAAGCGCTCACCGATGGGGCTCGGCTCACAGGTCGGGTGGACATTCCGGACGAGCCGTTGGTGACGTCGCCGGCCCGGGTCATCCGTCGGTGGTGGACTTATGGGCGATTTGCCGCCGCAGCGGTCATACTTTTGGCCGTCGGTGGATATTTTTCGTTCTTCAGGCCGCCAAAGCCGTCGTCGTATCTGCCGGTTGTTCAACCTGTTGCGGACGCGGCGAGCAGGCCAATCAACAGGGCAGTACCCGGGAAACGCCCGCCCGGGCCCGATACCGCATTGGTTGAAACTACGGCCGCCGAGACACCGTCAGACGTCGGCGGTGAGAACAATGATTCCTCGGCGCCGGTGATCTGCTATCATCAAACCCACCAGGAAGCGGCGAAATGTGAGAAGACCAATGTCGTTCATCGGATCCGTCCAATGGGGCGTAGGCTACCTCGTCGTCCGGGCCTGGAGCCGCTTCCTCGCGCCGGTATGAATACGATTGACAAATCGGAAGCTAACCGTTCTAATAAGGGGCGTAAACGCGACTAGTGCTCCGTTACAGTTCGAACGATGCATGAATCGAACCGAGCCGCGAGCGTGAGGGGGCGGACGAACAAGACTCGGCGACCTTCGTACAGACCGCTTCCTCACGGGTGCGGCTCGGAGCGATCATCGATTCAGATGTAAGGTAGCACTAGGTGGCGGCACCAGCGGGCTCGCATACGAATGGCGGGTGGTGCGGTCTTGATCATCGAACCGAGTAACATATGAAGACGGCGGACGCGACGTTGGAACGGCAATTGACGACCGACACCGCTCATCGTGTTTCCGCACTGAATCGTCACGACAAACCATTCCACCTCGTCCTCGCCCAACAGCTCGATCGTCCGGTCATCGAAGAATTGGTCCAATTGGCAGACATGATTCGTTCGATCGGTGGATCCCGGCAGGGCACGCAGTTTCTTCGCACCACACTCAATCATCGCCGCGCGATGCTGTACTTCATTCAGCCGTCGACGCGCACCTTTCTTTCCTTCACGGCCGCGTGCCAAATTGTCGGTATGCCGCATAACGAGGTGCGCGATCGTTCGACATCCTCCGAGGTGAAGGGCGAATCTGAGGACGACACCATCCGGGTGCTCAGTCAATATTTCGATCTCATCATCATGCGCCATCCTGCCGAAGGCTTCGCGGAGCACGTGGCCAACTTGCTCAACGCCATGCCGCGAACCATTCCGGTGATCAATGGCGGCTCGGGTAAGGATCAGCACCCCACGCAGGCCTTGTTGGATATTTATACGCTCATGCGTTCGTTTACGGAGAACGAGCCGCATCGCGGTGGGTTTGGCCGATACGCGCAAAACCCGTTCCTGGGCAAGACCATCGCCTTCGTCGGAGACTTGAAGCGCGGTCGAACGGTACGGTCCCTGACTTATCTTCTTTGTAGATACCCCGGCGCCCGCTTGCTGTTTATTGCTCCGCCGGAGTTGCAGATCGGCGACGACATCAAGGAATACGTTTCTCGCCACGGCGTCGAAATTGAGCTTAGCGACGACATTCGAGCCAAGATCGGCGATGTCGACGGCGTATACATGACGCGCTTGCAGGATGAATGGGATAAAGACGGCGAATCCAAGGCCATCGACTTTGGCCGCTTCAGCTTGACCCATGACATGGCCAAGTCCTTCAAGCCTGGCCTGGTCATCATGCACCCGCTACCGCGCCGCCACGAACTCGACCAAAAGCTAGACGCGCTGCCACAAGCGAAGTATTGGGATCAGGTCCGCAACGGCATGTGGATGCGCGCCGCCATCATAGCCTCCATCTTCAACGTAGACACCGCCATCCGCGAACACTACCACGCGTATTATTCGTTCTAGGCAGCGCTCTCTTTTAATTTGAGTGACCACGCACTCCAGTCAAATGTGATCGGATTTCTTAATGTTGCATTTTCGACATGGCAATTGGACGTTTGCATCGGAGTTGCTACCGCCCCTTGCCACTGGAACGATATGGTCAAATTCAAGATATTGATTCGATCCACATTCCGCACAAACGCCGCCATATCTTTGCCACACTCGCTGCCGGATCGCAACGCTAGAGTGGTTTCGGTCTTCGCGTAGCGTTTCGGTCTTCGTGCATTCACTGTCTTTATATTTCGGCGCGCCGGGACCACGGGGAGCACCCGCCCGACCGTCTTGCGCCGCGGCCGGAGAGTCGGCGCGACACGAGGATGATCCAGCCTGAAAGGCTGAAAGGCTGAAAGGTAGTAGCCGTGGGCAAGGCCGCCATTGGCGGACGCCGCCCACGGACATCGGTTACCCATGATCGATCCGACCCTGAAAGGGTCGCACTTCCAACATCACGTCCAAAGATA
>Ga0214472_10004523_pt1 | contig 14694 bp, 12 predicted proteins | sample RVTome_6_FD_207662 | JGI IMG/M metagenome (GOLD analysis project Ga0214472, IMG submission 207662) | Soil microbial communities from uranium-contaminated site in the Upper Colorado River Basin, Wyoming, United States - RVT140D175 | ecosystem: Environmental > Terrestrial > Soil > Contaminated >...
ATGACCCCGTGCCGTCTACCGCGCCTCCCAGGTCGTTCACGACCACCCGAGCCCCGCGCCGCCCGAGTTCCAGTGCATACTCCCTGCCCAGGCCGCCGCCGCCGCCGGTGACGACCGCCACCCGGCCATCGAATGTGATTGGCATGCTCAGACGCCGGCGTACAGAGCGTCGATCTCGTCTGCGTACTTCTCGACCACCACCCGGCGCTTGAGCTTCAGGGAAGGAGTCACCTCACCGGAGTCCGGTGTCCACTCGTCAGGCACCACGAACCACTTCTTGATCTGCTCCACGCTGGAGACCTTCTCGTTGGCCTCTCTCACCGCCTTGTCCACTTCGGCGAGCACCTCAGGGAGTTGGGAGAAGGTGACGAGATCCCGATACTCCAGCCCATGCGCCTCGGCCCAGGCCGGGGCCTCTTCGTGGTCCAGGGCGATCACCACGCTCAGGAACTTTCGGTTGTCACCGATGATGCATGCCTTGGAGATGATCGGGTGGTTTCCCAGGGCCGTCTCCAGCTTGGCAGGCGCAATGTTCTTGCCGGCCGCGGTGATGATGATCTCCTTCTTGCGCCCGACGATCCAGATGTAGCCATCTTCGTCGATGCGACCCAGGTCACCCGAATGGAGCCATCCTTCTGAGTCGAATGACTCCTCGGTGGCGTCGGGGAGCTTGTAATAGCCACTGGTGATGACCCCGCCGCGCATCAGGACCTCGCCGTCCTCGGCGAGTTCGACCTCGACACCGGGGAGCGCCCGGCCCACCGAGCCGGTCTTGTTGGCACCGGGAAGGTTGGTGCTAGCCGGCCCGGTGGTCTCAGACATTCCGTAGAGCTCGAACAACGGGATCCCGATGGTGTGAAAGAAGGTGATCAATTCGGAGTTGATCGGAGCGGCTGCGGTAATCGCCAGATCGACGGCATCCATCCCTAGCCCGTGGCGGACTTTGGAGAGCACCACCGAGTCGAGCACCCCGGCCAGCATCGGGCCCGACTTGCCCTCGGTCTCGGCCTCGACCCGCTTCCGATTGGAGGAGAGCGCAAGGTCGAGCAGCCTCTTCTGGATCCCGTGCGCCGCTTCGAAACGCGCGCTCAGGCGCGAGTGGAACTTCTCATAGACCCGAGGAACACCAAAGAAGATGGTGGGACGTGCTTCCTGGATGTATTCGAGGACTCCCGCCATGTTCGGGCAGAACCAAACCTGTCCTGCCATGTAGGTGCACAAGTAGTGGGTGGCCAGGCGCTCGGCGATGTGGGCCAGGGGGAGATAGGAAACCATCCTGGGGCCAAGGTCGATGTTGGCCGCGCGCCGGAGGCACTCAGCCGTCCAAACGACGTTGCGATGGCTGATCATGACGCCTTTGGGAGTCCCGGTCGTCCCTGAGGTGTAGATGAGAGTCGCCAACGAGTCCGGTGTCATCCGATCGGCGGCGCGATGCACCGACTCGGGATCCTCCATCAATCGCTGCTTGCCCCGTGCGATCAACGCGTCCCAGCTGAGGACCCAGTCAGCTGTGTCGTAGTTCTCGGCCCCCGACAGCAAAACGACGTAGCGGAGATCGGGTAACTCCGACCGAATCTCCTCCCATCGCTTCATGAAGTCGAGGTCTTCGAGGATGGCGACAGTCGCGTGGCAATTCTCGGCGATGTACTGGATCTGGTTGGCGACCAGGGTCGAGTAGATCGTCACGCCGGTGGCCCCGGTGTGAATGGCCGCATAGTCGGCGATGACGTGCTCGGGCCGGTTCCCGGCCATGATTGCCACGAACTGGCCGTCCCCGACTCCCAATGACTGAAGACCGGCCGCCGCATCGTGAACCGCGCTCCGGTATCCCTTCCAGGTCAGGTGCGCCCACTCACCGTCCTCTTTCCAATGGATTGCCGGCTGGTCGCCATACCGCTCGGCGTTGCGGTCGAAGTAGTCGATGATCGTCTTGCCTTCAACCTCGGCATCGATGGCCGCGCGCTCGTCGAGGACAGCTGCCTGCGTCATTCACTCCTCCGGGTCAGGGATCACCTCCGACTCTCGGAGCATACCGATCTCAGGGGACCTATACCGGTCGCCGGCGCTCTCGATCGGCGCTGGTCAACGGCAGGAAGCAAGCCCAAACCCGCTGCTCAACCCTCGGAGACGATGACCTCGTAGCTCTCGATGAGTTGAGGGACGTAGGTGTAATCCGGCGCCACGGTGAAGGCGCCTTCGAGCACGGCGGTGGTCACCAGATCCACTGCGAACAGCCCCCCTGCCGGCTCGAGAGTGTTCAACGAGCTCGGCTCCTGGTCAACGGCGAAAACCACTTCCTCCTTGCCTGACCAGGTCGCGATGTTCCAGAACGGCCCGGTCTGCGTGGGGTTGTCTCTCGGGCCGGTGATCAGATCATTCCAGGCGAAGAATGTCAGTTTCTGATAGAGCGGGATCGAGGCGACGTCGTCGAGATAGATCGAGTCGGCCTGGTTGTAGAGCTCGGCGCGGTTCGCCTCGTCGACCTCGGCCTCGGTCTGGCGAATGAGTGATTCGATCTCGTCGCTGCAGTATCTGTTCACGTTGAGATCTCCGAAACCACTGGGCGCCGCCCCCTCGCAGTAGTAGACGCTGTTCCGCCCGTACGGATCGGGGGCGCCAACCCAGGCGAAGTTGAGAATCTGCCACACCGATGAGTCGCCGTAGATGAACTCGTTGTCGAAGACCCGTGCCGGAGGGCCGAAGGCTGCTGTCACCTCGATCCCGATTTCCGCCAGGCTCACCTGCGCCAGGTCGAACAGGGTCTCTCGAGCTTCGAGACCGGCAGTGGTGGTCCAACGGAAGGAGAGACGCTGTCCCCGACATTCGTAGATGGCATCCTCACCCTGAAGACACCCGTTGTCGATCAACAGCTGCTCGGCGGCGACCGGGTTGTAAGTGAATCGGGAAAAGTGATCCTCGTAGTAGGGGGTTCCGACCATCCACAGGGTGTTTCCCAGAGCGACCGCCTCGGGCGCCATCGGACGGATCACCTCCTCCATGACCGCCTCGCGGTCGATAGACATGGCAAAGGCCTGGCGGATGAACTCCTGGGAGAGCAGGGGGTCGTCGTGGTTGAAGTCGATCTGCTCCCAGATCCTGCCCAGACTCGCCTCGGATGTGACATCGCTCATCGACGTCACGTCTTCGACCAGAGAAATCTGGGGCTCGGGGTAGAACATGTCGATTTCCTCGTTGCGAAGGGCCCGCACCTGGTCCTCGGAGCCCGGCAGGAATTCGATGTTGACCGTTTGCACGTCGCCCAGGGCACCGCCTGAAGCGCGGTCCCGGGTAGCCCAGTAGTCCGGATTACGGGTGAGGACGATTCGCTCCCCGGGAATCCACTCGCTGAACACGAATGGGCCGGACCCGAGGGTGATCCCGTCATCCCAAACCGTTCCGAAAGTCTTTCCCTCCAATTCGCGGGCCGGAAGCACCACGTCGAACAGGTTCTTCCACGGGGCATACACCTCGCCGAAGATGGCGAGGAAGGTCTTGTCGTCGACCAACTCGTAGCCAGTTATCACGTCGTAACCGGCACGGTTGGTGGTGGTGATGTCGAGATCTGCGTCGGTGAGGGTCTCCACGGTGAAGGCGAAGTCTGCGGAGGTGACCGGAGTTCCGTCCGCCCATGCCGCATCAGGGTGGATGTGGTATCTGACACAGAAGGCATCGGGGCACTCGGGAGGCTGGGTGGTCGTGGTCACCCGAGCGCTAGTAGTGGTCGCAGGTTGACTCACGGTGGTCGTCAGCTCGGCCGACCCGTCACAAGCCACGGTGAGCAGTGCGAGCACGGTGAAGACACTTGCCCATCGGGCGATGGGTGGCGTGGGTGCGGCTCGCACCGGTTTCCTCCATGTGACTTGATCGACGCTTCCGGCCCGGCGCTCACTCGAGGAGGTTCGCCCAATCGAACGAATGAACCTCGGGATTGAGTCCTGGTCCGCCTAAAGGTAAAGCAGGTCCGAGCCAACACCAAGGATCGGTCCCCCGCGCCCGTCAGGTGTCGGCTGCCGGCTCAGCCAATCCGGAGATCACTTCATGGCGGTACGCCGAGGATTCCGAGATCAGCGCTTGGATGATCCCGGCCATGGGCAGGGCGAGGAGGATCCCGATTCCACCCAACAACGATCCTCCGATGAGGATGGCCGCAATGGAGACCGCAGGGTGGATCTGCATCGTCCGGCGGGTGATCCTCGGCGCAACCAGGTAATTCTCGAGCTGTTGATAGGCCACGAAGTAGACGATCACCCACAACGCATTGGTCGGCCCGTTGGCCGAGAAGGCAACGACGGCGGGCAGGATCGCGGCCAGATAGGTGCCGATGATTGGTATGAACTGGCTGAGCACCCCGACCCAGATCCCCAATGAGAGGGCAAATGGCACCTCGAGAACGGTGAGGACCACCGCCGAGAGGAAGGCGCTCAGAATCGCCAGGATCAGGCGCGAGTAGATATAGCCCCCCATTTTCTCGACCGCGATGTCCCAGATGTGCATTGCGTCCCGTTGCTGCTCCGCCGGCATGAACGAGAGGACGGTGTGCTGGAGCTTGGGCAACTCGGCGACCATGTAGAAAGAGAAGATGCCCACGGTGGAGGCGAAGAAGATGAAACTGAAAGCGCCCGTGGTCAGCCCAACGACCCCGCCGACCAGAGTTCCTCCCGCACTGCCGATGATGTCGGCGATGTTCTGCCCTTCCTCGGCAATGTCCAGGTCTGAGAGCTGCAGCCCAAAGGTGTCCTCCAAGAAGCCGGCCACGGACTCCACGTACCCCGGAACAGCGACCACGAACTGATTGATCTGCTCCACGAAGAGGGGGACGAGCGCGACCAGGAACACGACCCAGAGCGCGAAAGCGGCAAGGAAGACGACACCTGTCGCGGCACCACGTTTCCATCCCCGTTTCTCGAGATAATGAACGGGAGGCTCGATCGCCACGGCCACGAACAGAGAGACGAAGACCATGAAGATGATGTTGCTGAGGCGAAACACCAGCCAGCCGACCGCGGCTGTGGCCACGAGGACACCGGCGACGACGAGAGTCCGGCGACGAAAACGCTTGCTGTCCGCCAGCTCCGATGACGAGGCCATAGGCGGGCAGCGTAGGCGGCCCCGAGTCCCGGCGATGGCTCCTAGCCTCCACCTACTGGGTCGAGGAGGGTGATGGAGCAATTCGAGATCGTCTGGCGTCCGAGCCCCGCCCGGGCGGCCGCCACCCATACCGCCCGCTTCATCGCGGAGCAGGGTCTCGCGGGCTATGAGGCGTTGCGGCAACGCTCGATCGCGGAACCGGAGTGGTTTTGGGAATCGGTGGTCGCATATCTCGGCCTCCCCTTCGACAAACCCTGGCGGGCTGTGCTCGACACGTCGCGAGGGACACCGTGGGCAACATGGTTCACCGGATCCCTATTCAACATCAGCCGCGCCTGCGTCGACCGCTGGGCTGATGAGTCTCCGGATCGACTCGCAATTCGCTCCCAGAAGGAAAGCGGAGAAACCCGGGAATTGAGTTTTGGCGGTCTCCGAGACCAGGTGGCGCTGCTGGCCGGCGCCCTCCGCCGGCTTGGAGTGGCGAGAGGGGATGCGGTGGCGGTATTCCTGCCGATGTCAGCGGAAGCGGTGGTGTCGCTGCTCGCCGTGGCCCGGCTCGGAGCGGTGTTCGTCCCGGTCTTCTCCGGCTACGGGGCGGACGCCGTCTCCAACCGTCTCCGGGATCCAAAGCCAAAGGTCCTGATTTGCGCCAACGGGTTCCTGCGTCGCGGCAGTTTGGTGGAAATGAAGGAGGTGGCCGACCGCGCAGCCGACCTTGCCGCGGGGGTGGAGTTCCTGTTGGTTGTCGACTACACCGACCGCTCGGCCACCCCGATGCAAGAAGGTCGCGACCTCTGGTGGGAAGAGGCCATGGCTGGCGTCGAGCCGCATGCGGTAGTCCCCACGGCCGCCGAAGACCCGATGCTCATCGCCTACACCTCGGGCACCACCGGTCGCCCCAAGGGGGCGGTGCACGTGCACGGTGGGTTCGGGGTGCAGGTCGCAGCCGAAGGGGCATTCCAATTCGACTTCCACCAAGACGACGTGGCGATGTGGGCCACCGACATGGGCTGGATCATGGGCCCGTGGATCGTGGTCGCCGGCCTGGCCAATGGGGCCGCGGTGGCCACCTATGACGGGGCGCCTGACTACCCAGGGCCAAATCGGATCTGGCAGGTCGCATCCGAGCTGGAGTTGACCTTCCTCGGCATTTCCCCCACCCTGATCCGGGCCCTGCAGCGACACGGCAGCGAACAGGCAAGCCGTCATGACCTCTCCAAACTGAGGACTTTCGGCTCGACCGGCGAGCCGTGGAACCCCGACCCCTGGTGGTGGCTCTTCAGAGACATCGGAGGCGAGACCCGTCCCATCGTCAACATCTCGGGCGGGACCGAGATCGGGGCCTGTCTGCTCTCGGTGAACCTGCTCCAAGGAATCAAACCCACCTCCCTCGGTGGCCCCGCGCTCGGAGTCGACACCGACGTGTACGACGCCGAGGGGAGACCAATCCGCGGCGAGGTGGGTGAGCTGGTGGTCCGCGGCTCCTGGCCGGGGCGGACCCGAGGCTTCTGGAACGAGCCGGATCGCTATCTCGCCACCTATTGGGATCGGTTCGACGACACTTGGGTGCACGGCGACTGGGCCTCGATCGACGACGACGGCTTCTGGTACCTCCACGGTCGATCCGATGACACCCTGAACATCGCCGGCAAGCGGATCGGGCCTGCTGAGATCGAGTCGGTGGCGGTTGCCTTCGCGGAAGTGGTGATGGCGGCCGCGATCGGAGTTCCCGACGAGATCAAAGGGGAAGCAATCGGGCTCTACGTCGTGCCCGCGGTCGGCGTCGAGCCCGATGATCGGCTCACCTCAGCGATCGAAGCGGCGGTCGTCGAGACCCTGGGGAAGAGCTTCCGACCCAAGACCATCCGCTGGGTGACGGACCTGCCCCGAACCCGCTCCGCCAAGATCATGCGTCGGGTGATCAAGGCCCTGGCACTGGGCCAAGAGCCGGGGGATCTGTCGAGTCTGGAGAACCCGGAGAGCCTGAGCGGGATCGTACCAATCCGTGATCCGTAATCCGTGATGCGGAGATCGGAATACGGAGAACGGATTGCGCTTACTTGGGCGGCATCCGGGCCGCCGCGTCGAGACGGATCACCTCTCCGTTCAACAGCGGGTTCTCCACGATCGCCTGGACCAGGTGGGCGAAGTCATCAGGTGTCCCCAGGCGCTTGGGAAAGACATGGATCGCTGCGAGCGACTGCCTGAGCTCCTCGGGGGCGCCGTCGAAAAGTGGAGTGTCCATGATCCCAGGAGCCACCGTGACCACCCTGATCCCGAGACCAGCCAGATCTCGGGCCAGGGGCAGGGTCATCCCTACCACTCCACCCTTGGACGCGGAGTAGGCAGCCTGGCCAACCTGGCCTTCGAAGGCCGCTATCGAAGCCACATTGACGATCACTCCTCTCTCGCCCGACTCGCCCGGCTCGTTGGCCGCCATGGCACCGGCCACGTTTCGGATCACATCGAACATCCCGATCAAGTTGACATCTATGACGAAACGGAAGAGATCGAGGTCGAAGAGCGAACCGTCACGGGCAACGACGCGTTGGGCCGGGGCGACTCCTGCCGCGTTGACGAGGATGTCGATTCCCCCGAATGCCTCAACCGCGCCACTGACCCCAGCCGCCACGTTGGCCGGGTCACGCACATCGCAGTGGATGAACACGGCGCCGTCGCCCAATTCGGCGGCGGCATCCAGGCCACGGCTCTCGTTGAGGTCGAGCATCACCACCCGCCCACCAAAGGAGACCACCCGTTTGGCGGCCCCGAATCCGAGGCCCGATACTCCTCCGGTGACCACGGCGACCGAGCCTTCGATCAGCAAATGCCCTCCAGTGACGACGGGCGACGCTACCAGTGAGCGCGGCTGCGGCCTGCTGAGACAAGCCGCATGATCGGCGTGTTCGACTCCGGCGTCGGAGGGCTCGGCGTCCTCTCTCACATCCGACGCGAGCTACCAGGCGCAGACTTGGTCTATCTCGCCGACCAGGCCCGGGCCCCGTATGGAACCCGCTCTCTCCAGGAAGTAGCTGCCATTTCGGAGGAAGTGACCACCTGGCTGTTGGGTAGAGGTGCCACCACTGTCGTGGTGGCCTGCAACACCGCGTCCGCCGCCGCTCTCAACCGGCTGCGTGAGAAGCACCCCTCGATCCCTTTTGTGGGGATGGAGCCCGCGGTCAAGCCAGCGGCGATCGCCACCAAGTCCGGCGTCATCGGGGTGCTGGCAACTGCGGCCACCTTCCAGGGTGAGCTCTACTCCTCGGTGGTCACCAGGCACGCTCCAGATGTCCAGGTACTCAATGCGGCCTGCCCGAAATGGGTTCGCCTCGTTGAGGCCGGAAGGATCAGAGGCCGCGAGGTGGAACAGCAGGTCGCCCGGTGCCTTTCCCCCCTGGTCGAAGGGGGCGCCGACGTCCTGGTGCTTGGCTGTACCCATTTCCCATTCCTGCGCCCGGTGATCGAGCAGTTGGTCGGAGCCAGCGTTGCCGTAGTGGATCCGGCTCCGGCGGTCGCCCTTCAGGTGGCGCGGGTCCACCACGACGAAGAGCCCGGGAAGGGAGATCTGGTCCTGGTCACTACGGGCCGGCCTCATCGTCTTGCGAATCTGGCGAGAGATCTCGCCGGAATCGAACCGACACGACCTGTTCTAGCCTGGTCTCCCGAATGAAGAACCTCGAGCCCGAATCGGGATTGACCGGTCCCCTTCGATCCCGGCCGGACGTCGCCTGGATCCGAGATGGCATGGCTCTGTTCGGTTGGGGCGAGAGCCGCCGCATCGACCCGGGAACCGGGAGCGATCGTTTTGACCGGGCCCGCGTCGCCGTCGGCGCCACCCCCGGCAGCATCGGCTTCGCCACCTTCACCTTCGACGAAGACGAGCCCGGCTCGGTGGTCATCATCCCCGAGACCGTCCTCGAGGTCAGTGCCGGAGGCGGCCGGGTGTTGACCGGGCAGCAGAAACACATCCCCGGTCCGGCCGCTCATTCCGCCATGCCGGCAGGGCGGGTCTTGGCGGACGACAAAGCCTCGTGGAGATCCGCCATGGACCTGGCGTTGGAGGCAATCGAGCGCGGAGAGGTGGAGAAAGTCGTTCTCTCCCGAACCGTCGAGATGACATTCGTCGACGACGTCCCGGTGCACCGCGTGGCGGCGGAGCTGGTCGACAGCCAGGGAATGTCGCATACCTTTCTCATCGACGGTCTCGTCGGATCGAGCCCCGAGCTCCTCGTCTCCAAACACGGTTCTGTGGTCCGGTCGGTGTCCCTTGCCGGGTCGGCCGACCGCACCGATCCCTCGGCGTCGATCTCACTCAATTCACAGAAAATGGCCGTGGAGCATTCGTTGGCTGCCGATTCGGTAGAGGAGTCCCTGCTGCCGTTCTGCATCAGCCTGGAGAGACATCCCAGCCGGGTCGAAACCTTCGCCGACATCCACCATCTGGCCACCGGATTCGAGGGAGAGGCGGTCATGGGAACCAACGTGACCGATCTGGTAGCGGCCCTTCACCCGACAGCGGCCGTTGCGGGGACTCCGACGAAGGCAGCGGTGGAGCTGATCAGGGAGATCGAAGACCATGGTCGGGGCCGATACGCCGGCCCTGTGGGTTGGATGGATGCCCGGGGCGATGGGGAGTTCGCGATTGCCTTGAGATGCGGCGAGATCAGTGGGCACCGGGTCACCCTCTACACCGGTGTTGGGCTGGTGGATGGCTCGGATCGTGAAGCGGAGCTGGAGGAAACCAGGATCAAGCTGCGCCCGATGCTGAGGGCTCTCGGCCTCAGCTGATCGCGATCACAACCGAGCGGGCCACATCGTCGAGAGCCTGGCGCCGCTTCAGATCGGCCTCCCGATCCACCGGGATCACCAGGACGTGGCACCCGCCTCTTCCCAGCCGTCGCTCCAACTCGGGAGCCAGCTCCCCCATCGAGGCCACTGTGACGGCGCTGAGGCCATGGAAGGCAGCCAATCCCAAGAGATCCCGCTGATGTGGAGTGACGAACAAGCGGTCGAAATCGGGAGCATGGGTGGCCTGGGGCAGGAGATCGAACAAGCCACCCCCGTTGTTGTCGACCACCACGAAAACCGCGTCCGGAAGTTTGTCGGACAGGAATCCATTGCCATCGTGGAGCAAGGACAGGTCACCGGTCAACACCACAGTTCGCGATCCGGCTGCGGCGACGCCAAGCCCGGTGGACACCAGCCCATCGATGCCCGACGCTCCCCTGTTGGCAAAGATCGAACCGCTGTGGACGGTGTGGGCGTCCACATCCCGAATCGGCATCGATGATGCCGAGACCAGGCTCTCCCAGGAAGCACCGGACAGGGCTCGGGCTACCGAGGCACCGGTCGGCTGCTCTCCCATCCCAATCGCCTCGTCGAGAGCCGTGCGCATCGATCGATCGGCGGCGTTCCATTGCCCCGCCCAATCCGGCCCTGCCGACGCCGTGAAGGCGAGCTTCTCGAGCGTGGCGACCGGATCGGCCTGGAAGAGGATCGTGGACTGTCTTCGAGGGTCGTTCCAAGCGCCCCAACGGTCGATGCTGATCTGGGGCCCCTCGAGCGAGGTGAGCGCAGAAACCCGGTCGCTGGGACCGGTCCGCCCGATTGTCACCACAATCTCGGGACTCAGAAGGGCGGGCACTCCCGACACCAACAGGTGGTGATAGGTGGAAACCGTGGCGTGTCCCCGCAGCCCCGACAGTGCCGTGGCCAGCACTGGCCAACCAAGGAGGTCGGCTGCGGCCATCAAGGGCTCGGGCTCGTAGTCGCCTTCACCGGCCAGGATGAGCCCGCGGGCGCCCGCCGTCGCCTCGATGGTCGCGGCGCCCGGTCGAGCGATCGAGTGCTCCTGCCAGCGACCTTCCCCCGGTCTTCCTTCCACCGTGAACGGGTACGGATCGGCGACCGACCTCCCGTCGTCCTCAACCGGGACGGTTGGCTCGCGAAATGCGATATTGAGATGGACCGGTCCCGGCCGCGAACCTTGCCCGAGGGCCCGGGCCACCGCCTGAGACACCGTGCTGCGCCAATAGGAGTTGTGGTCCATGCTCGATTGCGCAGGGCCGATGTTGCAGAACCAGCGGACCTTGTTCCCGAAGAGACCGACCTGGTCGATGGTCTGGTTGGAACCGACATGAAGCAGCTCCGGGGGCCGGTCGGCAGAGATCACGACCAGCGGCACCATCGATTGGTCGGCCTCGATCAGGGCAGGAAGATGATTGGCGACCGCAGTGCCAGAGGTGGCCAGAACCACGGCCGGCAGCCCCGAGGCTCGGGCATGCCCCAGGGCCCAGAACGCCGCAGAGCGCTCATCCGTAACGACACGGGTAGTGATGCCAGGGTGCTGGTCGAAAGCGATCGCCAGCGCCGCCGAACGAGATCCAGGAGAGATGACCGCCAGCGAGACTCGGTGCCTGGCCAACTCGTCGGCTACTGCCCTGGCCAGGGCAGTGCTGGGATTGGGTTCGGTCATGTCAACACCTCTGCCGCCGAACGCACCTTGCGCAGCATTTCAGCGGCACGATCGCGTTCGGGGCGCCATCTCGCAAGGAGCTCGGGGTCGGGCTCCGGTCTTCGCACCTCAAGTTGCCCATCGAGCGAAACAAGCGGGTCTCGTGTCGGATCGCCTTCGATCAGGGCCACCGTGCCCAGACCGCAGGCGTAGGGCAGGTCGGGCAGCAAGGAAGCCACCAGAAGGCCGGTATAGATCCCGATCGAGGTCTCCAACGCAGAGGACACGACAACGGGCACGCCGGCCCGGGCCGCGATGTCCAAGGCCCGGGTGACGCCTCCAAGCGGCTGCACCTTGACCACCACCAGGTCCGCGGCGCCGGAGGCCGCCACCTCCAGCGGGTCGGGCCGAAGTCGAACGAGCTCGTCGGCCGCCAGAGGCACGTCGGTTCGCTTCTTGAGCTCGATCATCTCCTCCAACGTGGCCACCGGCTGTTCGGCGTATTCCAGACCGAACTTGGAGAAGGTGGCGAGACGCTCGGTCGCGGTGTCCAAATCCCAACCGGCATTGACGTCGACACGGATCTTGCCGTCGGGGCCCAAGGCGTCTCTGACCGCGTCGAGCCGATCCTCGTCTTCCACCGGTGCTTGGCCCGGTTCACCGACCTTCACCTTCGCGGTGCTTGCGCCGGATTCGAGGACGAGTCCTCTGGCGATACGAGGCAAGACCGCCGGCACGGTCACATTGACCGGGATCGACTTGCGCCCCGGCTCGGGAAGGGCGCTACATGCTGCCTCGAGCGCGGCTGCCAGCCACCTGGTGGTGACCTCAGGCGGATAGTCGGGGAAGGGGGAGAACTCGCCCCACCCGCCAGGCCCTCGGATCAGCACCCCTTCCCGATGGTCCACCCGGCGAAACCGATGACGCATGGGGATCCGGAAGGGGTGAAGCTCTAATGCGTCGAGGAGCTCATTCATCCGCCCTGCTCCTGGCGGATGAAGCCGACGAGACGAACCACCTGCTCATCGCTGAGCGACGATTGGAACGAAGGCATCCGGCCCCTCCCCTGGCTGATGGCAACTGTCAGGAACTCGTCCGGCTGTTGAGCTGAATCCGACCCCGGTCCCAGCGCCGGCCCCACCGCCCCTTGCAGCGAATCTCCGTGGCAGTTGGCACACAGTTGGAGATAGATCTCTTCGCCGGTCGCCTCTTCGGGTGGCCGCCCGACACAGGCCGACAAGGTGCCAACCAGCAGCGCCGTCAATAGCAGCCGGATCATCCCCGGGAATGGTATGGACCGACGGGACAGAAACTTCAATCCTGGCTCTGGCGCTCGGCGTGGGCGGCGACGATCTCACGCACCAGTTGTGAGGCCATCCTTGGCACGACCAAGACGGCATCCGGAGTCTCGACAACTACCAGATCCTCGACCCCAGCCACAGCAACCAGACGCGAGGTGGCGTGGATGTAGGAGCCGGAGGCATTGACGGCCGTCACGTCTCCGAAGAGAACGTTGCCTGAGGCGTCATGTGATGAGTTCTCCCAGACAGCCTCCCAGGAGCCGACGTCGCTCCAACCGACGTCGATCGGGAGGACCAGGGACCGGTCGGTGTGTTCCATGACCGCATGATCGATAGAGATCGCATCGACATCTGCGAAAGCGGCGCCGAGGTCGACCCTCGGCCCGGGATGCCCGGGCACCGTGGCTATCACCCCGGCCACCAGATCAGGGCAGATCGCAGTGGCCTGATCGAGAATCGCCCTGGCCGTGAAGACGAACATCCCCGAGTTCCACAGATGACTGCCGTCGATGACGAATCGCTCTGCCTGCTCGGGAGCAGGTTTTTCGATGAAGGCCGCCACTTCGAGAGCGGCCCCAACAGGGACCCCGGTCTCGATATACCCATACCCGGTCTCGGGGCGGGAGGGAACGACCCCGAAAAGGACCAGCGCCCCGTCCCTTGCAATCGACACGGCTGTCTCCACCATGGCGACGAACCCGATCCGATCCTCGATCAGATGATCCGCCGGGAGAACCACCAGCACGTCATCGGGGTCGGCAAGCGAGGCGGCGGCAATGATCGCCGGCGCGGTGTTCCGGCCCTGAGGCTCGACCACGACGAAATCGATTTCAACTCCGGCGGCCGTAACCGCACGCTGGACCGCATCCACGTGCTGAGCCCCGGTGAGGACGACGGCCGGCGCCACGCCGGCGAGCCCGTCGAGTCGGGTGAGGGTCGCCTCGAAAAGCGAGCCGCCGAGCAGATCGAGGAACTGCTTCGGATTGGACTCGGTCGACAGAGGCCACAGCCGGGTCCCTGCGCCCCCGGAGAGGATTACCGGTCGGACAGGTGATGCCACCGGGCGAGGGTACCCGCCTCTGCGGCGCCCACCGTGGTACGCCCGGCGTCGGGGAAGACAACGGTGGCGATAACCAGACCGCCGGACGGGCACTAGTTTGCCGCCAACCAACAGAGAGCGAGTGTTGAACGATTTCCTGCTGATCGTCCATATTCTGGCGGCCGCAACCTGGATCGGAGCCAGCGTGCTCACCGGATTCGCCGGCTCACGAATGGCCAGGGAGGGAGGGCCCGCGGCTCTTGGCTGGGCACGAGTTTCGAGGGAGGCCAGGCTCAAGGTGTTCAACCCGGCCGCGGGCCTCACCGCCCTATCCGGGATCCTGCTCGTGGTGTTCGGTGACGTCTACGAGTGGAGTGACACCTTCGTCACGATCGGCCTGACCGTAGTTGTGATCGCCGCCATCATCGGCGGAGCAGTTCACCGTCCTGACGCCGGCAAGATGGTCACTGCGCTGGAAAGCGCCGACTATGAGACGGCCGCCGGAATCGGGAAGCGAGCCGCCATCTGGGGGGCGGTGACCATTGCCCTGTTGATCGTGACTGTCTCGGTCATGGTCATGAAGACCGGTGCCGGATGAGCGCGGTCCGCGCCCAGGGCCTGACCAAGTCCTATGGCAGCGTCGTAGCCCTGGCCGGGCTGGATCTCGAGGTCGCCACCGGTGAGGTCGTGGCCTTGCTCGGGCCAAACGGAGCGGGCAAGACCACAGCCGTGGAGATCCTCGAGGGATACCGACGTCCCGATTCGGGGACCGTCGAGGTTCTGGGCAGCAACCCTGTCGATGCCGGCGCCGC
>Ga0214472_10004524_pt1 | contig 14692 bp, 14 predicted proteins | sample RVTome_6_FD_207662 | JGI IMG/M metagenome (GOLD analysis project Ga0214472, IMG submission 207662) | Soil microbial communities from uranium-contaminated site in the Upper Colorado River Basin, Wyoming, United States - RVT140D175 | ecosystem: Environmental > Terrestrial > Soil > Contaminated >...
CGGTACGATGATCGGCATGACGCCTGGGTTGCTGAGACAGATCTACCCATCGCGATCTCAGTGGGAGTTCTCGAGAAGCGCACCATTCTGTCGTCGGGGCTGCTTCGGTTGATTCCACCCCTGTTGATCGAGGTGATCGTGGCCCACGAGCAGGCTCACGGGCGGCGTAGCGATGGGTTCTGGAAGATCGTCATCTGGATGCTCTCTCTCGGGCAGCTGCCAGGGACGCGCGAAATTCTGGAACGCGATCTCGAACTCGCCTGCGAGCAGGCCTGCGATGAGTACGCTGGCGAGATGATTGGCGATCGGGTTCGCGTGGCTCAGGCGCTCGTGGCGATGGAGAGGGTTCGGCACGACATGTCGATGTTCGGGCCGGCGGCGCTGGCCTTCGGCACCAATGGGCTCAGCGCGCGCGTCGCCTCTCTTCTCTCAGCATCGGCCGGCTCGAGCTGGAGTCGCCGGGCGAAGCTAGGACTATTGCTCGTGAGTTGCGGCATTGCCGCGTGGCTCGCCGATCCAATGCATCATCTGACCGAAACCATACTTCACTACGTTCTAGGTTGAGCTTGAACCGCAGTCACACGACTCGAGGGGGAGTACTTGTGTCAAGAAAACCGACCATGCATCGGTATTATGGCTTCGACCGTCACATGACGGCTCGAGCGGTGCTGAGGTAGCTGAGTATGAAGCGCTGCATATGGTTCGCCATCGTTCTCGGGATAACCCTGCCGACCAGCGCTGATGATGGGCGAATCTCGAAAGAAGGAATCCTGGCGTCTATCACGGCGGGGCACCCGGCTGTTGTGGTGCTTACGGAGCATCCTGCGAGTGCGGAGAGTGAGCGAAGTGCAGCGGATACAACCACGCAACAGTCAAAGCCTGCAGCCGCGGTTAGAGAGCCAACCGGGAGCCTTACGCTAGCCGAAGCGCTGGCGTTGGCGTTGACGGAAAACCCGGAGCTTGCGCCTTTCGCGTGGCATGAGAGAGCGGATGAAGCACGCATCATACAAGCGAGCTTGCGGATCAATCCCGAGTTGAATCTACAAGTGGAGGATGTTCTCGGTACGGGAGCGTATAGCGGCGGAAGCCAAGCGCAAACCACGTTGCAGCTCAGTCAGGTAATCGAGCTCGGCGGCAAGCGAGCGGCAAGAAGAGAGGTCGCCTCGCGGGCACGTGGTATCACGCAGTTCGAGTATGAGTCAGTGCGAGTAGATGTGTTGGCGAACGTCACCCAACGGTTCATTCATGTGGTGGCTAAGCAGCAGTCATTGGAGCTGGCGATAACCAATCACCGGTTGGCAGAAGACGCGCTCACAACTGTGCAGAAACGTGTGGAAGCGGGCAAAGCCTCTGCTCTGGAAGCGACGAAAGCGCAAGTCGCTTTGGCGCGAGGCGAGGTGTTAGTCGGGGCAACCAGAAACGAGTTGAATGCAGCGAGGAAGTTACTCGCTGCGAGCTGGCGTAACGACGATCCTGTGTTTGAGCGCGCGGAAGCGGACCTTTTCGCACGGAGACCCATTCCGCCGTATCAAGCACTAGCGGGCCAGATTTCAAGTAGTCCAGAAATCGCCCGGTGGATCTCGGAAAAGAGACTTCGCGAAGCGGAAATCAAGCTGGCTGATGCACTACGGGTTCCCAACCTGACGGTGGGCGGCGGAATTCGCCTCCTGGAAGGCAATGGCGAAGAAGCTCTCGTGTTTGGCCTCACCATGCCGTTGCCCCTCTTCGACCGCAATCAGGGCGGCTCGGCGGAATTGCGAGCGGAGTTTGGTCGGGCCGAAGCGGACCAAAAGGCGGCGGAGTTTCGTATTGGCGCTGTCTTGCTGGGGCTCTACGAAGAAACGGTTCACAACATTCACGTCATAGAGGGGCTGGAACGAAAGATTTTGCCAATGGCGGAAGAAGCGCTGGCGATTTCGAGGGAAGGCTATGTGCAGGGAAGATTCTCGTATCTAGAAGTGCTCGACGCACAGCGGACGGTCTTTGACGTTAGACAGGAGTACATTCGGATGGCGACTTCATATCATCAACTCATCGTAGAGATTGAACGGTTGACAGGACAGCCATTCGAAGGTGGTGAGCTACACCGATGAGCATGGAAACCAAATCACCACTACTGAAAATAAACCAACTCGCGGCGGTGATCCTCGTCTTGGTGGTCGGGTCCGGCATTACATGGCTTGTTCTTCGCAGCGTCAGACCCGTAGCGCAAGTTTCCGACGAGAGCGCCCACGGCGGTGACGCAGCAGCCGAAGCCGCGGACGGGCCACACGGCGGACGTCTGTTGAGCGACGGCGATTTCGGCACAGAAGTGACTATCTTCGAGCGCGGCGTGCCGCCGGAATTCCGCGTGTTCTTTTACAGCAAGAATCAGCCCCTTGATCCCGCCACAGTCAAACTGACGATTGAACTGCATCGTTTCGGCGGGCGCGTCGATAAGATTGGCTTTACGAAGCGCGACAACTACCTACTCGGCGACCAAGAAGTCGTTGAGCCTCACTCGTTCGACGTCGAGCTTATTGCCGAGCATGGCGGAAAATCCTATCGGTGGCGATACGATTCGTACGAAGGCCGCACGACAATGACGCCGGAGGCAGTGAAGAGTTCCGGCATTGTCTTCGAAACGGCCGGCGCCACGATGGTAAGGACAACAATAAAGGTCAACGGCCGCGTCGTGCCCAACGAAGAACACATGACGCACGTCATTCCGCGCTATCCAGGTATCTTGAAGGAGATCAGAAAGCGACTTGGTGACACAGTCGCCAAGGATGAATTGGTGGCAGTTGTGGAGAGCAACGACAGTTTGCAACCCTACGAAGTGAAGTCATCGATCGCAGGAACGATCATCGAGAAGCACGCTACGCCCGGTGAGTTTGTAAGCGAAGGCGAAGAGATCTATGTCGTAGCCAACCTCGGAACGGTGTGGGTGGACCTGAATGTTCACAGGAAAGACTTCGACAAGCTTCAGGTCGGCAGGGCCGTGACGATTTCATCGGGTGAAGGGATGAACAGCGCGACGGGCACGGTGAGTTACATATCGCCGTTTGGCGCCGAAGATACGCAGACGATGCTAGCAAGAGTGGAGTTACCGAACCCCAATGGCGACTGGCGTCCTGGGCTGTTCATCACCGGTGTAATCGTCGTCGAAGAAGCTAGGGTGCCTGTGGCCGTCAAGACAACAGCCCTTCAGACCTTCCGCAGCTGGGACGTGGTCTTTATGGAGAACGGTGGCATATTCGAAATTGCCATTCTGGAGCTAGGGCGGCGCGACGGCGAGTGGGCGGAAGTTCTCTCTGGACTGGAGCCCGGCCAGAGATATGTCGCAGAGAACAGCTTTATTGTCAAAGCCGACATCCTGAAGTCCGGCGCGTCCCACGATCACTAGGGAGAGGTTCCAGTGAGAGAAATCAAAGCCATCCTTCAACCACACGTTGTCAGCAGAGTCGTGCGCGCCTTGCACGCACTGCCTCACTTCCCAGGATTGACGATGAGCGATGCGCGCGGCCAGGGACGCGGGCGAGGCGAGGGCGGGTCATTCAAGCTGACAGAAGACGACATTGACTATCACCGCAAGGTCATCCTGGAGGTAGTCTGCGCCGACGACGTCGCGGCGAGCATTGCGGAAACGGCCCGTCAGGCGGCTCAGACCGGCAATAAGGGCGATGGAATTATTCTCATCAGCGAGGTTAGCGAAGTGATTCGCATCCGCACCGGAGAAACACAGGAACAAGCGGTCTGAGGGAATCTATATGCTCGAACGTGTCATCAATTTCTCCATTCGCCAGCGCGGGCTCGTCCTCATTGCCACCGCGGCCGTCGCCGCGCTGGGCATCTACAACTACCAGCGTCTGACGATTGATGCCGTGCCGGACATCACCAACGTCCAGGTGCAGATCAACACTGCGGCCCCAGGCTACTCTCCACTGGAATCAGAGCAACGGGTTACTTTCCCGATCGAAACGGCGATGGGGGGGCTGCCGCGTCTCGAATACACCCGTTCGGTTTCGCGCTATGGATTGTCACAGGTCACCGTCATCTTCAAAGACGGCACGGATGTATATTTCGCGCGTCAACTCGTCAACGAGCGCATCCAGGAAGTCAAGAGCAAATTGCCGCCGGGCATCGAGCCATCCCCAGGGCCGATTACAACGGGCCTCGGGGAAATCTACATGTTCAACGTCGAAGCCGAAGCGGGAGCGCGCGACGCCGAGGGCAACAGAATAACGTCGACCGATCTGCGTACCGTGCAGGATTGGATCATCAAACCCCAGTTACGCAATGTACCTGGCGTCATCGACGTCAACTCGATCGGCGGCTTCGTCAAGCAGTATCACGTCACGCCGCACCCCGACAAACTGCGGGCTTATGGCTTGACCTTTCGCGACCTGATGAAGGCGCTTGCCGACAACAATTCCAACATCGGCGCAGGCTACATCGAGCGGAATGGCGAACAGTATCTTATTCGCAGTCCCGGCCAGGTCGTAGGGCTTGAGGACCTCAACAACATCGTCGTGGGTAACCGCGGCGGCTTGCCACTTCATATTCACGACGTTGCCGATGTTTTTCTTGGCAAAGAACTCCGCAATGGCGCTGCAACCAAGAACGGAGCGGAAGTCGTGTTGGGCACGGTATTCATGCTCATTGGGGAAAATAGTCGGGATGTTTCCGTGCGCGTGCATGAAAAGATGGCGGAGCTCAACAAGTCGCTACCGGAAGGCATCGTAGCGAAGACCGTATATAATCGTACCGACCTCGTCAACGCAGCCGTTGAGACCGTTAGGAAGAACCTCCTTGAGGGCGCACTGCTGGTCATTGTGATTCTGTTTCTGTTGCTCGGCAACATTCGGGCCGCGCTCATCACAGCGCTCGTCATTCCACTCTCGATGTTATTTACCATCACCGGAATGGTGAGCTCAAAGATCAGTGGCAATTTGATGAGCCTGGGAGCGCTCGACTTCGGCCTGATCGTTGATGGCGCAGTTATCATCGTGGAAAATTGCATTCGCCGGCTAGGCAAGGAGCAACACAAGCTGAATCGGTTGCTCACGCGGCCGGAGCGATTCGAGGTCGCCCGGAATGCGACTAAGGAGGTTATCCGTCCGAGCTTCTTTGGTGTGTTCATCATCATGGTGGTCTATCTGCCCATCCTCAGCCTCAGCGGCGTCGAAGGCAAAATGTTTCACCCGATGGCATTCACGGTCATGATTGCGTTGACCGGTGCCATGATTTTTTCGGCGACGTTCATCCCCGCCGCTATCGCCCTCTTTCTCAGTGGGAGAATCTCGGAGAAGGAGAATCTTTTGATGCGGGGGGCAAAGTCAGTATATGTGCCGGCGCTGAGGTTCTGCCTGCATTTCCGGGCGGCGGTGGCACTTGCGGCGGTGGTCTTGATCGTGATCAGCGGGTTGGTTGCCTCCCGCATGGGGACGGAATTCATACCGAGCCTGGATGAAGGTGACGTGGCTTTGCACGCTCTGCGCATTCCCGGTACGAGCTTGACCCAGGCCATTGAAATGCAGCACACACTCGAGCGCCGTCTCCAGGACTTCCCAGAAGTGAAGAATGTATTCGCCAAAATGGGCACCGCCGAAATTGCAACCGATCCGATGCCACCCAGCGTTGCGGACGGCTTCATCATCATGAAGCCGCGCAAGGAATGGCCTGACCCGAAGAAACGCAAGGCGCAACTGGTCGCGGAATTGGAGAGCGCTGTAGAAGACATTCCGGGGAATAACTATGAGTTCACCCAGCCAATCCAAATGCGTTTCAACGAACTCATTGCGGGCGTGCGTAGTGATGTGGCCGTGAAACTGTTCGGTGAAGATATGACGGTGTTGCAGCAGACCGGTAAGTTGATCGAGGAGGTGATGGAGTCCATACCCGGAGCGTCCGATGTGAAGCTGGAGCAGACGACAGGACTCCCGCTGATGAGCATCACTCCCCGACGCGAAGCCCTCGCGCGGTACGGCTTGAGTGTCGCCGATCTGCAGGAGGTCATTGAAATCGCCCTCGGCGGCAAGGCGGCTGGCGAGGTATTCGAAGGCGATAAGCGATTTGAAATCATCATGCGCCTCCCGGAGAATCTTCGTACGGACATCGAGGCTCTGGAGCGTTTGCCCGTGCCGTTGCCGAGGCGAGAAGGTAACGGCTATGCCACTGCCAGCATGGACCTTGCGGTCGTCTCAGGTATCCACGCGTCGCAAGCATTCATCCCGATGGGAGAGGTGGCCGAAATTTCCATCGCTCCCGGTCCGAATATGATCAACCGCGAAAACGGCAAGCGCCGCATCGTTGTGACGGCGAATGTTCGCGGACGCGACCTCGGGTCGTTCGTGGCGGAGGCGCAGCAGATAATTGGCACCAAGATCGATGTTCCAGCGGGCTACTGGATCTCGTGGGGTGGCCAGTTCGAGCAGTTGATCTCCGCGACCAAGCGCCTGCAAATCGTCGTCCCCGTCGCGCTGCTGCTGATCTTTGCGCTACTTCTAATGACGCTCGGGACTGTCAAGGACACTCTGTTGGTCTTTTCCGGCGTTCCGCTGGCATTGACCGGCGGGGTGGCCTCGCTGTGGCTGCGCGGCATTCCCCTGTCGATTTCGGCGGGAGTTGGCTTCATTGCTCTCTCCGGCGTGGCGGTGCTCAACGGTTTGGTGATGATCACCTTCATCACGAAGCTTCGGTTGAGCGGAAAGTCCCTCAACGATGCCATCACGGAAGGCTCAATCACACGCTTGCGCCCGGTCTTGATGACAGCGCTCGTGGCATCGCTGGGGTTTGTTCCAATGGCGATCGCTACTGGAACGGGTGCGGAGGTTCAGCGTCCCTTGGCAACGGTCGTCATCGGCGGCATTCTTTCCTCGACCATTCTTACGTTGTTGGTGTTGCCCGGTCTTTATCGCATGTTTCATAGAGAGAATGGCGATGATACGGGAAGAGCAGGCGGCAGCCCCTCAAACTCAGCCTGAGTTAGCGGGACGCGAGGCTGGCAGGGTATGGTTCCGACATGAGACTCAGTGCGCCGTAGCCCCGCCGACGTTCTGTTGATTCTCATGGGCATCGGTGAGCGAATCACAGTTGTCTGCAGAGCTGCGGGAGGCTGTCAGCTTAGCGAAGGCAGCGCGGACGGAGTTTTCTTGGAGGTACACCTCTCAATGCGACGAAAAGCCTAACTTGGAATGCATGTTCTAATCGAGAGGGCTCCAACCTGTACGTGTAGGGTCGGGCTCAGCCGTCTTTCCCGTTTGCCCGCAAAGCTGCGCTGTCTTCTGGTGCTCGCATCGGTCTTCGCTGCTTCTCCTGCTTTCGCCCATGGCGTTGCCCAGGGCGATAAGGGCTATATCCAGGAGATTGCTGGGACGCATCTCGTGCCGTTCGCCTACTTGGGTGCCGAGCATGCGGGCCTTTCGCTTGGAAAGGGAGTCGTAGGGAGTCCTGGGGAGTTATGAACCGTTCTGAACCTGTAGCCAAAATGTAGCCAGATCCCACGAGGGTGCGGGTGAAGAGCGGCGCCGCGCTTGGCGCGGGCTTACGCAGGAGGGATTCCGCTAGTCGAGTCGGTCGCGTTCGCATCGGGCGAGTTCGCCATCGCAAATGTCCGTCGATACTACGTCTTCGATCCGGAGCCCCAGGTCGTGGTCAGTCAACTCCACGACTACAACGTTCAGCTTGAACTTCGCGGCTGGGGGCACGACGAGCGCCGGCACATCGACCTTCGCATTAAACTCATGGAATCGGCATTCAACGCGATGACTGACGCTGGGATCGATATGCCGTTTGAGACGTTCCGAATCGAACCGACTGCGGTGCACCAGTCGACGGCCACTTGAGGAACTGGTTCGATTCCCGCCCACCGAGGCCGCGCCCACGACGGTTCGTGCAACGTCGCCTCTAGATACCCAGGCCACTCAGCGCATGCATCACTTGGTTGATCAACGCCGTGACGCGGGGGTGCTCGACCTCGAATTCCTTCGATTCCCGCTGCAGGGTTTCGATCAGGTCTTGGACGGCCTCCGGCGTATAGCGCTCAATATCTTCTCTTGCTTGTTCGAGAATCGCCTCGAGGGTACCGGTTTCTTTCGGAGTCCGCTTCAGTTCGACTTTCAGTTCGTCGATCGCTTTCTTTGCTTCTTTGTGCGGCATCTTGTTTCTCTATTCTGCGTCTGCAGCTACCAAACGCGGCCCGGCCGTATGGAAGCAGGCCAGAACCCTTCGGTCGAGACCTTTGCCCCTTCTCGCGTCCTTGGCAAGACAGTATTTGCCCTGGCTCCGGGGCTCCCTCGAACACGTACAATGACGGCGACAACGTCCGAACCAGCGCGCTGCGAATTGACAAGACCAAGGTCGCGATCCTAACCTCTTGTACGGGAATGCGTTCGGGAGCTCGCGCTCTTCTCGCAGGGCTCACCGATCACGGTATTCCAAGCGCGGCCGGCCAGTGCCAGAATCTGTATGGCACTTCGTAACAAAACAGGGCACCTGCTGGTTCGCCTGCGCATCCGACTGCATCCCGGCTTCGAGAGAAAGGGACGCGAAATGCATTCGCACGTCGAAGTTCTCGTGACCGTCGCAGCGCTAGGAGGCGAGGTTTCACTGCCGACCCTTCGAGCTCAGGTCAAGCCGTCCATTCCTGCCGGCGGGTGAGTCTCCGTATGGACGTGCTCGTTCTTCTGGCGTCTCTCACGATCGTGACCCTCGGCGCGGAAGCTCTCGTGCGGGGAGCTTCGATGCTGGCGCTGCGAGCGGGCGTCTCTGCGCTCTTCGTGGGGCTGACGGTCGTTGGATTCGGAACTTCCTCTCCAGAACTTGCCGCCAGCCTCACAGCAACCCTAAGGGGATCGAGCGACGTCAGCGTGGGCAACGTCGTGGGATCCAATATCTTCAATATCGGAGTGATTCTGGGGGTGACGGCCCTCCTCCAGCCTATCCGTGTCAGTCTACGTGCGATACGCCGCGACTTGCTGGTGGCCATGGCGGCGGCCACGGTTCCCTTGCTCAGCCTGTTGATGGGCGGGCGGCTCTCCCGGGGGGCGGGGCTCTTCCTGGTCTCGACGTTGGTTATGTATCTCGGGGTCGCCTATCGCTCCGCGCGAAAGGCAACTCGTGAGGAGCGCGAGCTTGCCCTCAGCGAGGTGGAGTCCACTCTGGCCGTCGATCCGTCGAGCGGCCGTCTTCGAGATCGGCCCTGGGTTAGCATGGCACTCGTCACGCTGGGACTGATCATGCTCGTCATCGGCTCACGGTACTTCGTCGGTTCCGCCATGGATCTTGCCAAGACAATGGGCGTGTCCGACCTCGTGATCGGATTGACCGTGGTATCGGCTGGGACTTCGCTCCCCGAGCTCGTTACTTCACTCGTGGCGGCGAAGCGACGGAATCCCGACATCGCCATCGGCACCGTGATCGGTTCGAACATTTTCAATGTCCTCGGAATTCTCGGGACCTGCGCTCTTGTGGAGCCGCAGGCCGTGAGCCGCCAGATCGTCCTCCTGGACACGCCCATCATGTGCCTTGCGACCCTCGCGCTCATACCAATCATGAAATCGGGTGGCGTCGTCTCCAGGAAGGAGGGAGTCTTGTTGGTCGTGGGGTATGTCGCCTACGTGGCGGTTATCATGATCCGAGGAAGTTAGCAGGAGTGCAGTGGTTCCACACCAGATTCAGTACAGTGTTGCTGGCCGGTCTCGTGGTTACAGTGCCCGCGGTTGTCACCGTTTCTCCTGCGCAACTTGGATGCTCTTCTGGGGCCCTGGATCGCGCACCTCGTGGGTTGGTGGGAGGGTCTCCTCAGGAGAGTGCATGTGGTTCGAAGCATCTACAGTGCCTCCAAAGACATCGTCGAGAGCGCGACATTGTCGCAACGACAGGTCTTCAAGGATGTCGTGCTGGTGGAGTACCCTCGCAAGGGTCTGTACTCCTACGAATTCGTGACAAGCTACACGATTCGAGAGTCGAAGGGAGTTCGCCGGCGAGTCGCCAACGTTTTTCTGCCAGGATCACCCGTACCCACGACGGGAGTTCTGGTCGCCGTTCCCGTCGACGAGCTCGTGTTTCTGCAGATCTCCACGGACGAGGCCCTCAAGCTGATCCTGTCCATCGGAATGGCGGCCCCTGACGAGCTGACAGAGCGGAGTCTCGACGCCGATTCGCTTCGGAGTCCTCCTTGACGGTCGCCGGGGCAATCCTGTCGTTCATTATCTCGATGCGGATGGTCTTTCCCCTTCCCAGGTCGATCTCCGAGCACGAGATCGAGGGCGAGCCGTTCATCCGCCCCGCTGGCAGTTGCGTTCGTGGCGGGACCCTCCGCGATGGCATCGATTCTGTTCATCATGAACCGCGGGGGATGGCCTGGTGACGTATCCTGCCCCGGAGCAATGACTTGGGCGCGCCCGTAGCTCAGTTGGATAGAGCATCGGACTTCTAATCCACCACCAGAGGCACAAATCACGAATCGGCGCCAAGCCCTCGCAAGTGACGTCGTCCCAACTCATTTCCTTCTGGCTCAGTGGCTTAGGCCGCTGGGCCCTTTTCGTGTCGAGGGAATCCGAGAAAGTGCTGCGGAGTTCTGAACCGTTCTGAATCTGTAGCCAAGACGTAGCCAAGAGTCCTCCAGGGGCGAAAGCGATCAACCACCGCGGCGACGCCATATGAGCAGAGCTGACCATCCTCGATCGATTCGCCATCGGCTGCTCTTGGGTTCCCCTCCCGAGACCGGTCCGAAACTGAAGTCGAATCTGCTCCGTCCACGCTTCGGGAGTCCGACTGGGTTGGGGCGTCAGAATCTACGGCGGCCCTAAGTAACGCGACGCCCATGGCTTGCGGGCCTTTCATTCGTCCGGTACGCTCGGACCTCGGAACCGTCTCTGTACGGTTGGCGTACATCTTGATATATTGGGGTCTAGGATGAAGAAGGCCGAGGCCGAGCACATCATCGAGCAGGCCGCTGCTCGGAAGATCGATGTGGGGTTCACGAAGGATTTCTGGGATGAAGCGAAGGAATGCGCGCCGGGTCTAACCAAGAACGACGTATACACGGTGTTGCGAAGAGGAAGCGTCTTCGGAGCGCCAGTTCGAGACGATGAGTATCTCTGCCACAAGGTCAAGCTCCGAGCGGAGCTGCCCGACTTCGGTCGGCTTGAGATCGTTGTGGCGATCACCGTGCGCGAATCGTTGGTCTGCATCACGATCTATGACATCGACTAAGGAGATGTGACATGGCTGCGAAGAAACGATGCCCAGTTTGCAGCTCAGGGGAAGTTCGTGTCGAGTCTCCCTCCACGCACAAGTACGAGCACACCGGTTTATCAAACGTGGTTTTGATGGGGCAAGGGATCGTGCGTATCACCCATTGTGAGAACTGCAAGAACGTCACGAGCGTTGTCCGCGCCGAACAGCAGCTCTTGCAGGTGATCGGACTGGGACTTTTGCAGCGTCCACCGGGCATGACGGGCGAGGAACTTCGCTATCTCCGGGGCCTCCTTGAGATGACACAGGCTGACCTGGCGAAGGCATTGGGTCTTCCGAGACGAGAGACGGTCGCTGAATGGGAGAGAAAAAGGCGAATCTTCGCGACGCCGCGTGATGAAATCACTCCGAGGTTGATTCTGCTCCACCTCTTCAAGCAACAAGTGATCGAGTCCGATCACTGCGCTCTCCTGCCCCCGCACGTTGAGGTGTACGACGAGTTTGTCGAATCCTTTGTGGAGTACGCAGGGACGGTGCTGCGCGAGAGAAAGAAGCGACCTCCGTCGGACGGTTTCAATGTTCGGCTGAAGCAACGTACGCGATGGTCTTCCGACCTCGTGCCAGCATGACGCTCCCGAATGAGCTGCTAGATAGCAATGGCATCTTCCGGAAACCCCGTGGCTGGTAGACGGCGAGCACACCGTGAGTGACGAGCCCCGTCGCTCTCAGGCGCCCGAGCCTTGCCAAAGGGAGGTGCTCGCTGAGATCGCCAGGGTCGAAGAAGAACTGCGCAGACTCGAGACCGAGCGGTCGGCGGCCGAGGCACATCTGGCCCTGCTCCGCAGCAGACTGACTTCTGCTCCCTCCTACCAGCAGGCGCCGAGCCGACGCCCCGAAGCTCCGCGATCGCCGAAGCAAAAAGTGGCGCTCTTCCGCTCCCTGTTCGCAGGTCGCCCGGATGTCTTCGCCAAGTACTGGTACAGTCAGCGAACCCAGAAGGCGGGCTACGCACCGGCGTGCGCGAACGAGTGGGTTCCGGATATCTGCGAGAAGCCGCACGTCAAGTGTGGCGAGTGCCCCCATCAGTCCTTCGTACACACCTCCGACCGCGTCCTACTCGATCACCTGCAGGGTCGCCACGTGGTGGGCATCTACCCTCTGTTGGAGGACGAGACTTGCCGCCTCCTTGCCGTCGACTTCGACAAGGAGGACTGGAAGGAGGACGTATTGGCGTTCGCCGCCACTTGTCGGAGTCTCGGTCTGACTCCTGCCGTCGAACGCTCTCGATCAGGCAATGGTGCCCATGTCTGGTTCTTTTTCTCCCAGTCCGTGCCGGCGACCGCCGCGAGAGCCCTGGGATCCTACCTCATCACCGAGACCATGGCGCAAAGACCCCAGCTCTCCATGGGATCCTACGATCGGCTTTTTCCGAACCAGAGCACGATGCCTCGAGGGGGATTCGGAAATCTGATCGCCTTGCCGCTCCAGTTCCAGGCACGCCAGGACGGCAACACGGTGTTTGTCGACGACGACTTCACTCCATACGCCGACCAGTGGGACCATCTATCCTCGCTGCCGCGCCTCCGGCAGGAGCGTGTGGAGGAGCTGGCTCGCGAAGCGGCCCGGAGCGGGCGGGTTGTCGGGATCCAGGTGGCCGAATGTAACTCGGAGGCTCCTTGGTTGAACGCTCCTAGGCGACGACAGCCCATCATGGGCCCGATCCCGTCCGAGGTCCGCGCTGTACTGGCCCAACGGCTGTTCGTTGAGAAAAACGATCTTCCCAACGCTCTCATCGACCAGATCAAACGCCTTGCCGCGTTCCAGAACCCTGAGTTCTACAAGAAACAGGCGATGCGCCTGTCGACGGCGCTCACGCCCAGAGTGATCAACTGCGCAGAGGAACTGCCTGAGCACATCGACTTGCCGCGTGGGTGTCTCGCCGCTGTCGAAAGCCTCCTGAGCGAGTACGGCATCGCGATCGCGGTTGAGGATCTCCGTTCCGATGGCGAGCCCCTGGACGTGGGTTTCCATGGCCAGCTCACCCAAATGCAGTTGCGAGCGAGCAAAGCCCTCTCTGAGCACGACATGGGCGTGCTCGTGGCACCTCCGGGAGCTGGGAAGACCGTGATTGCCATCGAGCTGATCGCCAGGCGCGGCCGCAACACGCTCGTCCTGGTCCATCGGGCTCAGCTGCTCGATCAATGGCGCACCCGGTTGTCCATGTTCCTGGATCTGAAGCCGCGGGACATCGGACAGCTCGGAGGAGGCAAGCGGCGGACGAATGGTCAGTTGGACGTGGCTACCCTCCAGAGCATCGCTCGGCGCAGCGACGTCGATGAAATCATGACCGGGTATGGACACGTCATCGTCGACGAATGCCACCATGTGCCCGCAGTCTCGTTCGAGAGGGTCATGCGAGAAGTCCGAGCTCGATTTATCACCGGGCTCACTGCCACTCCCGAGAGGCGCGACGGACACCATCCCATTCTTCAATTCCAGCTGGGACCAGTGCGGCACGCGGTCGATCCCAGGATCTTGGCCCAGCAGAGGCAATTTGAGCACCGGTTGATCGTTCGGGAGACAGGCTTTCAGCTGAGCAACCCGGAGGCGTCGGGAATCCAGGAGGTTTATGCTCAGCTGGCGACCGACACTGCCCGGAACGACTTGATCCTGAACGACGTGATCCAGTCGGTCGAGGACGGACGTTCGCCGATCGTTCTGACAGAGCGCCGAGATCACCTGGAGTTTCTCGCGAAGAGACTGCAGGGGTTTGCTCGACATCTGATCGTGCTTCGAGGCGGTATGCGTGCTACTGAGCGACGCGAAGTGGCCAGCACTCTGGCGAGCATTCCAAACGGAGAAGAGCGCGTGCTTCTCGCAACGGGTCGCTTTCTCGGCGAGGGGTTCGATGACCCGAGGCTCGACACGCTGTTCCTGGCCATGCCGGTGTCCTGGAAGGGAACTCTCGTTCAATACGCGGGGCGGCTCCACCGCGGGCATCAGGGAAAGACGGAGGTGCAGGTCTACGACTACGTCGATGGCCTGGTGCCCGTGCTGGCGCGCATGTTCAAGAAGAGGTTGAGAGGATACCGATCAATGGGATACAGGGGATCGGAGGGAGAGGATTTCTCCCCGTTGCTGTAGCTTATCCCTTGTTCTGTCGGGGGAGACCGCTCCATCCAAGCCCGAGGAGCGGAGCATGAATGTAGCCAGTGTTGTAGCCGTCCGTCGTTTCGTGCGTATTTCGGAGCATCGTGAACACCCATTTCGGTCCATCGTGAACACCTATTTCGGGGTCGTGAACACACATTTCGGGCATCGTGAACACTCATTTCGGAGTCGTGAACACCCGTTTCGGTCATGGTGAACACCCCGGACTCGCCAGATCTCTCCGGTCAGGAGTACGTGTACATCTGGGCCGACGGGGTTTACTGCCAGGCTCGCATGGAAGATCAGAAGCAGTGCCTGCTGGTGCTGATGGGTTCGACGGGCGCTGGGAAGAAGGAGCTGA
>Ga0214472_10004525_pt1 | contig 14689 bp, 12 predicted proteins | sample RVTome_6_FD_207662 | JGI IMG/M metagenome (GOLD analysis project Ga0214472, IMG submission 207662) | Soil microbial communities from uranium-contaminated site in the Upper Colorado River Basin, Wyoming, United States - RVT140D175 | ecosystem: Environmental > Terrestrial > Soil > Contaminated >...
CGGCCGGCTGCTGCGCGACGGCGATCGCGTCGCGGTCTATCCGAAGTTCGAGGCGCTCGACGTCACGCCGCTGCTGCGCGTGCGCGATGCGCCGCTGCGGCACACGCGTTTCGTCGCCGACGCGCATCTCGGCGGGCTCGCGCACCTGCTGCGGATGACCGGCTTCGACACGCTCTACGACAACAATTTCGACGACGACGAAGTCGGGGCGATCGCCGAACGGGACCGTCGGATCGTGCTGACGCGCGACCGGGAGCTGCTGAAACGCCGCACGGTCACCCACGGCTGTTACGTCCGCGCGCTGAAGCCGGCCCAGCAGGTGCGCGAAATCTTCGACCGCCTCGACCTCGCCGGCAGCGCCCGGCCTTTCACGCTTTGCCTCGACTGCAACGCGCCGCTGCGCGCGATCGACAAGGCGCAGGTCGAGGACAGGCTGCCGCCGCGCGTGCGCGCGAGCCGGACGCGCTTCAGCACCTGCGACGTCTGCAAACGCGTGTTCTGGGAAGGGTCGCACTGGCAGCGGATGCGCGCGCTCGTCGACGACCTGCTGCGGCCGAATGCCGGTTCCGCGCGGACGGAACGCGGCGAAGCCGGGGATCGGGCCGAATCGTCCCGATTCGATGCTCCCGATGGACAATCGGGGCGGGAAAGCTGAACGGCGCGCCCGCCGCCCGTCGGCGCGAGCGCGCGTCGCGTACTACTGCACCATCGGCAGCTTGAACTCCTCGGCGCGGAGCGCGACGTCCGGCGGGAACGGCTGCGATCTGCGGGTGACCGGATTCAGGCACACGACGGTGAATTCGCACACCGAGCAGACGTCTCCGCTCTCGGTATTCACGAGTTCGTGGCGGAAGCGCAGCACCTTGTCGCGCATTTCGAGGACGGCGCTGCGCACGAGGATCGTGTCGCCGGGGTACAGCTCCTTCTGATAGCTGATGTTCTGCTGCACCGCGGCCAGATGAACGACGCCGGCACGCAGCAGCGACGCGGTCAGGCCGAGCATCGAATAGAACTGCCAGCAGGCCTCCTCGTGGAACTCCATGTAGGCGCGCACATTGATGTGGCCCATGTGATCCCGTTGCCATTCGTGCACGGTGCCGCGCGCCGTCTCGACCATCGCCATCCCCGTCTCCTTTTGTTCCGCTTGTTCGTCGAGCAGCAACGATAGGCCGGGCCGCATGAAATCGGCAATACCGGCTGAACCGGAGACGCGACCGCGCTATCATCCGCCGCACTGCAACATCGACCGGTTTTCATGGAAATCCTCACCGACATGCTCCTGCGCGCGCGCCGCTCGGCGGTCGAGCTCGCGCTGTTCGTCGGCGCCTGTATCGGCATCGCCGCGCGCACCGCCGGGCATGCGTGAACGCCCGTGCTGTTCGCCCGAGTATCCGGCGCCGTCGCGGCCCGCGCCGCTAGAATGGGCGACCCTTCCCCAGCTCCGTGGAGAGATCCATGATCGGCGCCCTCACGCTGCTCCTCGTGTTCCAGCTCGTCGGCGAAGTGCTCGCGCGGGCGCTCGCGCTGCCGATTCCCGGGCCGGTGATCGGCATGGCGCTGCTGTTCGTCGCGCTGATCCTGCGCAAGGGTCCCGGCGACGGGTTGCGCGGCACCGCGAACGGCCTGCTGCAACACCTGTCGCTGCTGTTCGTGCCGGCCGGCACCGGCGTGATGCTGCACTTCCGGCGTCTCGCCGACGAATGGCTGCCGCTGACCGTCGCGCTGGTGTTCAGCACGCTGCTGTCGATCGCGGTGTCGGCGCTGCTGCTGAACGCGCTGACGCGCCGCGCGCGCCGCGACGGAGAGCGGACATGACGCCGGCGCTCGGCGAGATCTGGGTCTACCTGTCGGCGACGCCGCTGCTCGGCCTGACGCTGACGCTGCTCGCATACCAGGGGGCATTCTGGCTGTACCGGCGCGCGAACCACCATCCGCTGCTGAACCCGGTGATGCTCGCGGTGATCCTGCTCGTCGCGGTGCTGACGCTGACCGGCACGCCGTACCAGACGTATTTCGACGGCGCGCAGTTCGTGCATTTCCTGCTCGGTCCGGCAACCGTCGCCCTCGCGATCCCGCTTTACGCGCAGTGGGCGCGGCTGCGCGCGATGCTCGCGCCGCTGCTCGTCACGCTCGTCGTCGGCTCGCTGACCGCGGCGCTGTCGGCGGTCGGCATCGCCGCGCTGCTCGGCGCGAGCGCCGAATCAACGGTATCGATGGCGCCGAAGAGCGTGACGATGCCGATCGCGATGGGCGTCGCCGAGCGCCTCGGCGGGCTGCCGTCGCTGACTGCGGTGCTGGTCATGACGACCGGCGTCCTCGGCGCCGTCGGCGCGCGCTACGTCTATCGCTTCCTGCGCATCGAGGACCACGCGGTGCGCGGCTTCGCGATCGGCATCGCGTCGCACGGCATCGGCACCGCGCGCGCGTTCCAGATCAGCGAGCAGGCCGGCGCTTTCGCGGCACTCGGCATGGGTCTGAACGGGCTCCTGACCGCGGCGTCGCTGCCGTGGATCGTGCCGCCGATCCTCGCCTGGCTCGAACGGCTCGGGGCTTGAGCGCCAGCGCCCCGCGTCGGTTCCCGGCCTGCACGTGACGCGCCATTCCCGTACGATTCCCAACTTTCATGACCGGAACGCGACCTTGATCAACGCCCTCTTCCGCTGGTTCGACCGCAACATCCTCGAGCTCGGCCGCGAGATGCGGCTGTCTTATTTGCCGCCGCTGATGGTGTACGTCGCCGCCGGCGTGTCGGGGCTGACCGGCATCGTCGGCACGTTCTTCGTCAAGGACTACCTCGGGCTGTCGGCCGCATTCCTCGCCGCGCTCGGGTTCTGGGCCGGCATCCCGTGGGCGCTGAAGATGCCGATCGGTCATCTCGTCGACCTGATGTGGCGCCACAAGGCCGGGCTCGTGTATCTGGGCGCGAGCCTGATCGCCGCGAGCCTCGCGATCATGATCGGGCTGATCTCGCGCCCCGACGAGATGCGCGCGATCATGAGCGCCGAAGCCTGGTTCGTGCTGTCGACGCTGCTCGCGCCGCTCGGCTACGTGATGCAGGACGCGGTCGCCGACGCGATGACGGTCGAGGCAGTGCCGCGGATCGACGCGGACGGCAAACCGTATCCGCCACAGACGCTGCGCCTGATGCATACGACGATGCAGATGCTCGGGCGCGTCGCGATCATCGGGGGCACCGTGCTGGTGTCGCTCGCAAACGTCGTGATGTTCCAGGGCGCGGAGACCTTGCCCGAAGCGGCGAAGGTCGCGATCTACGTGCGCATCTACGAACTCGCGCTCGTGATCCCGCTGCTGTCGATCAGCGGCGTGCTGCTCGCAGGCGTACTGAAGCGGCGCGAGGCGCGGCGGCTCGCGGCGCTCGGCCACGGCCGCGATGAAATCGACCGCCTCGTTCACGATCCCGAGGAAAAGACCGCGCCGAACTGGTGGATCCTCGGCGGCAGCGCGGGCTTTGTCGTGCTGACGCTCGGCGTCGGACTGTCCGGCATCGAGTACGGCCAGGAACTGATCTTCGTCGCGTCGTTCGGCATCATCGGCTTCATGATCCTGAAACTCCTGCGCGAGATCTCGCCGGAGGCCGCGCGCACGCTGCTCGGCACCGTGATCGTGATCTTCGTGTTCCGCGCGATGCCGAACGCCGGCGCGGGCGCGAGCTGGTGGATGATCGACGAGCTCGGCTTCGACCAGGGCTTCCTGTCGCGGCTCGACCTGATCACGAGCACGCTGACCCTCGCCGGCCTGTTCCTGTTCCGCCGCTTCATGGCGGAGAAGTCGATCGCGCAGATCGTGATCTTCCTGACGTTCGCGGCGACGCTGCTCTCCGGCCCGATCGTCGGCATGTACTACGGGCTGCACGAATGGACCGCGCAGCTCACGGGCGGCGTCATCGACGCGCGCTTCATCGCAATCGCGAACACCGCGCTCGAATCGCCGCTCGGCCAGGTGTCGATGGTGCCGATGCTCGCATGGATCGCGAACTCGGCGCCCGCGCACCTGAAAGCGACGTTCTTTGCCGTGATGGCGTCCTTCACGAACCTCGCGCTGTCCGCCGCCCAGCTCGGCACGAAATACCTGAACGAGATCTACACTGTCAGCCGCGAGGTCCGCGAGCTGGCGAACGGCGCGATTGCCGTCCCGGCCGACTACTCGGAACTCGGTGCGCTGCTGATCACCGTGACTGTGCTCGGTTTTGCGCTGCCGTTGATCGCGGTCGCGATGACGCGGCTATTCGGCCTGCGCAGCGCGTGAGTGGCGCGCAGCCGTTGCACCGGCGACGCGACAGGCGGAAACTCTCGTCCAACGACCACGGGAGGACATCGCCATGACACCGACCTCGGTACACGACATCCGCAACGTCGCCCTGCTCGGCCACAGCGGCAGCGGCAAGACCAGTCTCCTCGAAGCCCTGCTCGTCGCGTCCGGCACGATCGGGGCGGCCGGCAGCATCGAGCGCGGCGACACCGTCGGCGATTTCGATGCGCAGGAAAAGGCGATGGGGCACTCGCTCGCGACCGCCGTCGCCCATTTCGAATGGGCGCAGCACTGGGTGAACATGCTCGATACGCCGGGTCTGCCGGACCTCGCCGGGCGTGCGCTGTCGGCGCTGCCTGCGGTCGAAACCGCGGCGGTCGTCGTCGGCGCGCAGGCCGGCATCGAAAGCGGCACGCGGCGGATGATGGACGCGGCGACCGACAAATGCCGCCTGATCGTCGTTTCGAAGATCGACGCCGCGAGCCCCGCCGAGCTCTCGGCGCTGGTCGAGCGGCTCGCCGCGACTTTCGGGCGCGAATGCCTGCCGATCAACCTGCCGGCGGCGAACGGCGAGCGCGTCATCGACTGCTTCTTCGCCCCCGACTACGACGCCGAGGCGGCGTTCTCGTCGGTGCGCGCCGCTCACGACGCGATCATCGACCAGGTCGTCGAGCTCGACGAGGCGCTGATGGCGAGCTACCTCGAACAGGGCGAGACGCTCGACCCGGAGCAGCTGCATGCGCCGTTCGAGCAGGCGCTGCGCGAGGGCCACCTGATTCCCGTCTGTTTTGTCTCCGCGCGCTCCGGCGCCGGCGTCAACGAACTGCTCGACATCCTCGGCCGCCTGATGCCGGATCCGACCGAGGGCAATCCGCCGCGCTTCCTGAAAGGCGAAGGCGCGAGCGCCGAGCCGGTCGAGATCGCGCCCGATCCGTCGCGTCACGTCATCGCCCACGTGTTCCAGGTCGCGAACGATCCGTACCGCGGCAAACTCGGCCTGTTCCGCATCCACCAGGGCAGCGTCGGACCGAACACGCAGCTCTACATCGGCGACGGCCGCAAGAGTTTCAAGGTCGCGCACCTGTTGCGTCTGCAGGGCAAGAACCAGGTCGAGACGCCGCTCGGCGTACCCGGCGACATCTGCGCCGTCGCGCGTGTCGACGAGATCCACCCCGACGCCGTGCTGCACGACTCGCACGACGAGGACCTGTACCACCTCGCCGCACCGCGCTACCCGCAGCCGGTGTTCGGCCTCGCGCTGATCGCGAAGAAGCACGGCGACGAACAGAAGCTCGCCGAAGCGCTCGCGCGCCTGACGGACGAAGACCCGTGCCTCGAAGTGGGCTTCGACAACCAGGCGCGCCAGACCGTCGTGCGCGGCCTCGGCGAGCTGCACCTGAAGATCGTGCTCGAACAACTGCGCGCGCGCTGGAACCTGCAACTCGACACCGCGACACCGACCGTGCCGTATCGTGAGACGATCGGCGCCACCGCGGAGGCGCGCTACCGTCACAAGAAACAGAGCGGCGGCGCCGGCCAGTTCGGCGAAGTCGCGCTGCGCGTCGAACCGCTGCCGCGCGGCGCCGGCATCGAGCTCGGCAGCGAAGTCAAGGGCGGCGCGATCCCGACGAACTTCCTCCCGGCGGTCGAGAAGGGCGTACGCCAGGCGCTCGCCGAAGGCGCGCTCGCCGGCTTCCCGGTGCAGGACGTGCGGGTCGTGCTGACCGACGGCAAGCATCACGCGGTCGACTCGAACGAGGTCTCGTTCGTCACCGCCGGGCGTCATGCGACGCTCGAAGCGCTGCTCGCCGCGCGGCCGATCGTGCTCGAACCGCTGGCGAGCGTCAGCGTGAAGGTCGAGGACAGCCATTTCGGCGACATCACGGCCGAATTCTCGGCGCGCCGCGGCCGGCTGACGACGACCGAGAGTCCGGCCAGCGGCTGGACCCTGATCACGGCGACGGTACCGATGGCGGAAATGGAAGGCTTCGAGGCTCGGCTCAAGGCGATCTGCGCCGGCGAAAGCGAGTTCGTCCTCGCCGCGAGCGGACATGAGCCGGCACCGCAGGACGTCCAGCAGCGGCTCGCAAAGGCCTACTCGAGCCACACCAATGTCGGCCAGTAACGAACGCCGGCGCACGGACGGGAGTCGGGCGCCGGGCGCAAGCATCGAAGCCGGTCGCGCGATATGCTGTCCCTGCGAAGCCGGCCCGCGGCCCGCATCGCGGCGTCGCCCGTCATCGGTCGCGCGCGCCTTTTCCGCCGCGGCCTCGCGATGAAGCTGACCGAACGGCACCGCGCGTACTGGCGCCGCAATCAGTGGCTGACGCTGGCGCTGCTGACGGCGTGGTTTCTCGTCACGTTCGTCTCCGGCTTCTTCGCCGACGACCTCAACACGATTTCGTTTCTCGGCTTTCCGCTCGGCTTCTACATCCTCGCCCAGGGTTCGCTGATCGCCTACCTCGTCATCATCGGCGTGTACGTCCTCGTGATGAATCGTCTCGACCGCAAGTACGGCGTCGCCGAGCGTCGCTGAGAAGCTCGCCCGGCCCCCGTCCGCGGTCCCGTCCGCGCGTGCGCATCACGCCGAGATCGCCGCCGAAACCCGCGCCACGCGCTCTATCGGCCGGCACCGTCGACGGGCCTTTCCGGGTGCGTGTGCTTGGCGATGATGATCGGGTGGGCGTGACGACTCAGGAGGAAGTCGGCGAAGAATTTGCACCAAATCGTCACGCCGGCCATCGCACTCCAGGTTTCGTATTCGTAATGACCGATGACGACACCGACGATCGCCACGACGATGACGCCGCCGGCGATCAGGTTGATCGCGGCGGTATACGGCGCGAATTTCTGCGGATTCGCCGGAGACTCGCCGCGCTTGAGTGCCACGTCGGAAAAATCGCGCCGCACGATGATGCGCCACGCGCGACGGAACCAGAAAAACGCGATCGGAAACAGCGCGAGGAACAACACCCAGGTCAGGGCAACACTGACGTCAAATACCATCCGGTCCTCCGTTCACATGCGCCGCAAGGTCCGCAGCGCTGCGCAAGGTGCCACAAAATAAAAAAACCCCGCGACAGATCCCGCGGGGTTCGGGTTGCGCCGCGCGCCCGCGAGCCGGGCACGCAGCAGCAACCCCTGCTGCGTCGGGACGTTCAGTGCGCGCCGTCGACCGCTTTCGCACCGCGCGGGATGCGGACGCTCTCGACGAGCGCCTGGATATGCACCGGCGGCTCCTTCGTCACCTTATCGACGACGAAAGCGATGGCGAAGTTCACCAGCGCGCCAATCGCGCCGAACGCTTCCGGCGTGATGCCGAAGAAGGAGTTCGGGCCGCCGATCAGATCGACGAACTCGGTCCCCTTGATGAAGAACAGGCCCTTGTGCGCGAACACGTAGAACAGCGTCACGAACAGGCCCGACAGCATGCCCGCGATCGCCCCTTCCTTGTTCATCTTCTTGCTGAAGATGCCCATCATGATCGCCGGGAACAGCGAGCTCGCGGCGATACCGAACGCGAGCGCGACGGTGCCGGCGGCGAATCCCGGCGGGTTCAGACCGAGATAGCCGGCGAGAACGATCGCACCGGCCATCGAGATCTTGCCGGCCATCAGCTCGCCCTTGTCGCTGATGTTCGGGTTGAACACGTTCTTGACCAGATCGTGCGAAACCGCGGACGAGATTGCGAGCAGCAGACCGGCAGCGGTCGACAGCGCCGCCGCGAGACCGCCGGCGGCAACGAGCGCGATGACCCAGTTCGGCAGCAGCGCGATTTCCGGATTCGCGAGCACGATGATGTCGGCGTTGACCGTCAGCTCGTTGCCCTTCCAGCCGGCCGCTTCGGCCTTCGCCAGCGTTTCCGCGTTCTTCGTCTTGTCGTTGTAGTACTGGATGCGACCGTCGCCGTTCTTGTCCTCGAACTTCAGCAGGCCGGTCTTTTCCCAGCGCTTCATCCAGTCCGGACGCTGTTCGTTCGAGATGCTCGCTTCCGGTGCGTACAGGTCGCCGCCCGCCGCGACCGCGGTATTCACCGTCGCGTGCAGGTTGTACTTCGCCATCGCCGCAACGGCCGGCGCGGTGGTGTACAGGATCGCGATGAAGACCAGTGCCCACCCGGCCGACGAGCGTGCGTCCTTGACCTTCGGCACGGTGAAGAAGCGCACGATCACGTGCGGCAGACCCGCGGTACCGATCATCAGCGACACGGTGTAGACGAACATGTTCAGCCGGCTGCCGGGCAACGAGGTCGTGTACGCGTCGAAGCCGAGGTCGCTGACGACGAGATTCAGCTTCTCGAGCAGCGAGGTGTCGGTGCCGACGAGGTCGCCGCCGAGGCCCAGCTGCGGGATCGGGTTGCCGGTCAGCTGCAGCGCAATGAAGATCGCCGGGATCGTGTAGGCGAGGATCAGCACGCAGTACTGCGCGACCTGCGTGTAGGTGATGCCCTTCATGCCGCCGAACACCGCGTACATGAACACGATCGCCATGCCGATGTAGATGCCGGCTTCATTCGACACGCCGAGGAAGCGCGAGAACGCGACGCCGACGCCGGTCATCTGCCCGATCACGTAGGTGATCGACGCGGTCAGCAGGCACAGCACCGCGACGGTGCTCGCGGACTTCGAGTAGAAACGGTCGCCGATGAACTGTGGCACGGTGAATTTGCCGAACTTGCGCAAGTACGGCGCGAGCAGCATCGCGAGCAGCACGTAGCCGCCGGTCCAGCCCATCAGGAACAGGCCGCCGCCGTAGCCCATGTTCGCGATCAGGCCGGCCATCGAGATGAACGATGCGGCCGACATCCAGTCCGCCGCGGTCGCCATGCCGTTCGTCACCGGGTGAACACCCCCGCCCGCGACGTAGAACTCGCTGGTGCTGCCGGCGCGCGCCCAGGCGGCGATGCCGAGGTACAGCGCGAAGCTCGCGCCGACCACGATGTAGGTCAGAGTTTGCAGATCCATGTGGTGGCCCCTCAGTCTTCGTGAACGTCGAATTGGCGGTCGATATCGCCCATCTTCTTCGCGTAGAAGAAGATCAGCACCACGAACACGTAGATCGAGCCCTGGTGTGCGAACCAGAAGCCCAGCGGGTAGCCTCCGAGATGAATGTTGTCGAGCACCGGGGCAAAGAGAATGCCCGCACCGAACGAGACCAGGAACCAGATCACGAGAATCTTGCTCAGCAGTCCCAGCGTCGCCCTCCAATAGGCTGTGCTGTTGTTATCCATAATGTCTCCTCCTGATTATTGTTGCCTTCCTGCGACGCGAGGGCCTGGTTGGACCGCGGGCAGCAGAACGCAGGGCTATTCTAGAAAGCTGTTTCTTACAGATCCCTTACAAACCTTACGGGCATTCCGTGCTCCCGTTCCGCACGACGGCGAAAAAAAACCCGCCTGCTTCGAGAGAAGGCGGGTTTTCGTCGCGCGGCGCCGATACGGCGACCGGCCGTGGACTTACATGCGCGCGATCATCGCGTCGCCGAACGCGGAGCAGCTCACTTCGGTCGCGCCATCCATCAGGCGCGCGAAGTCATACGTGACCTGCTTGTCGGCGATCGAAGCTTCCATGCCCTTGATCACGAGATCGGCCGCCTCGGTCCAGCCCATGTAGCGCAACATCATTTCGGCCGACAGGATCAGCGAGCCCGGGTTGACCTTGTCCTGGCCGGCGTACTTCGGCGCCGTGCCGTGGGTCGCTTCGAAGCATGCGTACTGGTCGGAGATGTTCGCACCCGGGGCGATGCCGATGCCACCGACCTGGGCGGCGAGCGCGTCGGAGATGTAGTCGCCGTTCAGGTTCGTCGTCGCGATCGTGTCGTACTCGGCCGGACGCAGCAGGATCTGCTGCAGGAAGGCGTCGGCGATCGTGTCCTTGACGACGATCTCGCGGCCGGTGTTCGGGTTCTTGAACTTGCACCACGGCCCGCCGTCGATCGGGGTCGCGCCGAATTCCTTCTGCGCGAGTTCGTACGCGACGTCACGGAACAGGCCTTCCGTGAACTTCATGATGTTGCCCTTGTGCACGATCGTCAGCGACTTGCGGTCGTTGGCGATGACGTAGTTCAGCGCGGCGCGCACGAGGCGCTGGGTGCCTTCGGCCGAAACCGGCTTGATGCCGATGCCCGAGGTCTCCGGGAAGCGGATCTTCTTGACGCCCATCTCGTTCTGCAGGAACGCGACGACCTTCTTGACCTGCTCCGACCCCGACTGCCATTCGATACCGGCGTAGATGTCTTCGGTGTTTTCACGGAAGATCACCATGTCCGTCAGTTCCGGGTTCTTCAGCGGCGACGGCACGCCCTTGAAGTAGCGCACCGGGCGCACGCACTGGTACAGGTCGAGTTCCTGGCGCAGCGCGACGTTCAGCGAGCGGATGCCGCCGCCGACCGGAGTCGTCATCGGCCCCTTGATCGAAACCGAGTATTCCTTGAGCGCATCGAAGGTTTCCTTCGGCAGCCACTCGTCGGGACCATAGAGCTGCGTGGACTTCTCGCCGGCGTAGACTTCCATCCAGTGGATCTTCTTCTTGCCGCCATAGGCCTTCTCGACCGCCGCGTCGATGACCTTGATCATCACCGGGGTGATGTCGACGCCGATGCCGTCGCCCTCGATGAACGGGATGACCGGATTGTCGGGGATAGTCTGGCCGGGAATAATTTTTTGGCCGCCGGCGGGGACCTTGATCTTGGATGCGCTCATTCCTACTCCCTCAATGGATTCTGTTTCGAAATGCGTGGACCTGCGTTTGACTCGCTTCGACCGGTCCCTGCAGCGCGAAGCCGCAGCGCCTGACGGGCTGCCGACCGGCGGCGACTGACAGTCCACCGATCGACGCCCTGCCTTGTTCCGGTCCGATCGGGAAATGCCGAGCAGGCGGATCATCTCCTCCGGCATTACCGGTCAGCATTATCGCCCAAATGGCGGGCCACCGAAAGCGGCCGGAGCGACGATTTCGTGTCTTATAGAAGACTTCCGCCGCGTCGGCAGAACGGCCTCGCCGCGCGTGCGCGACATGCAGTCGTCCGGAGACGTGCGGCAGAGTCATCGCACGCCCGGCCGGCGTGCTCAGGGGCCAGCTCAGGGGCCAGGAAAGCAGCGGGGTCTGGGAATGCGGCCCCGAACAGGTTACAATATTTGTCCAAATATATTTTAACGCACGGTGGTCGCCCCAGCCGTTCCGTCGGCAAAGAACAACTTTCGGCTCGGCGGGGCACCGCGTGCGCCTCCGACATGGCGAATCTCCTCCTTCCCATCGTCGCGCTGCTCAGCGGCATCGCGCTGCTGCTGCTCGGTTCCGGTCTGCTGAATACGGTGCTCGCGCTGCGCGGCACGCTCGAAGGCTTCTCGGACGGCATGCTCGGGCTGATCGGGTCGGCGTATTTCGCCGGCTTTTTTCTCGGCACCTTCGTCGCGCCGCACCTGATCCGCCGGATGGGCCACGTCCGCGCGTTTGCGTTCTTCGGCGCGGCGATCGCGGCGGCGATCCTGATGCATGCGCTGATCGTCGAGCCGGCGTTCTGGCTGGTGCTCCGAATCCTGACCGGCATCGCGCTGGTCGGCTTCTACACGGTGATCGAAAGCTGGCTCAACAGCGAGACGCACGGCGGACGACGCGCGCAAGTATTCGCGATCTACATGATCGTCAACCTCGGCGCCCTCGCCGCCGCACAACAATTGCTGCACATCGATTCACCGGCGGGTTTCACGCTGTTCGTCGTCGCGGCGATCTTCGCCTGCCTGTCGGTGATGCCGGTCGCGCTCACGCGGCTCGCTCCGCCGCCGCTCCACGAGGCACCCCATCCGGACGTGCGCAAGCTGTGGCGCGTCGCTCCGCTCGCGTTCGTCGGCGCCTGCGTATCGGGAATCGGCATGGGCGCGTTCTGGACGATGGCCCCTGTGTACGGCGCGCGCATCGGGCTCGCGCAGGGCGACGTCGGCCTGCTGATATCGTTCGCGATCCTTGGCGGCGCGGCGATGCAGTGGCCGGTCAGCTATTTCTCGGATCGCCACGACCGGCGCGCGACGCTCGGTTGGGTCGCCGGAGGCGCCGCGACAGCGGCTTCGCTGATGATCGTGCTCGGCAACTTCGGCCCGGCGGTGCTCCTCGGGGCCTTCCTCTTCGGCGCGGCGGGGTTCTCGGTATACCCGGTCGTCATCGCCCACCTGATCGACCATCTGCCGCACGGCGAGATCCTCGCCGGGAACGCCGGCATCCTGCTGCTGCACGGTCTTGCGGCCGCCTTCGGCCCGGCGATTGCCGGAGCGATGATGAGCGTGATCGGCCCGGTCGGCCTGCCGCTGCATTTCCTCCTCAGTTTTGCGCCGCTCGCGGCGTTCGCGTTCTGGCAAGCCCGCGCGAAAGCCGACGAGATCGTCGACGAGCCGGCGCACTGCGTGCCGATGCTGCGCACGTCACCGACCGTCCTCGAAATGATCACTCCGGACGAGGAACTTCCCGCCGCGCCGCAACCCGCGGCGCAGGACTGATACCCGCGCTACCCATCCAGTCGGCAACCATGTCGGCGTTCAACCGAAAAGGAGAACACATATGCTGCTTGCGACCGATCTCGACGGCACCTTTCTCGCCGGTCACCCGGAAAAGCGACTGCGCCTGTACCAACTGATCACCGCGCATCCGGAGATCAAACTGGTGTTCGTCACCGGCCGCGGACTCGAAGTGGTGATGCCGCTGCTGTCCGACCCGTCGATCCCGACGCCGGACTACATCGTTTGCGACGTCGGCGCGTCGGTCGTCGATGGCCGCACGCTGCAGCCGCTGCAGCCGCTGCAGGCCGACATCGACGCGCGCTGGCCGGGCGAACGGGCGGTCGCGGCCGCAATGGCGTCGTTCACCGGCATCGAGCGCCAGGAAGTCCCGCAGCAACGGCGCTGTTCATATTTCTGCACGCCGGGCACGGTCGGCAGCGACATCCGGACGATCGTCGCGGAGCTCGGCTGCGACGTGCTGTATTCGGCCGACCGCTATCTCGACATCCTGCCGCAGGGCGTCAACAAGGGCAGCACGCTCGACGCGCTGGTGCGGCACGTCGGGTTCGACCGCGACGCGGTCCTCGTCGCCGGCGACACGCTCAACGACCTGTCGATGTACGAACAGGGCTTCGTCGGCGTCTGCGTCGGCGAATCCGAGACCGCGCTGCTCGACGCCACCCGCGACCGCGCCCATGTCCTGCATGCGCGTCATCCGGGTTGCGGCGGCATCCTCGAAGCGATCGGGCACTTCGGTTTCCTCGGACCGGCAGGGGTCGACGCGGAGCTGCGCGAAACCGACGCGCCGGGCCGCTCCGAACTCGTGATGGTCTATCACCGTCTGCCGTATGAGGAAGTATCGGAAAACGGCCGTATTACGCGCCGGCCGCCAAGCTCGCCGAACGGCATCATTCCGACGCTGCTGAGCTACTTCAACGACGGCCGTCCCGGCGCGTGGGTCGCATGGTCGGTGCACGATCCGAAGAAGGCGATCCCGTTCGAAGTGCACACGACCGTGGACCGCGAACGCTACCCGCAGCTCGTCGCCGCGCGCGTGCCGCTGACCAAGGATGACGTCGACATCTTCTACAAGCGCTTCTCGAAGGAAGCGTTCTGGCCGACGCTGCACACATTCTGGGAGCGCGCGCAGTTTCGCGAGGAAGACTGGCGGGTGTACCTGAAGGTCAACCGCCTGTTCGCGGAGCGCGCCGCGGCCGAAGCGGCCGAAGGCGCGGTCGTCTGGCTGCACGACTACAATTTATGGATGGTGCCGGCGGTGCTGCGCGAGCTGCGCCCCGACGTGAAGATCGCGTTCTTCCATCACACCTACTTCCCGTCCGCGGACGTGTTCAACGTGCTGCCGTGGCGCCGCGAGATCGTCGGCAGCCTGCTGCAATGCGACTACATCGGCTTCCACATTCCGCGCCAGGCCGAGAACTTCGTCGACGTCGCGCGCGGCGTCGCGCCGCTGACGGTGCTCGAGCGCCGCAACTGTGCGCCGCGCTACCTCACCTACGGTTGCGCCGTCGGCCTCGACGAAGTGACGACCGCGATCGAGGTGCACGGCCGCCGCATCGGCCTCGGCGCCCATCCGGTCGGCCTCGACGTCGAGCGCGTGCGCGGCATCCTCGACCAGCGCTCGACCCGGACGCGGATGGCCGAGTTGCGCAGCGAACTCGCCGGCACGCGCGTGATCCTGGCGGTCGAACGCCTCGACTACACGAAAGGCACGCTCGAGAAGCTGCTCGCGTTCGAGCGTCTGCTCGACGATCATCCGGAGCTGCAGGGCAAGGTGTCGCTGATGGCGGTGTGCGTGCCGGCGGCGAAGGAAATGACGATCTACGACGCGCTGCAGACGCAGATCGAGCAGGCAGTCGGCCGCATCAACGGCCGCTTTTCGCGCGTCGCGTGGACGCCGGTGCAGTTCTTCTT
>Ga0214472_10004526_pt1 | contig 14686 bp, 11 predicted proteins | sample RVTome_6_FD_207662 | JGI IMG/M metagenome (GOLD analysis project Ga0214472, IMG submission 207662) | Soil microbial communities from uranium-contaminated site in the Upper Colorado River Basin, Wyoming, United States - RVT140D175 | ecosystem: Environmental > Terrestrial > Soil > Contaminated >...
CCCGAAAAACCGATATGACCCTCACCCCCCACCACATCCACCACAGTCGACCCCAAAACCGAACCCGACCACAAGCCCGGATCCCACACCGACCCATCCCCCAAACCCCAACCATCCCCAAAAACACCCGACCCTCCAGGCGGGTCGTTGATGTTGTCAACAGTGACCGAGCGTGAAGCCGTCGACGAGCCGCCGGACGAATCAACCGCCCTCATCTCCAACAACACCTGACCATCACCCACCGACGAAGAGTCCCACGAGCCCACATACAGACCCGACCCGGCATCAAACGACAGACCAGACCAGACCCCACCATCAACCCGCCAATCCACACCCAACGACCCCAAAGCATCAACGTCGTCGACCGCAGAAACTCCCAACGGGACCACACCTCCAACCACGGCACCCGAGCCCGGATCCACCCAATCCACCACCGGCGGATCATCCACTGGGGCACCGCCCCCCAGGTCGGTGACGGTCAGGTCGTCGAAGTAGATGTCCCGCTGACTGGAGCCACCACTCCTCGAAAAACCGGTCTGATAGACACCACCAGCAGCAGCCGACGAATTCTTCACCACCAGCTCCCACCCCGAAGGCTCCGACGACCCCTCAGACCACACCTTGACCAGGATCTGATCCCCCTCGACCCGGAACCGCAACCACTGGACACCCACCCCAACCTCACCGATAACACCACTACCGATCACCACCCGACCCCCACCACCAGTAGCCAAAAACACCTTCACCCGCGACGAAGTGTTCTTCACCTGAACCCCATAACCAGAAGAAGGAATCAAGTTGTAGAGATCAGCCCAATCCCCCGACCCCCGCAACCAATGAAACGACTGCGCCTCCTCCACCACCGAACCAAACCGGAACGAAACCAAGACCTCACCATCAACCACATCAGGCATCACACCCACCGCAGCCCCAGCACGTGTCGTCCCCGAAAAACCGATATGACCCTCACCCCCCACCACATCCACCACAGTCGACCCCAAAACCGAAACCGACCACAAGCCCGGATCCCACACCGACCCATCCCCCAAACCCCAACCATCCCCAAAAACGTCTGCCGATGCGGCTGCCGTCTGAACCAGGACGGTGCAGAACAGAGCCAGGAGGGCAACGGTCGACGTCACCCGTCGCATGTGATGAATAGCGCCACTCTCACCTCGAAATCCCGCCATTGAGCATACCCGGGATGAGCCCGAGTTTCCTACTCTCACTCAGAGTGTAAGGTTGCCGCTCTGGGTGCTTAGCCAAAGCTCGACTCATCGACCGAAGATTCCGATCGACCAGTGTCGGCGAGGGTGTGAACACATGGTTCACAGTCCACATGACATCGTTAATCTGACGTCGCGTGGGCGGCTTCCTGAGTCGGATCAGGTGTTAACTCCGGCGGGGATGGGGTGAGGGGCTGGATGACAAAAACCAAGATCCTGGTGGTCATCAAGGGGATGGGCATCGGTGGGGCGGAGCGTCTCATCTCGGAAGGCTCCCGCTTCTGGGACAGAGAGAGATTCGACTACAAGATCGCGTACTTGCTCCCCTGGAAGGACGCGCTCGTCCCCGATCTGGAGGCAAGTCGGACCGCGGTTGAGTGCTTCGGCACGGATCGGGGCCTATCGGTGCAGGCCGTGAAGAGACTTCGCGCATTGTGCCGCCAAGCCGATGTGGTTCACTCTCACCTGCCCATGTCGGGGACCCTCGCCCGAATCGTGAGCGATGGGATCCCCCACGTGTACACCGAGCACAACCTGACATGGTCCTACAGGCCGATCACACGTTGGGCAAACCGAGTCACCTATGGCCGTAATGCCGCATCCGTGGCGGTGTCACAGGGTGTCGCCGATTCGACACGTGGTTATCCCGGCCCTCCTATAAGGGTGATACCGAATGCAGTCGCCCCCATAGTGAGCCCCGGTTCCTCCGCAAGAGTGCGACGCGAGTTGGGTCTGAGCCCGGACCACATCCTGGTGGTCCACGTGGGGAACATCAGACGAGGAAAGGGGCATGACGCTCTGATCGAAGCGGTAGTCATCGCACTTTCCAAGGATCCCAACCTGACCTTTGTATCCCTCGGCGCGGAGAAGGTGAGAGGAGACCTGGCCAGACTCCGCGCCACCGCAGCCTCTCGAGGTCTCGGGGATCGGCTGCGATTTCTCGGCCCTCGACCCGACGCACTCGACTTCACCGCAGCCGCCGACATCTATGTCAACCCCTCCGAGGTCGAAGGCCTCCCGGTCGCCATTCTGGAGGCGATGGCCATCGGACGTCCGGTTGTCGCCACCGCCGTCGGCGGGGTGCCGACCGTGGTCAGGACAGGAGAGACTGGCTACCTGGTGGAACCCAATGATCCCGCCTCTCTTGCGAACAGCATCGTAGAGCTGGCAACAGACCCAGCCGCCAGATCCAGGCTAGGGGAGCGCGCTCGGGCCCTGATCGAATCTCAATTCTCCCTGAGGGACATGGTGCGTGCATACGAGAGCGTGTACGAGGAGGTCTCGAGGTGACCATCGGGGCCCAACGAGGTGCCGCGGCGCCGAGAGGCGATCGAGCCCTATGGGTGGGGGGCATAGCGGCCACCATCCTCATCGTGTCACTGCTCGTCACCCGCGCCGATCTGGGGCTGATCGTGATGATCGCATTCTTTGCCATCGGAGTTGCTTGGCTGGGAAGACGACTCGCCACCGATGTGGATCCCTGGTTGCCGAAACTGATTGGTCTGGGATTCGCGGCCAAACTCCTTGGCGCCACCGCGCGGTATCTCGCCCTGGTCTATGTGTTCGGAAGCGGGGATGCGTCTGGCTACCACGCCTTCGCCGCCCACTTCGCCTCCTTCATTCGTGACTTCGACCTCGACTCGGTGTTGGCCGCCTTGGGCAATCGCGGCTTCGGGACCAACGCAACCAAGGTGGCCATCAGCTTTCTCTACACGCCGTATATACCAACAATGTATGGAGGTTTCCTGGAGGCGGCCACCTTCTCCTTCTTGGGCCATATCGGCTTCTACACCGCCTTCCGGAGATGGGTGCCGGCGGATCGCCTCAAGCCATATGCCGTTCTGCTCTTCTTCCTTCCCACGCTCCTGTTCTGGCCGTCGAGCGTTGGAAAGGATGCCCTGATGATCGGTGCCTTGGGCTTGGCTGCGGCGGGCTTCTCGGCGACCTTAGCTAGCTACAGAATCCGATACATCGTCATGGCCGGTCTCGGCCTTGCATTGGCCACCGTGGTGCGGCCGCACGTCGCCATGTTGCTGCTCGGCTCGGTGTTCGTCGCCATGGTCATCGCGAGGGGTCCGAAACTTGCGGGATCACGTGGAAGACGCCTCGTGTTCGTGGGCGTCATCTCGGCGGTCCTCCTGGTGGGGGCGCCACGCGCCGCTCAGTTGATCGATGTCGAGCTGAGCAGCGACGGCATCGAGGACCTGATCGAGCGTCAGCAGTCACAAACCGCACAGGGAGGTTCGCTGGTACAAGGTAGCGCGGTCAGAAGCCTGGGCCAGATGCCGGGCGCAATGATTCGAGTGTTGTTCCGGCCGTTACCCAATGAGGCGAGGTCGGTGGAGATGCTCCTGACCGGCCTCGAGGGCATGGCTTTGATTCTGCTCACCATCGCAGTGCTACCGAGGATGATTCGAAGGCTGAAGACGGGCTTCCGCAATCCCTGGGTGGTGACATCGGTGGTGTACACGATCGGGTTCATCATCGCCTTCAGCACGGTGCTCAACCTCGGGATTCTCGCCCGCCAGCGTGCCCAAGTCCTACCCCTCTTCCTCGCCCTCATCATCGCTCTGGGATGGCCTGGCGAGGATCTCACCGGCGAAAGTGGGATCAGCCGTTCTGAGCTGGTCGGCTCTGAGCGCTTGGACACGTCGGTAGGCGTCTGAGTTCAGTGGACTAGGGCATGCTCTTCAACTCTCTGCAGTTTGCCCTCTTCCTCCCCGTCGTCTTCGCGGTGCACTGGGCGCTGCGGCAACGGGGGAGGACGGTTTTCCTCCTGGTCGCCTCATACCTCTTCTACGGGTGGTGGGACCCGAGATTCCTCAGCCTCCTTGGCTTCTCAACCCTGATCGACTATTTCGTGGCAAAGGCCATCGACAGCACAACGGTCGAGCGACGGCGGAAGCTGCTCCTCGCCACGAGCATGATCGTCCAACTCGGGATCCTGGGCTTCTTCAAGTACTCGGGTTTCTTCGTCCAATCGGCGGTGGACCTGTTGACCTCGATCGGCGTCGAGGCGAATCCGTCATTCCTGAGGATCGTCCTGCCCGTTGGGATCTCCTTCTACACCTTCCAGACAATGTCGTACACCATCGACGTCTTTCGCAGACGCATCCCGGCATCACGTGATCTGCTCTCGTTCGCCCTCTTCGTCTCCTACTTCCCACAGTTGGTGGCGGGCCCGATCGAGAGGGCCGGCAGGCTGCTGCCTCAGATCCAGGCTCACCGAAATTTCCCCTCGGGGGAGAAGATCGCATCCGGACTGGTCCTGATCGGCCTCGGGTTGTTCAAGAAGGTGGCGATCGCCGATGTGATGGCGCCGATAGTCAACGCGGCGTTCGCCAATCCCTCGTCCCAGTCTTCTCTTGCCCTCCTCGTCGGAATCTATGCCTTCGCATTGCAGATCTATGGCGACTTCTCCGGCTACACGGACATCGCACGTGGAAGCTCACGACTCTTCGGCATCGAGCTGATGCGGAACTTCGAACAGCCTTATCTGTCCAGAAACATCACCGAGTTCTGGAGGACCTGGCATGTTTCGCTGTCGAGCTGGCTGCACGACTACCTCTATGTCCCCCTTGGTGGGAATCGTAAGGGACCGAGGAGGACGTATCTGAATCTGATGATCGTGATGGTCTTGGGAGGGCTCTGGCACGGCGCGGCCTGGACTTTCGTGGCGTGGGGAGCCCTGCACGGCATTTTCCTGGCCGTGCACAGGATGTTGGGTCATTACTCGCCCCGGGGCTTCCAGGGCAAATTCTCCTTCAGAAGAGATGCCCTCAGGGCGTTCCTCACCTTCAACCTGGTCTGCATCGCCTGGGTCTTCTTCCGGGCACCAAGCTTCGAGTCGGCGTGGGACTATCTAATCGGTCTGGTCGTCCTCCGGCCCGGTCTCCCGCCAATATCGTGGTTGGTTCTTCTCGTGCCCGCCGCCGTCATGGTCTTTCTGTTGGACCTGGCCCAGCGCAACGCCGACGATCACGACGTGATCCTGACCTGGAGACCCGTGGCCCAAGGTCTGGTGTACGCCACCTTCCTCCTCGGAGTCGTCGTTTTCTCCGGAGGCCCGACCATCCCCTTCATCTACTTTCAGTTCTGATGACGGGCTCTGGCGACACCATGACAAGGGTTGGGCGGGCAGCCCTATTCGCCGTGCTCCTGGTCGCGGTCTTCGAACTAACCCTCCGGGTCGCCGAGCCTCGCCTTCCCCCGGTCGAGCCCTGGTCCACTTCGGAGGTCGCCGCCAAGGTCGAGCAGATGGAGGAACTAAGGGCCGCCAGGGATGACATCGACGTCGCCTTTGTGGGCTCGTCCGTCGTCGAGGAGAGCCTCGACCCGGTGGCCTTCAACTCTCTAGGTGAGGAGACCGCCTACAACGCCGGCCTCGGTGCGGCTTCGATGCGCTCCGTCGAGCGCTGGACGCTCGATGTCGTACTGCCGCTGACCGGGGCGAGGACCCTCGTGGTTGGGGTCACTGCCAGAGATCTGAACGACGGCGGGATCTCCCAAGTCGAGTTCCTCGATCGGCTGTCCAGCTCTCCCGGCATGTTGCGGGCACGGACCCCGCAGAACCCGGCGGAATGGGTCGAGAACTGGCTACTCGAGCACCTTGCCATCTTTCGCCTCCGCCCTCTGCTCCGTGACCCGACGCGTCTGTTGGCCATTGCCTCAGGCGGCGAGGACGTGCAAGAGACGACTGATCCCGAGCCAGGGCTGTTCGGCTCAGACCGTACCTACAACGGTGAACCGTATGACAACTCCACGCAATGGCGCCAGGCGTGGACTGCGAGACAGATCAACGATTTCTCAATGGGAGGGATCGAGATCGAGTCCCTCCGCCGGCTGTTGAGAGATTCAACTGTCGCCGGGGTCGGGGCGATTGTCGTCAATATGCCGATCACGGACGACTTTGGTGACTATCTCCCCGACCCGGCTCGCGATCTAGCCGAATTCGACCGCCTGTTGGAGGAGGTGGCGCGAGAGTTTGACGCCATCTACCTCGATGCCCGGGACCTGTTCTCAATCGAGGACTTCAGGGATCCGGCCCACCTCAAGCCGGATGCAGCCGCAGAGCTGACAGCGATGCTGCATGAATTGATCCAGCAAACGACCGGCTAGTGCGCGTTGCTATCGCCACCCGGCTCCGGTGCTCCTCGCCCAAGCGGAACCCACATCTCAGTCTTCTATCGAGGCCGAGACGGATCCTCCGCCGAGAGCGTCGTAATAGACGACCACGCCAGGCAGATCATCCTTGTATGCAACTACCGCCACCCGGCCATCGGACCCGTCACCATCCACCAGCCGGAACTTGATCCCGTCACCGGCATTCGTCGTCCGATAATCGCGGATCTCGGCCACCTCACCGGACGGGGTGTGGAACTTGATGACCGGTCGCTCGCCTGGTCCGGCGTAAGACTGGTAGCCCTCAGACACCAGCGTGTCGCAGAAGCCAGAGCTGTAGAGCTGATCGCGTCCATCACCAGGAGACCCGTCGAAGAACCGGCGGCCCTCCACCATGTAGCCGTCGTTTACCCGAAGGTAGGAACCGCTACCGGACACCGTGAGGGCTGCGGTGAACCGGCCGTAGATGGTCCCCCCTTCCAGGTCCCAACTGTTCTTGCTGCCGAGGTTGACCAAGGTTCCACCATGGATGAGGAACCCATAGATGCACCCATATGAGATCCGGTCCCCCGCACCCCAGCCAAACCCGGAGGCGTAAGGAAGCGTGAAGAGGTAGGGGGCGCGCCACCAATCGGCGCCGGTGCTCAGATCGTCGATGATGAACGAATAGCCGTCACCGGCGTCAGCGGGGTCACCACGACCACCAGAACCATCTGAACCACCGGAGCATCCAGATGGCGGGCTGCCGCCCCCGGGCAGGGTCCCGAAATCTCCGGCGACGGGTAGCCCGGATCTCATCCCGTAGCTGATGGTTTCGTCGGCCACTCCCTGGGTGTTGGTGTACCGGAGATAGATGGTGCACGTCGAGGGCCGAAATAGCCCTACCGACTCGGGTCCTGTTGTTCCTGCCCACTTCGCAGCGACGATCTTGTCCCTGGGGTCACCGAATATGAAAGAGTGGTCGGCGACACCCTGAGTGTGGGTGAAGCGGAAGTAGACGAGGCCGGTCGATTCCCGGTGGAGTCCCACCTCGTCGATCCCATCGCTGTCGAAGTCCCCGACGTACGGCTTGTCGCCCGGGTTACCGAAAACGTAGGAGAAGTCCGCCGGCCCCAACCCTCCATCGTTGGCACCTAGGTCGTTGATGATGTAGACCCGACCCTCGGAGGGCCGGTAGATGGACACAGTGTCACAGCCGTCGTTGTTGAAGTCACCGGCGAGCGGGACGTCTCGCGGATTGCCGAAGAAGAATCTGATGTCGGCGACCCCTTGATCGTTTGAGTTGCGGAGATAGACGAACCCGTCGGACTGTCGGTACAGGCCCGGTGTCTCGTCACCATCACAATCCCAGTCACCGACCATGGGAAGATCACCTGGATCGCCATAGAAGAATCGGGTGGTAGCACCGTTTGATGGGTCACGGAGATACCACTCCCCTGTCTCGGTGTCGACGATTCCGATCGAGCCTTCCTGAGCTACCGCAGGTCCGGCAACTCCTACAAGCAGAGCTACAACGGCAAATGTTGTGGTGACGCGAGTCATTGGCTTCTTTCGTAGGGTGGCGTGGCACCTAAGCACAGACGAGCTTCAGTGTCCAGCCTGTCGAACATCGAGGGGCGCCGGGTCGGCGGTCGTCTCAATGACCCGATGGATCGGATTCTCGCTCTCGTACGGATGGCAGGTGCTGCTATGACTCCGCATGTGGAAGCTCGCCGAGTCGATGGATCTAGCGGTTCGCTGCCGGGCAACACCGGAGAAGCATCGGACGCCAGACTGCGAGACTTGACAGAAGCCAGGGTTCTCTGAGGAGAGCATCGTGCACAGGAGGAGTAGATCACGGCAGGATCGTGGGCAACGGGGGCTTGTCGCAAGGCGCCGTTTCGACAGACGCGTCTGACGCGACAAATCTCATCCGTATGACTGCGACGCCACTGCCACGTCTTGGAGAGAAGCAAGTTCCAAAGTCGGGGCCGACGCGCTGTCCTCCGGCTCCAAGTCCTCATGGAGTTGACCTGGCATTCGAATTCGCCAGGAGAGCCAACCCCTCTCGTTGGGACCGATGAAATCCTTACTCGGGTTGTCAGCGACGTAGACCAGCTCGGGACCCGAGAGGGACGATGCCTGCTCGATCGCGATGAAGGCTCGATGATGCGGTTTCCCGTATCCGACACCCCAGTCACCGGTCAACACGACGGAGCCAAAGCAATCCTCTATCCCCAGCGCCTTCAGCTTGGCTCGTTGCGCCGAAGCCCAACCATCCGAGATCAGGCCGACCACCAGATGACGATCCAGGAGCTCGGCGAGAGCAAGGGGCTCGAGCAGGTCGATCGAAGGGAGGTGCTGGCGATAACGGTCTACTAGAGCCTCAACCTTCTCCACTTCGGAGACCTGCGGCCATCGCTCGACCAGAGAGTCGAACGCGTGACCACGCTGCCCCCCTTCGAACCCCGACCAGAGGAAGTCAACGATCTCGGCGGCTGAAGCCACGCCACGTTCCTCCAAATAGACGGCGATATGGCTGAACCCACTCCTGACGTAATCACGCTCGAGGTACAGCGTGTCGTCGAGGTCGAGCACGACCCCTTTGATCAACTGTCCCATCCCCCATCCACAAAAGTCTCCTCGAGGGCCCGGGTCATGAACAGACCGCGTCGGTACTCGCCGAGCCTGGGCCTGACCTCGGCCCCGGTCATCATCTCGACGATCCACGTCGGGTAGTTGCCTCCAGCCTCGAGCGTGAGTGGAAACCCACCCCCGAACCGTGGGTTGACTTCGATCAGAGTCGGCGCCTCCGCGGTGAGGAAGGCCTGCAGGGTAACCGGGCCCCGCCCGCCGAGGCTGGATACCACCTTCAACACTTGCAGTAGCCACGGACGTATCGGCTCGTCGGGCAAGGTCACCCCCTGAACCGATTCCCCACCCACCGTCTTGAGGCGAATGCGCGGCACCAGGTGAATCACCTCGCCGGAGAAGTCGAGGAGGGCGTCCACCGTGATCTCGGGGGCGTCGACGTACTCCTGAATGACGGGGTCACTCACCATGGGCAAGACCGCACGAACGTGCTCGGAGGACACGACGTGTGTTTCGACGCTGGCGCTTCCACGAGTGGGCTTGACGAAGAGGAGCTCAGGGAGCTCACCCTCAAGCTCATCTGGCAACCATGAGCGGGGAGTGCGAATCCCGGCGGCGCCAAAGACAGACTCCGTCCGCCGCTTGTCACCAGTTGTCTCGATCAACTCAAGGTCCGAGACCAACAGCGTGATCCCGGACGCGGCGAATTCGCCCGACAACGTGGCGAGCAGAGCCAGCTCGGTGTCGATGGTCGGAACCACGAGCCCTACCTCGTTCCTCTTGCAGAGGTCGAGCAGGCGCGCAGAAAACTCGGGATGATCGAGTCTCGGCAGCAGCTCCCCACGATCGGCAACGAGCAGTCCAGGAGCCAGAGGATCGACATCTCCGGCAACCACGAGACCACCCGACTCCGACAGCGCCTCCCGAAAGGAACGGACGAGGGACGTCCTGCGCCCGGCCGACGAGATGAGGACGTTCAAGGCTCATCCGGGCCGCGGAATTCGGGCATGGTGGCATGGCCCGGTGCGCTGACCCCCGCTCTGCTGACAACCCGAGCCAATGTGGCTGCAAGGATTTTGAGGTCCAGGGCCATCGACCTGTTATCCACGTACCAGACGTCGAGAGATAGCCTCTCCTTCCAAGCCATTGCGTTGCGACCGCGTACCTGGGCGAACCCGGTGAGGCCCGGCCTGACCTCATGGCGCCTCGCTTGATCAGTGTCATACCTATCGAGGTACTCGGGGAGGAGTGGGCGGGGCCCAACCAGGCTCATGTCGCCTTTGAGGACATTGAACAACTCTGGGAGCTCGTCGAGGCTCGTGGACCTGAGGAATCGGCCGAATCGGGTGAGCCTTTCCTCATCAGGAAGAGTGCTCCCGCCCTCGTCGACGCGGTCGGTCATGGTCCGGAACTTGTACATCGTGAAGACCTTCCCATGCAGTCCCGGTCGCTCGCTGGGAAACAGGACCGGGGAGCCGAGGGCAAGCCTGGTCAACACGGCGATGACCATCATCGGAATCGCCAGAGTCACGAGAAGCAAGCTCGATATCAGGATGTCGAATCCTCGCTTAGCCATCTCGTGAGTCTCCGCGCCCGGCCGTCCCGTTCACCGAGGCCGTCAAAGCCTGATAGAGATCCATGCGGCCTTTCCTCTTGGCGACATCACGGTAGGTCGCCATGACCCTCTCCACCACAGTCCGCTCGTCGAACTCGGCTTGTGCCTTCACTCGTCCTTGTTCGCCCATTGCCTTGCGGGCGGACGGGTCTCTGACAAGTTGGTCGATTGCTGCGGCCAGCGCCGCCGGATCCTTCTTCGGCACGAGGAGCCCGTTGACTCCGTTGTCGACCACCTCCCGACACCCCCGGATGTTCGTCGCCACAATCGCCACGCCGCTGGCCGCAGCCTCCATCGCCGCCCTTGGGAAGCCCTCTCGATGGGATGGAAGCACGAAGAGGTCTAATGCCTGATAGAGGTACTGCACGTCACCTCTGTGTCCCAGGAATCGCACACCTGACCTCTCTGCTGCGTCGATCATCTCGGGTTCCAGTGCATCGGACTTGGTTGGATCGGATGGGCCGACGACAAGCAGCTCGAACTCGGTTTGTCTCAGGTCCCAGGCCTCAATCAGCTCCGGGATCCCCTTCTCTGCTACCAATCGCCCAACACATCCGACAACGACGGCGTCAGGTGCGATCCCCAGCTCGACCCGGATCCGGTCGCGCCCGGAACCTCGGAGCTGTGGTTGGAAGCGGTTCAGATCGATTCCATTGCCCAGGTGAGTCGTCCGTGACGATCGGCCGATCTTGAAGCGACGCATGACGACCACATCCTCCTTGCTCTGGACCAGTTCGGCGTCCGAAAAAAGTCCCGCCAGGCCTTCGATGAGGTAGACGGCCCCTCGTTTGAGGAAACTGTCCGATTCGGTCGCGTAGAAGCCATGGACCGTGTTGACCACGAGCGGGACACGTGCCAACCGTCCCACAATCCTCCCGTACACGCCGGGCTTCGGGTTGTGCGTGTGGAGGACATCGACCGGGTCCCGGCGCAACAGACGCCATAGCTGCCAGGCGGCCTTCATATCTGAGGCGACCGACGCTGATCTGGTCGAAGCGGTGAGCGCCCAGTGCTCGATGCCCGAAACTTCCAGAAAGGGGACATCGGGCCCGGGTGCGCTGATCCCAATCGCGGTCCCGCCTCGCGCCGTGATCTCCATCAGTTGCGGGAGAAGCAGGTAGCGGAGACTGGAGTCAACCGTCGTCAAGTGCGCGATTCTCATGCTCTGTTCAGCCTTCGGCCGAAGGTCATGATTCCGGTCCCGGGAGCTCAACCAGTGGAAAGGAAGGACGTGAGCTCGTCTTTGGTGAGGACGGGAAACGGAAGGAGACCCAAACTCTGCACAGGAGCGAGGTTGGAACGGATTCCTTCAGACCACACGGGCGCCCATGCAACCGTGGTTTGGTTCGCTCGCCGGAGCGGGTGGACAATCCTTCCTTGCTGGCTCGAGCTCCCCTGTAGCAGTCCGAGAGTGACTCCAAACTGTTCGGCATCCTCCAACTCGTCTTCTATCCGTGCGGACGCCGCATCAGCCCCAAGACTCTTCGCCTTCTTCAGATCGCGCTCCAATTGATCGATCACTCGTCGGACCAACTCGGTCTCCAGCAGGTTGAGCCTCTCCTGATTGAGACGTTGGGCCGCCACCAGGACCTGGATCGAGCCTTTTGCACTGGTCAGGTGCCAAACGACAGGCTCGCCCTTGGTCCGCTCGATGTGACGTTTGAAGAACTCCTCCTGCAACCAACGGTCGAGGCTGGGAACCTCGATTCCAGATCCCCTGGCCAACACCTCTTCGATCCGGTCAATGATGGCACCGCCGATCTTGGCACCGACTTCGGACTCGAACTCGGACCTGAAATGATCCCCAACCCGAGGATGTCCGTTGACCGGCGTCAGGGGCATGAACCCCGTCGTGCTGACGTGATCGAGAACCTCTGCCGTCAGGTTTCCCTGACCGGGGTACGCGGTGAGCATGTCCTCCACCCTCGTCACGACGTACTCGGAGGTGGCGTCATAGATACCCGGCCTATTCACCCGCAGTGCGTTGAGTAGATTTGAGCCGAGATCGTCATCGGGATCCGGGTCAGCGGAGGGCTCGCTTGCCCTTTCTTGCTCCAGCCGATCGACGAGCTGCGCCGTGAGACTCGTCCGCACCACCCCGGTCGCTGTGCTTCCCGGGAATGGATACGAGGTGAGGCGGTTGATGGGAGACATTCCTTCAGGCAGAGAAGTCGGCACTGGAGCCCGTGGCGGAGCCGAAGGTACGACACGCTCCGACCTCTGCAGGAACACGGCCCCCTGGATCGCGATCCTCCTCTCGTTCAGATCCTGCACGAGTGCATTCAGCAACGGTGCCCTCGACCTACCGGGCCACAGAGCGAGCAGCACGCTCCCGACTCGCTGCATCTGAACCTGGGTGGCGGGCGAAGTGATGTCGGCCCCAACCACGATGACCAGGTCGAACCTGCGGCTCGCCTCCTCGACGAGATAACGGAAGTGGCGACCCGCCACCGCGTCTGCTGGGGATGCCGGCGGACGACCCGCCGGGAGGACCGCCAGATCCTCCCTGATATACACGGCAGCGTCGAGTCCGCGGGCTATTTCCTTCCTCAGGAGGGGATCCAGCTGTTTCAGCTCGAGGAGGGATGCCAAGTCTTTGCCTCCCACGCGGTACTCGGTGACGTCCGATGGATCTTCGAAGTCGGCATCCACCAGCAACACCGACCATCCGGCAGTGGCGAACGACGCGGCAAGGTCCGCAGCGAGAGCGTGGACGGCATTGGAGCCCGCCTGGTGCCCGGCTACCCCCAGCGTCGCCGGCGCCGTGACGAAGCGACCTTCCACGGCGGTCCTCAAAGCCTGTATCGCCGCCTTCCTCGGACCACCTCTGTCTGTGTCGTACCACGGTGGGCCCGCGGCGTTCGTAACTTTCCTCCCCGGGATGTAACCCAACACGGCAATCGGCACATCTTCCGGCAGCCATACCGGCTTGCGGGTGGATGTGACGAAGACGAGACCAAGGACGGCGATGGCTATCCCAGCGATGAGACCGACCGCAGCATTGGCCACGGCACTCCCCGGTGGCGGGGTGACGTTCTGAGAGACAATGGGTTCGGCGCGCCCGGAGTTGGTAACGCCCAGCTGTCGCAGGTAGAGCCTCTCGTAGTCCAAGCCGAGAATGTCGAGCCTTCGCTGAATGGTGTTCGCTCGGAGCTGCTCGCGTACCGACAGTCCCTCCGAAGGACGGGGAGGCAGGGCTTGTTTCTCGGCCTCCAGTTGGTCGAGCGCGAGTTCGAGCTCGGCCATCTCGGCATTGTTGGATTCCCTCTCACCTGCAGAAGCTGCCGCGTTGGCCACAGTCAAAGCCACGATTCTCTGGCGAACCGCGTCGATCTTCAGATTGACCAGGTCATGGTCACCGGCCAAGGCCAACTCTTCGAGGGTGAGGCCCGGTTGCAGTGCATTGAGTTGTGCTTCGAGGTCGACTGCCGCGATCTCGAGCTCGGTGAGAAGCCCTTCGACAGCCCCACCCACTGACGGGTCGACGTCGAAGTAGGCCTGTATCAAGCTCTGCGCGCGCTCCCGGGCCTGATCCAGGGAATCGCCCAACGCCACGAACAGCAGACGACCAGTGGAAGGGTCAATCTGGATCGAAGACCCAGGCTGGGAGAACGCGAGGTCTTCTGTCGCCACGCTCGCAACCTGGTGGGCCGTCTCCAGTTCGTCGGCGAGGTCGGCGATGGTTTCTCCCTCCTCTGGCTCGAGACGGAGCGCGGCTATCGCCTGAAACTGAGGTTCGATGCTTTGATTGTTGAGGACGACGAGAAGCCACCCCGAAGCGGCACCGATGACACCGAGGACGAGCATAAAGATCCAGCGATCACGGACGACTCGAAGCAGCCGATTCAGCTCCATATCGGATCGAGCTGCTCCACGTCTATCTCCATGGCGTCCTCGGCTTCCTCAACCGAGACCTCGGCAAGAGACCCGAGCAACGCGTAGAGCCGCGCACGATTCCCGGACACCGCTGACTCCTCGAGATCTGCGATGAGCTCGAACAGCTTCGATGCCTTCACTCCATCCAGCTTCACCTCGAGTATCTTCGGGTGACTGGTCGTTTGGAGCGGCCCGATGGCCAGGCTCTCGCTCAGCTTCTCGCCTGGGCGCCTGCCCGTGTACCTGATCTCTATGTCCCGCTCCGGGATCAGGCCGC
>Ga0214472_10004527_pt1 | contig 14682 bp, 12 predicted proteins | sample RVTome_6_FD_207662 | JGI IMG/M metagenome (GOLD analysis project Ga0214472, IMG submission 207662) | Soil microbial communities from uranium-contaminated site in the Upper Colorado River Basin, Wyoming, United States - RVT140D175 | ecosystem: Environmental > Terrestrial > Soil > Contaminated >...
ATCGGAGCCGAATCGCGACGCGTTAGCTGGTACAATTGCGGCCGTGGCGGGTCTCCCCGCATTGCAGCGCGGTGAACCTGGTCAGGGCCGGAAGGCAGCAGCCACAGCCGTTCCCTGCAAGTGCCGGGGGTCAGGCTCGCCACCCGAACACGAACACGACAAAGGGCGTCTTCCCACGAAGGCGCCCTTTGTCGTTTGGAGGGCTCCCGTGCGGCCGGCCCGGTCAGCAGGGTCTCCGATACCCGCCCTGCACGCCTTCCGGCGAAAGCACGATCTGCCACAACTGCGTCGTCCTCGCGCGGAACGTTCCGGCGCAGGCGCGCAGGTAATACGACCACATGCGCCGGAAGCGCTCGCCGTAGCGCTCGGCGAAGCGCGGCCACGCGTTCTCGAAACGCTCGTGCCAGGCCATCAGCGTGCGGTCGTAGTCGGCGCCGAAGTTATGCACGTCCTCGATGATGAACGAACGCTCGGTCGCGTCGGCGATCTGGCCCAGCGACGGCAGGTCTCCGTTCGGGAAGATGTAACGGTCGATCCACGGGTCGGGGTGCATGTTGCGGAAGTTGTTGCCGATCGTATGCAGCAGGAACAGGCCGTCGGGCGCGAGGCAGCGGCGCGCCACTTCGAAATAGGTGCGCAGGTTGCGGCGTCCGACGTGCTCGAACATTCCGAGGCTCGCGATGCGGTCGAACCGCTCGTCGATGTCGCGGTAGTCCATCAGGCGGAACTCGATCGGCAAGCCCGCGCAGCGCAGCCGGCCGTGTTCGGCCTGCGCCTTCGAAATCGTCAGGCCGACGCATTCGACGCCGTAGCGTTCGGCGGCGAACTGCATCAGGCTGCCCCAGCCGCAGCCGATGTCGAGCAGGCGCATGCCCGGTTCGAGCCCGAGCTTGCGGCATACCAGGTCGAGCTTCGCCTCCTGCGCCGCCTCGAGCGTCTCGGCCGACGCCCAGTAGCCGCAGGTATAGGTCATGCGCGAATCGAGCATCGCCTCGAAAAAGTCGTTGCCGAGGTCGTAATGCACCTCGCCGACCTGGCTTGCACGGCGCGGATTCTGCAGGTTCAGCAGGCGCGTGCGCAGTACGTGCCAGATCAGACCCGGCGAGCGCACTTTCTCGTCGAGGCGGGCGCGCAGGATGCGGCACATGAACTCGTCGAGCTGCGTCGCGTCCCAGTCGCCGTCCATGTAACTTTCGCCGAGACCGACGCTTGCGCCGGCGAGAATCCGGTCCGCCGCCTCGGCGCGATGCAGCTGCATGTCCCACGGACGATCACCACCGATGCGTATGTCGGCCTCGCGCAGCAGACCGGCGAGCAGTTGAACGCCGCTCGCGTGCCAGTCGCTGCCCGCCGAGGCCGGCCCGGAGTCCATCGTCCAGCCAGATGGGGTCGGGAAATTCCTGTCCATGTCGTTTCCCCTCCAATCTTCGCCGCGTCAAAACGCCGTCGAGCGGCCGGCGACGCTCGCACTCGTGAGTTCTGCACAGCCTGCCGCGACCGTCGCGCCGCACCGCGCTCCGCGTCCATTCGATTCGTCGACTCGAAGCCGCGTTCCCGAAATCCGGTCGCCACGTTGGTCGTCGCGTTTCGTCATGCAGCCTTCCCCGCATGCGACGGCGCAGGAATTCCCCTCGGATGCTCGAAGGGTAGGTCAACTTCGCAGCAGGCGAAAATCGTTTGATTCAAGTTCGATTCGACCGATGTGGGAACCGCTTTGTCTTGCCCGGCTGCAAGCCGGCGATCGGCCCGCGTGGGGGAGGCTTGCGCTCTGCTAGAATCCGGCCATGAGTTATCAGGTTCTCGCACGCAAGTGGCGGCCGAAGAGCTTCGCCACGCTGGTCGGCCAGGAGCACGTCGTCCGCGCGCTCAGCCACGCGCTCGCGACCGGGCGGCTGCACCACGCGTGGCTATTCACCGGCACGCGCGGCGTCGGCAAGACGACGATTTCGCGGATTCTGGCGAAGGCGCTGAACTGCGAGACCGGCGTGACTGCGGAGCCCTGCGGCCACTGCGCCGCGTGCCGGGCGATCGACGCCGACCGCTTTCCGGACTACGTCGAGATGGACGCGGCGTCGAATCGCGGCGTCGAGGACATGGCGGCGCTGCTCGACAAGGCCGTATATGCGCCGGTGCAGGGGCGCTACAAGGTCTACATGATCGACGAAGTGCACATGCTGACCGGGCATGCGTTCAACGCGATGCTGAAGACGCTCGAGGAGCCGCCGGAACACGTCAAGTTCATCCTCGCGACGACCGATCCGCAGAAGATCCCGGTCACCGTGCTGAGCCGCTGCCTGCAGTTCAATCTCAAGCAGATGCCGCCGGGACATATCGTCGAGCATCTCGCCCGCATCCTCGAAGCCGAGGCGGTGCCGTTCGAGGCGCCGGCGTTGCGCCACCTCGCGAAGGCCGCGGGCGGTTCGATGCGCGATGCGCTGTCGCTGCTCGACCAGGCGATCGCACACGGATCGGGCAAGGTCGAGGAAGAGCAGGTCACGCACATGCTCGGCACCGTCGGCGACGATCACCTCTACGCGGTGCTCGACGCGCTCGCCGCCGGGGACGTCGCCGCGATGCTCGCGGTCGCCGACCGCATGGAGGCGCGCAGCCTGTCGTTCGATGCCGCGCTGCAAGCGCTCGCGTCGCTGCTCCACCGCGTCGCGCTTGCGCAGTTCGCGCCGGCGGCGATCGCCGACGACGCGGAGCGCCAGCGGCTCACGCCGTACGCGGAAGCCTTCGATGCCGAGTTCCTGCAACTCGCCTACCAGATCGCAATCCACGGCCGCGACGAGCTGTCGCTTGCGCCGGACGACTACGCCGGCTTCACGATGAGCCTGCTGCGCCTGCACGCGTTCCGGCCCGAGCAGCCGGCGCCGCTCGGCAGCGCTGGCGGCGCGGACGGCGACGGCGGCGCAGCCCGCGCGCGCGCGATGCCTTCGCTCCGGCCGTCGACTGCCGTTCCGGCCGCGGCCGGGAGCGGCGGCCGCGAACAGGTCGCGTCGAACCGCTTCGCGCCCGATGCGAAGCCGCGTGCCGCAGTGTCGTCGCTCGCCGGCCCGGCTGCCGCGGTCCCTGCGCCGCGGCCCGCGCACGCCCCGGGTGTGACGAGGCCCGAACGAGTGCCGGCGCGGGACGCGGGTGCAGTTCTTGCGCGTGATGAGGCGCCGCCGCTGCGGCCGGCTCCGGCTGCGGACGCGCCGGCGGAGCCGTCGAACTCGATTCCGCCTTGGGAGGACCTGCCTCCGGAAGCCTTGCTCGGCGACGCGCCGCCGACGGGGCAGCTGCCGGTCGCTGCGGCGGCGCAGCGCGCGGCGGACGAGGCGCGGCACACGCGTGCGGCCGACGCGTCGCAGTCGGGGGCGGTCGGTGCGCCGCAGCGGGCGGTGGCCGCGGCCGCGCCGCGCCCGGATTCAGGCGAGTCGCCCGCGGACGCGGCCGGCGCCCTTGCGGCCGGGGACTGGCACGCGATCGTCCGCAGGCTCGGCCTCGGCGGCATGGTGCGGGAACTCGCGCAACATTGCGAATGGGTCGGTCGCGCCGACGACACGCTCAACCTGAGGCTGTCCGAAACCCATCGCCATCTGCTCGGCATGAACCCCGGCCTCGTCGATCGCCTGCAGGATGCGCTCGCCGCACTCTACGGGCATCCGCTGCGGCTTCGGATCGAGACCGGTGCGATCGCCGGCGAGACGCCGGCGCAGCGCGACCAGGCGGAGAGGCGTGCGCGCCATGTCGAGGCGGTCGCGGCGCTCGAGCGCGACCCCTTCGTATGCGAACTGATCGAACGATTCGATGCATCCCTCGTGGAAGCGTCGGTAAGACCTCTTTGAACCTCTCTTCCGGAGAATCAAGCGATGATGAAAGGCGGAATCGCCGGGCTGATGAAACAGGCCCAGCAAATGCAGGAAAATATGAAGAAGATGCAGGAGCAGCTCGCCGCGGTCGAAGTCGAGGGCCAGTCGGGCGCCGGCATGGTCAAGGTGCAGATGACATGCAAATATGACGTGCGCCGGGTCACGATCGACGACTCGGTGATGGACGACAAGGAAATGCTCGAGGATCTGCTGGCTGCCGCGGTGAACGACGCGGTGCGCCGGGTCGAGACGACGACGCAGGAGAAGATGGCGGGCTTCACGTCCGGCCTGAACCTGCCGCCGGGGATGAAGCTCCCGTTCTGAATGTCGCCTTCGAGTCTCGACGAACTGATCGACGCGCTGCGCGGCCTGCCCGGGGTCGGTCCGAAGTCGGCGCAGCGCATGGCCTACCACCTGCTGCAGCGCGACCAGCGCGGCGCCGAGCGCCTCGCGCGCGCGCTCGGCAATGCGCTCGCGGTGCTGCGCCACTGCGAGCGCTGCAACACGTTCACCGAAGCGGAAATCTGCCAGCGTTGCGCGAATCCCCAGCGCGACGCGTCGCTGCTGTGCGTCGTCGAAATGCCCGCCGACCTCGCGATGATGGAGCAGACCCATGCCTACAACGGTCTTTACTACGTCTTGATGGGCCGGCTCTCCCCGCTCGACGGCATCGGGCCGCGCGAACTGCGGCTCGAGAAACTGCTCGCGCGGGCAGCCGACGGTGCGGTGGAAGAGGTGATCCTCGCGACGAATTTCACCAACGAGGGCGAGGCCACCGCCCACATGATCGCCGAGCTCCTCGCCGCGCGCGGGGTGAAGGTCAGCCGGTTGTCGCGGGGCGTGCCGGTCGGGGGCGAACTCGAGCATACCGACACCGGAACGATCGCCCAGGCGCTCGTCGAGCGACGGCGGCTGTAAGCTCGGCCGACCGGCGCGCGCCGGTGCTGTCCTGCACAAAAAACCCGCACGCAGCAAGGGTTTTCGGCCGTTCGTGTAATGCTAAAGCCATGATCCGAAAACATCTTTGACCTTTATGCTTTTTATGTTGCGGGCAGTTTGATAGAATCCGGCGGTTTTTTGTATCCGGAAATGGGTTTCTTTTCAGGGATGATGTCATGAGCGTGGATCAGAAGATGGACAGTGGCCGTCGGCAACTGCTTGTCGCAACATCGGCGGCCGGTGGTGTCGCTGCGGTCGCGACTGCAGTGCCGTTCGTGGCCAGCTTGACGCCGTCGGAACGGGCAAAGGCAGCGGGTGCGCCGGTCGAGGCGGACATCGGCAAGCTTGCGCCGGGCGAGATGATGACGGTCGAGTGGCGCGGCAAGCCGGTGTGGATATTGCGGCGGACGCCGGAAATGCTCGCGTCGCTGGAGAAGACCGAAGGTCTCGTCAGCGACCCGGCGTCGGACAAGCAGATGCAGCCGGAGTACGCGAAGAACAAGCACCGTTCGGTCAATCCGGAATACCTCGTCGCGGTCGGCATCTGCACGCACCTCGGCTGTTCCCCCACCGACAAGTTCAAGGTCGGCGCCGAAAGCGGCATGGGCGCCGAGTGGCCCGGTGGCTTCCTGTGCCCCTGCCACGGTTCGCAGTTCGACCTCGCCGGGCGTGTCTACAAGAGCATGCCGGCGCCGGACAACCTCGAGATTCCGCCCTACAAATTCCTTGCGGATACCAAGCTCCTCATCGGTGACGACGGAAAGGCCTAAGCGATGACTACGAAATCCCAAGAACTGGTGCACTGGATCGACGCGCGCTTCCCGCTGACGTCGACCTGGAAGGCGCATCTTTCCGAATACTACGCGCCGAAGAACTTCAACTTCTGGTACTTCTTCGGTTCGCTGGCGTTGCTGGTGCTGGTGATCCAGATCGTTACCGGCATCTTCCTCGTGATGCACTACAAGCCGGACGCGGCGCTCAATGCTTCCGGCGTGCCGGTCGCGTTCGCGAGCGTCGAATACATCATGCGCGAAGTGCCCGGCGGCTGGCTGATCCGCTACCTGCACTCGACCGGGGCGTCGGCGTTCTTCATCGTCGTCTACCTGCACATGTTCCGCGGCCTGCTGTACGGCTCGTACCGCAAGCCGCGCGAGCTGATCTGGATCTTCGGCACGCTGATCTTCCTCGCGCTGATGGCCGAAGCCTTCATGGGCTATCTGCTGCCGTGGGGTCAGATGTCGTTCTGGGGCGCACAGGTCATCGTCAATCTGTTCTCCGCGATCCCGGTCATCGGCCCGGACCTGTCGCTGATCATCCGTGGCGACTTCGTCGTGTCCGACGCGACGCTGAACCGCTTCTTCTCGTTCCACGTCATCGCCGTGCCGCTGGTGCTGATCGGTCTGGTCGTCGCGCACATCGTCGCGCTGCACGAAGTCGGCTCGAACAACCCGGACGGGGTCGAGATCAAGAAGAAGAAGGACGCGAACGGCCTCCCGCTCGACGGCATTCCGTTCCATCCGTACTACACCGTGAAGGACATCGCGGGCGTCGTCGGCTTCCTGATCTTCTTCTCGGCGATCGTGTTCTTCGCGCCCGAGGGCGGCGGCTACTTCCTCGAGTACAACAACTTCATTCCCGCGGACCCGCTGAAGACGCCGCCGCACATCGCACCGGTGTGGTACTTCACGCCGTTCTATTCGATCCTGCGCGCGGTGACCTATCCGCTGTTCGGCGTCGACGCGAAATTCTGGGGTGTCGTCGCGATGGGCGCGTCGGTCGTGATCATCGCGTTCCTGCCGTGGCTCGACCGCAGCCCGGTGAAGTCGATTCGCTACAAGGGCGGGCTGTTCAAGGCGATCCTCGCGGTTTTTCTCGTCGCGTTCTTCATCCTCGGCTATCTCGGCGTGCTGCCGCCGACGCCCGGCCGTACGCTGCTCGCGCAGATCTGCTCGGTGCTGTACTTCGGGTTCTTCCTGCTGATGCCGTGGTACAGCAAACTCGACAAGTGCAAACCCGAACCGGAAAGGGTGACTTTCAAATGAGCATTCGTGTGATCAAGACTCTCAAACGCCTTGCCGCCGTCGTGCTGTTCGCACCGGCCATCGTGTTGGCCTCGGGCGCGGAGTTGCATCTGGACAAGGCTCCGGTCAGCACCGAGCCGGCCGCGCTGCAGAACGGTGCCAAGGTGTTCGTCAATTACTGCCTGAACTGCCACAGCGCGAGCTTTGCACGCTACAACACGCTGCAGCAGATCGGCCTCGACGAGCAGCAGATTCGCGACAACCTGATGTTCACCGGCGAGCGCGTCGGTGATCTGATGAGGGTCGCGATGAAGCCGGCCGAATCGAAGACCTGGTTCGGTGCGACGCCGCCGGACCTGACGCTGATCGCGCGGCAGCGCGCGTCGGAGTTCGGCAGCGGCGCCGACTGGCTCTACACTTACCTGCGCCAGTTCTACCGCGACCCGGCGCGTCCGACCGGCTGGAACAACGTGATCTTCGCCAACGTCGGCATGCCGCACGCGTTGTGGCAACTGCAGGGCGAGCAGATCGCGAAGGTGTCCGAACACGAGGACGGCACCAAGAGCATCGAGCTCGAGCTCGCGAAGCCGGGCAAGATGAGCGTCGAGGAGTATGACAAAACGGTGGCGGACCTCGTCTCGTTCCTCGTCTGGATGGGTGAACCGGTCGCCGAGAAGCGCAAGACGATCGGCATCGTCGTGCTGATCTTCCTGGCGGGCCTGTTCGTGCTCTCCTATGCTCTCAAGAAGAACTACTGGAAGGATATTCATTGAGTAGCAGCCGGATCTGATCCGCGACTTCAATGAACCTGACGCACCACGCGAGTTTCGCGTGGTGCGCTTTGCTTTTGTATCTGGAGCTGCAAGACCATGATGAACCTGTATTCCGGCACAACCGATCCGTTCAGTCATCGCTGCCGGATTGTGCTGTTCGAAAAGGGCATGGACTTCGAGGTCATCGACGTCGATCTCTACAACAAGCCCGAAGACATCGCCGTCATCAACCCGTACAACCGCGTGCCGGTGCTGGTCGATCGCGACCTCGTCCTGTACGAGGCAAACATCATCAACGAATACATCGACGAGCGTTTCCCGCATCCGCAGCTGATGCCGCCCGACCCGATCCTGCGCGCGCGGGCGCGTCAGTTGCTGTACACGTTCGAGCAGGAATTGTTCTCGCATATCGACGCGCTCGAGAAGAACCAGAAGGGCGCCGAAAAGGACCGCGCCCATGTTCGCGACCAGCTCGTCCAGCTCGCCCCGATCTTCGTCAAGCAAAAATTCATGCTCGGCGACGAGTTCTCGATGCTCGACGTCGCGATTGCGCCGTTGCTGTGGCGCCTCGAGCATTACGGCATCGAGCTGCCGAAGGCTGCCGCGAACCTCATGAAGTACGCCGAGCGCATTTTCAGCCGCCAGGGCTTCATCGACGCCCTGACGCCGTCCGAAAAGGTGATGCGGCGCTGATGCCGGAAGCCCTCTCGCGCAGAGGGCCCTACTGACGGTTTCCAATGACTCACGTATCCACCAAACCCTACCTCATCCGCGCGATCTACGAATGGTGCATCGACCAGGGCTTTACGCCGCACATCGCGGTGCTCGTCGATGAACGTACCGTCGTGCCCCCAGGATATGCCCGGGAGGGCCAGATCGTGCTGAATCTCGGTCCCGACGCGACGAACCAGCTTCTGATGGGCAACGAACTGATCACGTTCCAGGCGCGCTTCGGGGGCGCGGCGCACGCGCTTTCGATCCCGGTGTCGAACGTGCTCGCGGTTTATGCGCGCGAAAACGGCCACGGCATGGCCTTCGAGCCGGATGCAGCGACGGCGGAAGGTGAACCGGCGACGCCGATCGAAGCCGGGGAGATCGACGAGCAGGACCAGCCGCCGCCGGACTCGCCTCCGGCAGGCGCGCCGCGGCCCGCGGGCGGGCGTGCCCACCTGAAGGTCGTCAAATAAGCGATCGGGGCGTCGCGGAATTCGTCGGCGGGGTGCCAGGCACGGCTTGCGCCCGTCGCGCCGCCGGTCGGGCGCCTCCGGCAATGCAGTCAGCATAGAGCGTCGCGAGTCTGCGCGCCATCTCGTCGGCGCTCCAAGTCCGTGCGTAACAGCGTGCCTCCTCGCCGAGCGTGCGCAGCGTTGCGGGCGTCGCGAGGAGATCCCGCACGACCGCGGCGAACCCCTGCACATCCGGCGGCGCGATGCGGCAACCGCGCTGCGGCGCGAGGATCTCGGAGGTGCCCATTTCGGCCACTGCGACGACCGGTGTGCCCTGTGCCATCGCTTCGAGCAACACGAGACCCTGGGTTTCGGTGCGCGACGCGAACACGAACAGGTCCGCGGCGCGGTAGCAGTCGAGCAATTCGGCGTGCCGATCGAGGTAGCCGAGAAAGCGCACGTGCTCGCCCAGTCCGCGCCGTTTGACGTCGGCCGTCAGCGCCGGCAATGCGGGACCTTCGCCGGTGATCAGCAGCAGTACGCCGGGGTCGGTGCGGCGCAGGCAATCGACCACCGCGATCAGGAAGTCGATGTTCTTTTCGTGCGCGGCGCGGCCGACGAACAGCAGCAGCCGTCGATCCCGGCCGATCGCGTAACGATCACGAAAATAGTCCGCCTCGCCGCCGAGAAACCGCTCCGCCGGCATTCCAGTCGGCAGAACATGGCGCGGACGCGTCACGCCGTAGCGATCCAGCGCATCGCCCATCGCCCGCGAAGGCACGACGATCGCATCGACCGCGTTGCACTGCGCGCGCGAAAATCGTCGCGCCGCCGCCTTCAGCCACGGTCGCGGCAGAAACGGAATGTAGTGCGCGAGATATTCCTCGAAGAAGGTGTGGTAGGTCGTCACGCAGGGCAGTCCGAGCGTGCGCGCGAACTCGAGCCCGGCGTAATGCGCGACGAACGGAGTGTGAATATGGACGATGTCGTAGCCGGTGTCGCGCAGACGGGGGATCAGCGCGCGCAGTGCGCCGCGCCGCATCACGCGGTCCTCGGGGTCGAGCGGCAGGTAGCGTGAGCGTACGCGGATCACGTCGGGATCGGTGTCGGCAGTGGCGGCGGGATAATCCGGCACGACGAGGGTCGTATGGACGCCTTCCGCGGCGAGCGCGTGGCGAAACGTCTCGATCGACGTGCTGACCCCGTTGATGCGGGGGAAATACACGTCGGAAATCATCAGGATCTTCATCGACGGGGTCCGGTGGGTCCAGACCGCCAATCTAGAAGATCGCGGTGACGCCTTCGTTGCAGTTCAGGTGTCGCCGCCGAGAAACGGGAACGTCTCGACCTTCGGCCGGCGACCCGACATCAGCTCAGCGAGCGAATCGGCCGAGCCGCAGGCGAGGGTCCAGCCGAGCGTGCCGTGGCCGGTGTTGTACCAGAGGTTGGGCAGCCGGCTGCGGCCGATCAGCGGCAGGTTGCCGGGCGTCGCCGGACGCAGCCCGGCCCACAACTGTGCCTGCGCCGTGTCGGCCGCGCCGGGAAAGCGCGTCTCGAGCCAGTCGAGGATCGCGCGGCAGCGCTGCGGATCCGGGGTCGTGTCGAAACCGCTCAATTCGGCGGTGCCGGCGACTCGCAGCCGCTCCCCGAGGCGCGAGCAGACGATGCGACGTGACTCGTCGGTGAGACTGACGCACGGCGCGCGTGCCGGATCGACGACCGGAACGGTGACCGAATAGCCCTTGACGGGATAGATCGGCAAGCGCTCGCCGAGCGGGGCGACGAGCCGCGTGCCGTAGCTGCCGAGGCACAGCACGTAGGCATCGGCCTTGAGAATTCCCGGCCGGCCGGCTTCGTCGGTGACTTCGATGCCGTCGACGCGGGCAGCGAGGCGCGCGATGCGGGCGATCGTGGTGCGGTAGTGGAACTTGACACCGGCGTCGCGCGCGCGCTCGGCGAGCGCCTGCGTGAAGCGGTGCGCGTCGCCGGACTCGTCGTCGGGCGCAAAGAGGCCGCCTGCGAGTTCGGGGCGCACGCCGGCGAGCGCGGGCTCGATCCGCACGCATTCGTCGGGTCCGCACGCCTGTACCCGGATGCGATGCGATGCAAGCGCCCCTACCCGTCCGCGCGCGTGCTCGAACTCCCGGTGCGAGAAGAACAGGTGGAGAATGCCGCGCTCGAGGTGATCATAGGTGATGCCCGTTTCCGCGCGCAACGTGCGCAGGCATTCGGCGCTGTGCACCGCGAGGCTCGCGATGGCGTCGGTGTTGCGGCGGCTGCGTTGCGGCAGGCATTCGCGCAGGAACGCGAGGACCCAGCGCCACTGCGCCGCATCGGCCCGCAGGCGGAACCGCAGCGGCGCGTCCTGCCGCCCGAGCCAGCGCAGCACCGTCATCGGCGCCGCGGGATTCGCCCACGGCTCCGGATGGCTGACGGAAATCTGCCCGCCGTTGGCGAAACTCGTCTCGAGCGCCGCTTCGGGTTGGCGGTCTATCACGCTCACTTCGAATCCGGCCTGCGAAAGGTACCAGGCCGTCGTGACGCCGGTTATTCCGGCGCCGAGGACGATGACATGCATAGGCGGTGGAGCGGTCCGATGGTGAATGAATCGGCGGACAGGACGGGTTCGTGGGAAGAAGTCACCGAATGACGGGCGATCATAACCGGCTTCGGATCAAAGTGCAGGTGCGGACTCCGGCCTTCCGCGGGATAATCCGTTTCAAAGCCTGTAGAAGGGACGACGCGGACCGCGGTCGTTGCCGCGGAAAGCGTCGTCGTGCGCCCGCTATCGGCATTCGACGGCGGCAGCGGCGCGGTTTCCGCCGGCCGAGGCCCGCGGGCGGGCCCTCAAGTTTACTCACGAATCACGCTGAAGTCCGGCGCAGCCGGACGCACAAGGAGTCATCATGCGACGTGTCACGCTAACCCAGTTCCTGATCGAGCAGCAGCGCGCCGGTCGCACCAACCCCGATTTGCGCCTGTTGATCGAGGTCGTCGCGCGCGCGATCAAGGCGATCGGCGTCAACGTGTCGAAAGGCGCGCTCGCCGGCGTCCTCGGCGAGGCCGGCACCGACAACGTGCAGGGCGAGGCGCAGAAGAAGCTCGACGTCATCGCGAACGAGATCCTGCTGCAGGCCAACGAATGGGGCGGCCATCTCGCCGCGATGGCGTCCGAAGAGGTCGAGGAAGTGCACCAGATCCCGTTCGACTATCCGAAGGGCGGCTACCTGCTGCTGTTCGATCCGCTCGACGGCTCGTCGAACATCGACGTCAACATCTCGGTCGGGACGATCTTCTCGGTGTTGCGCTACCCGGAAGGCGTCAAGGAGCCGACCGAGGACTGCTTCCTGCAGCCCGGGCGCGAACAGGTTGCCGCCGGCTATGCGCTGTATGGCCCGTCGACGCTGCTGGTCTTGACTGTCGGCAACGGCGTGCACGGCTTCACGCTCGACCGCGAGATGGGGAGCTTCGTCTATACGCACCCGTTCATGACGGTGCCGGTCGACACGCAGGAGTTCGCGATCAACGCGTCCAACGCGCGCTTCTGGGAGCCGCCGGTGCAGCGCTACATCGGCGAGCTGCAGGAAGGCAAGACCGGTCCGCGCGGCAAGGACTTCAACATGCGCTGGGTCGCGTCGATGGTCGCCGACGTGCACCGCGTGCTCACGCGCGGCGGCATTTTCATGTACCCGATGGACGAGAAGTGCCGCGACAAGGGCGGCAAGCTGCGCCTGATGTACGAGGCGAACCCGATGGCGATGCTGGTCGAGCAGGCCGGCGGCGCGGCGACGACCGGGCGGCAGCGCATTCTCGACGTGCAGCCGGACAAGCTGCACCAGCGCGTACCGGTGATCCTCGGCTCGACAAACGAGGTCGAGCGCGTCACGCGCTATCACGTCGAGGATTGACGCGGCGCCGGCCGGCCCCGCCGACCGGAATCCGCGTTTCGTCCTTGCCCGTCTCCGTGACGACGCCGGTGTGCGCCCGCTGGACGCACGGCAGTTTCGAAATCTTCTCGCCGAGCGCGCGCGGTAGGCGGCGATCTCCCGGGTGCGCCCTACCGGCGCCTGCATAGGAGTCCGTCCTGTGATGAGCTTCGAGACGTTTCCGGTCGCACAGGCGGCGCTGCCGGCCGTACCCCGGTCCGCGCTGCGCGAGCGCATCACGACGGCGACGCGGCCGCCCGAGCCCGAATGCGTGCCTCCCCTCGTCGCGGCCGCGCGCGTGGAGCCGCTGACGCAGGCGCGCATCCACGACCTCGCGCGCCGGCTCGTCACCGGCCTGCGCGCCGAGCGCACGCGCTCGAGCGGCGTCGACGCGCTGATGAAGGAGTTCTCGCTGTCGAGCCAGGAAGGGGTCGCGCTGATGTGCCTCGCGGAGGCGCTGCTGCGCGTGCCCGACAAGGCGACCGCCGATCGGCTGATACGCGACAAGCTCGCGCGCGGCGACTGGCGCGCGCATCTCGGGCAGAGCCCGTCGCTGTTCGTCAACGCCGCGACCTGGGGCCTGTTGATCACCGGCCGGCTCGTCGCGACGCGCACCGAGGAAGGGCTTGCGAGCGCGCTGTCGAAGCTCCTGACGCGCGGCGGCGAGCCGCTGATCCGCAAGGGAATGGACCTCGCGATGCGCCTCCTCGGCGAGCAGTTCGTCACCGGGCGCACGATCGAGGAGGCGCTCGAGCGTGGCCGCGAGCCGGAACGGCGCGGCTACCGCTATTCCTTCGACATGCTCGGCGAGGCCGCGATGACCGCGGCGGACGCGCAGCGCTACTACGATTCGTACGAACACGCGATCCACGCGATCGGCAGCGCCTCGGCGCAGCGCGGCGTCGTCGACGGCAACGGCATCTCGGTCAAGCTCTCGGCGCTGCACCCGCGCTACACCTGGGCGCAGCGCGACCGCGTGTTCGACGAGCTGCTGCCGAAACTGAAAGCGCTGTGCGCGCTCGCGCGCGGCTACGCCATCGGGCTCAACATCGACGCCGAGGAGGCCGACCGCCTGGAGCTGTCGCTCGATCTGCTCGAAGCGCTCGCGCTCGATCCGGATCTCGCCGGCTGGGACGGCATCGGCTTCGTCGTGCAGGCGTACCAGAAGCGCGCGCCGTTCGTGCTCGACTGGATCATCGACCTCGCGCGCTGCAGCGGGCGGCGACTGATGGTGCGCCTCGTCAAGGGCGCGTACTGGGACGCCGAGATCAAGCGCGCGCAGATCGACGGCCTCGCCGGCTATCCGGTGTACACGCGCAAGGTCTATACGGATGTGTCCTACCTCGCGTGCGCGAAGAAGCTGCTCGCCGCGCGCGATGCGATCTACCCGCAGTTCGCGACGCACAACGCCCATTCGCTCGCGTCGGTGATGCACCTCGCCGACGGCGAGTATCGGCCGGGCGACTACGAGTTCCAGTGCCTGCACGGCATGGGCGAGCCGCTGTACGACCAGATCGTCGGCGACCCGAAGCTCGCCCGGAGGGTGCGGATCTACGCGCCGGTCGGCAGCCACGAGACGCTGCTCGCGTATCTCGTGCGCCGCCTGCTCGAGAACGGCGCGAACTCGAGCTTCGTCAACCGCATCGTCGACGAGAGTGTGACGGTCGAAGAGCTGATCGAGGACCCGGTCGTCGTCGCCGAGCCGCTTGCCGGCGCGCCGCATCCGCGCATTCCGCTGCCGGCCGACCTCTATGCGCCCATGCGGCGCAACTCCGCGGGCTACGACCTCGCCTGTGAAACCGTCCGCACGCGGCTCGCCGAGGCGCTGCAGGCAAGCCTCGCGGTGCGCTTCGAAGCCGCGCCGATGCTCGCGCACCCGCGGGCCGCGAGCGAGCCGGCGGTTGCGGTGGCGAACCCGGCCGATAGGAACGACGTCGTCGGCCTGGTCCGCGACGCGGGCGCCGAGGACGTCGAGATCGCGCTCGCCGCCGCCGATGCGTTTG
>Ga0214472_10004528_pt1 | contig 14680 bp, 14 predicted proteins | sample RVTome_6_FD_207662 | JGI IMG/M metagenome (GOLD analysis project Ga0214472, IMG submission 207662) | Soil microbial communities from uranium-contaminated site in the Upper Colorado River Basin, Wyoming, United States - RVT140D175 | ecosystem: Environmental > Terrestrial > Soil > Contaminated >...
GGCCTCGACGGCTTCGGGATCACGCTCATACGCACGACGCAACGGCTTCTGCGGCGTGATTCCGAGTTCCGCCAGCAGACGCCCCACGGCGGTCAGACCCAACCGGGTATCGAACTTCTCTTCAATCAGCGCGGCCACGATCCGCCGCGTCCACAGCCCGAAGTCAAAACCATACTGGCGCGGATCCTTGCCGCAAATCCAGCGCCGCACCTGCTGTTTCTGACGAGCCGCCAGCTTGCAGGGCGGACCGCCGGCCTTGCGCGACCGCAGCCCCGGTTCCCCGTTGCGTCGTTCCAGCCGAAGCCATTTGTAAATCGTGGTGCGGCACAGCCCGTAACTGCGAATGACCTGACTGGGCCGTTCACCTTCTTTGACTCGCCGAACCGCCAACAACCGAATCGTTTCCGAAGTTTCGTGCGTCCATGTCCTGCCGTCAATTCTCATCCCGGCAGGGTAACACCGAGTGTAGACTATGTCAAGGACTTGTTAGTATGGCAGTTTCTGTGGTCGGAAACGAGGGTTGCAAGTGGTTACTTGGTCACTGAGAGAATGAGTAGCAAGTCACTTCCAGGTGGCGACTGACCAACTCAGTGACCAACTCGGCTACCCAAACTTGACCCAAACAGCGGGGACGCGAAGCGACCGTTGCTGTCCTCGGTGCCGCGACACTGAGGCTAACGCGCAGATGTTTGGCCAAGGCGCATAACGGCGGGGACTTCGGGTGCGAGACGGATTCGCAACCACATTCGGGCTGGGCGGGTGACTGAGATACTCGCCGGATGCACGTATTCCGATAGAACAAGAACACGGTCCCGAGATTCCAGACCGCTCAGTCAACGGCAGACGACGCCCTGTCTCGTTGCTTAGCCTCTTGAGAGACGAGGCCAGCTTCGGTACAATCGGGAGGGGCGTTGTGGGTCTGGCTGATGCCAAAAGGGGAAACGCCGATGACCGCCGATTCTTCCGCCGGATTGGTTCGCTTGGCACGCGATGCGCTTTTCGCCGCCGTCATCGCGAGCCTGCACGTGCCGGCCCCTGCCGCGGAGGTTGACGCGCCGTCGAATGTCGTCGTCGCCTGGAACGATGGCCCGACGAGCGAGGGCCACATCAGGAGCTTTCCCGCCGCGGCCCCGTGGGATTTCGATACGCCCGCCCTCAACGTCGGCGCGAATTTGACGTTGCACGTCGCCAGCGAACTCGTTTATGCGGTAAGCAGGACCGACGCAACCGTGGCCGTCATTGACCCGGGCACCTGGACCGTGCTGCGTACGCTTTCTGTCGGCGTCGGTCGACAGCCCGTCGATATTGCCGTCATCGCCGCCGATCTGGCCTACGTGTCCTGCGCCGACGAGACCCACCTGCTTCGTTTCAACCCGATCACCGGCGAAACGGCACGCGTCGTCGATTTATCCATCTTCGCGGACATGGACGGCGTCCCCGACCTGAACATGATGGCCGTCCACGAAGGCCGCCTCTTTGTTCAGCTTCGCCGCATCGATACCGCCATATCGCCCGTCGCCTTCGTGCAGCCAGCCATGCTGGCCGTGGTCGACTTGGCCACGGAAACGGTTATCGACGCGGAACCGGTCGCGATGGGCGTGCAGGCGATCGAGCTGGAAGGCATGGCCCCAAAGTTCAAGATGCAGATCGTCGAGGCCACGCGCCGTCTCTTCGTCAGCGCCAGCGGCGACTTCTTCGACGAGGGCGGCATCGAGATGATCGATCTGGACACACTGGAGTCGCTCGGGCTGATCGTACGCGAGGCTGACGGCACGGTCGGCGCCGACCTCGGCGCGATCGTGCTTGTCACGCCGGATCGGGGATACCTGACGTTTAGCACGGACTTCGCCACGTCTTCGCACTTGGTCGAGTTCACGGTCTCCGGCGGTGTCGTACCCGGCGGCGCCCTGTTCGAGACCGTGGGCTACTTCGTTCCCACGCTGCCGCACGATCCGCAATCCGGTACGTTCTATTTCCCCAACGGCGGCTTCCCGCCCTCCTCCGTCGTCGTGCTGGATGCAGCGTCAGCGGCATACGTGGCCACGGTGGAAATCGGCAATAATGCCTACCCGACCGACGTTGTGGTGATTCCCGCCGAGCCTGCTATTCCGGCCGCGTCGGCATGGGGCGTACTTATCCTTGGGCTGCTGGTGGCCATCGCAGCGAGCGCCCTGCTGGCCCGCCGGGCGTGTAGAACGCCCTGACGTGACGCCCGGCGGCCCAGGCCTCACGGCGACTGCGGCCCACCAAGCCCAAGGCTCGACCTTCCGTTCGCGTTCCGGTTCATCTGCACGCACGAGTTGTGACTCAGGGACAGAACCGTACGACCTTGCACATGTTCCTACGCACTGTGTCTGCGAGTCGAGTTAGAATACGTACGCTTTTTCGCACGGGGGACACCGGAACATCGCGATGTTGAAACCTCGTTTTTATACGGCAACGTGCGTCGCTATCGGCGCGTTGGCCGACGGCGCTGTCGCCCTGGGGGGCGCGCCAAACATGGAAGCCGCGGGTCCGGGCGGCGGTTCCCTTCGCGCTCCGGGCCTGAAGCCGGACGAGCGAACGCGAATCCTCGTTTTGGCCTCTCCGCACCTGGGCCAACAGATTCCGGTGGACGCACAATGGGACGGCTTGGACGGTTTGCTCGACGCCCTAGTTCGCTACCAGCCGGACCTCATCGCCGTCGAAACGCTGTCCGGCGACTTGATCGAGAGCTATCAACGGTCGAAACCGGTTTATGACGACGTGCTCCAAGCGTTCGCGGGCGAGACCCTCGCAGTCGGGAAGGCCGGCCAACAAGGCGCCCAAGTGGATCGCCGCGGCGCAAGCGAGCAAGCGTCGGCCATGCTCGCTTCGTTTGAAGGCAAGCCGTTGGATTCGATTTCACACGCGGAGCGAAAGCGAGCTGCGTTTTTGCTGGCCGCGGCCTACGAGTTGCCTTCGGCGGCGCTGCAATGGTCCTATCTTCCGGTCGAGCAGCGAGTCGCGGACGAAGTGGTTTCGTCCGAGGTCGCCGTGGCGCTCACCGGCACGCTCTCGTCACACAATGAGGTCACGGCCTTGGGCATCGCCCTGGCCGCGCGGATGAGGCTTCAGCGGTTGCAGGGAGTCGACGACCAGTCCGACGCGTTGTTCCAGTTGCGTTCAGGCGAGCAGCTCATGCGGGAGCTTTCACAAAGCCCGGAGCTTGCCAGGCTTCAGGATTCTCTACTGATCAAGGAGTTGCCCGGGCGGCTTCAAAAGCACGCCGCCACCGGCGATTGGCTGGGGCTGTATCGTTGGATGAACACACCGGCGTACGCCGCGGGCGACGTCGACGCCCAGTGGCACATTTTCCATCGCACCAGGCTGGCGTCGGGGTTGGATCGTCGCCGCGCGGGATTGTGGGAGGTGCGCAACCTCCGCATCGCGGCCAACATTCGAACGGCAGCGGCTGAGTTCAATGCCAAACGGGCTCTGGTCATCATTGGCGCGTCGCACAAACCGTTCCTGGACGCTTACCTTCAAGCGATGATGGACGTCGTGGTAGCCGACGCCGAGTCGGTCCTAGGCCGATAGCACGGGGCAGCGTATTCGCAGCCGATGATACAAACGAGCATCCCGAGGAGAAGACTTCATGGATCGCGCGAGCAAGGGTCTATTGGCTGTTCTCTCAGTGGGGATATGGGGTCTGTTGGCGTATCTCGTCGGTGCGGATGCTGTTCGCGCCCATGCAACCGGGAACCCGGAGCGCCTTAAGCTCGAGGAGCTGACGGTTCAACGACTGAACGTCGTCGATGAAAACGGAAAAACGCGGATGGTATTGTCCAACTCCGACCGCTTTCCCAATCCGATCCTCAAGGGCAAGGAATATCCCCGCTCAACCAAGCCGGCGGGAATGGTCTTCTACAAGCTGAACGGGGACGAGGCCGGTGGGATCGCGCTTGTGGAAGTAAGCGGGGTGGTGAAGAACTTCATGGCCTTCGACTACTCGAACTCCGAGGCTTTCGGGATCGGCATCACGGAGACGCCCAAGGGGGAATATGGATCGGGTCTGACGTTCCTCGATCGGGTGCCGTTGGACGCGGATATTGAAAAAGTCGGCTCTGTGGGGACGGAGCGCATCGCCATCGCCAACGACGACGGAACGGCCCGCGTGTCGGTAAACGACGCCAAGGGTAAAGAACGCATCCGCCTGGCTGTCGATAAAGACGGCAACGCAAGGATCGAAATCAAAGACGCCGTCGGCAAGGTCGTCTTCAGCGCCCCGCCGTGAGGGTCGATCAAAACAGCCGACAAACAGAGTGAAGCCTGCCTGCGCGTGGCCCCCGGACATACGCAAGGAGAACATGACCATGCCCTGTTTCAACCAATCGTTTGAGATGAGTGCCATCCACGTTGGAGAGCTGCGCCCGCGGATCGACGGCGCTGTCACGACACCGATCTTTCCATCCAGCACCTACGGCTACTCGGGCGAAGCCGACTATCACGACGTCTGCTACATCCGCCGGCCGCGGCCGGGCATAGACGCCCAATGGCACATCTTTCACCGCACGCGGCTGGCGTCGGGTCTGGACCGTCGCCGGGCGGGCTTGTGGGAGGTGCGGAACCTCCGCATCGCGGCCAACATTCGAACGGCAGCGGCTGAGTTCAACGCCAAACGGGCCCTGGTCATATCATTGGCGCGTCGCACAAACCGTTCCTGGACGCTTACCTCGCTGAATCGGTCCTTGGCCGATAGGACCGCGGGGCCCTGCCGCGGGACTCGTGAGAACTCGCGTTGCCGACACGACGGCCTCGGGACTCGAACCACGAAGATCGTGCCGGCTGTCGTCGCGGCTCGAACGTGGGACCTATTGCAACGTCAGTCGCCCATCGCCGTTCCAAACGCGCTCATGGCTGAGACCAGCCCTCCGATCTCCCGACTCACGGGCTTTTCGGAACTACGCAGAACGCTCCTTCATCGAACCCTTCCGACTCGATCCCGAAGGCGTGGTCGAACCGTGCCCGGTAGTTCTCCCACGCGATGCACGAGGTCAGCTCGACGAGCTGCCGCTCGGTGAATCGCGCCCGAAGCTCGGCGAAAAGGTCGGCGGACACCTCTACCGGAGTCTGCGTCATGGCGGTGGCGTAACGAAGCGCCAGGCGCTCCTCGTCGTCGAGCGCGGGCGACGACTGTCGGTCGGCCAGCGCCGAGAGCTTCTCGCCAGTCAGCCCATGTTGTCTGCCCACGGCAGTCCCGATGTCGATTCAGAACGGGCAGCCGATGAGCCGAGCGACGTGTACGTCGAGAAGCGCTTTGAGCGAGATGGGGACCGAACTTGCGGCCTGCTGGGCCAGCTCCATGTGCGTGTAGCCGCGAAGGAGCCGTGGATGGTGCGCCTGGACTCGAAGCGGCGCGATGACCCGCCCGAGGCGCCGCTTGCACATGAAGAAAACAAGCCGAGCAAAGGGCGACGCCCGCTGATCTGAAACCCCGTCGATCCTGGCCATGACCATCCTCTCCTGGTTATGCCGGGATCGTCGCGTGTCAGGTGCTTCTGGGCAAGTGGCCGTGGGAGGTTGGTTCCGCTCCGGCCCTCCCTCCGTCGCAATGCCGGTCAATCCGGGCTCGAAACAAGCGTCTTCAACGTCCCCGCCTCCGGGTGCTCCGGACAACGGGCGAGCATCCCGGTGAGTGCCGCCGCGGCCTCGCGCTTCCGCCCGGCGTCGATCGACACCCGAGCAATGATGTAATGCGGCAGGTAGGACGACGGATACTCCTTGGCGACCAGTCTCAAAAGCTCCAAAGCCTCCTCGGTCTTGCGCTTCTTAAGGAGCAGGAAGGCGAGCATTTCCGCGGGCGTCTCGGAGAACACGAACGCCGAGGGGTCGGAGCGCTTCTGGTCGTCGTAATAGCTCTTCGCAGCACCCGCACCCCCTTGCAACGCCTTGTCCACGAAATCGCCCATTTTGCGCGAGTCCTTGCGTAGCTCCTCGACCAACGAATCTAGCCGCGGTCTCGGAAGCCACGTCCCGTTGACCATGACCCCCGCGATCCGCCGCGCGTTCGAGATCGACGCGAGCGGGTTGGCGTCCATCAGAACCAAGTCGGCTCGGCACCCAGGCGAGATCGTCCCGAAGCGGTCCTTCTCCCTCAGGTAGTCGCCCGGGTTTCGGGTCGCGGCGGCCAGCGCATCATAGGGGGAGAGCCCCGATGCCACGATTAGCTCCAGCTCCCGGTGTAAATCCACCCCAGGAACAAGCCCCGGGATCTCTCCTGCGTCCGTTCCCGCGAGGAGCCTGACACCACCGTTGTGCAACGCGCGAACGATACGTTGCATGTGCATGAGAGACGATCGGAAGTAATCCGCCTTGCCGGTCGCCTGATTGTGCAGGCGGTTGAATTCGCTACGCCATGTCACCTGCCGCACGGGGTCCAGAAGCTCGCGTTCGGTACGTCGGAGCAGCGTCGCGTTGTTCTCGTCTGACGCCCCAACGATGGCCTCGTAGGTGACGAGCGTGGTGGTGACATCCGCCCTCGCCTCCTTCGCCAGCCGAACGGCGTCGGCAAGCTTGGTTTCGCTGAACTGACGATGAAAGTGCTTGTTCCAGAGCTCCTCGACGTGGGCGATCGAAGTCTGGCCGGTCTTCAGAGCGTGCTCAAGTCCGACCGGTTCGGGGACATGCCCCGTCACCGGGACGTGCCTGGCCCGCGCCGCAGCCAGAATCGCGTCATACGAGTCGCGCGGAAACGAGGACCAGACTTTCACGAAGTCATATCCTGCGGACGCGTGGGCCCCGACCAGGTCACCGGCGTCCGCGGGGGATTTGACGACCGCTTGGGAGTCCAACGGTGCATCGTAATCAACCCGGAGCATTGGCCCGGTCGTGTAAACGGTCGGCCCGAGAAGTTCGCCCGTGCCGATTGCGGACCGCCAACCCAAAACCTGCGGCGACCCCGACATGTTCAGAACCGTGGTGACCCCGCTGGCCAGCATCAGCTTGAAGTCGTTGGCGTCGTAGATGTGTACGTGCATGTCGGCGAGCCCGGGCATCAGGTACTTCCCGCGCCCGTCGATGCGGATGGCACCGGCGGGCACCTGAGCGCTTGCCGACGGCCCCACAGACGTGATCCGTGTCCCGGAAACAATGACGGTGTGGTCGGGCAACACCTGTTCGGAGGACATGGTTACAACAGCGGCGTGTTCGAATGCAAATGCGTGGCCGTTTTCCTCGCCTGGTCCGACGGCCGCTACGCCGGAACCGCTCGCCACGAGCGCAATCGCTACGACAACGATCAAGCCTACAGCCCGTGCGACGATCGGGTTCCGCATGGCCAACACTCCTTCCTGAATGGTCAACGAGCGCAGTCCAGAGCCACCGCTTGCCCGTATTCGTGGACCCGCCGGATTTATTTTCGCAGGAGGATCACTTTCCAGTCCGTAACTGAATCTGCGTGCGGTCGAAATGATGCGTCACGGCGCACGGCCAGAAGAGCGTGTGCGACACCAGCCCACCGATTCGTAGCGCGATGACGCCGCCGAACTTCGGGAAACGATCGAAGAAGCCCCACAATGGTGGGAATGGAGCGTGTCTGCGATTACGCTCCTTCGCCGAACATGAGCATGATGCCCTCTGCCGGCTCATCATACGGGTTCCAGAACTCGTGAGCCACGCCGGCGGGGACGAACAGCATCTCGCTCTTGTCGAGTGTGACGGTCTTGCCGCCGATCTTGGCTTCGCAACGACCTGCTGTCCTACGAACAGATCACCCAGATCGAGGTCCGCGGGATTCGCAATCCGGAGATCACCATCGAAGTGCCCCAGGCCCAGCTTCGCGCCTTGAACCTGACGCTGGAGGACATTGCGCAGACCGTCCGCGCCGCGGCCCGCGACGTTCCCGGCGGAGAAGTCCGCACCCAGGGCGGCGAGGTGCTCCTGCGCAGCGCCGGCCGGCGGTCCTTTGCCAGCGAGTACCACGACATCCCCGTCGTCAGCGGCCCCGGCGGCTCGACGCTCAAGCTGGGCGATATCGCCACCGTCGCCGACGGCTTCGAGGACGTCGACCGCGTGTCGACGTTCAACGGCAAGCCCGGCGTCACACTCGGGGTTTACCAGACCGGCGATCAGAAGCCGCTGGAGATCGCCGAGATCGTCTATGACTACGTCGAACGCATGAACGCCGAACTGCCCGAGTCCGTCGAGATGATCATCATGTGGGACCGGGCCCGGGAGTATCGCGAGCGGCTCGACCTGCTCCTGAAGAACGGCGCGTTCGGCATGGGGCTGGTGCTCATCGTGCTCGGCATCTTCCTCGCCCCCAAGCTCGCGTTCTGGGTCGGGTTCGCCATGCCCGTGTGCCTCCTCGGAGGCATCATGCTGCTGCCCGCGATGGACACCACCATCAACATGATCTCGCTGTTCGCGTTCATCATCACCCTGGGCATCCTCGTTGACGACGCCGTCATCATCGGCGAGGAGATCTACCACAACCTGCTGACGGGCGCGACCCGGATGGACGCGGCCATCGCAGGCGCGAAGCGCATGGGCGTGCCCGTGCTGTTCGCGGTGATGACCAACATCGTCGCGTTCGTTCCGTTGATGTTCGTGCCGGGGCGGACCGGGCGGTTCTTCGCCGCCATCCCCCTCGTCGTCATCACCGTCTTCGTCATCTCCCTCTTCGAGAGTCTGTTCATTCTTCCGGCACACCTCGCCCACGCCCGGGCCGTCGATCCACGACGCCGCGGGCTCCTCCCCATGATAGCCCGCACCCAGGCCCGGCTCGCCGCCGGGTTCGAGCGCCTGACCAGGAACATCTACGAACCGATGCTCGCGTTCACGCTGCGCTACCGGGGCCTGACCGTAGCGCTCTTCCTCTCCGGTCTAATCATCGTCGGCGCATGGTACCAGAGCGGGCGGCTGAACTTCACGTTCGATCCGCGGATCGAGGGCGACCGAGTCGACGCCGAGGTCCGCGTCCCATTCGGTGCCCCATTCACCGAGACGACCCGGGTCGCGAACCTCATCGAGCAGGCGGGCCTGCGCACCGCCGACCACTTCGGGCCGCGGGACAAGGTGCTCGCGGGCTGGATGAACGGCCAGGGACGCCAGGGGTCCAACACCGCCGACGTCAACTTCGTACTCGTACCACAGGAACAGCGCGGCTTCACGCCGGCCGACTTCGTCCGCGTCTGGCGCGACGAGATCGGTCCGCTGCCGGGGCTGGAATCGCTCTATTTCGAGTGGGAGGTCGGCCCCTCCGGCTCGCGCGGACTCACCGTCGAGCTGTCCCATACGGACCGCACAACGCTCGAATCCGCGGCCCGCGAACTCGCGTCGACGCTGCAAGGATACGCCGGCGTAACGGACATCGATGACGGCGTCGCCGCCGGTAAACCGCAGCTCGACCTGACCATCACCGACGAGGCCCGCTCGCTGGGACTGACCCACGACGCCATCGGCCGGCAAATCCGCCACGCCTACTACGGGGCCGAGGCGCTCCGCATGCAGCGGGCCCGCAACGAGGTCAAGGTGATGGTCCGCCTGCCCGAGTCCGAACGGCGCTCGCTGGCCGATCTCGAGGGAATGATCGTCCGAACGCCGGCCGGCGGCGAGATGCCGCTGGTCGAGGCGGTCGACCTGAATCGCACCGGCGCCCACACCGAGATCAAGCGGGTCAACGCCCAACGGGTTCTCACCGTGACCGCGAACATCGTTCCCGAGCTGACCAACGTCAACAAGGTCCGCGCCGATCTCGAGGCTCACGTCTTCCCGCAGCTCGCCGCGAACTACCAGGGACTCACGTTTGCCTACGGCGGCAGGCAGCAGGAGGAAATCGACGCCATGCGGGCGCTCATGTGGGGGCTCGCCGCGTCGCTCGCGGTCATCTTCGGGATGCTCGCCGCGATCTACCGCAGCTACGCCGAGGCCCTGATCACCATGCTCGTCGTGCCCTTCGCCATCGCCGCCGCGCTGCTCGGGCACATGGTCATGGGTTATGACCTGTCGGTGGTCAGCGTGCTCGGCATCATCGCCACCTGCGGCGTGGTCGTGAACGGCGGGCTCGTTCTCACCGTCACCATGAACAACCTGATCGCCCAGGGCGTCCCGTTCGAGCTCGCCGCCCTCCAGGCGAGCAGGCGCCGCTTCCGCCCGATCGTCCTCACCTCACTGACCACCTTCATGGGCCTGGCCCCCATGATCTTCGAGACCTCGCCCCAGGCCCGGTACCTCATCCCGATGGCCATCGCCCTGGGCTTCGGCGTCATGTTCTCCGCGGCCGTGGTCCTGCTCATGATGCCGACCTGCCACCTGATCGTGCGCGGCGTGGGCGCTCGATTGGCCGCCGGCCCGGCACCGATCTCGGGAATCCCGGCCGCCGTGCCGCCAGGTGTCTTCGCCCCGAACACGTGAACATGAGACCCTCGGCCCGGGCCGCGGCGAGCCGTACCCGGTGGTGCCTGAAATCATGTGCCCGAGAGGGTTGACCAGCCATGTCCGTCACGGTAATATGCAACCATATGGTTGCGTAATGACAGACCGTTAACGGAGCAACAAGATGGACAAGTCGAGCACAGACCGGATCGAGAAGCGGATCGATTTGAAGGCCCCGATTGCCCGAGTCTGGCGGGCCCTGACGGACCACAAGGAGTTTGGCGAGTGGTTCAGGGTGGACCTCGACGGGCCGTTCGTTCCGGGGCAGACCACCCGGGGCAGGATCACGTACCCCGGCTACGAGCACCTGAGGATGGAAGTTGTCGTACAGAGAATGGAGCCGGAGCAGTTGTTCTCCTTCCAGTGGTATCCGACCGCCGTCGGTCCGAACGCGGATGACGCGAAAGAGCACCCGACGCTCGTTGAGTTCAAGCTGGACCGGATGGGCGACGGGACTTTGCTGCGGGTTACGGAGTCCGGCTTCGACGCCCTTCCGCCTGCCGGGCGAGACGAAGCCTTCCGCAGAAACGATGATGGATGGACTGGACAAATGATGAACATCCAAGCCTATGTCACGAAGAACCCGTAAGGCCACGCCTGGGAGGCTCCGTCAACAGGCCCCGTTGTTCGCCGCCTTGGGCGACGAAACGCGGCTGGCCCTGTTGATGAAGCTGAGCGACGGACCGCTGCTCTCGATTACGCGGCTCGCGGAGGGATCGACGATATCCCGCCAGGCCGTGACTAAGCATCTTCGGATCCTCAAGGATGCCGGGCTGGTGCGAGGTGTGCGCCGAGGGCGGGAAAGCCTGTTTCGCCTCGAGCCCAGGTCGCTCGGTGATGCACGAGACGCCCTCGATCGCATCTCGCGGCAATGGGACCAGGCGCTTGCGCGACTGAAATCCTTCGTTGAGGACTGAACGGCTCGGAGGGCGTGCCCCGATCCGGGCGGGCCGGCCGGGTTCGTGACGGAAAATCCGCGTCCGACGTTCCGTGGCCCACGGGATGCACATCGGCCTCGAACGCCGAGCCCTGCATTCTGCTGACGCGCGCGTTCGCCTTCCGCCCCCGATCCGGTGACTCCGGATGTCGCTGCAACGCGCGTGCGAGGCCAAGTGGCCCCGCCAATCCCGTTTCTTCGTGGTGAATCGAGATCCCGCATGGAACCCCGATCGCTGCGACATTGTAGGGGGACTCGCGCGCGGTCGACGCAAAGCGGCGTGGCCTCCGGCAACGTGGGGATGACGGCAGACCAACGCTGGTGGCCGGACGGAGACCAACGCGCAACCCCTGAGACGGTAGACCTGCCATCAAGCACCGCGACATTGTACCTCGGCTCGAAAGGACCCTTGACCAAGAGGAGAATAAGAAATGAAGCCTTGGCGAATCCTGTTGTCGGTGTCTGCGGCGTCAATCGGGCTTGCTTCCTCGGCTTCGGCGGTGACCTTCGAGTGGGTCACCGTGGGCGACCCGGGAAACGCCTGTGACCAGCAGAGTTTCGATTGCTACGGCGCCGTCGGCTACACCTTTCGCATCGCGACACGCGAGGTGACGAACGGGCAGTATGCCGAATTTCTCAACGCAAAGGCGCCGTCCGACCCGCTTGGCCTCTACAACCCGAACATGACCGTCGGCAACGGCGGGATCGCGCGTAGCGGCATCGACGGCGGCTATACGTACAGCGCCACACCCGGGCGCGAGAACTGGCCGGTGAACCGCGTATCTTACTTCGATGCACTTCGCTTTGCGAACTGGATGCACAATGGCCAGGGCGACGGCGACACGGAGACGGGGGCGTACACGCTGGTGGGCGGGACGCCCACACCGAGCAACCCGCTCGTCCAACGCAACCCCGATGCCACGGTCTTCCTCGCGACCGACGAAGAGTGGTACAAGGCGGCATTCTACGACACGGACGCAGGGCTCTTCTACGACTTCCCGACCCGGACCGACACGCTGATCACGTGCTCAGCGCCCACCACAACGCCCAACACCGCAAACTGCGGCGGCGTGGTCGGTACGTTCACCGATGTGGAGAGCTACCCCGCCTCATCCAGCCCGAACGGGACGTTCGACCAGGGCGGCAACGCCCTGGAGTGGACCGACGGAGACGTCGGGGTCCTTGAGAACCGGACCATCCGGGGCGGATTCTACAACAACCCCGCCGAGGATCTCGGAGCAAACGACGTCAACAACCAGGACTACGATGATCCATGGCACGAGAGTGCGTTTGTGGGCTTCCGGCTCGCCTCCGTCGCCGAGGGAGTCATCTGCGGCGATGCGATCTGTGAAGGTGACGAGGTGGCCAGTTGCCCGGCCGACTGTCCCGACGTATGCGGGGACGGGCTCTGCACCGGCAGCGAGGATCTTCAGAACTGCCCGGACGACTGTGCCTGCACGACAAACGCCGACTGCGACGACGGGTTCTTCTGCAACGGTGTCGAGTCGTGCTCGGGCGGCGCGTGCGAGGCCGGCGAAGCCGTCGATTGCGACGACGGCGTCGGCTGTACGGTCGACACGTGCGACGAGGCCGCCGACGCCTGCGACCACGAGCCGCAGGACATCGTCTGCGAAGATCTGTCCTTCTGCAACGGCGACGAGTGGTGTGATCCCCAGTTCGGTTGCCAGGCGGGTACGCGCATTGTCTGTGAAGACGACGGCATCGATTGCACGGATAACTTCTGCAGCGAGGCCATAGATGGGTGCATGACGATGGTCAATCAGGCCAACTGCCCCGACGACGGATTGTTCTGCAACGGGGACGAATTCTGCGGTACGGACCTCGGCTGCGCCCACGAGGGGAATCCCTGTGACGCCGGTGAAACCTGCAACGAGAGCACGGACACATGCGACGGAGGTTGTCAGTCCAGATGGGAGCCGTGCTCGCGGAACTCGGATTGCTGCTCGAACCGCTGTCTGAGGTTCTGGGGCCTCTGCCGGTAACCGCGCCGCAGGCCGGTTCCTGGCTCACGGGGCAGACGGCGCCACCGGATGACATCGCCAGGCGTCACCGCGGTTGGTGTCCGCGCTGCGCCGGGCCGCGGCGCGCGGAGGCCGCGTTCACCAGCGGAATGCCAGGCCCACGGTCGGGCCGTCGAATTGGATGTCGAGATCGAGTTCACCGCCGGTGAAACCGACATCGTAGTAGCGGTATCCGAAGCCGAGGGTCGTCGACTCCTCCAGGCGATAACCCAGCACGCCCGTCAATCCCCACGACAGGTCGGCGGCGTCACCTACGCCGAAGCCGCCGGAGCCGCCGTTTTTTCGAAACGAAAGGCCCGGCCGGCCCGACAACCGCGTTCTCTGGAGGCCAGCCGCTTGGCTGCCGCGTTGACTGTTGGCGCGCGTGCACCGCTCACAACGCCCGCGAAAAGCTACAAGGAGCGGTGTGGCCGATGAAGAAAGGCGTCGAATCCCAGGTCCGTCGGGGCTACAATGTGTAGTTGGTTCGCTGGCGTCTGGGCGGCGAGGGTCATCCTGGAAATGTGGGTTGGAGGCAATGACGTTGAGTTGACCCGCGATCCAGGAACTCCTTCGAAGGGGGTTGTCCATGTGTCCGCTTCGGCCAATGAGCGCAATCGGTTCCGCGTCGTCGCGGATCAGCAGTCATGCGGCCCGCGCAGTCGGGGCGGCAATCGCGCTGATGGTCTTGTTCACCGCATCGGCCGCGCCGGGACAAGTTCCTGCTGATCGTAAGCATCGGATCAGCGGGCAACGTTCAGGGGGGCGATCGGACCATGCGATCACTTTCGACGGCACGACCCATCCAACCCCGGACGGCGGGATCATGGCGGCCGGCTCGGGCTGCGGCTGGACCGAGGGCTTCTCCGGCCTACCTGGACTGAATGGATCCGTCTACGCTTCCGTCGTGTTCAACGACGGCAGCGGCGACGCGCTTTACGTCGGTGGAGGTTTCACGGTCGCCGGCGAGGTGGTGGCCAATCGCATCGCCAAATGGGACGGCACGAGCTGGTCGGCGCTGGGCACGGGAATGAATGATGTGGTCCGCGCCCTTACGGTCTTTGACGACGGCGGCGGACCGGCGTTGTACGCGGGGGGAGATTTCACCACGGCCGGGGGGGTGAGCGTCAATCGCATCGCCAGGTGGGACGGCACGAGTTGGTCGGCCCTTGGCACGGGAATGAATAGCACGGTCTATGCCCTAACGGTCTTTGATGACGGCGGCGGACCGGCGTTGTACGCGGGGGGAAACTTCGCCACGGCCGGGGGGGTGAGCGCCAAAAACACCGCCCAATGGGACGGCACGAGCTGGTCGGCCCTGGGCACG
>Ga0214472_10004529_pt1 | contig 14679 bp, 13 predicted proteins | sample RVTome_6_FD_207662 | JGI IMG/M metagenome (GOLD analysis project Ga0214472, IMG submission 207662) | Soil microbial communities from uranium-contaminated site in the Upper Colorado River Basin, Wyoming, United States - RVT140D175 | ecosystem: Environmental > Terrestrial > Soil > Contaminated >...
TCAGGCCGCATCCGGCCTCGGCGGCGTAGGCGGCGATCTTCTGGTCCTGCTCCACCGCGCCGGCGGTGGCATCCAGGACCAGGATGGCCACGTCGCAGCGCTCGATGCTGCGCAGCGCCCGGAGGACACTGTAGGCCTCGACCTCGTAACCGACCTTCCGCTTCGCCCGGATCCCGGCGGTGTCCACGAGGACATAGGGACGTCCGGCGACGGTGAGGGGCGTGTCCACCGCATCCCGGGTCGTCCCGGGCTCCGGGCTCACGATGACCCGGGGAAGCCCGAGGAGCCGGTTCACCAGGGAGGACTTCCCCACGTTCGGGCGCCCCACCACGGCCACGGTGACGGCCTCGCTCTCTGCGGACGGGGCGGCCGCCTGCGGCAGCAGGGCCTCTGCCGCGTCCAAGAGATCCCCCACCCCCAGTCCCTGCTCGGCCGAGACGGGGAAGAGCCGCTCGAAGCCCAGCCGGTAGAACTCGGCGGCGGCGGCCTCCGCCCGGACCGAGTCCACCTTGTTCACCACCAGCAGGACGGGCCGGGCCTCCTCCTCCCGCAGGATCCGCGCGAAGGCGGCATCAGCCGGATTCAGCCCCGCCTGCCCGTCCACCAGGAAGAAGACGCAGTCGGCCTCCTCCATGGCCACCCGAGCCTGGGCTTCCACCTGGGCGATCAGGGGATCGGATGCGGCCGGCTCGAAGCCGCCCGTATCCACCACGGCGAACTGCCGTCCCCGCCACTCGGTGATGCCGTAGATCCGGTCGCGCGTGACCCCCGGCAGGTCATCCACGATGGCCCGCCGTCCCCCCACCAGGCGGTTGAAGAGCGTGGACTTCCCCACGTTGGGCCGCCCCACGATGGCGATGGTGGGCCTCTGCATCCCCGCCCCCTCCACTCCCTCTATGTACCACAGGCCTCCCGCGCCCCCAAGGGCCGGTGCCCGCGCGCCTGCCCCGGGAGCCGTTGAGGCCGCAGGGCGGGCGTGATACCATCCCGGCGGCGTCCCGGGAGGCCCCGGAGGTTCCCGTGCCCCGTCCCCGCCCCGCCGTCGCGGCGCTCCTCCTGGCTCTGGTCCCTGCATGCGCGGCCCCAACGAGTGGCCCGGCCACCACTCCCGCCCCCCTGCGAGCCCGCCTCGCCATCTCCCCCTTTGTGGATGAGACCCCCAGGGGGGCGGGCCCGGTGGCGGAGGGGCTTCGTCTCCTCCTGCAGGAGGCCCTCGCTCGGGATCCCACCCTCCTGCTCACGCGCCCTCCGGGCGAGCGGGCGGATCTGCTCCTCTGGGGGACGCTCCTGGACTTCCGGCCGGCCGGAGGCGCGGATCCCCCCGCCCTCGTGACCGAGCTCGGCCTCCTGGACCTCCGGAACGGGGCCCTCGTAATCGGCCGGATCGTGACCGGCGCGGGCCGGGGGAGGCCCGCCGGGAGCGCGGCCCTCCCGGGCCCCGTGGAGCACTGGGCGGGGACCGCCACCGAGGGACTCCTGCGGGCCTGGCTCGCCTCCGCCCTCGCAGCACTCCGGGAAGGTGTGCCGGCAGGCTACTTCGTCTACGACGCCGCCGACGAGCCGGTGGCAGCCCTTCCGCCGCCGCCCCCCCGGACGGGAAAGCGTCCGGTGACACCGGATGTCCTTCCCGGCGCGGTCGCTCCCACCGCCACGGTCACGGCGGAGACGGCCAACCTCATGAAGGGGCCAGGGCCGCGCTATCCCATCCTGGGACAGCTCAAGCGGGGGGAAGCGGTGCAGGTGCTGAACAAGCGGGGGGAGTGGGCCAACGTCCGGTCGTCGGGGGGCCTCGAGGGCTGGGTCTTCCGCGGTCTCCTGACCGAACCGCAGGTCCCGCCCCCTCCCGGCCTGCCCGAGAAGAATCCCTAGCAGTCGGAGGGGATCCGGCCTGGGGGGGGCGGGTCGCGCCAGGCGCCGATCCCCTCCCACCCCAGGGCAACCCGGATGAGGCCGCGGGCCGTGGCCGGGACCTTCAGGGCCGGCACCCCGAGGGCCGCCGCGAGGTCCTCCAGGCTGAGGTCGTCCAGGAAAACATCCCGGTCGTGGCGGAAGCAGACCTCCGGCAGGAGGATCGCCTCTCCCAGATGCCGGCTCCTGAGCGCCTTGAGGATGTCGCCCCCCGTCAGGAGTCCGGCGGCGCTGATGGTTCCTCCGTAAAACGTGTTGGGGAGCACCGCGGCCTCAACCCGCAGGCCCCCGACCCGGTTGAGCCGCTCGATCACCGGCGCCAGGACAGGGGCGGCCAGCTCCCCGGTGACGGCGGTGACGTGGCGCGGGATAGGCAGCGTCGCCGGCAGGCGGCGGAGGAGCCGTCCCGCTTCCCGGAGGAAATGCCGGACCATCCCGACACCGTTCTCCCGGAGGGGGAAGCCCTCGTAGTAGCCGGCTCCGGGGACGGGAAGATTGGCCAGGAGGAAGAATTCGTCCGAGGGGAAGACGAAGCGGGTCCCCAGGCGGTTCCGGTAGGCTCGCTGCCAGCGTTCCGCCGTGGCGATGAGGTCCCGGGCGTCCGCCGGCGTCGGGGGGGTGAGGGGCGGGAGGCCTTCCCGGTGCGCGGTGAGACCGACCGGGACCAGGGCGACCGAGGCGGCCGCGGGGAAGAGATCCGCCAGGTCCTCCACCGTCCGCGCCAGGTGGGACCCGTCGTTGAGCCCGGGACAGACCACCACCTGGCAGTGGAGCGTGATGCGGGAGGCGGCCATCCTCCTCAGCTGCGGGAGCGGGTCGGGGGCCTGGGGGTTCCCCAGGATCCGGTTCCGGAGCGCGACCTCGGTCGCGTGAACGGAGACGTAGAGGGGGCTCAGCCGCTGCGTCACGATCCGGTCTAGGTCGGCTTCCGTCAGGTTGGTCATGGTGATGTAGTGCCCGGCCAGGAAGGACATCCGGTAGTCTTCATCCTTGAAGGAGAGCCCCCGGCGCATCCCCTTCGGGTTCTGGTGGACGAAGCAGAAGACGCACCGGTTGCCGCAGGCCCGGATGGTGAAGGGGCCTGCCTCCACCCCCAGACCCTCCCCGGGGGCCAGGGTGAGCGCCGTGCGCCGCTCGGTCCCTCGTGCGTCGCGCCAGGTGAGGCGGAGGGATTCCTCGGCGCTCTGGAACCGGAGCTCAATGACGTCGCGGACCGCGGCGCCGTTCACGGTCAAAAGGCGGTCCCCGGGTCGAAGCCCTGCGGCCTCCGCCGGGGAGTCCGGCGCCACCGCTGCCACGAGGAGGCCTTCGGCCTTCACCGCCCCTCCTCCCTGGCCGCCGCGGAGGCCTGCCAGGCCCGCAGCCCCTCCCGCCCCAGCACCTTCACGACCGCCGCTCCCGGCACCGCCAGGAGGATTCCCCAGAACCCGAACAGGTTCCCCCCGGCCAGCACCGCCACGAGGATAAGGGCCGGGGGAAGGCCCACCGAGCCCCCCACCACCCGGGGCGTGACGACGAAGGCCTCCACCGCGGCCACCGCGCCGTAGAGGCCCGCCACCCCCAGGAACTGCCCACCTGTCCCCCCCTGGAGCCAGGTCACTAGCAGGACCGCGCCCGCCGCGAGCAGGTAGCCCGCGTACGGAATCAAAATGGCCGCGCCCGAGAGGACACCCAGGAGCAGCGCCAGGTCCACCCGGAAGGCGAAGAGGCCGGCCGTCAGCAGCCCCGCCACGAGGGCACAGACCGTGAGCTGCCCGCGGAAGAAAGCCCGGAGGATCCCGTCCACCTCGCGCGCCAGGCCGATGACCCGCTCCCGGTACCGCCCGGGGATCGCCTGCTCCGCCCGCGCGAGGAGGATCGGGAAATCGCGCAGCAGATAATAGGTGAAGAGGGGCACCACGGTCAACGCGAGGAGATTCAGGACAAACGCCGCGACCCCGGAGAAGGTGCCCACGGCAAAGTCCCGCAGGAGAGAAAGCCCCTGAGGGAGGAATGCCTCCACCCGCCCCATCCCCTCCCGGACCCATTCGGCGGCGCTCAAGGGCAGGTCCCGGCCCGTCAGCTCCCTGAACCAGGGCTGGAGGATCCGCTCGAGGGCCGCCAGCCCCTCCGGGAAGCGCTGCCGCGCCAGGAGTAGCTCGTCCCAGAGGGCCGGCACGATCAGCACCAGGGCCAGCCCCGTCGCCGCCACCAGGGCCAGCCCGATGAGCAGGGCGGCTGCCCAGCGGCGGAGCCCCAAGCGGCTGAGCGCACTGACCGCCGGGTCCAGCAGGTAGGCCAGGAGGGTGGCAAGGAGGAGGAGGCCCAGGAGCCCGCGGAGGCGATAGAGGGCCCAGCCGGCCGCCACGAGGGCCGCGAGGGCGAGGAGGGGGCCGAGCAGGAGACGGGAAGGGGGGGGCATCAGGGGGCGGCTCCGGCCGCGGGCGAGGCGGCCGGTCCCGCGTTGAGCTGCCGGGCGCCCTGGACGATATAGTGCAGGCCCGAGAGAACCGTTGCGGCGGCAGTGGTCCAGACGACTGGCACGAGGGCGGGCTGGAGGGACGGCCTGAGGTCCACCCCCATGGCGAGGAGGACCGTGATGAGCTGGAGCAGAGTGGTCACCTTCCCCAGGAGCGAGGGCGGGTTCCCGAGCCGGCCCACCTGGATGTAGAGGATGAGGGAGCCCACGACCAGGATCGTGTCGCGGCTGACCCCGATGATGACCAGCCAGAGGGGCAGGTCGCCCAGGACACCCAGCGTGACGAACGCAGCCCCCAGGAGCGCCTTGTCGGCCAGGGGGTCCAGGATCCGCCCGAGCTCCGTTCGCTGCCGCCGGGAGCGCGCGAAGAAACCATCCAGGGCATCGGTGAGCCCGGCGAGGAGAAAGGTGAGGAGGGCGGCCCCCGTGGCGTCGTAGAGGAGCTGGATGACGATGGCCGGCGCCAGGAGGACTCGAAGGAGGGTGAGGCCGTTTGGGAGGTTCACGGGGCCTGCAGGACCTCCCGCAGCCTTCGCAGGGCCACCAGCGCCTCCGGCCCGCGCACACTCTCCCGGGGGCCGAACCTGCCGTCCGGCCGGCCTTCCAGGATGCCGCCGCGGGTCAGGAGGAGCGCGGCACTGAAGGCAAAGTGGTCCGCTGGCAGGTCGCTGAAGGGAGAGGCCCCGGCGGGGAGCACGGCCGCCCGCAGGTCATCCCCCTTCACCCGGAGAAGGATATCCTCCAGGATGATGGCGAACACGTCCCGGGAGACCACCTGGTCCGGGGCGAAGGTCTGGTCCGGGAAGAGGCGGAGGCCCCGGAGCGGACGCTTCAGCAGAGCCTCCACGGCCTGCCGGTGGGGAGAGTCCTCCAGGTCCGCCGCGAAGGGGTAGGCCATGGCCGGCTCGGTGGGCCGCCGGACCACCTCCGGCAGGGTGAGCCAACCCACCTCCTCCACCAGGAGGGCGGCCAACGCCCCGCGGGTCACCTGACTCTTGAGGGCGACGCGCTTCGCGATCTCGCTGGCAGGCGCGGCGCGCTGGATCATCTCGAGGACCCGGACCTCTCCGACCGCCTCCTCCTCCAGGCCCCGGTTCAGGGCCAGGACCTGGCGAAGGAGGGCCGCCGCTTTCTCAAAGGCGAAGGCCGCCTTGTAGGCGCGCCCCATGGCCAGGAGGAGCTCCGGCTCGCGCGCGCCGCGGCTCCGACCGGCCTCGAACTCCCGCTCCGCCTCCTCCAACCACCCGGGCGGCCGCAGGAGCGTGAGGACCCGGATGGCCGCAGGGTGGACGGTCGCCCCGTCCCGCCGCCGGGCCTCGCTCAGCGCGGCCATCGACCCGCCGGCGTCCCCGAGGTGCGCCTTGGCAAGGGCAATCCCCAGGTACGCCGGGACGAGTTTCTCGTTGAGCGCCCGGGCCCGCTCGAACTCCGCCAGGGCGGGCCCATACTGCCCCCGGTCCAAGAACCGCATCCCGGTGGCCACGCTGTACTCGGGGTTATCCACCACGGCCACCGGCAGCTCGCCGGCGGCGCAACCGGCCAGGAGCAGGAGGGACAGGAGGGGAAGGCGGCCTGAGCGCCTCATCGTTGACCCCGCTCCTGCGCTACCGCCTCCGAGCGGGAGACCGGGGAGGCGATTCCCGTGGCATCCAGCAGGGCGTCCAGCGCCTTTCGGAGAGCCGGGAGCCCCTGCCCGGTGAGGGCGGAGATGGCCACGGGCCCCTCCTGCCGGGTCAGGGCGGCGGCGGCGGCCTCCGGCAGGAGGTCAATCTTGTTGTGGACGGCCAGGACCGGCTTGCCGGCCACCCCCAGTTCCTCCAGGACGCGCTCGACGACCGCGCGCTGCTCCGCCGCCTGCGGGTGGCTGGCGTCAATGACGTGCACCAGGGCATCGGCCTCCTGCACCTCCTCCAGCGTCGCCTTGAAGGCCTGCACCAGTTGCGGGGGGAGCTTCCGGATGAGCCCGACCGTGTCGGAGAGGAGCGCCGGTCGCCCGGAGGGGAGCTGGACCTTCCGCAGGGTGGGGTCCAGGGTCGCGAAGAGCTTGTCGGCCACGTAGACGCTCGCGTGGGTGAGCGCGTTCAGGAGGGAGGACTTCCCGGCGTTCGTGTAGCCGACCAGGGCCAGCGTGGGGATGGGAACCTTCTGGCGCGGGCGCCGCAGGACCCCCCGGTGGCGCCGCACCTTCCGCAGGTCCCGCCGGATGCGCGCCATCCGGACCCGGAGCCGCCGGCGGTCCGACTCCAACTGGGTCTCGCCGGGGCCCCGGGTCCCGATCCCGCCCCCCAGCCGCTCCAGGTGAGTCCACCGCCGGGTCAGGCGGGGGAGGAGGTACTGGAGTTGGGCCAGTTCCACCTGGAGTTTTCCCTCACGGGTCATCGCCCGCTGAGCAAAGATGTCCAGGATCAGGCCCGCCCGATCAATGACCTTGCAGCCGAGCTCCCGCTCCAGGTTCCGCTGCTGACTGCCGCTCAGGTCCTCATCCACGATGACGAGGTCCACCCCCCCGCGGCAGAGGGTCCGGAGCTCCTCCACCTTCCCCGCCCCGATGAGGGTCCGGGGGTCGGGCGCCGGCCGCTCCTGGAGGATCGTGTGGCGTGGCGAGGCGCCGGCCGACTCGGCGAGGCGGGCCAGCTCCTCGAGCGAATCCTCGGCAACCCACCGGGGGGCGCGGCCCGTCCGCAGCCCCACCAGCACCGCCACCTCTCGTCGCCGCTGCCCGTCCGCGGGGATGATGCGCACGCCGTGCTTCTCCCGTCCCTACAGCAGCTCGCGGCGGGCCCGGCGAGCCCGGTCGCACTCGGCCCAGAGGGCCGCCCCGTCGCCTGCGGTGAGGGCGGTCTCCACCCGCGCCAGGGCGGCCCGGAACCGGCGGAGGGCATCCAGGAGTGCCGGCCGGTTGGCCAGGAAGATGTCGCACCACATGGTGGGGTCGGAGGCGGCCACCCGGGTGAAGTCGCGCAGGCCGCCCGCGCTGTAGGGGAGGACATCCCGCCCCTCGGCCTTCAGGTCCAGCATGGCGTTCATGAGGGCGTAGGACACTGCGTGGGGGAGGTGGCTCACGGCCGCGAAGATGACGTCGTGCTCCTCCGGATCCATGGTCTCCACCACCGCCCCGACCTCCTCCCACAGGCGCCGGATCTGGGCAAGGGCCTGCCGGTCGGTCCGGGGAGTGGGGGTCAGGACGCAGCGGGCCCCCTCGAAGAGGGAGGCGGCGGCGGCGCCGGGGCCGGAGGACTCCCGGCCCGCGATGGGGTGAGCCGGGACGTAGCGGCCCGCCGGGAGGCAAGCCTCCAGGCGACTCACCAGGGCCCCCTTCACGCTCCCGACGTCGGTGACGACCGCTGCCGGCCCCAGGGCGGGGGCGATGGCGGCGGCGACCCCCTCCAGCGCCCCGACCGGGACGGCCAGGACGGTCAGGTCGGCCCCAGCCGCGACGGTGGCCGCATCGCCGCCCGCCTCGTCCACGAGGCCGAGGGTGACCGCCTCCTGCAGGGCGGCGGGGTCCACGTCGAAGCCGACGAGGGTCTCCACGAGCCCCCGCTTGCGGCAGGCGGCGGCCAGGCTCCCGCCGATCAGGCCCACCCCCACCACCGCCACCCGGCGGAAGAGGGGTGCTCCCGCCTTCCCCCGTCGCCCCCGCGTCACCCCATCCCCAAGTGTAATTCCAACGGCCTGTACCTCACGCTCACGCGACGACTGGGGTGCCAGGCCAACGAATTGCGTCGAGGATTGTAGCCGGGCCGCGGGTGGCGCCGGGCGCGGCCCCCGAGCGGCCGGGCGGAGTGGGACCCCCTCGGCCTCCTGCCGCAATGCAGCGCATTGCGGGAGGGGCTGAGCGGGTGACGACGCCCGGCCGCGAGTGGGGCACCCCGGCGACAGGACCCGCGGCAGAACGGTCTGTCAGGAGTGGGCCGCATGAGTTGGCCCGGCACTACAGGGTCCGCCCCACGACCGGCGCAAGGGCCGTGAGGTCCGCCATGAGGCGCTCGAAGCGCTTCGGGACCAGCGCCTGGGGGCCGTCGGAGAGGGCGTCCTCCGGCTTGGGGTGGACCTCCACCATGAGCCCATCGGCCCCGGCCGCCACCGCCGCGAGCGCCATGGGCGGGACCAGGTCCCACTTTCCAGTCCCGTGGCTCGGGTCCACGATGACCGGCAGGTGGGTGAGGGATTTCAGGGCGGGGACCGCGCTCAGATCCAGAGTGTTCCGGGTGAAGTCCTCAAAGGTCCGGATCCCCCGTTCGCAGAGGATGACGTTGTAGTTGCCCTCCGAGAGAATGTACTCGGCCGACATGAGCAGCTCCTTGATGCTGCTGCTCATCCCCCGCTTCAGCAGGACGGGCTTCCGGTGACTCCCGACTTCCTTCAGAAGGCGGAAGTTCTGCATGTTCCGCGCCCCGATCTGGATGAGGTCGGCGTACTTGAGGACGAGCGGCGCATCGCGGGGGTCCATCAGTTCCGTGACGATGGGGAGCCCCGTGGCCTCCCGCGCCTCCGCCAGGTACCGGAGGGCCTCCTCCCCCAGGCCCTGAAAGGTATAGGGGGAGGTCCGGGGCTTGAAGGCTCCCCCCCGGAGCAGGTGCGCGCCGGCCGCCTTGACCGCGCGGGCCATCTCCAGGACCATCTCCCGCCCCTCCACCGAGCAGGGCCCCGCGATCACGGCGAGCCGCTTCCCCCCCACCTCCACGCCGTTGACCGGGATCACGCTGTTCTCCGGCTTGAAGTCCCGGCTGGCCAGCTTGAAGGGCTTGAGGATGGGGAGGACCTTCTCGACCCCGGGGAGGGCCTCCAGGGCCACCTCCCGGAGGATCCGCTCGTCCCCGATGGCCCCGACGATGGTCCGCTCCACCCCCCGGGAGACGTGGGGGGTGAGCCCGCAGGCCGTGATCTTCTGCGCGACCTGCTCGATCTCCTGCTGGCTCGCGCCGCTCCGCATGACGATGACCATACCGCTCCTTCCTCAGGCAGCCAGGACAGCCCGCAGGGCATCCAGGGCCCGGGCGTTCTCGGCCGCCGTCCCGACGGTGATGCGCAGGTGGGTGGGGAGCCCGTAGGCCCCCATGGGGCGGACGATGACCCCCCGGCGGAGCAGGGCCTCGGCCACGGCCGCCCCGTCCCGCCGCACGTCCACCAGCAGGAAGTTGGTCACGCTCGGGACCGGGCGGAACCCGAGGGCCGTCAGCCCGGCGGTGAGCGCCGCGCGGCCCTCCGCCGTCCCGGCGATCGTTCGCGTGAGGTGCGCACGATCCTCGAGCGCGGCGGCCGCCGCCACCTGGGCCAGCGTGTTCACGTTGAAGGGCGCCCGCAGGCGGTCCAGCAGGCCGACGAGCTCGGGCGGCCCGACCCCGTAGCCCACCCGGAGTCCGGCCAGGCCGTAGATCTTGGAGAAGGTGCGCAGGACGAAGCAGCGGCGACCCTCCCGGACCCAGTCCAGGCTCCGCGGGCGCTCCCCCTCCGGCAGGAACTCCCAGTAGGCCTCATCCAGGATCAGGAGGGGCTCCGGGGGGAGGCGGCGAACGAAGGCCTCCAGGGTCGCCGGAGGGACCGCCGTCCCCGTGGGGTTGTTCGGGTTGCCCACGAAGAGGAGCTTGGTCCGCGAACTCACCGCCGCTGCCATTCCCGCCAGCTCGTGGACAAAGTCCCGGCAGGGGACCTCCACGGCGACCGCCCCCAGGGCCTGGCAGGCCATCCGGTAGATGATAAAGGCGGGTCTCGCCATCACGGCCTCGTCCCCGGGCTGCAGGAAGATCCGCGCCGCCAGCTCCAGCAGCTCGTTCGAACCGTTGCCGAGGGCGATCTGGGCCGGCTCGACCCCGAGCCGCTCGGCCAGGCACGCCTTGAGAGCGGTCCCGGCCCCGTCCGGGTACCGGTGCACGGTCGCGGCGGCCTCCTGCATCGCCTTCAGGGCGAGCGGCGAGGGGCCGAAGGGGTTCTCGTTGCTGGCCAGCTTGGCCGCGCCGGCCACCCCGAACTCCCGCTCCACCTCCTCGATCGGCTTCCCCGGGCTGTAGGGGAGGAGGGTCTTCAGGTACGGGGAGGCCATGGCGCTGAGCGACCGCGTCATTGCATCACCTCGTGCCGGCCCAAGTTATGCGGTCCCATCCTGACAGACGGGTCTGCCGCGGGTCCTGTCGCCGGCGTGCCCCACTCGCGGCCGGGCCGCGTCACCCGCTCAGCCCCTTCCGCAATGCGCTGCATTGCGGCAGGAGGCCGAGGGGGTCCCACACGGCCCGGCCGCTCGGGGGCCCCGCCCGGCGCCACCCGCGGCTCGGCCGCAATCCTCGCCGCAATTCGTTGGCCCGGTACTCCACTCATCGCGCGAGCAGAAAGCCCAACTGTTTCCACCGACACTAGAGCGAGGGAGCGCGCTTCTTCTCGCGGGGATAGGAGCCGAGCACCTTGAGGAAGAGGCACTCGTCCGCGAGCTGCGCGAGGGCGCGCCCCACCTGCGGGTCCTCCCCGTGCCCCTCGAAGTCCACGTAGAAGAGGTACTCCCACACCTTCGTCTTGGAGGGGCGAGACTCGATCTTGGTCAGGTTGATCTCCCCCCGGGCGAAGGGCTCCAGCATCCCGTAGAGCGCCCCGACCCGATCCTTGATGGAGAAGAGGATGGAGGTCTTGTCCTGCCCCGACCGGGGCATGGCCTTCCGGCCCACGACGAGGAAGCGGGTGAAGTTGTTGGCCGCGTCCTCGATCCGGGCCGAGACCACCTTCAGGCCGTACAGGCGGGCCGCCAGCTCCGAGGCGATCGCGGCAGCGCTCGGATCCCGGCTGGCGATCTCGGCGGCGGCAGCCGTCGAGGCCACCTCCAGGACCGGGATGTGCGGGAGGTTCGCCTCTAGCCACCGCCGCGATTGGGCGATGGCGTGGGCGTGGGAGGTGATCTTCTCGATGGCGGCCCTCTCCCCGCTCCGGGAGAGGAGGTGGTGAGAGACCTCGAGCAGGATCTCCCCGCAGATCTTGAGATCGGAGTCCACGAACATGTCCAGGGTGTGACTGACCACCCCCTCTGTGGAGTTCTCGATGGGCACCACCCCGTACTCCACCTTCCCCTTCTCCACCTCCTGGAAGACATCCCGGATGCTCCGGACCGGGAGAAACTCGGCCGCGTCCCCGAACCGCTTCAGGCAGGCCAGGTGGGTGAAAGTGGCCTTCGGGCCCAGGTAGGCCACCCCGAGGGGGTGCTCCAGGGCGCGGCAGGCGGAAATGATCTCCCGGTAGACCGAGCGGACGCCGCTCTCCGGGAAGGGGCCGGCGTTCTCCCGGGTCAGACGCTCCAGGATCTCCTCCTCCCGCCGGGGGGCGTGGAAATCCATCCCCTCCCGGAGCTTCACCTGCCCCACCTGCTGGACCACGGCGGCCCGCCGGTTCAGCAGGTCCAGGATCTGCTGGTCGATGGCGTCGATCCGCTTCCGGAGATCGTCCAGATCCATGTCCGGCCCCGCCGCGCCCTCGGCGCGAAAGACGGCCGCACTATAGCCTAACGCCCGGGGGCCTTCAAGGGCCTTGTCCTCCCAAGGGCCCGCAGGGGCTTGAGCTCCCGCTCGGTGAGGGGCCGCCACTCCCCTCGCCGAAGCGTTCCAAGCCGAAGCGGGCCGAAGGCCACCCGGCGCAGGCGGAGGACCGGGTGCCCCAGGGCCTGGCAGAGGCGGCGGACCTCGTGGTGCTTCCCCTCCGTCACCACCACTTCCACCCAGGCGTTCCGGTCCGTCGCCTTGAGGAGACGGGCCCCAAGGGCCCGCAGGCGCTCGCCCTGGACGCGGACCCCCCGGCACATGGTCGCCAGGGTCGCCCCCGAGGGGACGCCCCGGACCCGGGCGTGATAGGTGCGGGGGACGGCGAAGGCCGGGTGGAGCATGCGCTGCATGAGCGCGCCGTCGTTGGTGAGCAGGAGGAGCCCCTCGGAGGCGAAGTCCAGCCGGCCCACCGGGAAGACGCGGGGGAGCCGGCGGGGGAGCAGGTCGGTCACGACCGGTCGCCCCTGGGGATCGCGGAGGGAAGTGATGACGCCGGGGGGCTTGTGGAGGAGGAGGTAGGCGGCCGTGGCAGCCCGGGGGAGGGGCCGGCTGTCCACCTCGATGGCGTCCGCAGCGGGATCGGCCCGGGTCCCGAGCGTGTGGACCACGACCCCGTTGACCGCCACCCGCCCCTCCCGGATCAGCCCCTCGCAGGCGCGCCGGGAGCCGAACCCGGCCCGGGCCAGGATCTTCTGCAGCCGCTCTCCGGACTCCGTCACCCCCTCCCCTCCGAGGCTGCAGTGGAGGGGGGGACGGCCGGGGCCGCAGGGCCCAAGTCAGCCGCGGGTTCCTCCGCGGGTTCCGCCCTTTCCGGCTCCCCCACGGGGTCGTACTCCACCGACCGGGGAACCTGAGGGGGGGCCACCAGGGTTTCGATCTCCCGCAGGGTGGGAAGCTCCGAGAGGTCCTGGAACCCGAAGTACTCCAGGAAGGGCTTGGTGGTCCCGTACAGCATGGGGCGGCCCGGCTCTCGCTTTCTCCCCAGGATCCGGATCAGTCCCCGCTCCCCCAGGGTCCTGAGGACGCCGTCAATGTTGACTCCCCGGACGGCCTCCACCTCGGCCTTCGTGATGGGCTGCCGGTACGCAATGATGGCCAAGGTCTCCAGGGCCGGCCGGGAGAGGCGGCTCGGGCGGATGGTGGAGAGGCGGGCCAGCGTCTCCGCCATCTCCGGACGGGTGGCGAGGCGGAAGCCGCCCGCCACCTCGTCGAGCATCACCCCGGACTGCAGGGAGGCGTAGCGGGCCCGGAGGGCCGCCAGGGCAGCCGCCAGTTCCTCCGCCGAGAGCTCGGGCAGCAGCTCCGCCAGGCGCTCCCGGGGGAGCGGCTCGGGGCTGGCGAAGAGGAGGGCCTCCAGGGCGGCGACCGGTTCGGGGCTCACGTGTCCTCCGCCGGGTAGATCAGGATCTCGCCGAAGGGAGCGGCCTGCCGCACCCGGAGCGCCCCCTGCCGGAGGAGCTCGAGGAGGGCCACGAAGGTAGCAATGACCGTCCGGCGGTCCGCATCAGGAGGGAAGAGACCGAGGAACCGGAGCGGCCGCTCGCGGGAGAGCCGGTCCAGCAGCTCCACCATCCGCTCCCGGACGCGGAAGGGGCGGGGTGTCACCTCCACGTCGGGTCGCCCTGCCGCCCGCTTCAGGACGTCCTGAAAGGCAGCCAGGAGGTCGAAGAGGTTGAGTTCGAGGGGCCCGCGCCCCGGCGGCGCCTCCAGGGCGGCGCCCCGGGCGAAGATCTGCCGCCGCCGCTCCTCCAAGCTCGCCAGGTCGCCGGCTGCCGTCTTGAACCGCTGGTACTCCAGGAGCATATCCACCAGGGGCTGGCGGGGGTCCTCCTCCTCGATCGGCGCCTCCTCCGCCTCTGCGGGCGGGAGGAGCATCTTGGACTTGATGTAAATGAGGGTCGCGGCCATGACGAGGAACTCCCCCGCCACCTGGAGGTCCAGCTCCTGCATCTCCGTCAGGGCCCGGAAGTACTCCTCCGTGATCTTGGCGATGGGGATGTCGGCGATGTCAATCTCGTGGGTCCGGATCAGGTGGAGCAGCAGGTCCAGCGGGCCCTCGAACTGCTCCAGTTTCACCTGAAAGACCATGCTCACCCCCCAGCGAGGAGAACCCTCAGGGAGGGCCAGAGGGCGACCAGGAGCAAGGCCGCCCCCAGGAGGGCGGCGGCGGCGGCCGTGGCGGGGTCGAGGGGTCGCACGGGCGCTACCGTCGCCGGGCCGCGCGGGCCCGCGCTCCGCCGCGCCGCCGTCCCTGGCCCGTCCGCACGGCCGGCACGGGCGTGACCGTGGGCAGCGGGCTTTCCTCCTGCGGGGGCCGCTCCAAGCGGAAGGTGTCGTGGAGGGCGCGGACGGCCCGCTTCACGTGTTCGGCCTCGATGACGCAGGAGACCTTGATCTCGGAGGTGCTGATCATCAGGATATTGATCTTCTCCCGGGCCAGCGCCTCGAACATCCGCGAGGCGACGCCCGAGTGGGTCCGCATCCCCACGCCCACGATCGAGACCTTGGCGATCTGGTCGTTCCCCAGCACCTCGGCGGCCCCGATCTCCGCCGCCACCCCCCGCACGATCTCCAGGGTCTTGTGGTAGTCCGGGCGGGGGACGGTGAAGGAGATGTCGGTGGTGCTGCCGTCCTGGCTGATGTTCTGGACGATCATGTCCACCACCACGTTCGCCTCGGCCACGGCCCCGAAGAGCTTGGCGGCGACCCCGGGACGGTCCGCCACCCGGGCCACGGTGATCTTGCCCTCGTTGGTGTTGTAGGCGATGCCCGAGACCACCACCTTCTCCATGGCGG
>Ga0214472_10004530_pt1 | contig 14674 bp, 12 predicted proteins | sample RVTome_6_FD_207662 | JGI IMG/M metagenome (GOLD analysis project Ga0214472, IMG submission 207662) | Soil microbial communities from uranium-contaminated site in the Upper Colorado River Basin, Wyoming, United States - RVT140D175 | ecosystem: Environmental > Terrestrial > Soil > Contaminated >...
CAGACGCCCTTCCTCCGCGCCGGCTACGAGCTGCTGTCGGCCAGGGTGTAGCCGAAGAGGCGCACGCGCTGCTCGAGGCCGCGGGCGGCGAGCGCTCTGCGCAGGCCGGAAAGCTCCCGCCACTCGTCCAGGTAGCGCTCGTTCGAGGCTCGGTCCAGCTCGTGGGGGACGGGGACGGTCTCGAGGCCGAGGAAGTCGAAGACGCGGGCGAGCGTTGGGTCCGGCTGGTCGACGAGGTCCTCGTAGCGCACGACGAGCAGGCGCTCGAGGTGCGCCCGGTCGGCGGCGAAGGTCTCGTGCGCCGTGACCCAGTGCCGGAGGAGCGAGCGCACCGATGTCTTGCTCCACTTGCGCGTCGCATACGCAACGGCCACCGGATGCCGGAGGACGGCCACGAAGCGTGCCCCGGGGAAGAGCGCCTGAAGGAAGCGGAAGCGAACGAGGTTGGGCGGCGACTTCTCGACGAGGACTCGCCTCGAGAGGTCCCAGTGGGGCGACCACTCGGCGAACAGGCGCTCGCGCGCTTCCGGCGAGACGAGCGGAGAGTCCTCCGTCAGGTGCGATTCCCGGCGGAAAGCGAAGCGGCCGGGCCCACCGAAGGCGCGTGCAGGCGGATAGACCGTCTGGAGATGCTGACCCTCGTCTGCCGGGACGCCCGTCCCGCTGAAGCCGCTGACCTCGAGATGCGCGGCGAGGAGGCGGGCGAGAAGCGTCGTGCCGCTTCTGTGCAGGCCGCCGAGGAAGACGAAGGTGTGTTCCTGTCGGGATTCCAAGCGGGGGCCGAGACTACAATGGCCGCCCGTGGCAGCAGAGAGGCTCACGGTGCTGGGGGTCGCCGACGGGCGCTCCCTGAACGTGATGCGCTGGGGGCGGCGTCTCGCCGACCTCGGCCATGACGTGCACCTGGCGACGACGCGGATGCCGCGCCCCGGCGAGGGAGGAAGCATCACCGCCCACGATCTGCTCGAGCGCGGCGCCTTCGCGCGCGTCCCCGTCCTCCGCCGGCGCCGGTTCGCCCGCGCGATCGCCGAGCTCGCCCGCGAGGTCGGCGCCGACGTCATGCATGCGCACTACCTCCTGCCCTGGGGCTACTGGGCCGCCCAGGCGGATTTTCATCCGCTGGTGATGAGCCCGTGGAGCCGCGAGATCTTCGTCGACGCGGAGAAAGGGAGGGGCCGTCGCCGCGCGATGGCGGCTCTCGCGGCGGCCGACTACCTCGTGACCAACTCACGCGCGAACGAGCGTGTGTCCGCCTCGCTCGGCGCAGACCCGGAACGGATGCGGCAGATCATCTGGTACGCCGAGCTGGAGCGCTTCAGCCCGGAGCACGCCGACTCTGGCCTGCGGAGCCGGCTCGGCTGGCCCGACGACGCACTCGTAGTGCTCTCGCTCCGCAACTTCCGGCCGTACACGAACCTCGACGTCCTCGTCCGCGCGTTTGCGCGGGTCACCGCCGAGGAGCCGCGACTGCGCCTGCTCATGGCCTCGCGCGGGGGATCGATCCGCGACGAGATCGAGCGGCTCGTCGACGACCTCGGGATCCGCGAACGCACCGTGATCGAGCAGGTCGCACACGCCGACCTTCCCCGGGTGGTAGCAGCCGCCGACCTCGCCGTCACGATCGCGGACACCGATTCGACGCCTGCCTCCCTCCTCGAGACGATGGCAAGCCGGCTTCCGGTGGTAGCCGGGCACGCGCCCTCGATCGACGAGTGGGTCGACCAGGGGGAGGGGGCCGAGCTGGTGGACGGGCGGAGCGAAGACGCCGTCGCCGAGGCGCTGCGGAAGCTCGCCGGGGATGCCGAGCTCCGACGCCGCTACGGCGAGCGGAACGAGCGTGTCGTGCGGGAGCGCCTGTCCGAGCCGGGACCCGCCCTCGAAGCCCTCTATCGCGAGCTTCTGAACGGGACTCGTTGAGGGTCCTCGTCCTCGGCCTGGACGGGGCGGATCACCAGCTCGTCAGCGAGCTGGTCGCCGAGGGCCGATTGCCGACCATCGCCCGGCTTTCCCGGGAGGGGACGTTCGGACCGCTCGAGTCGACGATTCCCGCGGTGACGCCGACAGCGTGGTCCTCCTTCCTCACGGGCCTCGACCCGGCCGGCCACGGTATCTTCAACTTCGCTGCGAACCCGAACCGCGGCGTTCAGCGGGTCGAGAGCGCGGCAAGCAGGGCCGGGACTCCCCTCTGGCGCCACCTCGGCGCAGCCGGCATCCGCTCGGCGTTCGTCACCGTCCCTTTCACCTATCCCCCGGAGCCCATCGACGGCCTGCTCGTGACCGGCTACGGCGGCCCGGAGCCGCCCGAGATCGTGCCGGCCGCGGCCCGCGAGCGCATCCGCGCCGCGCATCCCGACCTCGTCACCGCGCGCCATCCGATGGCCGAGCGCTGGTGGGAAGACTTCGAGGGCTACGCTCGCCGGCTCATCGAGCACGTCGGCGAGATCGCGGATGTCTGCCGCCTCGCGCTCGAGCTCGAGCCCGATCTGGGTCTTCTCTGCGTCGATTTCATGGATGCCGACCACGCCGGCCACCTCGGGTGGAATCGCCTCGACCCCGGGCATCCTGCGCACGACCCCGAGCAGGCCGGCGACGAGCTCGTGCAGGTCTACGAGGCCGTCGACCGCGTATGCGGCGAGCTCATCGAGGCGGCGGGAGTCAGGTGGGACGAGGAGCCGACCGCGATCGTGCTCTCCGACCACGGCATGAGGCCCATCTACTGGACGTTCCATGCCAACCGCTGGCTCGAGGAGCAGGGCTGGCTCCGGTACCGTGCCCGCTCCCTCGAGCGCCTGAAGCACGGCCGGCTCTCATTCGCCGCGAAGGTTGACCAGCGCCTCGCGCGCACGACGCGGTGGTACGGCCGGGCGCTCGACGCGGTCCCGCTCGCGCCGCGGCCCTCGGTCCTCCGAGCCTTTGCCGACATCGACTTCGGCCGCACCCGTGCGTATTGCTTCGCCACCGGCGGTCAGATCTACCTCGGGGAGGCGAGCGGGGCAAGGGAGGACTCGGGCTTCGAGCAGGAGCTCGCCGTGGCACTCGGCGAGATCTCGCACCCGGAGACCGGCGAGCCCGCGTTCGACGTCAAGCGCAAGGAGGAGCTCTATCGTGGGCCGTTCGTCGACAAGGCCCCGGAGCTCGTCATCCTCCCCCGCGACGAGCGGATCCATGTCGAGTCCTCGCGCCGCGACTGGCCCTCGGCGTTCGAGCGCCACGAGCGTCTCGATCCGGACCTCTTCTACGGCTACTCCGGCCACCACGGCCAGACCGGGATCTTCGCGGCGGCGGGGCCTGGGATCTCGGTCGGCGATCCACCGGTCGCAGAGATAACCGAGGCTCCCGGTTGGATCCTCGGCCTCTTCGGCCTCGTCGCGCACGGTCACGACGGACGGCCGGCGATCGGCACGTCCGCGTACTCCGAAGAGGAGGAGCGGCAGCTCGTCGAGCGCCTGCGCGACCTGGGCTACGAGTAGCCTCCTGCGCGAAGCATGAGCGAGGGCAGCTACCGGCCGGAGCTGGAGGACGAGGAGATCCCGCGCCGGCTCGGGGTCGCGGCGCTCGCGCACGACGCCGCGATCTACGGTGTGACGCGCGTCCTCCTCAAGTCGCTCGCGTTCGTCCTCGTCCCCATCTACGCGCGCTTCCTCACGCCCGAGCAGTTCGGGATCCTCGAGCTCCTCCTCGCGGCGGGCGCGTTTGTGAACGTGGTCATCGCGGCCAACATGGACGGGGTCTTCGGCCGCTTCTTCTTCGACCGGGACGACCCGGCCTGGCGCCGGCACATCATCACCCTCTACTTCGTCGTCGAGTCGATCTACCCGGCGGTCGTTGTGGGCGGGCTCATCCTCTTCGCGGGTCCGATCTCCGAGCGCCTCACCGGCTCGACCGCGTACACCGCCCTGCTCGTGATCGCCCTCGCCGACGTCTATCTCACGAACATCGTCGACCTGCCCATGAACCTCTGCCGGCTACGCCGGAAGCCGGTCACGTTCGCCGCCTACTCGCTGGCGCGAGGGCTGACTCAGGTTGTCTTCACCGTCCTCCTGGTGGTCGTGTGGGAGCTCGAGATCAAGGGGATCCTCGTCGCCTCGCTCGTGGCCGTGTGCGTGGCCTTCGTCCTCACGCTACGGGAGTGGGTACGTGACCTCACCCGCCGGGCGGACTGGCGCGTGGGCCTCGAGATGGTCTCCTTCGCCTGGCCCGGGATCATCGGCGGGCTTTCCTTCTACGTCCTCAACCTTGTCGACCGCTTCTTCATCCAGGCCTACCACGGAGCGGCCGCGAACGGCCTCTACGGCACCGCCTTCCGCTACAGCCAGGTCGTCCTCGTGGGCGTGATCGCCTTCCGGCTCGGGTGGTCCCAGTGGCACTACTCGTGGCTGCACAGCGGCCGCCATCCGGAGATGGTCGCGCGCGGCGGGCTCTACTACTACTTCGGAGCGGGATTCCTGGCCGTCCTGGTCTCCGCCTGGATCCTCCCGGTCTTCCACCTGCTCATGCCCACGGACTACTGGGACGCGACCCAGGCGGTGGCCCCGCTGGCTCTGGCTGGGGTGGCGACCGGGGCGTTCAGCCTCTACACGGTGGGCCTGGCCGTGCTGAAGCGCCAGCGGCTCATCCCCGTCATGGCGGTGGCCGGCGCGGCGCTCGCGCTCGCCCTCTACTTCCTGCTCATCCCGCCGTTCTCGTTCGAGGGCGCCGCCTGGGCCACCGCGGCGTCCCTGACCGGGCTCGCCGTACTCGTCTACGTCGTGTCGAACCGCATGTACCCGGTCCCGTGGGACTGGAGGCGCGTGGGGACCGCGGTCTTCCTGACCGTCGGGCTGTGCGTGGCCTCGCTCCTCATCGACGCCTTCGTCCCCTTCTCTGTGTCCCTCCCGATCCGGCTCGGGATCACGCTCGCCTATCCGCTGGGACTCGTGACGCTCGGTTTCTTCCCCCCGGGGGACCTGGCCGCGCTCCGTTCACGGCTCTCCCACCCGAAATCGCGGTCCAGGAGGTCGTAGAGCCTCTGGTTCGGCTCGCGGAAGCGCTCCGCGAGCAGCTCGCGCGTGGCTGGCGCCATGTCCTCGTAGCCGCCGCGGTTCAACTGGCGGTAGTCATCGAGCCGAAGGCCGGGCAGGCCGAGGAAGGCGAGCGTGCGCCCGTAGGTCTCGTCCGGCTTCGCGAAGAGCTCCTCGCTCGCCAGCACGAGGACCCGGTCGCACGGGAAGACCGCGAGCCAGCGCTCCAGCTGGTCGGCGTACATGCCGCGCGCGACGTACGAGTGGAAGCGGTGCGGGACCGACGCGTAACGGGGATCGCGCTCCATCCTCTCCTCCTCGCCGGCCAGCCGGTCCGGCTCGGCGGCGATGGCGTCCTCGAACGAGAGGGACTCGTGGCCCCGGCGGCGGGTGAGCTGGTAGTGGGAGTAGGCACGCTCGACCGGATTCCTCAGGAGGACGACGATGCGGGCTTCCGACAACGTCTCGCGCACCCGCCCCGGAACCTGGGGATGGAAGAGGTAGTACGGGCTCGACTCGCCCATCAGCGGGGGCGCGCCGTGCCTCCGGCGCAGGTACTCGCGCTCGAGAACGGTCGGGAAGTGGCTCCGGTACCACCCCTCGCCGCGAAAGTAGTTCTGGTCGAAGAAGTGGATCTCCTTGTGGCTCGGTGCTGGCACCCGTGGATGGCGGCAGACGTAGTCGAAGAGCGACGTCGATCCCGCCCGCTGCGCGCCCACGATCAGGAAGTCCGGCAGCACGCGCATCCCCCGCGTACCCAACCGCACTCTGCGCCGAAGCCGTGGGGAAGCCATCCCTGAGATGCTAACCGGGACGTGTCCCAGACCCCCGCGGGCGCAGGCTAGCGCGGGAGCCAGTCCGCGCCTGAGCCCGGCGGAGTAGGGCGGCACAGACGGGCCACCTGGGAGCGAAGCTCCAAGAGACGGTCGCCGAGCGCCGGGTCGTCGACGGCGTTCGTCAGCTGGAAGGGATCGGCCGTCAGGTCGTAGAGCTCCTCCTCGCCGGTCACGTAGGCGGTGTAGGAGAGGCGTTCGGTCCGCACGGCACAGTACGTCGGCACCGGGTCCTGGCGGGGCACGGACTGCAGGTGCTCGACCAGCAGGACGTCCCGCCAGCTCGCCTCCTCGCCGGACAGAAGAGGAAGCAGGCTGCGCCCGTCGGGATCGTCCGCCTCGACCCCCGCGAGCGCAGCCACGGTCGGCGCGATGTCGATGTTCGCCACGAGGCGGTCGTCCGCCCTCGCCGCGGCGAGGAGCCTGTCGTAGCGGACGACGAAGGGGACGCGGATGTCCTCCTCGTAGGCCGTGCTCTTGTTCCGCCAGCGGTGCTCGCCCCACGACTGGCCGTTGTCGGACGTGAAGAGGATGAACGTGTCGCGCAGCCTCCCCGTCTCCTCGAGCGCCTCGACGATCCCTCTCACGGCGTCGTCGACCGCAAGGAGCGAGCGCAGCTGGTCCCGGCGGAGCTCGTCGAGCTGAGCCCGCTCGCCCCCGGTCAAAGGCGGCAGGCCTCGCACCCAGGCCGGCTTGTCCGATACGTCGGGCTCGTCGTAGCTCGGCGGCCGGTGCGGCGGAAGATCGTGGAACCTCGCCTCGTACCGGGGCGGAGGCGTGGCCGGCGAGTGCGGCGCCGAGGGAACGAAGTAGAGGAAGAAAGGGTCCGAGGCCTCGCGCACGAACGAGACGGCCTCGCGCGCGAGCACGTCCGTCGAGTAGTCGCCCGCCGCCTGACCGTGCGACCTGAGCTCGCCGTCGACGTTCAGCGTGTAGCCGAAGTACGGCGACGGACGCGGGCCCGGCTCGGGGCCGGAGAAGGCGACCCAGCGGTCCCAGCCCGGCGGCACGTAGGTTCCGCCGTACCGGTTCAGGTACTTGCCGACGAGCGCCGTCTCGTAGCCCGCGTCGTCCAGCCAGGTGGCGACGGTGGATTCGTCCTCGAAAGCCTTGAAGCCGCCGAAGCGACCCTTGTTGCGGTAGACGCCGTGCGAGTGGGAGTACTGGCCGGTGAGGATGCTGGCGCGGCTCGGACAGCAGAGGGAGTTGACCACGGCCGCGTTCTCGAAGGTCACGCCGTGCGCCGCCAGGAGCCGTCGCACCGACGGCAGCGCCGAGAGCGTGTCCCAGCGTTGGTCGTCCGTCACGATCACCACGAAGCTCGGGCCGCCCGGCCGGCTCTCGGAGCCGCCTACCAGGAGGAGCGTCACGACCGCAGCGACGACCGCGGCCACCGCGGCCGAGAGGACCGCGAGCAGCCGCCTCACGCGAGCGACGAGCCCTCCATGTCGGCGGGCACCGGCTCGCCGAGAAGCTCGAGGATCGTAGGCGCGATGTCGCGGAGGTCACGGGTCGGTCCCTCGCCCGCCGGAACGCCCTCGACCGCGAGGACGTACAGGCCCTCGTGCGCGTGATTGGCGTCATCGGGGCCGGTGTCGTTCTCGAAGACGTGAACCGTGCCAGTACCGACTAGGCCGACACTTCGCCAGTAGAGGTCTCCGAAGTAGACGAGCAGGTCGGGCGGGATCCCGTTCTGCTCGTCATAGAGGTCCTCCGGCCGGTGCGCCACCGTCCCGATCGGCCGGCCTTCATCGTCCCCGAGCGCCTCGAGCTTCTCCTTCAGCTCGTCTCGCACTCGCTCGTAGTCCTCCGCGGCGACTTTCCCCTCCGGCTCGCGGCCCTCGACGTTGAGGAAGACCCGGCTGTAGTAGCCCCCTTCGCCCCAGGCTGTCGTCCGTGGCCAGTCGATCATCTCCGGCGTCAGCCGTACAGGGCCCTCGGGCTCCTCGAGGAGGGCGAGGTAGCCCTCGCGTCGCAGCCACTCGTTGACGCAGATGCCGCCGTCCATCCGCTTGGCGCCGTGGTCGGAGACGACCAGCACCGCCGTGTCCTCGTCCGCGAAACGCAGGAGCCGCGCCAGCTTCTCGTCCAGGGCGCGGTAGTAGTCGAGCATCGCGTGTTCATAGCGGTTTCCCTGCTCGTAGAGCCTGTGCTCGGGATCGCCGAAGCGCCAGAAACCGTGGTGGATCCGATCCGTGCCCATCTCGACGAGGAAGAACAGGTCCCACGGCCGCGTCTCGGCCAGGTGCTCGGCGACGCGGAAGCGCTTCTCCGTCATCTCCTCGATGTCGGCGAGCAGGCGCTCTTTGTCGTTCGTGCGAAAGTCGGGGACGTCCACCATGTACCGGCCCACGAGCCCTTCGATCTCCTCCTTGAGCTCGGCCGGGTACGTGTACTGGCTCGTCTCCGTGTCGGGCGTGAGGAAGCACGAGACCATGACGCCGTTGACCCGGCTCACAGGATACGTCTGAGGCACGCCCAGGACGACGACGGTCCGCCCCCGGGCCGAGAGGAGATCCCAGACGCGCGGCACGCGCACCGCGCGCGAGTCGGCGAAGGCGAGAGCATCGTAGGAGTGGTCGCGACGGTTGCGGAAGCCGTAGAAGCCGAGGGCGCCGGGGCTGCGGGACGAGGTCATGCTCGACCAGGCCGGAACGGTGATGGGCGGGTCGCAGCTCCGGAGCACACCCCACGCGCCGCGCTCCGCGAGGCCGCGGATCGTCGGCAGCTCGTCGCGCCACGGCCCGAAGACGAGCTGAGGAGCGGCGCAGTCGAGGCCCAGGACGAGAACCCGCCGGGCCATCGGCTAGCCCTGCTTCGTGAAGACGAGCATTTTCTGGTTCCTTGGGTTTTCCCAGCCACCGAGATGCTCGACCGTGAGGCTAGTGCCCTGCACCACCCATTCGAACGTGGCGAAGTCATAGTGGAAGAAATCGCGGTCGAAATGGGTCAATAGCCCCGGCTTCTGCTCGACAGGGGCGAGGTTCTGTTTCCCTTCGGGGTTCTCGTAGAAGGTCGCGAAGAACTTGCCGCCGGGGTTGAGCACGGGCTCCAGGCTCATGACGCAGCGGAGGATCGAGTTCACGGTGAGGTGCGTGAACACGGACTGGGCGAGCGCGTAGTCGAAGGTCTGCCCGAGGGAGGCGAAGTCGAAGTTCTCCATCAGGGCGAAACGCGGCCGCTTCTCGACGAGGCCATGGCGCGGAAGCTCGACGTCGCGGCCGGCGGTGAGCTTGGCCTCGTCCTTCTCGACGCCGTAGTAATGCCCGGACTCGAGGTAGCGGATGAAATGAATACCGCCTCGCAGCGGCCCGCAGCCGATGTCGAGGAGGTGGTGCTCGGGGCGAAGCCCCTGCCCGATGAGATAGTCGAACTGTAGGCGCCCGAGCTCGTCCCACATCCCCCCGATCGACCAGCGGTGCCAGTCCGGGTCGAACCAGCGGTAGTAGCGCTTCGGGATTCGGCGCTTGATGGACCGCTTGACGGCGAGCGGGACGTGCGGCGAGACCGCGCCGAAGACGCGCTGGAGCTGGCGCTGGGCCGCGACCCGGTCGGGCACGGCCGCTCAGACTATCCTCCCCTCCCGTGCCGCCGCTGACCGTGCTCGTGACCGCAGTCGGGGCGCCGGGGGCGGCCGCGCTCCTTCGTGCCCTGCGCGAAAACGGCGAGCGCGAGGTGCGCCTCGTCGGCACGGATATGAGCGAGCTCTCGATCGGCCGCTTCCACTGTGACACCTTCCACCTGACCCCCGTGGGCTCCGATCCCGGCTTTGCTCAGGAGGTTCTGGAGGTTGCCGAGCGGGAGGGAGCCCAGGTTGTCCTGCCGGAGTCCTCCAACGAGGTGCTCGCGCTCGCGGAGGCGAAGGGCGACTTCGAGGAGCGCGGCATTCGCCTGCTCGTCAGCCCGCCGGACGCGATCCGCCGCTCGAACGACAAAGGCGTCTTCTACGAGCTTCTCGACGAGCTCGGTGCCCCGGTTCCGGCCTGGCGCCGGGTCCGCGGTGCCGCGGAGCTGGAGCGCGCCGCCCGCGAGCTCGGGTACCCGGACCGCCCGGTCTGCATGAAGCCGGCGATCGCCAAGGGAGCCCGCGGCTTCCGCATCCTCGACCCCGCGGTCGACCGCGCGCATCAGCTTCTCCACGAGCGCCCGGGCGCACTCGCGATGCGGCTCGAAGAGGTCGTCGAGCTCCTGCCGGACGACGCCGGCGAGGACCTCCTCGTGATGGAGCTCGCCCGCGGCAAGGAGGGAGCGATCGACGGCATCGCGGCGGAAGGCCGTGTCCTCCTCGGGCATCCGAAGACTCGCGAGGCGATCCGGGCCGGTCTCGCGATGTACTGGGAGACCTTCCTCAACGAGGAGTGGATGGAGGTCGCCCGCAAGATCGTCGGCGCGCTCGAGCTCGACCACTTCTGGAGCCTGAACCTGGTCGGCGACCTCGTGATCGAGCTCAACCCGCGCATCTCGACGATCGTCTACCAGGAAGACCTCAACATGCCCTGGCTCGGGGTCAAGCACGGGCTCGGCGAGATCTCCGAGGAGGAGCTCTCTTCCTATTTCGCTCGGGTGCGGCCGACGAGGCGCGCCCTTCGCTACTTCGATCAGGTCGAGTGGGATGAGTAGCCGCGCCGCCGTGGCCGCCGGGACGGCGGTCGCGGCCGGCACAGCCCTCCTGCTCCTGCGGATCGCCCCCGACGTGGGGGCGAAACCGCTTTGGATCGACGAGGCGATCGCCGGCCTGATCGCCGCCCGGCCGCTGCCCGAGGTCCTCGAAACGGTGCTCTGGGACCGGGGCGGAGCGCCGCTCCACTTCGTCCTCGCGCACGTCGGGTTCGCCTTCGACGCCTCACCGGAGGCACTTCGCTGGCTCTCGGTGGTCTTCGCCCTCGCGACACCTCTGGTTACGTTCGACCTCGGGCGCCGACTGGGCGGTCCCGTAGCGGGATCCGTGAGCGCGCTCGTCGTCGCGGCCTCCTCGCTCCTCTGGGTGTACGGGAGCGTCGGGCGCATGTATGCCCTCCTTGCCTTCGCCGGCGCGCTGGCGGCCGACCTGTTCGTGCGGGCGCTCCAGCTGAGGACGCCGGGCGCGGCGGCGGCGGCGGCCGCTTGGCTGCTTCCGGCGGTCCATCCGTACGGCGGCATCGTCGCCGCGGTCGAGGCGGTCGTCGCGCTCGTGCTCTGGCGCGGGCGGCCGCTCCGGCCGGCTCTGCCGGTCGCGCTGATCGGGCTCGCCGCAGTGCCCTTCGTCATCGCCGACGTCCGGCTGGCGGACCGTTTCTCCGTCGGGGCCTCGGGGGAAGGCCGAGTGGCGTCTTTCGGGCGAGCCTGGGATCTCCTGACGACGACACTGGGAGGCTTCGCCGGGGAAGACGGCCTCGCGCTCGCGTTCTTCGTCGCGCTCGGCCTGGCCGGGATCGCCGTCGTCCTGCCGCGAGAGCCGGCGTTCGTCGCCTTCGCCTGCCTGGCGCTCGCAGCGCCCCTCGTCCTCCTCGTTGCGGGCCGTTCGGAGGAAACCGTGCGTCTTGCCACCCGCCACCTCATGTTCGCGCTCCCGCTCTGGGCAGCGCTGATCGGCGTCGGCGCGGCAAGGGCGGCCCGAGACCTTATTCCTCCGGCGCAGTTGCTCTTCGTCGCCGTCCTGGCCGCCCTCGCCGCGGTCGCAGCGAGCGACCGCGCGGACCCTCGCTTCCTGCCCGAAGGCCGCCCGCGCAACCTCGCCGAGCCGGCTCGGTGGCTCGAGGAGGAGGTGCGGCCCGGGGACGTGCTCTTTCCCTACTCCCCTGTCTTCCTCGCCGCCCTTCCTGCCACGCGGCACGCCGTGACCCTCCCCAGGGAGCGGGCGACCCTCGAGCCCGCGCTCGACCACGTCGACTTCCCGGTCGGCAGCGTCTTCGTCGCCGTGCCGCGCCGCGGTGCCCTGGTCGCTGAGGGCGAGGGAATTCAGAGCTTCCGTGCGTGGCTCCTCGCCTGGGAGCAGGGACCCTTCGCGAACCGCGACTCCGTCATCGCGGCCGCCGCGCGCGCTCTGGAGGCGGCCGATGCCGCCCTGAGCGGCGAGAACGCGCGCCTGCGCGCCTACCTCGAGAGCAGCAAGGCCGCGCTCTGCGGCCGCGCGCCATGTCCGGCCGGCTCCGGCTGACCCTCGCGGCGGCCGGCGCGCTGGCCCTCGCGGCCGCGCTGCCGGCGGTCTGGTGGGAGCCGCTGCACGTCGACGAGGCCGTGACGCTGACACTCGCACCGCTGGGCTTCGGCGAGATCGTCGACACCGTGTTCGTGGAGAAGGGCGGGGCTCCGATCCACTTCTTCGTCGAGCATGCTCTGCTCGAGTGGCCGGGAGGTCTCGAGGGCCTGCGGCTGCCCTCGCTCGTCTTCCTCCTGCTTGCCCTCCCCGCCGCCGTGCTCGTGGGCCGGGAGCTCGTGGGCGAGTGGGAGGCAGCGCTGGGGACACTGTTGCTCGCGCTTGCGCCCCTCGCGGTGTCCCTCGCCACCTTCGGTCGCATGTACACGCTCTTCCTCGCGGCAGTCCTCTGGGCGACCTGGGGTGTCTTGCTCGCATCCAGGAGCGGCGGCTGGGCGGCATGGGCTCTTGCGGGCGCTGGGGCGGGTCTCCTGGTCTACGTCCACCCCGTCGCGCCGCCCTACATCGCCCTTGTGTTCGCCACGGGCATCTTGCTCGTCCGAGCACCGCTACGCGCCCTCGCCGCTCGCGCGGGAATCGCAGCCGCGGCCGCAGTCATAGCTGGCCTGCCCTATTACCTCGTCGCGCTCGACCGGCTGCGGGACCGCTACGGCGTGCACCTCGACCGGCCGCGGCTGGAGACGACTGCGGGCCGCTCGGTGCCGGAGGAAAGCATCCACGCGCTGACGCCGGGCGGCGCAGCGGGCGCTGTCTTCGTCGGCCTGCTCGCCCTCGCGGGTCTCGCGTGGCTCGTCTCACATCGCGCGCGAGAGGGCTCCGCCCTCGCGCTCTGGATCGTCGTCCCGATTGCCTTCTTCTGGCTCGTGCCCGCCGGAGACACACGCTTCTTCGACCGCTACCTGATCCCGGCGCTGCCCCTCTTCCTGCTCGCCGTGGCCACGGGCTGTCTTCTGGCCTGGCGGCTCACGCCGCGCGCTGCCCCGGTCGCGGCCGCGGTCGCGCTGGCCGTGCTCGGTTGGCAGGCGTCTGAGGACGTCGACCGGCTGCGCGACCTGCGCGCGCTTCGGCTGCCTGCGCTCGTGGATGCCGTCGAGCCGCACGAGGACGACGGCGTCGTCTTTCCCTCGACCGGTCGCGGGCCCGCCGGTCGGCCCGCGACGCTGCTCGACACGTACGTCAGGCTCGAGTTACCAGGCCTCGACCGCGATCGCCGGGCTGGGGTCGGCCTCTGGATCTTCCGAGCGAGCGTCACCAGGGTCGATAGGACCGTCGAACGGCTCGCGTCCGAGAATCTCGTCGTTACGCGCGTATCTCCGACTCTGCTCCTCATCCGGTCGAACGGGCCGCGAACGGCGTCGGAGCTTGCGGACCTCGGGGCGGAGCTCTAGCGCCTGCTGCGAAGGGTCTCGATCCCGAGCGCGACGAGGAACGAGGCTGCGGCGACGAGGACGATCGCGCCGCCGGGGGCGAGATCGGCCTGGTAGGCCACGGTCAAGCCCAGGAGCACCGATGCGAGCCCGATTCCCATCGAGAGCAGGACGGCCGCACGCATGCTCCCCGCCAGCCGACTCGCCGCGATCACCGGGAGGACCATGAGCGCCGCGATGAGGAGAATCCCGACGATCCGCATGGAGACCGCCACCGTCACGCCTGCGAGCGCGGCCACCGTCACATTGAGCGCGCCGACGGGAACCCCGGCCACGCGGGCGCCCTCCTCGTCGAGGACGATCGCCGCGAGCGGCCGGTAGAGCAGCCCGACGATCGCCAGCCCAGTCATCCCGAGGGTGCCGACGAGCACGAGATCGGTCCGCGAGACCGTGAGGATCGAGCCGAAGAGGAACGCGAAGAGATCGGCGTCGAGGGCGCCGGCCGCCGAGATGAGCACGACCCCGGCCGCGATCCCGGTGTAGAACAGGAGCGCGAGCGCTTGGTCGCCGGCCGCCCGCCGGCGGGCCCGGAGCCACTCGACCGCGACCGCGCCGCCCACCGCCGCCACGAGAGCGGTCAGCTCCGGAGCCACTCCGAGCAGGTAGCCGGCAGCGACGCCCGCGAAGGCCGTGTGACCGATTCCGTCGCCGATCAGGCTCATCCGGCGCTGGACGAGGAAGAAACCGACCGCGGGCGCAAGGACCCCGACGATCGAACCTGCCGCGAACGCGAGCCGCATGAACTCCAGCTCAAACATGGACGTGGGAGGGGTCGTGCCAGCGACCGGGGAGATCTCGGGGCGGGCCGTCGAACACGATGCCCCCACGGACGAGCACGAGGCGCTCGACCACGGGCTCGACCGCGCCGAACTCATGGGAGACATACAGGATCGTGACATGGAGCTCACGGTGGAGCTGCGCGAGGAGTCCGGCCAGCGCTTCCTGAGCGCCGACGTCAACGCCGGCAGTGGGCTCGTCGAGGACCAAGAGCGCCGGCTCGCCTGCCAGCGCCTTCGCGATGAATGCCCGCTGCTGCTGCCCGCCCGAGAGATGCGCGATCGGCAGGCCGGCCTGCTCGGTCAGGTCGACACGGGAGATCGCCTCCTCGACGACCGCCCGGTCGCGCCTGCGGAGCGGACCGAAAAGGCTCCCGGCCGCGAGCCTTCCGGCGGAGACGACCTCCCGCACCGTCGCCGGAGCGTCTGTTCCGAGCTGAGAGCGCTGGGCGAGGTAGCCGAGCGTCGCGCGGCGGGAAAAATGGCGCGCTTCCTCACCGAA
>Ga0214472_10004531_pt1 | contig 14674 bp, 13 predicted proteins | sample RVTome_6_FD_207662 | JGI IMG/M metagenome (GOLD analysis project Ga0214472, IMG submission 207662) | Soil microbial communities from uranium-contaminated site in the Upper Colorado River Basin, Wyoming, United States - RVT140D175 | ecosystem: Environmental > Terrestrial > Soil > Contaminated >...
GGAGAACTCATCCTTCACCACCAGTTCCTTGTGGAGCTGCTGCAACCGGGCCAGCTCGGTGCGAAGCTCCACCAGAGGCTCGGGATCGATGCCGGGCCGGACTTTCAGAGAGTCGATCTGGGAGCCGATGCGCTCGATCTCATCGAGCAGAGGCTGCTCCCGCACAAAATCGAGGGTGCCGTGGGTCCGGGTTCCCTTGAACAGCATATGCTCAAGCAGGTGGGCGACGCCCCGGGTCCGGCTCGTTTCATCCACCGATCCCACGCCCAGGGTGATATAGGCGGTGAAGGTCGGGGAGGCATCCCGGTGCACGAAGAGCAGGGTCATGCCGTTGGCAAAACGATGCTCTTTGACCCGCTGGGCAAGCTCGGCCGCGATGGCCGCAGGCGCCCCCCACAGCCCCACGACCAGAAAAATCAAAATCATCACAACAAGCTTCTTCAAGCAACTCCTCCTGAAAACCGGAACCCAATCTGCGATCCCTTAAAAAGGGGATACCTCAGGCCTGAGGGCCGAGAATGATGCAGCTTCCGCTGAGACAATCCCCGCTGGAGGGCCTGGCCGCGGGGCGCAGCGCCAGAGACACCACCTGGGGAAATTCCTCCACAAAATGCACCTGGAGGGTTTCGAGCAGGTGCGACTCCACATCCCGCAGACTCTCCCGGTTGCGCTCGGGCAGCACTACCTGGGTCACCCCGGCGCGCCTGGCCGCGAGCACCTTCTCCCGCACCCCCCCGATGGGCAGCACCTGCCCCGTCAGGGTGAGCTCACCCGTCATGGCCACCTCCCGGCGAACGGCCCTGCCCGTCAGAAGCGAGACCAGGGCTGTTGCGATGGCAACCCCGGCCGAGGGACCGTCCTTGGGGATGGCGCCTGCGGGCACATGCACGTGAAGATCGCTGTGATCGAAGAAATCGGGCGCGATGCCGAAATGCGACGCATGGGCACGCACGTAGGACAGGGCCGCCTTGACCGACTCCTGCATCACCTCGCCCAGATGCCCCGTGATGGTGAGCTGCTTGCTGCCGCTCATGCGGGAGGCCTCGATAAAGAGGATGTCCCCCCCGGCTTCCGTCCAGGCCAGGCCCGTCACCACGCCCACCCGGTCCTTGCCCCCGGCCACCTCGGAGAAAAAGGTCCGGGGCCCCAGCAGCTCCTCCACCACCGTCTCGGAGATGCGGATGTGGGGCGGGGCCGCCTGGGCGATATCCTTGGCCACCTTGCGGCAGACGGAGGCGACTTTTCGCTCCAGGTTCCTGACCCCCGCCTCCCGGGTATAGTCCCGGATGATCTTGCGCACCGCCTCATGCGTGAATTCGAGGGGATAGGTGGCCAGGCCGTTTTCATCGGCTTCCTTGGGGATGAGATAGCGGAAGCAGATCTGCTCCTTCTCCTCCTCGCTGTAGCCGGAGAGATGAATCACCTCCATGCGATCCCGAAGGGGGCCGGGGATGGGATCGAGCTGGTTGGCCGTGCAGACGAACATGACCTTCGAGAGGTCGAAGGGCACGTCGAGATAATGATCGGTAAAGCTGTTGTTCTGCTCGGGATCCAGGACCTCCAGCAGGGCCGAAGCGGGGTCCCCCCGGAAATCCTGACCTATCTTGTCGATCTCGTCGAGCATGATGAGCGGATTGTTCACCTCGGCGCGGCAGATGGCCTGAACCAGCCGTCCGGGCATGGCCCCCACATAGGTACGCCGGTGCCCCCGCACTTCGGCCTCATCCTTCATGCCGCCCAGGGCGATGCGCACGAACTTGCGTCCCAGGGCCCGGGCGATGGAGCGGCCCAGGGAGGTCTTTCCCACCCCCGGGGGGCCCACGAAGCAGAGGATGGGGCTCTTGCCCGTGGGCTTGAGGGAACGCACGGCCAGGAATTCGAGGATGCGCTGCTTGATTTCCTTGAGGCCGTAATGGTCTTCATCGAGCACCTGCTGGGCCGATTCGATATCCAGATTGTCCCGCGTGGCATGAGCCCAGGGCATGGCCACCAGATATTCCAGATAGGTGCGGACCACCGTATGCTCGGGGGATGCCACGTTGAGCCGCTCCATGCGGGAGAGCTCCTTGAGGGCGATGCGGCGCACCTCTTCGGGCAGCTGCCCCTTCTCGATTTTCTGCTTGAGCTCCTTGAGCTCCAGAAGGCGGGGGTCATCCTGCTCCAGCTCCTCTTCGACCTTGCGAAGTTGATCCCGCAGGATGGCCTCCTTCTCGGCCTTGAGATTGGGAGGATTCTTCAGGGGCCCGGTCGCCCCGGGGGTACTTTTCTGAAGCTCGGAGGACAGATGCAGGTAGACGCGCTTGAGGCGCTCGACGGAATCGAAGGTCTCCAGCAGCTGCTGCAGGACTTTCATCTCCAGATTCATGTAGACGGCCACCAGATCCGCAAGCCGCCCCGGATCCTGGATGCGCCTCGCAATCTCCAGGATATCCTCGGGCAGATCCCGCCCCTGGTTCTTGAACAAGAGCAGCATGGACTGGACGCTGTTGATCAGCGCCGAGGAGACCGCGCCGCCCTCCTCCTGTTCTTCGACCAGCTCGACCTGGGCAAGGATATAGGGAGAGAGCTGGGTGGTGGACTGAATCCGCATCCGGCGCAGCCCCTCCACCGTGACCCGTCCGCTTCCATCGGAGAGTCGCTCGACCTCGGTGATCTTGCAGAGGGTGCCCACGCGGAAGAAGTCCTCCACCCGGCACATGTCCCCGGGGGTGGCGCAACAGACCAGGCCCAGATAGCCCTCGGCCTGCAGGGCATCCTCGATGACGGGCATCCCTTCGGCGCGGATGATCAGGGGAAAGAGCATGAAGGGGAAAATGACCTGCTCCCGCATGGGGAAAATGGGCAGGACCGAAGGAACGGATCGAAGATGGTCTGTCACGGGAATCTCCCTGAATCAATGGTTATTTCAAGGGCCTCAGAAACAAAAGAAAATATTTATGAAACCCGGGCCAGTGCGATTGACCAGCGCACCCGCCTGTATTATTACATTATAGCCTTGAAGATCGGCGTGATCGGCAATCGCGCCAATATAGCAGTTATCAATGAAAATTCCATACCCAAGGAGGGTCGAGTGAAGAAGATCGCGGTGTTGACAAGTGGAGGGGATTGTTCGGGAATGAATGCCGCGGTGCGAGCCGTGGTCAGGGCGGGCCTCTCGAAAGGCATCGAGGTGCTGGGCGTTCAGAAGGGGTTTTCCGGACTGCTCAAAAACCATATCGAGCCCCTGAACACCCGCTCGGTAAGCGGAATCCTTCAGCGCGGAGGCACCTTTTTGCAGAGCGCCCGCTGCAAGGAACTCTACGATGAGGCCGGCCAGCAGAAAGCTTCGGACCGGCTTCGGGAGCTGGGCGTGGAGGGCCTGGTGGTCATCGGCGGAGACGGCTCCCTCAAGGGCGCCCGCAGCATGCATCTGCGCGGCATCCCCACCATCGGCATCCCCGCCTCCATCGACAACGACATACCCTTCACCGACATGTCCCTGGGGGTGGATACGGCCCTGAACAACATCCTCTACGCCGTGGACTGCCTCAGGGACACGGCCTCCTCCCATGACCGGGCCTTCGTGGTGGAAATCATGGGCCGCAACTGCGGCTATCTGGCCATGGCCGCGGCCATCGCCTGCGGAGCCGAGTTCGCCATCATCCCCGAGACCCCTTTCAGCATCGATGAAATCTGCACCTCCCTGCGCACGCGCTACAAGGAGGGCCGGGACAACGCCATCATCCTGGTGGCCGAAGGCGCCTCCAGGGCCCAGGATCTGGCCGACAAAATCAAGGATTGCATCGGCTTCGAGACCCGGGTGATGGTCCTGGGCCACTATCAGAGAGGCGGCGCCCCTTCGGCCTTCGATCGCATCCTGGCGGCCCGCTTCGGCGTGGCCGCCGTCGAGGCGCTGCTCACGGAGCAGTCGGGCAAGATGGTGGGCCTGGCCTGCGCCAGCCTCCAGCTCACCGATCTGGAGAAGGTCACCACCTCGGGCATCCGCCCCATCGACCGCAACATGATTCGCCTGGGGACGACCCTGGGGATCTGAGATGCAGGAAAAGGCGGATCCTGCCCTCGGCCGGGGATGATCACGACGCCCCGGGCCGATTTCAGCATCGGGTTCAACTTTTTGCCACGCCCCTTCCGGCTCCTTCGGAAGGGGCGTTTTTTCGTTCCTGTTTTCCCATCGGAACGAAGGAAACCTTTCTAATATTAAAAGGGATCTGACTTGCATTGACATCGCACCGGACAGGGATAGAAATGATCACATAAAAATGAAAAATAAAGATAATTATCTTTTTATTTTAATCAGTTATACAGAGTAGAAGTGTGTTTTATCCAAATCTTCTTTCTGGATGAGAACCGAGTTCTTCGAATGTAAACGCCGTCCTCGCCTCCCTGATTTCCGCCGCAACCGTCGGCAAGGGGATCGGGTTTGAAGACCGGGATGGGACTTTTTGAACAAAGTTTTTCGAAGCGACCAGGTAAAAACCCCTGTCACGGAAAAAGCCGGGGTTTTCGACTCAAAAAGAAAGGAGGTGCCTTCATGACGAACTTCCGCACCAGCCCCCGCATCAGACCCCCCTGAGAATTTCTCCCTTCATTTGAACGCGAGCCTAAAAACATCCCTGAAAGGAGGAACAGGCCGTGAAAACGAACGAATTTCTGAAGAGGTTTCTTGCTGACGAAAGCGGCGCAACGGCTGTGGAATATGCGCTGATTGTCGCCCTGATTGCAGCTGCCATCATTATCGCGGTGACAGGCCTCGGAACCGCAATCAAGGACAAATTTACGGAAGTCAGTACCTCGATCTCCAACGCCGGAAAATAGTAGAGGTCACCTAGCATCTGCACCCCTTTGGCCTTGTCCGCAATGCAGGAGACAGAGAGATGGCATGGCATATGAGTGGAGAACTTATTCGGTATGCGTTGGGAGCAGCTTCCATGTCCATCTCTCTGCTATTTCTTTTCAGTGAGAACTCGAATGGCGTCCTTTTAGTCTGCAGTTTCTACCTCTTCCTGATCGTCGCAACCGACACCTGTCTCACGGAAATCCCCAACCCGGCCAGTTTTGCCCTTCTGCTGGCAGGGTTTTACCTCGGCGCTTCAAAGGCCGGTTTTTCGGGCCTCCTCGATCCCCTGCTGGGAATGGGGTTCGGTCTGTCCCTGCTGTTTGTTCCCTACCTTCTGGGCGGCATGGGCGCAGGCGACGTCAAGGCACTGGCCGCCATGGGCGCGCTTCTCGGACCATCCCCCATCTTCCAGGTATTCCTCTATTCCGCCCTCATCGGCGGCGCCGTCTCCCTTCTTCATTTCCTCCTGATTCCTGAACTCAGAAACAACGCCCTGGCCTTCATCTCGAAGCTTCGGGCTTTCGCATATATCCGGGATCTGAGCGTTTTCAAGTCAGAAACACCCAAAACGCCCCAACGATTTCCCTACGCCTCGACCATCGCCCTGGGCTACTTCAGCTTCCTGCACTGGGGCGGATTTTTTTAAATGGAACAGCTCCGGGCGTCCGGAGCTGCCGGAAGTCTGCAAAACGAGGTTTAGGAGATGTCTGTTTCGCCTGGTCTAGTTGAGGAGTGAGCGATGAAAAAGTATGCGGCAATCCTGGTTCTTGGCATGGCGATTCTCTTCGGCGTTGCGGCGGTAACCCTCACCAACAAATGGCTTGCATCCCAGGTGGCGGCAGGTCCCGCCATCATTCAGCAGACCACGCCCATGGCGTCGATTGTCATTGCGGCCAGCGATATCGACATCGGCGCCAGGCTGCAGGAGTCCAACCTATCCCTGACCGACTGGCCCAAGGCCAACGTGCCCAAGGGGGCCTTCTTTGAAATCGCCGAGCTGGAAAAGCGCGTGGCCGTCACTCCCATTCGCGCGGGAATGCCGGTGGTGGCGGCATCGCTGGCGGCGCCCGGTTCCGGAGCCGGGCTGCTGGCAAAGATAAAGCCGAACAAACGGGCCATGTCCATCCGGGTCAACGAGGAGACGGGGGTCGGAGGCTTCATCCTGCCCAATACCTTCGTGGATGTGGTCGCCGTCAGCGAGCGAAGCGATCAGAAAAAAATCGCCGAAACCATCTTGAAAAACATCGAGGTGCTTGCCGTTGCCCAGGAGACCTTCATCGATGAAGGAAAGCCCAAACTGGTCAAGACCGTCACCCTGGAGCTGCTTCCCGAAGAGGCCGAGACCCTGGCGCTGCAAACCAACAGCGGTGAAATCCACCTGGTGCTGAGAAACCCCTCCACCGAGCTCCCTGCGCCCCCCGTCAAGAAGCCGGAACCGAAGAAGAGGGTGACGACTTTGAAATCAAAAATCCAGGTACCGGCTTCGACCCCTTACTCGGTGGAGATTCTCAGAGGAACGGCGGAGCCGGAAAAAATCCGTTTTAAAAATGTCGAGTCGGAAGAACGGCTCTAGATGCGAAAAAGGAGGCCCTCATGTTCCGGAAGATACGAAGCCATATCTGCCACAGCCCGCTGGCCCTGAGCCTGGTCCTCTTCTGTTGCATGGCCGCCTGGGGCGCAGAGGTCGACCGCTCGACCCTTGAGCTGAAGCTGGGAGGAGCCGAGCTGGTGACGCCTTCGCACCCGGTCAAGCGGGTCACCATAGCCGCTCCGGACATTGCTGATGTCTTCGTGCTCTCGCCCCGGGAAATCTACGTCTACGGAAAGAAAGTCGGCTACACCAGCATCATGCTCTGGGAAGAAGGCAAGGGGCGCACCATCCTCGATCTGGTTGTCGCTCTGGACCTGACCGCGCTGAAGGAAAAAATGCACCTGCTTTTCCCTGCGGAGCAAATCCGGATTCACGGTTCGGAGACGGGGGTGGTCCTTTCCGGCTCGGTTTCGGGACCGGAGATCGTCGAGCAGGCCCTGCGGTTGACGCAGGCCTATCTGCCCGTCGTTGCCGAAAACCAGGACACGCAGGAAGGCAGCGGCAAATCCCTGCCGGGGATCACCAATCTGCTGCGGGTCGAGGGCGTGCAACAGGTGATGCTCGAAGTCAGGGTCGCGGAGATTACGAGGCGCTCCGAGAAGGACTGGCAAGCGGCCTTGGGCCTTTCGGATCTCGGCAGCAGCTTCGGAGGGAATTTCGGTGTGGGCAATCTCGGCAATCTTACCAACGGCGGACTGGCCTCCCCCACCGGCTCGATGCTGGTGAATTTCTCAAGTTTCGACGGCATCACCTCGGCGGCCAACATCTTCGCCCGCATCGATGACGTCACCACAGCCTTGAAGTTTCTCGAAACCGAAGGGCTTGCGCGGATTCTGGCCGAACCCCGTCTGGTCACCCTGAGCGGGCAGGAGGCCAAATTCCTCGCCGGCGGTGAATTCCCCATTCCCGTGGCCCAGGATCTCAACACCATCACCATCGAGTTCAAGGAATTCGGCGTTGCCCTGGTGTTCACCCCCGTCGTCATGAGCAATGGGAAAATCAGCCTGCGCGTTGCCCCCACGGTAAGCGAAATCTCTTCCACCAGCGCCTTCCCTGCCGGGATCCTGGGAGCCGAGTTCATCATTCCCAACCTCTCCACCCGGAAACTTGAGACGACGGTTCAGCTTTACGACGGCCAGACCCTGGCCCTGGCCGGTCTGCTTCAGGACAACCTGCGCGAAGAGGTGAAGAAGATTCCCGGACTGGGGGACATTCCCGTACTGGGCGCCCTGTTCAAAAGCACCTCCTATCTTCAGGAAAAAACCGACCTCATGATTGCCGTAACCCCGCATCTGGTTCAGCCCGTTGCGGCAGGAAGTCTGGAATTCCCCGGCGAGCATTTTCAGCCCCCCACCTGGTACGAGTTCTATCTGGAAGGCCGCCTGGAGGGAAGACGCCCTTCGCAACAGGGGGAGCCGCAGCCCGGCGAACCCGTGAAAAGTGAACAGACCGGCGGACTCGAAGGCACCTTCGGTTACCAGCCTGCCAGCGTCAGAGAATGAGGGGGAAAGCCATGAAAGCCATTACCTTCATCAGTGTTGCACTGCTTTTTCTGGCCGGATGCACGGCGCCTCTGGTCGATGCGGAGTTTGGAAAAGCCCAGCAAACCAGCTGGAGCAGCCAGCAACTCCCCGATGAATCCTCGCCTCCCCTGCCGGAAGGCACCGACGGCATCCTGGCCGAGGAAATCATGAAGGCCTTTACGCGAACCTATGCGGAAAAACGCGAGAAAACCAACATCATCCGCTTAGGTATCGCCAACCAGAGCCAAGGTAAGTGAAGCGCGCTGCCCTGCAAGTCGGCGCACAGGCGCAAGGCAGATTGTTGCGACGCAACCGGGAGAATCGGACCATGAACAGCCTGACGCAAAGAGGAGCTGCCGCCGTCGAATTCGCCCTCATCCTGCCGCTTCTACTTTTGCTGATTTTCGGAATTATCGAATTCGGGGTGCTCATCTACGACAAGGCCATGCTGACCAACGCCAGCCGCGAAGCCGCCCGGGCCGGGGTGGTGTTCGGCCTCTCCGAAGAACAACGAGGGACCGCAATCTCCAGCGCGCTCTCCCGCTATCTGGGTGACTCCCTGATCACCTTCGGCGCCGGCAGCAACTACAGTTCCTCTCCCGTGATTGATGACGATCACCTGATCGTCACCGTCTCCTATCAGTACGATTTTCTTCTGCTTCCGGCCTTCGTGACGGACTTGACCGGCGGAATCAACTTGCAGGCACGCACAAGAATGAGACTGGAATAGGAGCCGAGCGATGCGTAGACCGATACCAGGGACAAGGGTCGCAAGGAATCAGCGGGGTGCGACGCTCGTCATCGTTACGCTGCTGCTCTTCGTCTTTCTGGGTATCGCGGCCCTGGCCATCGACCTCGGCCGCATACACGTCATCAAGAACGAGCTTCAGAATGCCGCCGATGCCGGGGCCCTGGCGGGGGCGCAGGTTCTCTATATGAACAACGGAGAGCAGGTCAACGATCAGGCCAACCGCGTCGCCTTCGAAACCGCCACAGGAAACAAGAGCAACAACCTGGCGGTGGAGGTCAACTGGACCGCCGGGACCAACCTGGGGGATGTGCAAAGAGGACACTGGCGCTTCGCCGACAGGACCTTCACTCCCAACGACTCTCTTGCGCCGGTCTCCCTGGCCAATGTGAGCGAGGAAGATCTGGATGCCAACCCGGACTTCATCAACGCCGTGCGGGTGGTCGCCCGCAGAGAGGAAACGCCCGCCGCCTTTTTCTTCGCCCAGGTGCTTGGCTTCAAGGACCTCGCCGTGACCGCAGAGGCCGTCGCCTATGACGGCTTTGCCGGCACCCTGGGCCCTCACGAAATCGACCAGCCCCTGGCCATCTGTCAGGACAGCATTCTCAACGACAGCGAAGAATACAGCTGCAATATCGGCAGGATGATCAACAGCGGTTCCGATCCGGCCTCTTCCAACACGGCCGGTTGGACCAGCTTCGAGCAGACCGGCGAGAGCTGCAGCGCCGCAAGCGCCAATGAGGTCAAGCCCCTTGTGTGCGCCGGAGGCAATCCGGACTCCATCCAGTACGGTGAGTCCATGGCGGCGACCGGGGGCGAGCTCGAATCGGTGTTCAAGGAGATGAGGGATTGTTGGCATAAAGAGACAAACGGCCACGAGCCCTGGGAGATGACCCTGACGGTGGCCGAGTGCAGCGGCAACAACATCGGCAACTGCCCCACCGTCGTTGGGGCCGTCACGGTCAACATGCTCTGGATGACCGAATCGGGCACGGCCAAACCCGAGGATGCCCCCGAGAGGATGGAGAGCCCCAACCCCGACATTGCCGACTGGAATTTCAACGACAGCGCCCCGGACCAGTGCAGCGCCTTTCGTTCACAAATCGGCAACCCCACCCCGACCGCCCTCTCCCACCTGAACACGACTGCGCCGGGATTCGGGGATCCGGGTCGCTGGCAGGGGGAGTCCACCTATACCGAGGGCATGGCCCGGTGGGACTGTTTCGTCAATCACTTCCAGCTGAAAAATGCCGACGACGGCTATGCTCCCCTGGCGAAGAAATCCATGTATTTCATGCCGGACTGCACGCCGCACGAACCCATCGGGGTGACGGGAGGCAACAATTTCGGCGTGCTGGCCAGGATACCGGTGCTGGTGCAATAGCGGCTGCCCGGACGAAGTGTGATGCGCAAATCATGAGCGGGGCCCCTGTCATGAATCTCGAAATCATCGTTGCCGTAGAGATACTGGACTCCAGTCAGTGCGCGGAGCTGCTGCAGATGCTCAAGCAGCTGCCCCATGTCACCGCCCTGCAGTGGTTTGACCGCATGGCGGAGAAAGGCAGGGTGGCCACCGCGGCCACTCCCCATATCATTGTCATCTCCGATGAACAAAACGGAGAGGACATTTTCGAGAGGATTGCGGCACTTCGGCATTCTTTCCCCCACACCGCCATTTTCGTTCTTTCGAACGACATCCGCCCCGAACACATCATTGCGGTCATGAAGGCGGGGGTCACGGAATATTTCCCCGCTCCGGTCAAAGCCAGGATTCTTGGCGATGCCGTCGAGAAGATCCGCAAAGAACTGTCCCTGGCGCTGCAGCGCAGCAACGGCAAGACCTTCGCGTTTCTGGGCGCCAAAGGAGGGCTCGGCGCCACCACGCTGGCCGTGAATTTCGCCGTTGCCTTCTCCCTGCGCTCGAAAAAATCCACGGCACTGATGGACATGAGCCTGCAATCAGGAGACAGCTCCGTCCTTCTGGACTGCATGCCCCAGAACAGCATTTACGATGCCTGCGCCAACATCCACCGCCTGGATGCGGCATTTCTGCAAAGCATCCTGGTCACCCACAGCAGCGGCGTCGAATTTCTGGCCGCCCCCGCAAGTCCGGCCCAATATGAAGAGATCGGCCCCTCGCAGGTCCGCCAGATCCTGTCCCTGCTGCAAAAGACCCACGAAGCAGTCGTGGTCGATTGCGCCTCCTCGCAAATCAACGATTGCTCCCTGGAAGTTTTCAACTCCGCCAGCAGAATATTCCTGATAACCGACCTCTGCGTCACCTCCATCCGGGATGCCGCGCGGCTGATGCAGCTCATGCTCAAACTCGGCCTGGGCCTGGAGCGCATCGAGATCGTCGTCAACCGCTTCATCAAGGGAGGCGAGTTGAACCTTCAGGATGTTGAACGTGCCCTTAAAAAAAGGGTGCTCTGGCTTTTCCCCAATGATTACGAGAACGTCTACAACTCCATCAACACGGGTGTTCCGCTGGTCAGCGGTCGCTCTCAATGCCCGTTCTCAAGAAACGTCAGCGAATTCGTGGAGAAGATCCGCCAAGGCGACAACTCGACCCAGATCTCCGAGCGAGATTATCGCGGCCAGCGCAACTTTTTCGGACGAGCCATCTAGGAGGGCGCCGTGAGTCTAAGAGACTTGCTCCAGCAGACAGAATCCGATGCACGGTTGAAGGCTCCGGCCTTCTCCAAGAGCGATTTTTTTTACGAGGTCAAGCACCGGCTCCACTCCCGCCTGGTGGAGGAAATCAACCTCAAGGCCCTTGACCGACTGAGCCCGGATGAGGTCGCTTCGGAGGTTTCGCAAATCATCGACCGCTTCCTGATCGAGGAGAAAGTCCTGCTCAATGCCTCGGAAAAAGCCGAACTGACCTCCGACATTCTCAATGAACTCACCGGCCTGGGCCCCATCGAACCCTTCCTGAAGGACCCGACGGTCTCGGACATCCTCTGCAACAGCTACAAACACATCTACGTGGAGCGCTTCGGGCTGCTGGAGAAAACCAACGCCCGGTTCCTCAACGATGCCCACCTTCTGAACATCATCGATCGCATCATCTCCCGGGTGGGGCGGCGGATCGACGAATCCTCGCCCATGGTGGATGCAAGGCTCGCCGACGGCTCCCGGGTCAACGCCATCATTCCCCCCCTGGCCCTGGACGGACCGGTGCTCTCCATCCGTCGCTTCGCGGTGCAGCCCCTGAAGGTCGAGGATCTGATTCAGCTTCGCACCCTGACCCCCGAAATCGCCTCCTTCCTGGCCGGCTGCGTCAAGGCCAAGCTCAACATCATGATCTCCGGCGGCACGGGTTCGGGAAAAACCACCCTGCTCAATGTCCTCTCGGCCTTCATCCCCTCCAAGGAGCGGATCATCACCATCGAGGACTCGGCCGAACTCCAGCTGCAGCAGGAACATGTGGTTCGCCTCGAGACGAAGCCGGCCAGCATCGAGGGCACCGGACAGATCCAGCAACGGGATCTGGTGCGAAACAGCCTGAGGATGCGCCCCGACCGCATCGTCATCGGCGAGGTGAGGGGCGCCGAAGCTCTGGACATGCTTCAGGCCATGAATACCGGACACGAAGGCTCCCTGACCACCATTCACGCCAACAGCCCCAGGGATTCGCTGATCCGTCTTGAATCCATGATTCTCATGACCGGGATCAACCTCCCGGAAAAAGCCATGAGGTTCATGATCTCCTCGGCCCTCGATCTGATCATCCAGGTCCAGCGCCTCACCGACGGCAGTCGGAAAGTGTGCAATATCTGCGAGGTGGTGGGCATGGAGGGGGAGGTCGTGACCCTGCAGGACATCTTTGAATTTCAAAAAAGAGGCATCGATCCTCAAGGGAAGGTTCTCGGCGATTTGAAGCCCACCGGCATCCGCCCCAAGTGCGCCGAGAAGCTCAAAACGGCCGGAATCGACCTCCCCGAGGAGCTGTTTTCGTTCTGAGCCTGGAAAAACGGGAGGACCCTATGGGAGCCCTGAATCTATTCATCCTGCTTTCGGTGTTTCTCTTTGCGGCTTCGCTTGTGGGATTCGTTTTTCTGCTGTGGACCGAGAGTCATTTCAGCCATAAGCGGCAGATCAAGAAACGCCTTCTCTATATCTCCGCCGGCGGCATGCACGGCAGGGAGAAGCTCGCTCTCTACAGAAGCAAGGTCCTCAATGATGCGGGGTTGCTGGAAAAATTCGCCTTCGAGCTTCCCCGGATCGCGCATCTGGACCGCATGCTGATCTGCTCCCGGCTCCCCTTGAATGCCACAACCTTCGTCCTTCTCAGCCTGGCCCTGGCGGGCTTCGGAGTCGTTATCGCCTTTGTGATGGACGGCCCCATGACAGTGACGGTCGGCCTGCCCCTGCTGCTGGGTGCCCTGCCGTATCTGCTGCTGCGCTGGTCCGAGAAAACCACTCTCCGGAAATTCATCGATCAATGCCCCGAGGCGCTGGATCTCATGGCCAGGGCGATCCGCTCCGGGCACGCGCTCTCATCGGCCATGAGCATGGTGGCCGATGAGATGGGTGATCCCATTCGTTCCGAATTCACCACCCTGGTCGATGAAATCAAGATGGGCCTCACCATCAACGAGGCACTTGAAAATCTCTGTCACCGGGTTCCGCTTCAGGAGCTGCGCTTCTTTTCCATCTCCGTCCAGATTCAGAAGGAAACGGGAGGAAACGTGGCGGAAATTTTCGACAACCTCAGCCATCTGATTCGGGAGCGGGCCAGTTTCCGCAGACAGGTCAGAGCCCTGACGGCGGAAGGACGCCTCTCCGCCGGCATCCTGCTCGCCCTGCCCCTGCTGTTGTTTGCGTACCTTTACTTCGTCAACTACGACTACATATCCCTGCTGTGGCAAGAGGAAGCAGGTCTGTACATGATCCTGGTCGCCGCTGTCGCGCAGCTGATGGGTATCCTCGTCATCAGGAAGATCATCCGGATCGAGATTTGAGAGGTAACTATGAACGCATTCATTTCTTACATCTATCTCTCACTTCAGAACATCGAATACTTCGGTCTGCTATTGGTGATTTTTCTTGCCGTCGCCTTCACGGCGGCTGCCGCTTGTCTCTTTCTGATCAACAGCAACAGCTCCCGGATCCGGCTGCGGCACCTTCTTTCACCCTCTTCCGCATCAAGCGGAAAGAAGCCGAAAATTATCGAAGAAGACGACGATGGAGGCATGCTGTCAAAACTTGCCAGGCCTCTTCATCCCATCGTCGAACCCGGAGAAGTCTCCTCGAAAAAGAAATTGAAACTCAAGCTCCTGCAGGCAGGATTTCGCTCCCAACGCGCCTATGCCAACTACCTGAGCATGAAAATTTTCTGCACCCTGTGCGTCGTCATACTGTGCCTGTTCACCACCACATCGCTGTACAAGTTCAACGCCCAGACGATTCTGGCCCTCGCCGCACTGGGCGCCATCGGCTTTCTCCTCCCGGATATTTGCCTTGACTACCTGGTGCACCGCCGCAAGCGCCACCTCACCAGGGTGCTTCCCGATGCGCTGGATCTCATGGTTCTGTGCGTCGAAGCCGGACTCGGCCTTGACATGACATTGAAACGGGTGGGCGAGGAAATGATGGCCATCAGTCCCGCGCTGAGCGGGGAATTCAGCCTGACCAATCTTGAAATCCGGGCCGGCCGCTCCCGGGATGAGAGTTTCAGGAATATGAGCATGCGCACGGGTGTTCCTGAAATCAACAATCTGATGACCGTGCTCTCCCAGACCAGCAGGTTCGGTACGAGCGTGGCGAAGGCACTGCGCATTCACTCCGAATCCATGCGCATCAGGCGCAGACAGTATGCCGAAGAAAGGGCCGCGAAATCGGCCGTCAAGCTGATCCTGCCGCTGATTCTTTTCATCTTTCCCGCCATTTTCGTCGTTCTGGTGGGACCTGCAGCCATCAAAATCATGAACTCGATCTTCATAACCATGGGAGGCTGAAGATGAAACGCC
>Ga0214472_10004532_pt1 | contig 14671 bp, 10 predicted proteins | sample RVTome_6_FD_207662 | JGI IMG/M metagenome (GOLD analysis project Ga0214472, IMG submission 207662) | Soil microbial communities from uranium-contaminated site in the Upper Colorado River Basin, Wyoming, United States - RVT140D175 | ecosystem: Environmental > Terrestrial > Soil > Contaminated >...
ATTACACCGGTTTCTATTTGTTTTAATTCGGTCATGGTTTCCGGGTCAACTACGGAAACAGTACTTGGAACCATATCTCCATGCAGATTAAAGTTTACACAATAAAGTAATCCCGTTGCTTTGGAAACTTCCATGGATGCCGGAAATAAACCAAGGTCGGTTTTGCCCACTAATTCATTCGTTTCTGTGGAGTACTTATACAGTGTACCGAAAGGGTTGCCATGTGCCACAGAAACAAACCAGTATTTTTTATCAAGGCTCATGGTTAGTCCATGAGGACCCTCAATATCCGCGGGCCAGATTCCAATAGGAATAGTCTTAATTACTTCCGCTTTCTTGCCATCAAATTTGATCAGTGAAACCTCATCTTCTGATTCCGCCGTTACATACACGTAGTAGTTTTGAGCAGAGAGTTGAGCGAGAGAACTGAAAAAAATTATGAGGTGATACAGGATTAATCTTTTCATTCTAATCGTTACTTGGATTGGATTTGAGTTTCCTTAGGTTTCTCTGGTTCCAGCCTGACAGCCCACAATCCGGAATTCCAATCTGAAATATATATGTGTCCTTTATATGGCTGGGCTCCCCATGTAAATGGAGCATTCGGAACAAATCCATCGGGATCTCCAGGGATTAGCCAACCGACTTCACGTCCCTGATTAAACAGATCGCCCATCAATTCTCCCGAAATATCCACTACTCTGACTCCTCCATTATAAAAAGCGACGTACAACATATCATTTTCAATCCACAAATTATGGGACCCGGCGCCGGGTACTTCAAATCTTGCAACTTCAACCGGATTCTCCAGATCAGTAAAATCAATAATATGTATAAAACCGCCGGCAACATTGGCTCCTTTCAGGTTCAGACCATATGGGAATATTTCGTCCCCGGCAAATACATAAAATTTTCCTGTTGATTTAGACCTGTAGGGAAATGTTGCATGATTGGCTCCGCTTGGGTAAGCATAACTGGCAAATTGCACCGGATTGTCCGGCGTGCCGCCTGCGATTCCATTTCCAACATCAACCAATTGAACACCATCGCCCCAATTGGAAGAATATGCAATTCCATCTTCTATCCAAACATCATGAATGGAATGGCCGGGGGTATCCAGTTCAAACTTTCCGGCAATTTTTGGATTCTTGGGATCTTCAATGTTGATAGAGTAGTATTTTTGACCTGCACTTAGTGCATAAACATGATTCTTTGAAATGAAAAGGTTGTGGACTCCACCTGTCAGATTTTCAGTAAAGGTTGAAATAATAGAAACATCCCTTGGATTTGAGACGTCCAGGATTACGATTCCATTTTTCCTGTTGGATGCCCCTTCCCTTGAAATAATGCATATTTTACCATCTTCAGAAACTTTAACATCATTAACTGTTCTTGCATCTACTTGTATGCTGTCAATCTTAACGATATCGGAAGGATCCGTTACATCCCAAAAATAGGCGGTGCCATCAGCTCCCCAGGTTCCGGTCACACCATAATCTCTCCCATCCAACCCTTCCCAAATCCAAAAATCAGAGGTGTGTTTATTGGCGACAGACCCTTTGCCTACTCGTTCCACTTTTCTTTGAACTCCGCGATCAATTATTCGAATTGTTTTTTGGTCTGCAAAATTTCCGCTCTTAGCAATAAGAGTATACATTCCCGGTTCCTCTGCCACAAAACGGCCGTCTTGTTGTATTAAGCCGGAAGCGGTCGATGAAACATCAAAAGCTCTGCCTTCAAATGAGAAATAAACTGGAATATCGGTTAGCTTTTTCCCACTCTTATCTGTGGTTGTTGCTTCCAATTTAATCACATCTCCTGCCCGGGCCTCGGAAACGGTAGTCTTCAGTGCTACTTTTGCTGTTGGATTTTCAACAACCATAACCGTGACCTCTGTCGCAATGGCTTCTTTCTTAACTGATATAGTAGTTTTACCTTTTTTATTTGCCAAAACATTTCCAAACATATCTACCGAAGCTATTTCAGGATTGCGTGAACTGTATTCCAAATCAATGTTTATTCTCTCAAGATTTGCCGCATCTGTAACCTTTGTGCGGATAACCTGATTGGTGTTTTCATAAATGCTGGAAGGAAAATCGAGAATTTCGATCCTGGAAATTGGAGGATAATTAACAATGACCGGGATATCCACCCTTGCTACATTACCATCACTGGCTGGAGAAATTATGATCAAGCTGTATTCGCCAGGTAGAATCCCGGTAACAAGACCGGTTGAATCCACCGAAACCGCTCGTCGTTTTCTGGAAAAGTACCGCAGAGTCCGTTCCTCTATTGTTCTGTTGTTTTCATCAACTACCCGGGCATTCAAAGGCAAGCTTTGGCCAACATCTATGGTCAGCGGAATTTTATCAACTTTTATTGAAACTTTACTCTGGGCGTTGGCTGAACAAAAAATCCAGCAACACAGTAAACCTGTTGCAATTCTTTTCATTTTAATACGTGAATTTGGTTGAGAGATTGAATTTAATGAAAAAGAATGAGCTTACGCAAACTTAAATTTATTGCGGCTTCTAATTGATGATTTTTTCGGACGCCGAAAAGTCACCCCGTAGCTTACGGAACCTCTTTCTGGCATCAGTGGCAAAAATGCTTCCGGGATAACGCACCAGGAAATCCTGGTAAATCTCCATCGCCTTTTCCTTATTTTTTAATTGCTCCTCATAAACTTTCCCCAAGGTGTAGTAGGCATTATCACCCAGGACATCATAACCATATTCCTCAACAATCTTCTCCAAAAGAGTTATTGTTTGATCGAATTGGCCAGCTTTCATAAGAATTTTGGCCTTTTGCATATATAATTCATCTGCCAGAGTGTGGTTTGAAAAATGGACGAGCATCGAATCTATCTGTTGAATTGCACTTTCAGCCTTGTTTTGAAACAGAAGTAATTCAATCGCGGCGAATTTTTTCATGGCCGCATTCGTTGTATCAGCATCCAATCCCGTATTTTCAACAATGAGTAAGCTCAAATCCATGGCATCATTGGCTATTTCCCTTGTTGTTGCTGTTTTCAAAATGTTCAAATGGTCTCTGGCCAAATCAAACTCCCCTTTATAATAAGACAGTCTTGCATTCCTCAATTTGGCTTCATATCCAGATTTTGATTCTTTCATCGACTTTTCAACCTGGCTGTATAGCAATGTGGATTCCCAGGTTTCGCCCGTAAGTATGTAGATATCTCCAAGGGTCAGCTTAGATTCCGCTACCAATTCCTGATTCGCGGCAGACGACTTGATTATTTCGTTCAATATTCTGATGGCTTCTTCCTTTTCATCCAAATAAAAAGCGTAGAGCTGCGCCTGATTTCTCATGGCCTCCAAAGTTGTGGTATTAATCCCGATATCATTTACAAAGGCATCATAATCATTTACTAAAGCCTTTATGTCATCAATGTTGACGGGATAAAACTTTTTAACGATTTCTTCCCTGGATTTAATTCGATACATCCTGCTAACGATAAAATTGAAGCTGCCTGGATATTCTTTTATGATATAATCAAAGATTTTGATGGCTTCTTCATAATCCTCATTGCGCATGGCAATCAGGCCAACATCCAGAACTCTTCTTCCATCTGACTTGGCTCGCTTATCCAAAGCTCTTGCCTGAATGAATGCACCGTAAAAATTCTTTTGTTGCAGGTTTACCCAGATCAGCAATTCTGCATATAATTCATTTCCGGGTTCACTTTGTACCCGCTCATAGAGCAGCGTTTCGAGACTTTCTAATTCATCCGGTTCAGATAATAAATTTTGAAGGGTGTTTTTTACATAGTTTAAGTTGGAGGGGTTTTGAACAACATAATTTAGATATTCTCCTACCATTTTGTCTTTTTGATTCTGCATTCTATAAATATTCGCCATCTCCAACGAGAAGAGCAAATCATTGTTCATAGCTCGCCTGCCTTCATTATAGGTTATCACTGCCCAATCCATTAGTTGTTTGTTGATAAAATATTGTGCCGTAATTCGAACCTTATAATTATCATCTTTAATTTTTGAGATAAGCTTCCTGAAGTAAGTATTCGCTTTTTCACTATCTCCCTGACGAACATAAAGAGTACCTATATCCAACTGATAATAAAGATTATCCGGATACCTTTTTATAACTTTATCCAAATAAGACTCCGCGCCACTAAAATCACCAAGCTCAACTAAAACATTAAAATAATTCTGATGGATGTAGGGAATATTCTGGGTATTTCTTGCAAGCTGCTCATACATTTCTCTGGCCTTTTCAAGCTCTGCTTTTGCGTAGTATTCATTTGCCAATTCTATCTCATTGGTATTTTGAGAAAATGTGTTGAATGCTAAGAACAATAAAAGGAAAGCAAGTTGAAATTTCATATCTGATTTTTCCACAATATTCATACCCATAATAATAATATAACTATAAATGTATATTTACTATTGTTATTATTAGGTTGTGATTTATGTTGAAAAGTAAGGAAAGTTAATCTTGATAAATTGATTTGTTTTTAAGTCTTCGCTTATTAACATTGGTAGTTCTGTTAAAGAGCTGGTTATAAGTGAATTAACATATCCTTTATGTTAGGCTAAAGTTGATTGTTGAAAATGATAACTCAGTTTTGACTGTGCAAAATGTGGATATTCAATTTTTTATTAACGGTCTGCTGAAATAATTCTGAACATTTACTGAAATTTTGGAAGTTTGGATTTTATCAACAAATTGTGAGGTTGAATTCAACTAATTATCCACACTAAGAGGAATAAGAAAAGGTCCGAGGACCCAGTTTTTTTTAAGAGTAATTATATCCGTTTTGGACTCTTGATCATAAAAGAAAATAACGGGTTCTGGCATTATTCGATTTCTAAAATTGCCTGGTCTCCAAACTCCATCCGCATTTGCATCGATGAGTACGCGAATCTTATATTGATCAGCGCCAAGGTACTCCATTAGCACTCTGGAATTTCCGGGGTAGACTTTTTGCAACACCCCTTTTGCACTCAACAGATGAACGTTGAATGGAAAAGAATCACCAGGAAATTGAAGTTCAATTGTACCAAAATTATCAGGATTTAAAATAGCAATGGGTTTTGTCATTAAAGTATTCGTATCTGATTCAATACTTTGTAGAGAATTAATATTCATTTTGAATGAAAGGTTTTTCATTAAGGTGAGACTATCAGGAAGTGTAGTGATAATTTGTAATTGTAAAGGATTAGGCTGGAAAACCCGGCTGGGCCCAAAATCTGGCAATGGAATGGACACTGAATCCAAATTAATAGTCCATAAAGTGTCGATGAATTTTTTTATAGGTTTAGTGAATTCAATTGTGGCGATAAATTCTGAATTTATTGTTTTTAAATTGGCCATAGTGATACTCGCGCTGAAAGGTTCCTTTGGTCTTGAATTCGGCAGGAAAGAAAACCGGATGGTGTCGGTAATTTTTTGCTCAGCACTATCAAGAACTGTTAAGGAAAATTGTATCTCTGGATTAGACGGAGAGGTATTATAGATTCTAATTGCTTTGTTTTCATCAATATAATGATGATAAAGAGAGTCTTGTTGGTTATAGAGCTGAATAAAATAAGAGGTAGTTCTTTTTGAAAACCTTACCTCATAATATTGTCCTGCCTGTCTGGCTGAAGTTATAGTTAATGGTTTAATATTAAAAGGAAAAGGCTTCAGGAAAATGTCAGAGCGCGTTGAATCCAACTCCAGAATTTCATTGAGAAAAGCGAAAGGTTCGGATTCTGATTGGCATTTTAGATCGTTATTTTTGTCCTTCCAGGTATAGATTGTGTAATAATCGGACTTGATATTCAGAAATTGAAAATCTCCATCAGTATTAGTTTGGGTGGCATATAGTGGAGCGGAATTAAAAATATTGAGTGTGTCATTCGCCGAGTAAATAGCAACTGTGTAGTTGGCTGCCGGTTCGTTTGTTAATAATGTAATGACATTTCCGGAGATACCGAGAGAGTCCAGGTAGGAACCGGTGCTAAAAACAAGCACTAAATTTTCAACAGAGTTACTTTCAGTTACATCTTTAATTGATTCACGAAAATTCAAGGTATAAGTTGTGCTGTCATTAAAAGCTTTTTCAAAAGTGATTTGCAGTTTATTCCGGTTTATTTTGGAATTAAATTTCCCATTAACAGAAGGGGTGATAATTAATTGGCTTTGGAGATTTGCCTCCTTAATCATTTCATTGAACTGGAGTTCGATTACCTGGCCTTTGAAATTTAAAGCTCCATTTTCAGGTGAGGATGATAGCAGAATGGGTGGATTCTCGTCCTTTGGACCACCGGTTGGTTGAGTTTGGTTGGCACAGCCCCAGGCAATTACGGCAATGACTATAGTTAGATGAACTTTAATTTTCATTTTCTGACAATATAAACCAGGCTCGAATAATTATCAGAGTTTTTAGCCGCCCATGAATTGGAACGGAATCCTGCTATCATGCCTTTGAGAAAGGGTAAGGAATGTTTCAAATTTTTCTCACTTAGAATTGAAACATAATAAGCATCCATTTTCAGAGGGATTATATTTTGGAGAGTGAGACCATTGCGTTTAAGTAGTTTCTTCATCGTTTTGGGTTTGAAATGATTAAGGTGGCGAGGTACGTCGTAACCGGCCCAATCCTGACCATATTTTACCGCGTCGTAGGAGAGGATATTGGGAGTGGCGATAATCAATTTACCATCCTTTGAAAGTAACGAGGCCAATTGCTGTAATAGGGAATTAATGTCATAAATATGTTCAAGGACATGCCATAGAGTGATCGCAGTAAACACCTGATTATGAGTAAGTTGTGAAAGATTTTCTTTAATATCAAGATTATATTTCTGATTACCGAATTCGCGAGGCCTGCCATGAAGTTCAGTACCTTCAACTTCCCAGGCATTACTTTTCATTTTTAGCAAAAACTCTCCCGTTCCTGTACCAAAATCCAATAACCTTCCGTGTGGAGAATACTGGTTAATCAGATTCTTCTTCCAGGTCAGGTTAATAGATCTTACGGTCTTATAAATCAGGTTGAAAATGTTGGAGGTTTTACCAGAGTGTGGATCGTAATGATCCGATTCATAATAGCGGCCTATAGACTCCTGGTTTGGTCTGGGGTTTGTTAAGCGGAGTCCGCAAGACTCGCAATCAGTTAGCACGAAACTTTCTCCAGACACCAGGAAGTCTTGACAGATTATTTGATTTTTGAACTTTGAGCCATTACAGACAGGGCATTCCAGAATCTTTTCAAACATTTTACTTGCCGAGGTAAACCATTATAATTGAAATGTCCGCAGGTGAGACTCCGCTAATACGGGAAGCCTGACCAAGAGATTTTGGATTAATGAACTTAAGTTTTTCCCTGCCTTCAGCGGATAGTCCTTTTATCCTATCATAATTGAATCCATCATTAATTTTGTAATGTTCCAGGCTACCCATTTTATCCACCATTTCCTGTTCTTTCTTTAGATATGAATCGTATTTAATTAGAATTTCAGCCTGTTCTTTACCTTCAGAACTGAATTTGCTTAACCTCGACTCCAGTTTATGGTCGTTCTTAAGTAGCCCCTGCAGTGAGATCTCAGGCCTTCTTAGTAGATTCTCAACACTTACCTTTTCTTTAATTGTGGCCGTAATTAATGAAGTCAGGGTTCCGTTAATTTCCGTTGGGGTAACTTTCAGTTTTGAGAGTGTAGCTAGAAGTTCTGTGGTTTCATTCTTCTTGTCCAATACCCTTTCCAGTCTCAAATCTGAGGCCAAACCCAGCCTGTGACCGGATTCTGTAAGCCTGAGATCGGCATTGTCCTGCCTGAGAAGCAGCCTGAATTCAGCTCGTGAAGTAAACATTCTGTAGGGCTCATCCGTCCCTTTGTTAATCAGGTCATCAATAAGAACTCCGATATAGGCATCAGATCTTCTAAGAAGGAAAGGTTCTTTATTATGTACTTTGTTATTAGCATTTATACCGGCAATCAATCCTTGTGAAGCGGCTTCCTCATAACCTGTTGTACCATTAATTTGGCCAGCGAAGTAGAGATTTTGAATCCCTTTAGTTTCTAGACTTAAGTTTAGCTGGGTGGGCGGGAAATAATCATATTCGATGGCATAACCTGGTCGGAACATTTTTGCCTTTTCAAACCCTGGAATTTGCTGCAAAGCGGCATATTGGACATCCTCCGGAAGGGAGGTTGAAAATCCATTCACATAGACTTCGACAGTATTCCATCCCTCAGGTTCAACAAAAATTTGATGTCTGTCCCGTTCTGCAAACCGGTTTATTTTATCCTCAATTGATGGGCAATATCGTGGTCCTATTCCTTCTATTCTGCCGGAAAACATGGGAGATTTATCAAATCCGGATTGAAGAATTTCATGTACTACGGGATTGGTATAGGTAATATGACAACTTTTTTGAACAGATAAAGGCTGTGTATCCATATAGGAAAACTTACCAGGAGTTTCGTCTCCCTTTTGTTCTTCCATTTTGGAATAATTGAGGGATCTACCATCAATCCTTGGAGGTGTTCCGGTCTTCATCCTTCCTGACTGAAACCCAAATGATACAAGCTGTTCGGTTAATCCGGTGGCCGCTTTTTCTCCTGTTCGGCCACCGCCAAACTGTTTTTCACCTATATGGATGATACCATTCAGGAAAGTTCCGTTTGTTAGAATTACGGATTTAGCTCTGATCTCAATTCCCATCGCTGTTCTTATGCCTATCGCATTTCCCTTCTCTATTACAATTTCCTTCACCATTTCCTGCCAAAAATCCAGATTTTCAATTTTTTCCAGAGCGAGGCGCCATTCTTCCGAAAATCGCAGGCGGTCATTTTGCGTTCTTGGACTCCACATCGCAGGACCTTTGGACTTGTTCAGCATCCGGAATTGAATCATAGACTTATCAGAGATGATCCCTGAAAGTCCGCCTAAAGCATCGATTTCACGCACAATTTGACCTTTTGCTATTCCCCCCATTGCAGGATTACAAGACATTTGGGCAATTGTGGTCATATTCATAGTGGCCAGGAGGACCTTGCTGCCCATTGTTGCAGCGGCAGCAGCGGCTTCACACCCTGCATGACCGGCACCTACTACAATTACATCATATTCTTTAAACATACTAGCCTCTGTTCCACGTGAAACATTAAAACATTAGGTTTTGAATGACACGTTGTGTTCCACGTGAAACCTTTTTTTTAATACAAAGATAAACAAGCTTCCTCTCTTTTGCGCATTGCCGATTTTTCGCCGGTAGTCTTATCAGAATACCCCAACAGGTGTAATACACCATGAATCATTACTCTTCGCAGCTCTTGCTCAAAGGTTTTCTTGAATTTTGTTGAATTTTCCTTAATCCTATCAATGCTAATGTAGATATCAGCGCTCAATACTCCCTTCTTCGAGTAGTCAAAAGTCAGGATATCAGTATAGGCATTATGCATTAGAAATTTTTGGTTAAGACTAAGCAAAAAATCGTCAGAGCAAAAGAGGTAATGAATCCCGGCCAACTCCCTTTTTTCATTCCTAATGATACCAAGAATCCATTTACGCGTCTTTTGCGGATTAGGCACCTCAAATTCTATATCCTGAGTATGAAATGAGACAGAACCATTCATTTCTAATTAATATAAAACACCAGTTCTACAGTGCGACCATCATCAATAAAATTAACCCCATCGCAGAGGTGTCTCATAAGGAAAATCCCCCTACCGCCTGGTTTGGAGAGGTTTTCAGGTGAGGTAGGGTCGGGCAAATTTCGAAAATCAAATCCGGAACCTTGATCCATAATTCGAAATACAATCTGACTTTCATCAAGTTGAAGCGTTATGCTAACATTCTTTTTCTTATCATTCTTATTCCCGTGCTGAATGGCATTGTTTACGCCCTCGGTTACAGCTACCATTATGTTTCCATAGATATCATCGTTAAGATTAAACCGGTCTTTGGCATTATCAATGAAACTTTCAATTATGCGGATATTCTCAGACAATGAAGGGATTTCAATTTTGATTGAATTCATATAATGCCAGGGAATATATTAGTTCTCTCCAATTCGTTTGAAGTATTCATTTACTTCTTTCTTATAATAAGGGAAGAGTTTGAGGGGTACCGTTTTTAATAACTCAACTTCCTTTTCTTTGAGCTTAAAATAATCTTCAAAAGCCTTTGGTACAAGGTTTTCGTAAGATTTTGCTGTTTCAGCTTCACGTTCATCATCAAGGTCGCGTTCACGTATTGAGTTTTCGGCATCCAGCAGCCGTGTCAGAATTTCATTTTGCCTTTCAATAGTTTCTTCAGTCAAATGTTTGTTAACAAGATCTAGTTCTGTTTCCTCCATCTGATTCATCAATTCCTGAAGCTCACCTTGCCCCTGCCCCTGGTTTAGCTTTTCTTCTGCCTCCTGCAATGCACGTCGAATCCTTTCCTGCTCCGCGGCCAATTTTGCAAGCTCCTCGCTGAGTTCCCTTCCAGATTTGCCACTTTCTTTTAATTGCTGAATTTGCTGGTTCAATTGCTGCTGCAATTCCGTCATACCCGGCATTCTCTGGTTTCCTTTGCCTTTCTGGGGATTACCCATGGCTTCCGACATAGCTTGTTGCATTTGTTGCAGAACGTCATCCAACATCAAGGCAAGATTGTTCATGGAAGTCATGGCAAATTGCTGTTTACCTGTGGTAACCGGAATTACGTTCCTTCCCCGGTCTCTCAGGGCTTCCATTGCCTCATCTATATATCTGTTCATTTCGCTTACCTCCCGGGTAACGAAACTTTGAATCTGAAAAACCCTGCTGGCAAGGGAAAGTAAACTGTCTTTTACAATTTTAGACTCATCTTTAATCTTTAGTTGTTGCTGAGAGAATTCCACAAACCGGGGATCGCTTTGATTGATTTCCCGGAAATCATTCATGAGCTTTTCCTGGTCAAAAGATAGCTGAAGCAAATTGTGAAGAATGTCTCTCAAATTCTCCATGTTTTCCGTCATGGTTTCCATTTCCATACCGCCCTGCATTTCCTGAAGCTTTTGGGAGAGTTGTTTCATTTGTTGTGCGGCTTTTTTCTGTGAGTCCTGAGCTTTTTTGTTTTGATTCTGCTTCAGGTTCTCAAGGCTCTTTTGTTGGTTCTCCTGAATTTGCTGTTGTTCATCGTTGAAGTCTTGCATAGACTGCGGATTCTTCAAATTCTGGTTCAAATCTTGTATTTCTTCAATATTTTCCTTTATTTGTTCAAAATCAGTGTTCAATTCTTCTTGTTGCCCGGTTAGGTTTTCATTTTCCCCTTCGTTTTCTCCTGAATTTTGACTATCCTTTTCTTCGGCCTCCTGATTTACTGAATTCTCTTCCTGTTGTGAACCTTCCTCTTGCTTTCCCTCCTCGCTTTTTTGTTCCATCTCTTCTTCCCCTACTTTGTCCTCTCCAGTTTTCCGGGCAAGTTCTTCTTGTTCTTCCGCTAATTCCTCAAGTTCATGGATAGTTTCGTTCAGCTTATATTCAAATTTCATTTTTTTGAATAGCTCAAGAGTTCGCTCCAGTTCTTTTTCAAGGTTATTTTCCTTCTGGTTTATCCTATTTATAAGCTTTTGCATTTCTTCGGATGCCTCTTTTTCCTCAAGAAGTTTTTGAAGTTCTTCATAAAGTTTTCGTGTTTCTTCATCCAGCAAATCATCCATAAGCTTTTGAAGTTGCTCCACTTTTTCCCGTATTCGGGCATTTTCTTCATCAAATCGCTGCCGCTTCAAATCATTGGCTTTATTTTCCTCACTCAGTTTTTTCAATGCTTCTTCGAGTTCATGTTTCTTTTGCAGAATTTCATTGAGAAGATTTTCATCCTGCCAATCCATATCCTTTTTCCCGCGAAGTCTGTTTTCAGCTTCCTCAAGCTTCTTCCGGAGGTCTTCTGTCTGCTTTAATGTTTCTTCAATTTTGTCTTCCGATTTGCTGGTGGCAGCTTCAATCTCCTTTTTGATCTCATCCCTGGTTGGGATCATGAAGGTGTAGGTTCCAGTTTTGGTGGATTTTGCTCCGTTTACCCCATCATTATCCCACACCTGCAAATAATAATTGATCTTCTCTCCTTCCTTTATATTCATATCACCAAGCGTCCATTCATAATAAAAACTCTGGTTATTTTGATGGCTAACCAGCGGTATTGGAATGCTTTGCCAATCAGATTTGTTATTGTTTCTTTCAATTTCATAAAACAGACCCAACCGGCTTAATCCATAGTCATCTTCCAGATAACCGCCAAGGATGAGGAATGAATACAGAACCGTATCCTGAAAGATGTTCAGATTTATTTCCGGATATTGGTCCGGAATTACAGACACTGAGTAGTTTATTTTTTGAAGATTTTCTGAGAATTTATTTCTAAGTTTAATTTCATATTCTTCAGATTTAAAAAACTGCTTTTTCGCCTCAACAAACTGATTATCAAGATTTTGAAATAGAATGTCGTTTTTAGAATCCTTGAAATCGACTTGTAATTCCATTGCTTCCAGTGTTTGGAATTGCCATGTTACGATGGAACCCTCAGGTATTTGCAGGTTACCAACATTTGAAAACCTTTCGGGGTCCTTCCCAAGATATGACGGGTAATTAATGTGGACGTCAAAGCTTTTCAGGTTTGGTCTGCTAGCAATTTTAAGTTCAAATTCAAAGCTTGTGAAGCCGGCACTTTCGAAATAAAATGACTTTTCAGCCTGAATTTTTTGAAAGGTAAATTCGAAAGACGAAGCATTGAGGCGGTTCATTTTCATCTTCCTTCCATTATTGACCAGATAAACATTTTCCGGGAAGGCTTCTCCTGTTAAAGTTAATTCAATTGTGAAATCTTCATTTTTAAACGCGAGTAATTTTTGGGAATCAATAACAAACTGAAATGGAGCGGCTGGAATAAACTCTCTGCTGAATTGAACAATTCTCTGGGTGCTGGTTGAAAACAAATTGGGCAGAACAACGGCCAGAATTAGGGCAATTATTGCGGGAGGAACGAGGTATCGAAGATACTTTCGGTTGTGACCAAGGTTTATTGCCGTTGCAAAGGTGAAATTTCTGAGATTGCCGGATTTTTGATTAATGCTGGCTGAAACCAATTGATTCTTCCCATTATTCATTTTTTGAAGCTGAATAATGTTCAGCAGTTTATCCCGAATTTCAGGAAAAAAACCACCTATCATTCTTGCCGCGTCTTCATCGCGAAGTCCATTTTCAGGGTCATTGGATTTAAACAAAGGAATCAGGATAAAGTAAACAAGCAAACCGATTGAACTGATAACGAAGGCAAAGAAAATTAATCCTCTTATTATTGAGGAAAACCTACCGACATACTCAACCAAATTTGCTGCAAGAAAGAAAGTGAGAATTATTGAAGCAGTTATAATGCTTCCTTTAAGAATAAGATTTAGATAAAACTTTTTCTTGTATTCTTTTATTTTTTTTGCTAACCCATTTACTGATTCACTCATACCGCACCTGAATTTCTATTCATTCTACTCTAAATATAGCAAGAATAGGCTTAACTGACTTTAAAGGGGTCAAACATTGTGCCTCATTACTAAAACGAATGATTTTGAATGATGTTTCCCAATTTCATTCCATCATTCTTTCATTTGGCCAAACTTCTGATTCGAAATATTCAATGACATGCATTTTCAAAAGCTTTTCCTGCTCCAAAAGATCGAAGGCCGGCAACTTCTTAACAAGTTTCCAATGAGGCCATCCTTCTTCATCATGTCCCTCTAATTGGTAAAAACCAGATAAGCTGAGCACTTTACAGATGGCGATATGCATTATATCCTGTTTCTGTTCTTTAGAGAAAGACTTAGGCCCCTTACCCAATTCCTGCAAGCCAATAAGGAATAGGACGCTATTCAGATCGGCCGGTTTTTTGCCAATTCTATCCTCAAGTAATTTGAGTAACCGTTGCCATCTCTTTTCATTTTCGTGGTCCTTTTTAAGCATTTGATTTTTTCAATTCTTCCCAATACTCCACGGCCCTTCTCAAATGAGGAATTACAATTGTTCCACCAATCAGATTGGCAATCGCGAAAACTTCAAACACTGCTTTATCAGAAACTGATAATTCAAAACATTTACCCAAATGGTACCTGACGCAATCGTCACAGCGAAGCGTCATAGAACAGGCAAGGCCTATCATTTCCTTTGTTTTCACATCAAGGTCACCTTCCTGGAAAGCATTTGTATCAAGGTTAAAAATTCTTTTCAGTATCTTGTTATCAGAATCAAGAATGGCATCATTCATCCGGTGGCGGTAGTCATTAAAGTCAGAAACAATACTCATTGTGTTATTTATTATTAAACTTGAAATTATAAAATATAATTGGGGTCATGATTAGAGATTTTGTAAATCTTTTATTTCCACAGTGGTGCGCGGGTTGCATGGGTCATTTAGTTTCGGGTGAGGAAAGTGTCTGTACATTTTGTCGTTCGGAACTTAAGATATCTTCAACCTATAAGGAAAAACCAAATGGAATTGTGAGCAAATTTTACGGCAAAATACCTGTGGAACATGCATTCACCATGTTCCAATTCAGCAGAAAAGGAGTAATCCAAAATTTGCTCCATCGAATAAAATATGGCGGGTATTATGATATGGGAGTTTGGTTAGGGAATTTGCTTGGAGCGGAGATAAAACACGAGCCCTGGATTTCTGACTTAAATATGAT
>Ga0214472_10004533_pt1 | contig 14669 bp, 10 predicted proteins | sample RVTome_6_FD_207662 | JGI IMG/M metagenome (GOLD analysis project Ga0214472, IMG submission 207662) | Soil microbial communities from uranium-contaminated site in the Upper Colorado River Basin, Wyoming, United States - RVT140D175 | ecosystem: Environmental > Terrestrial > Soil > Contaminated >...
GGCGGCCTCAGGTAGCCCGTAAATTTTCCCCCTAACGGGGACTGGCCAGCGCGCCGGCTTCCCCACAGAGTGAGACTCGTATGGAGCGATGTGAGGGGTATTTCCGTCTCGAAAACCGGCGTTGCGACCGAGCAGCGAGCCAGGACGTACGGGCGGCGGACGGGCAGTTCTACTCCGTCTGCGACCACCACGCGCGCGAAGCTCGCGCGGCGGCCGTTGCGCACTGGACCGACCAGACCGACTTGCGGCGCTCGGCGCCGACTCCGCTTCAGGTTTCCGCCTAAAAAGAAGCCGAGGCGGTCTGCGATCGGACCGCCTCGGCGTGCTGGGCAGGAAGCTGATTTGCCGTCATCCCCCAACCCAGGAGGACACGAGGTCCTCGGCGCTTGTATCGGCTGCCGCAGGGGTTCACATTAGATCTGGCGGGTGAGGAGGCGCGGAGCGGATTCGAACCGCTGTACGGGGCTTTGCAGGCCCCTGCCTAACCACTCGGCCACCGCGCCGCGCGAGCCCATGGTACCGCCGCTCGACAGGACTGAGGCCAGTGCCGCAGAATGAACTTTGGCCGGGCGGCGTAAACCTTGTCCCGGGGTTGATGGTGCGCCGCTCGGCTCGGAGCCCCGGCCCCCTACCGGGGCTCCACTTTTCCTCCACGGTAGGACGGAGGGCCGGCGCGGTTAGGAGTTCTCGCGCAGGTCGTCGATGTCGCGGAAGAGCCCGAAGGCGATGCCGCCGAAGGCGAGCATGACCGAGGCGAGGAGGAGCCAGTCCACGAGCCAAGGATCGGCTCATGGCTGTCGCGCCTTTAGCGGCGCTTGAGGACGACCCGCTTCGTCTTGACCGTCTTGTTGCCCGCGGCGTCGCTGACGGTCAAGCGGACGCTGACGACCAGCCTGTTCGCCTTGGCGAAGCGCTTCTTCGCCTTGCGCGTGAACTTGGCGACGATCTTGTACCGGCCCGGCGCCGCGACCGTCCGCGAGCCGAACGCGACGCGCATCCGGACGATCTTGGCGAGCGGACGCTTGCGCACGTTCGTGAAGAGCTCGAGCACGGCCTTGCCGGGCTCGTTCGTCGTGAAGCGCGCGAGGTACCCCTTCCGAAATGCGGCCCCGAGCAGCTGCTTCTTGACGACGAGGGTCGCGACCGGAGCTGTCGCGTCGAGGACTAGCGGCGGCGGGACGAATTCGAAAGCGCCGCTGTCGCAGCCCGACCCGTTGGGTCGCGGAACCCCACGTTGGTCGGTCGCCAGGCAATCGGCTCCGACACCCGGAACCCGGTCGATCGCGGCACTCCCGGCGAGCAGCGCCATCGTCGGCGTCGGGCCGCCGTTGTCCTGGAGCGGACCGAGCTTGGGATCGGCGTGGACTCCGGGACACGTGGAGTCGGGGAAGGTAATGCTGTAGGCGCCGCCCGTGAGCGTTCCGTACCCGGCGAGCGAGCAGTTCTGCGGAGAGTTGCTCGACACGATCGAGTTCGTCAACGAGGCCGCGGGGTCGCCTATCCCGCTCGAGTAGATCCCTCCGCCGAGTTGGGAAGCGCCGCTTCCGGTCCGATTTCCGGCGATCGTCGCGTGCACGAGGATCAGGTCGCCGTCGACGAAGGCGATGCCGCCCCCGGACCCGGCCGCGCCCTGAACGAGGCTGAACCCGCCGTCGCCGGCAGCGTTTCCGGCGACGGTCGCGTTCGTCAGCGTCATCCGCCCGAGGAAGGTCGCGAGGCCGCCCCCCAGCCCGCCACTGCCGGAGAGGACGCCGTTCCCGCCGTTGCCGGCGGTGTTCCCGTTGATGGTCGTGTTCGAGATGGCCACATTGCCGCCCGTGTTGGCGAGTCCGCCCCCGTCGCCGCCCGCCTGGGCCACGCCGGAGGGGCTGTTTCCGCCGGCCGCGGTTCTGTTCTCGCTGAGCTCGCTGTTCGACACGGTGAGCGTCCCGACGTTGTTGAGGAGACCGCCGCCGTCGCCGGCCGCCCCCGCGGCCGCGCTCCCCAGGCCCGCCGCAGCCGCGCCGGCCGTGTTTCCCGAGATCGTCGTGCCCGTGATGTTTGCGGTCGAGGACGTGTAGATCCCGCCCCCGCCGCCCCCGCCCCCGGCGGCACCCGGGGACGGGCCGCCGCCCCCGCTTCCTCCGCTGCCGGCGGAGTTGTTCGCGATCGAGCTGTTCGTGACCGTGAGCGAGCCGGCGCTGTAGATGCCGCCCCCGCTCCCGCCCACTCCTCCCGGACCGCTCGTGAAGCCGGCGCCGTTCCCGCCGGTTCCGCCGTTGCCTGCCTGGTTGCCCGAGATCGTCGAGTCGACCACCGTCAGGCTCCCGGTCGAGTAGATCGCGCCACCGCCCCCACCGTTCCCGCCCGGCCCGCCCAAGACGATGCCCCCGATGCCCCCGAGACCGCCGTTCCCGGCCCGATTGCCCGTGATGAAGGTGTTGGTGAGCGTGAGGGTGCCCCCGTTCAGGATCGCGCCGCCGTCGTCTCCGGATGCTCCCGCCGCCCCGAGTCCCCCGGCCGCCGGTCCATCGGCACCTTGGCCGCCGGTGAGCTTCATGCCGACGATCTCGACGGTGATCGGGTTGGGAACCCAGAAGAGGCGACTCGGCGTGACCCCCGTGCGGGTCACGGTGGTGGCGCTCGGCCCCGCGCCGCTCAGGATCAGGTTCGAGCCGAGGGGAATCATGCCCAAGACCTGGTAGTTGCCCGGGGGAAGGACGATCGTGTCGAGTCCCGCCGTGCCCGCCGGGCAGCCGTTCATCGGATTGCTGCTGCTGAGCGCCGCGAACACGGCCTCGCGGAGGGAGCACGGAGGGCCGGGCGCCGAGACGTCCGACGTCGTGTTCACCGTGATGAGGATGGCGAACGCCGTCTGCGGCGCCGCCAGAGCCGCTATGCAGGCAAGAATCGCCGCGATCCGCGCCATAGACCACGGTAGCGCGCCGGTGTCACGTGTTCAAGCTGGCGGGCGAGGAGCGGATGATGGGACTCGAACCCACGACCTTCTGCATGGCAAGCAGACGCTCTAGCCAACTGAGCTACATCCGCGAAGCACGAATCATAGCTGGTCGGTTTCGGCGTCTAGCGCCTCGTTAACGAGGCGGTCCGCGAGCTCGTTCTCGGCTCGGCGCACGGCCCGGTAATGGACGCTCCCGATCTGGCGCGCAAGGTGCGCCGCGTCGAGCGAGAGATCGATGAGAGCCGCATTCTTGACCCGGTAGTCCCCGTTCATCTGCTTGACGAGCAGCTCGGAGTCCGAAACGACCTCCAGCTCGTCGAGGCCCAGCTCGAGCGCCTTGCGGAGCCCGGACACGAGCGCGCGGTACTCGGCCACGTTGTTCGTCGCCACTCCGATCGTCTCGCCGCGAGCGTCGAGCACCGTCCCGTCCTCGGTCTCGAGGACGTAGGCCGCGGCGGCGGGGCCCGGATTTCCGCGAGCCCCTCCGTCTGTATAGAGACGGGCCTTCACAAGAGCGGATAGACGTCGAAGGCGGGCTCTTCGTATGGATGTGCCTTGCGGAGGGCCGCGACCACCTCGTCTTGGCGGTCGGCGGGAAAGACCGTCTCCAGGCGCAGCTCAGGCACCCGCTCCTCCTGGCCGCGTTCGCCGACGACGGGGTCGGTTCCCTCGCCTCCGACGAACGTCCCCGTGCCCGCCGTGTACCAGGAGCAGCGCTCGTAGTCGCCGATCCGCCCGGCGCCGGCCGCGAAGACAGCGTCGCGCACAGCGTCGAGGGCTTCGGCCGGAACGAAGACGACGAGCTTCCGGTCCACGTTCTCTCCTTAGTAGCCGGAGAAGTTCTGGGCGAGCACCTGCTCCTCGGCAACCCCGGCCGCGGCGAGAGCCTCCTTCATCGCGTCCACCATGTCCGGGGGGCCGGCGGCCATGAACGTGTACTCGTTCAGATCCTCGCCGAGGTGGTCGCGAACGAACCGGGCGTCGATTTTTCGGCTCTCACCGTCCCAGTCCGGATCCTGGGTCATCGTCAGGATGAGCCGGAAGTCCGGGTTCCGCTCCTCGTACGCGCGGAGCTCCTCGAAGAAGGCCGTCTCCTCCCGATTTCGATTCGAATAGATGAGGGTGACGTGATATGGGAGGGATTTCTCCTCGATGTACTGGAGCATGCTCCAGAAGACGGTGATCCCGATCCCGCCGGCGATGAAGACGAGGGGGCGGGACGTGTCCTCGGGGAGCATGAACTTGCCCTTGGGGGGCTCCACCTCGACCTCGTCGCCGACCTCGAGCTCCTGAAGCGACTTCTTGAACGCCGAGTCGCGAAGCCGGGTCGCCAGCCCGAGGGTGTTCCGATCGTTCGGCGACGTGACCACGGTGATGTGCCGCCGCGGCCCCTTCTCGTCCTCGTACGGCGGGTCGAGCAGAGTGACGAAGAAGTACTGACCGGGGCGGAAATCGACCTCCTCGTCGCCGAGGTCGAAGGTCACCATGAGGGTGCCTTTCGCGACCTCGCGCTTCTCCTTGACCTTCGCTCTCATGATCTGCTGGTCCAAGGCCGAAACCGTAGAGGATGGAACGCCGCTACGGTCGTGACTTCGGCCTGTCCGTGCGCATGGGAGCCGCGCTCGTCCTGCTCGGCTTCTTCTACCTGCCGTTCCTCATCTGGATCGCCCTCATCGGGTACTTCGCTACCTCGTCCGCCACACTGGGGATTGCCGCGGCCGCGTTCGCGCTCGCAACCCTGCCGTTCACACCGGCGCTCTCCGAACGGGTCATCCTGGCCGGGGTCGGTGCGCGCTTGGTCGACGAGGAGGAGCCGTCGGTGCTTCGAAGCCGTGTCGAGCGCCTCTGCGCCCTCGGCGATCTCCCGCTCCCGCGTCTGGCCATCGCGGAGAGCGATGTCCCGAACGCGTTCTCGGCGGGCCGCACTCGGCATGACTGCGTCGTCGTCGTCACGAGGGGGTTACTCGACCGGCTGAATGACCGGGAGCTCGACGCCGTGCTCGCGCACGAGCTCGCGCACATCGCGAACCGAGACGCGTTCGTGATGACCTTCGTTGCCACCCCGGCTCTTCTCGCCTGCAAGGCGGTCTTCGGTCTCGTGCGGCTCCCCTTCCGAGCGGAGAACCCTGTCGGGAAGATCCTCGGCGCCTTCCTCGTCCTCTATCTGCTGCCGCTGCTCTTCGTCGGCTGGCTCGTCTGCGCGATCGCAACGCTCCTCGTCATGACAGTCTCCCGCTACCGGGAGTACGCGGCCGACCGCGGGGCGGCGCTCCTCACCGGCGAGCCGGAGAGCGTCATGAGCGCGCTGCAGGCAATCGGCGAGGCCCAGCCGCTCATTCCGGCTCGCGACCTGCGCGCGGCAAGCGCGTTTCTCTTCCTGCCGGCCACGGGAGAGGCGGACTGGTTCGAGGTCGATCCCCTGAATATCTTTCCGACCCATCCCCCGCTCCAGCGCCGGATTGCACGGCTCTCCGTGCTGGCGCGCACGATGGCACGCCCGATCGCTCTCGAGGCGGACACGGCCCCGGCCGACGAGCCGCCGAAAGCGGAGAACCCGCAGGCGGTCGCCTCGTTCTCGCTTGCGCTCCTCGTGTACTCGCTCCTCGGAGTCGCTGCGATCGTCGCCCAGTCGGGTGGAAGCGATTTCCCGGTCTGGCTCCCCCTCGCCGCGACGTTCGGCGCCATCGCCGGGGTCGTTCTGGGCTTCCAGGGCGTCGGGCGGGCTTCCGGCGGCGCGCGGGGGATGGGTTACGCGGTGACGGGCCTCGCCATGCTGCTCGCCCCCTGGGCGCTTCTCGCCCTCGGGATGGTCGGCGCGATCGTCTACGTGCTGCTGACGGCCTAGAAAAGACGCTCGATCGAGCGCCGCGTGTCGCGGCGACGGTCGACGCGCGCCCGGTCGAAGCCACGCCCGCCGTGCACCAGATCGCGAACGCGGTCGCGCGCGAGCAGCACGTCGCGCCCAGGCCCTCCGAACAGCCGGTCTCGGCCGGGGCCGCCGGAGATGCGGTCGGGGCCCTTCCCGCCCAGAATGACGTCCCGGCCCGATCCGCCGAAGGCGCGGTCCCGACCCGGGCCGAGGACGATTCGGTCGTCCCCGCCGAGGCCGAAGACGCGGTCGTTTCCGCCCAGCGCACAGATTCGATCGTCGCCGGGTGTGCCGTTGATAATGTCGTTGCCGGGCGTCCCGGTGATCGTGCAGGGCGCGGGCGGCCCGGCGCCAGAGCGACGCGCCCAGATCTCGAGCTCGTCGTCCACGAGGGGAGCTGCGTCGGTGTCCCCCTCCCACGCAACGAGGTACTCGTTCGCCTGCTCGTTGTAGGCCACCGCAGAATTGAGCGCACCGTAGGTCGTGGCGCCGTCTGGACCCATGACCGAGATGCGGAAGTCGTTCGTGTCAAGCTCGGTCCCCGAGGTGGCCAGGCGCTGGCCGAAGATCTCGAACTCTTCGTCGACGAGCGGGGCGGTGTTGTCGTCGCCGGACCAGACGACGAGGTACTCGTTCGGCGCGGTCCCGTAGATCACGGCCGGATTCTCGCCGGCGAAGCTCGCGTCGCCATCGGGTCCCATCTGCGAGAGGCGGAAGTCGTTCGTCCCCGTCTCCGTCCCCGAGGCGGACAGCCGCTGGCCGAAGATCTCGGTCTCGTTGTCCACTAGGGGTGCCGTGTCGTCGTCTCCGGACCAAACGACGAGGTACTCGTTCGCCTGGTCGTTGTAGGCCACGGACGGGGAGGAGACGTCGTAGTTCGCGTTGCCGTCCGGGCCCATGTCCGAGAGGCGGAAGTCGTTCGTCCCCGTCTCCGTCCCCGAGGCGGACAGCCGCTGGCCGAAGATCTCGAACTCGGCTTCCACGAGCGGGGCGGTGTTGTCGTCTCCGGACCAAACGACGAGGTACTCGTTCGCCTGTGCGTTGTACGTCACTGCGGGGTTGAAGGCGCCGTAGCTCACGTTCCCGTCCGGGCCCATGTCCGAGAGGCGAGAGTCGTTCGTCCCCACCTCCGTTCCGGAGGCGGACAGCCGCTGGCCGAAGATCTCGAACTCGGCTTCCACGAGCGGCGCCGTGTTGTCGTCTCCGGACCAAACGACGAGGTACTCGTTCGCCTGTGCGTTGTACGTCACTGCGGGGTTGAAGGCGTCGTAGTTCGCGTCGCCGTCCGGGCCCATGTCGGAGATGCGGAAATTCCCGCCGAGCGGGTTTCCGGCGGTATCCACCAGCCGCCCCCAGATCTCTCGCTCGCCCACGGTCGTGTCCGCGCCGGACCAGACGACGAGGAACTGGTTTGCCTGCGGGTTGTACGCAATCGCTGCAGAGAACGCGCCAAAGGTCGTGTTCCCATCCGGCCCCATCTGCGACACGCGAAACTGCGGCCCGATCGGCAGCATCGCCTGCGCCGGCGTCCCGACGAGCACGGCGAGCGAGAGTAGTCCCAAGGCGATTGCGGTCCTGACTCGCATGGCTAGAAGAGGCGCTCGATCGAGCGGCGGGTGTCGCGGCGGCGGTCGACTCGGGCGCGGTCGAAGCCCCGGCCGCCGTGCACGAGATCGCGCACGCGGTCGCGCGCGAGCAATACGTCGCGCCCGCGCCCGCCGAACAGCCGGTCTCGACCGCCGCCGCCGGAGATGCGGTCTGGTCCCTTCCCCCCGAAAATGACATCCCGGCCCGATCCGCCGAAGGCGCGGTCGCGGCCCGGCCCGAGGACGATTCGGTCGTCCCCGCCGAGGCCGAAGACGCGGTCGTTTCCTCCCAGCGCGCAGATGCGGTCGTCGCCTGACGTGCCCGTGATGACGTCGTTCCCGGGGGTACCCGTGATCGTGCACGGTCCGGCAGTGGGAAGAGCCGCGGCGCCCGAGCGACGCGCCCAGATCTCGAGCTCGTTGTCGACCGCCGGAGCGACGTCGTGGTCACCATGCCAGGCGACCAGGTACTCGTTCGCCTGCCCGTTGTAGGTCACTGCGGGTTCGGAGGCTCTGAAGTTGAGGTTCCCATCCGGCCCCATCTGCGAGATGCGGAAGTCGTTCGCATCAAGCTCCGCCCCCGAGGGGGAGAGGCGCTGGCCGAAGATCTCGAGCTCGTTGTCGACGAGGGGCAGGGTGTTGTCGTCGCCGTACCAGGCGATCAGGAACTCATTTGCCTGCGTGTTGTAGATCACTGCGGGTTCGAAGGCGTTGTAGTTCACATCGCCGCTGGGCCCCATGTCCGAGAGGCGGAAGTCGTTCGTGCCCACCTCGACGCCCGTCGCCGAGAGCCGCTGGCCGAAGATCTCGTCCTCCTCACCCACGAGCGGCGGGGTGTTGTCGTCGCCGGACCAGACGACCAGGTACTCGTTCGCCTGCCCGCTGCTGGCTACGGCCGGGCGGCTCGCGTCGTAGTTTCCGTCCCCGTCCGGGCCCATGTCGGAGATGCGGAAATCGTTCGCCCCTGCCTCCGCCCCCAAGGCGGAGAGGCGCTGGCCGAAGATCTCGTGCTCGCCCTCCACTAGTGGCACGGTGTTGTCGTCGCCCTGCCAAACGACCAGATATTCGTTCGCCTGCCCGTTGTAGGTCACTGCGGGGGTGTTGCTGTCGTAGTTCGCGTCCCCGTTCGGGCCCATGTCGGAAAGGGGGAAGTCGTTCGTCCCCGCCTCCGCCCCCGAGGCGGAGAGGCGCTGGCCGAAGATCTCGAGCTCGCCGTCCACGAGCGGCGGGGTATTGTCGTCGCCGTACCAGATGACGAGGTACTCGTTCGCCTGCCCGTTGTAGGCCACCTCGGAGTTGTGGGCGGTGTAGTTCACATCCCCGTTCGGGCCCATGTCGGAGATGCGGAAGTCGTTCGTACCCACCTCGAAGCCCGTCGCCGAGAGCCGCTGGCCGAAGATCTCGAGCTCGTTGTCGACGAGGGGCAGGGTGTTGTCGTCGCCGGACCAGACGACGAGGTACTCGTTCGCCTGCCCGTTGTAGGCCACAGCCGGGTGGGCCGCACCGTAGTTCACGTCCCCGTCCGGGCCCAGGTCGGAGATGCGGAAGTTCCCGCCGAGGGGGTTCCCGGCGGCGTCGACGAACCGGCCCCAGATCTCGAACTCGTCCGGGGTCGTGTTCGAGCCCCGCCAGACGACGAGGTACTGGTTCGCCTGCGGGTTGTACGCGACCGCCGCAGCGGACGCCATGAAGTTGACGTCGCCATCCGGGCCCATCTGCGACACGCGGAACTGCGGCCCGATCGGCAGCGTCGCCTGCGCGGGCGTCCCGATGAGCACGGCAAGCGAGAGTACTCCCAAGGCGATTGCGGTCCTGACTCGCATGGCTAGAAGAGCCGCTCGATCGAGCGGCGCCTGTCCCGCCGGTCGACGCGCGCCCGGTCGAAGCCACGCCCGCCGTGCACCAGATCGCGAACGCGGTCGCGCGCGAGCAGCACGTCGCGCCCCCGCTGGCCGAAGAGGCGGTCCCGGCCAGGGCCACCTGAGATCCGGTCGGCTCCGTTTCCGCCGAGAATCTCGTCCCGGCCCTTTCCGCCGAAGGCGCGGTCGCGGCCCGCGCCGAGGAGGATCCGGTCGTTTCCGCCGAGGCCGAAGACGCGGTCGTTCCCGCCCAGGGCGCAGATGCGATCCGCGCCCGGGGTCCCTGTGAGGACATCGTTACCCGCGGTCCCCGTGATCGTGCAGGGTCCCGCGGGCGGAGGCGCCGCACCGGCGCCGGTTCGACGGGCCCAGATCTCGAACTCGTTGCTGACGTCGTTGTCACCCTCCCAGACCACGAGGTACTCGTTCGGCGTCGTGCCGTACGCCACAGCCGGGTCGTCGCCGTCGAAACTCGGGTTCCCATCGGGTCCCATCTGCGAGATGCGAAAGTCGTTCGTACCCAATTCCACTCCCAAGCCGGAGAGCCGCTGGCCGTAGACCTCCCTTTCGCTGGGAGAAAGTGACGGAGCGTCGTCGGTACTCGCCCACGCTACGAGGTACTCCCCGGCCACCGGGTTGTAGGCCGCCGAACTGAACTCCGTGTCGTACGCCCCACTCCCGTCGGGGCCCATATCCGAGATGCGAAAGTCGTTCGCGCCGACCTCTGCGCCGTCGGCGGCCAGCCGCTGACCGTGAATCTCCCAGTCGCCAAGCACCAGGGGTGGTGTGTCGTCGTCGCCCTCCCAGGTCACGAGGTACTCGTTCTGCTGCCCGTTGTACGCCACGCTCGGCCTATCCGTGCCGAAGTTCGTGTTCCCGTCCGGGCCCGCGTCCGAGATGAGAAAGTCGTTCGTGCCGACCTGGGTCCCGTCGGCGGCCAGCAGCTGGCCGAAGATCTCGTCCTCCCCGTTGATCGGCGCACGGTCGTCGTCGCCCGGCCAGACGACGAGATACTGGTTCGCCTGCGGGTTGTAGACTAGATCGGGCCGGCCGGCCGTGTAAGTCACGCCACCATCCGGGCCCATCTCCGAGATGCGAAAGTCGTTCGGCCCGATCTCGGCGCCCGTGGCGCTCAGCAGCTGGCCGAAGATTTCGAGCTCGTTGGCGACCAGCGGGGGGGTGTCGTCCTCCCCGCCCCAGACGACGAGGTATTCGTTCGCCTGGCTGTTGTAGGCCACCGCGGGGCCCTCCACGAGGAAGGTCGTGTCCCCGTTGGGGCCTGCGTCGGAGATTCGGAAGTCATCCGCGCCGACCGGGACGCCCGAGGCCGTCAGCCGCTGGCCGAAAATCTCATGCTCATCGGCTACAAGAGGCGCCGCGTCGTCGTCCCCAGCCCAGACGACCAAGTACTCCATCGCCTGCGGGTTGTAGGCGATCGCGGGGGTCGAAGCGTTGTAGGTCGTCGAGCCGTCGGGGCCCATGGCCGAGATGCGGAAGCGGCCGCCGACCGTGTTCCCCGCACCGTCCAGGATTTGCCCCCAGATCTCGAACTCGTTCTGAGTGGTGTCCGTCCCCGACCAGACGACGAGGTACTGATTCGCCGCGGGGTTGTATGCGATCGCTGCCTGGCGCGCGGAGAAGTTCGGATCTCCGTCGGGGCCCATGTGTGAGACGCGGATCTGCGGCCCGATCGGCAATGTTGCCTGCGCCGGCGCCCCGACGAGCAGAGCCGCGAGCGAGAGCAATCCCAAGCCGAATGTGGTCCTGACTCGCATGGCTAGAAGAGCCGCTCGATCGAGCGGCGGGTGTCGCGGCGGCGGTCGACTCGTGCGCGGTCGAAGCCTGGGCCGCCGTTCACGAGGTCGCGCACGCGGTCGCGGGCAAGGAGGAGGTCGCGGCCCCGCTCCCCGAACAGGCGGTCTCGGCCCTTGCCGCCCGAGATTCGGTCGGCTCCCTTTCCGCCGCGGATCGTGTCTCTGCCCGCCCCTCCGAAGGCCCGATCGTTTCCCGCGCCGAGGAGGATCGTGTCGTTGCCGCCCAGGCCGAAGACGCGGTCGTTTCCGCCGAGCGCGCAGATCCGGTCGGGGCCCGGAGTCCCGGTGAGGACGTCGTTGCCCGGCGTGCCCGTGATCGTGCACGGTCCGGCGATGAGGGGCGGCCCGGCGCCGGAGCGGCGGGCCCAGATCTCGGCCTCGTTATCCACCTGGGGCGAGGCGTCGGTGTCCCCGCGCCAGGCGACGAGGTACTCGTTCGCCTGGCCGTTGTAAGTCACTGCAGTGTTGACGGCGGCGAAGTTGACGTTCCCGTCCGGCCCCATCTGCGAGATGCGGAAGTCGTTCGCATCGAGCTGCGCCCCCGCGGCCGAGAGGCGCTGGCCGAAGATCTCTCTCTCGTTGTCCCCGAGGGGCGCCGTGTCGTCGTCGCCGTGCCAGACGACGAGGTACTCGTTCGCCTGTCCGCCGTTGGTCACTGCGGGTTCGGAGGCCTCGTAGCTCACAGTTCCGTCCGGGCCCACGTCCGAGACGCGGAAGTCGTTCGTCCCCACCTCGGTGCCCGCGGCCGAGAGCCGCTGGCCGAAGATCTCGTTCTCGTTGTCCACGAGGGGGGCGGTGTTGTGGTCACCCTGCCAGACGACGAGGTACTCGTTCGCCTGGCCGTTGTAGGCGACCGCCCCGTAGGCGCCCGAGTAGCTCGCGTCCCCGTCGGGGCCCATGTCCGAGACGCGGAAGTCGTTCGTCCCGACCTCCGCCCCCGCGGCGGAGAGCCGCTGGCCGTAGATCTCGTACTCCTCGTTCGCGAGCGGCGGCGTGTCCTCGTCGGCCTCCCAGATTACGAGGTACTCGTTGGCCTGCCCACCGTAGGCCACCGCGGGGTTGAAGGCGGAGAAGCTTGTGTTCCCGTCGGTCCCGACATCGGAGAGCCGGAAGTCGTTCGTGCCTACCTCCGCCCCCGCAGCGGAGAGCCGCTGCCCGAAGATCTCGCTCTCGTTGTCCACGAGGGGTGCGGTGTTGTCGTCGCCGTCCCAGACGACGAGGTACTCGTTCGCCTGTCCGTTGTACGTCACCCCGGGTTCGGCGGCGTCGTAGTTCGCGTCCCCGTCCGGGCCCATGTCCGAGAGGCGGAAGTCGTTCGTCCCCACCTCCGTCCCCGCAGCGGAGAGCCGCTGGCCATAGATTTCGAACTCGTCGTTCGCGAGGGGCACCGTGTTGTCGTCCCCCTGCCAGACGACGAGGTACTCATTCGCCTGTGCGTTGTACGTCACCGCGGGTTCGGCGGCGTCGTAGTTCGCGTCCCCGTCCGAGCCCATGTCGGAGATACGGAATTTCCCCCCGAGCAGGTTGCCGGCCGCATCGGCGAGCCTCCCCCAGACCTCGGCCTCGCCCGGTGTCGTGTCGGTGCCCCACCAGACGACGAGGTACTGATTCGTCTGCGAGTTGTACGCGACCGCTGGATCGAGCGCGGCGAAGTTGCTGTTTCCGTCAGGCCCCATCTGCGACACGCGGAACTGGGCCCCGATCGGCAATGTGGCCTGGGCCGGCGCCCCGACGAGCACGGCGACGAGCGAGAGCAGTCCCAAGCGGACTGCGGTCCTGCGTCTCACGGCTAGAAGAGTCTTTCGATTGAGCGGCGCGTGTCCCGGCGCCGGTCGATGCGGGCCCGGTCGAACCCACGGCCGCCGTTGACGAGGTCACGGGCGCGGTCGCGGGCGAGGAGGACGTCGCGCCCACGCTGGCCGAACAGCCGGTCTCGGCCCCTGCCGCCGGAGAGGCGGTCCGGCCCCTTCCCGCCGAGGATCACGTCCCTCCCTCCACCACCGAAGCCGCGGTCGCGACCGGGGCCGAGGACGATCCGGTCGTTCCCCCCGAGACCAAAGACCCGGTCGTTCCCGCCCAGCGCGCAGATCCGGTCGTCCCCGACCGTACCGGTGAGAACATCGTTGCCCGGCGTGCCCGTGATCGTGCAGGGCCCCGCAGGCGGGGGCGGTTCCGGGCCGAGGCGCCGCGCGAAGATCTCGAACTCGTCGTTGGTCGCGAGCCCATCGGCCTGCCAGGCGACTAGGTACTCGTTCGCCGCGGCGTTGTGGGCTAACGCCGGCTCTTCGACCTCGCGAGCGGTATCACCGTCCGCGCCTGTGACCGAGATGCGGAACACCCCGCCCAGCGCGGCTCCGCTCGCGCTCAGTCCCTGCCCGAACAACTCGTACTCGTTGTCGGTGGCGAGCCCATCGGCCTCCCACACGACCAGGTACTCGCTCGACTGCGTGCTGTAGGCCACCGCCGGGTCTTCGACGCTCCGATTCGCGTCGCCGTCACTGCCGGTGGTCGAGATACGAAAGTCGCCGCCGAGCTCGGCCCCGGCCGCCGACAGCCGTTGCCCGAACACTTCGTACTCGTCGTCGGTCGCGAGCCCGTCGGCCTCCCAGGCGGCCAGGTACTCGTTCGCCTGCGAGTTGTAGGCCAGCGTCGGGTCCCCGACGGTGCGGTTCGGATCGCCATCCATGCCCGCGTTCGAGATGCGGAAGTCCCCGCCGAGCTCGCCTCCGGCGGCCGAAAGCCGTTGTCCGAACAACTCGTGCTCCTCGTCGGCGATCCCGTCGCCGTTCCAGGCGACCAGGTACTCGTTCGCCTGGGAGTTGAAGATGACGGCCGCGTTGATCGCATCGCGGTTCGCGTCGCCGTCGGGGCCTGTATTCGAGACGCGGAAGTCTCCACCCAGCTCCCCGCCACCCGCCGAGAGCAGCTGCCCGAAGATCTCGTACTCGTTGTCGTTCAGCTGCCCGTCGCCCTCCCAGACGACGAGGTACTCGTTCGTCTGCTGGTTGTACGCGACCGCCGGGTCTTCGATCTTCCGCGCCGAGTCTCCGTCGACGGCCAGGGTCGAGATGCGGAAGTCGCCGCCCAGCTCGGCCCCGGCGGCGGAAAGCCGCTGGCCGAAGACCTCGTACTCGTCGTCGGTCGCGAGCCCGTCGGCCTCCCAGACGACCAGATATTCCGCCGCCTGGGAGTTGTAGGCGACCGACGGGTTTCTGGCCCGCCGGTCCGGATCGCCATCCGTGCCCGTGGTCGAGATGCGAAAGTCGCCCTCCAGCTCCGCTCCGGCGGCCGAGAGCCGTTGCCCGAAGATCTCGTACTCGTTGTCGGTCGCCAGCCCGTCGGCGGACCAGACGATCAGGTACTCGTTCGCCTGCGGGTTGTAGGCAACGCCCGGGCCGCGGCTGGCGCCCCGCTCCGGATCGCCGTCCACGCCGGTCTGCGAGACCCGGAACTGCGGCCCGATCGGCAGCGTGCCGTGTGCGGGGCCGCCGAGCCCCAGAGCGAAGAGCGCCGTCAGCGCCAGGGCAGATCCAAGCCTGGTTCGCATGGCGCTGAACCATACGACTCTGCGATTCGACGGTAAAGGGCTAGTCGATCTGG
>Ga0214472_10004534_pt1 | contig 14668 bp, 13 predicted proteins | sample RVTome_6_FD_207662 | JGI IMG/M metagenome (GOLD analysis project Ga0214472, IMG submission 207662) | Soil microbial communities from uranium-contaminated site in the Upper Colorado River Basin, Wyoming, United States - RVT140D175 | ecosystem: Environmental > Terrestrial > Soil > Contaminated >...
CGCACCCGGCTTGAATATGCCCACCAGGCCGGACGACGGGACGTATACACCCTCGGAAAGCTTCAGCCACATAACGTGACCCTGCCGCCTTCGACTTCGTACCGCCTGCCCGCGGCTCCGCCCGGCATGTCCGGGCCGGTCGATGTGAGGAGCGCCTGACCCATAGTGGCCACGTAACCCATAAGCGCGTCCCTCCGCCTGCCGTCCAGCTCGGAGGCCGCGTCGTCAAGGAGGAGCACCGGGAACTCGCCCCGTTCGTCGTTGTACAGCCCGCAGTCCGCGAGCACGAGCGCAAGGAGCGCGAGCCTGCTCTGGCCGCGAGACGCGGCCGCCCTCATGTCACGGCCGGACAGTGTCATATGGAGGTCGTCCGCGTGCGGCCCGACGGTGCAGTGGCCGCGCCTCAGGGCCTCCGGCCTTTTGGCCTCCAGCCTGTCGCGGTACCCCGCTTCAAGCTCTTCCGCCCCGCCCCCCTCTACCGGGGTCCTGTACGACATGTCCAGCTCGCCGCCGCCCAGCACCCTGTCGTATATATCCGATGCCCGTCCCTTCAGGAGCGAGACCTGGTTTTTCCGCCGCAGGTTCACCTCCGCCGCCATCGGGGCCAGCACGTCCTCCCACGCCCGTACGACTTCCCCGTCCCCCGCCTTCAGGGACGCGTTAAGCTGGGCCAGCGCGCGCCGGTACCGGTTCGCAAGCTCCAGGTAGCCCGGGTACAGGTGAAAAATCGACCGGTCCAGGAACCTGCGTCTGTGGGATGGGTATTCCTTCACGAGGAACAGGTCTTCCGGCGAGAAGCTCGACACCTTGAGGGCCTGAAGGTAGTCCGCGGCGGACGACGGCCTCTTGCCGTCCAGCGTGACCCGCCTTTTGCCGTCCGCGACACCGACCGAAAGCATGTGCGCCGGCGCGGCCGCATAGCCGGTACCGCCCGCCGCCCCGCCGCCCGCGCCCCGGACCGCTATGCCGCTTATCCGGCCTGACTTCCCGCCCCAGGAGACGACATCGGACGCCTTCGCGCCCCGGAACGAACGGAGGCTCCCCAGGTAGCAGACCGCTTCGAGCAGGTTCGTTTTGCCCCTGGCGTTATCGCCGTGGAAGAGGTTTATACCCGGCCCCAGCTTCAGCTCCAGACTCTGGTAGTTCCTGATCCCCCGGAGCGAGAGGCTCTTTACATACATTCTTTATTCATACCCCATACTTTCTTTTTGGAAAAAAAGAAAGTATGCAAAGAAAAATCAAGATGGCCTCCGGCTCGGCTGATACAGGCTGAGATTGCCAGGCGGAGCCCCCCGGTTTTCTTTGTCCACTTTCTTTTTTCTAAAAGAAAGTGGGACCTTTCGCAATTAGACTCTTAAAGGCATTACAACGCATCTGTAGCCTTCCTCGCCCTCCTGGGTGATGATGCACGGGGAGAGCGAGTCCTTCAACTGGAGGCAGACCTTTTCCTTGCCCATCACGCCGAGCGCGTCCAGCAGGTATCTCGCGTTGAAGCCGACCTCTATCTCGCCGCTTCCGTACTCCGCCGGGAGCTCCTCCCTCGCCTCGCCCATCTCGGGGTTCTGCGAGGAGAGCACCGCGGAACCCGGGCCGAAGTTGAACTTCACCGCGTTTGTCCGCTCCCTGGAAAGGAGCGATATGCGCCTGAGCGACGAGATCAACAGCGAGCGGTCCATGAACGCGGGCTTGTCGTTGTCCGCGGGTATCACCTGGTTGTAGTTGGGGTAGCTCCCCTCTATCAGCCTGGACACCATGTACAGCTTTCCTACCTTGAACACGACATGGTTCTTGGAGAGCGCCATCTCGAGCGGGCCCTCCTCCTCGTCCAAGAGCTTTTTGAGCTCGTTCGCGGACTTCTTCGGGATGATCGCGGACTCCTGCGCGCGCAGCTGGCCGGACGGGTCCTCGATCGAGCTCTGGAGCACCGCAAGCCTGTGGCCGTCGGTCCCGACCATCTCCACCTTTATAACGCCGTCCGACGGGGCAAGCGACATGTACACCCCGTTCAGCACGTACCTGGTGTCGTTGTCGCCGGACGCGAATATGGTCTTCGTGATCATGTCCGACATCACGGCCGCGTCCACCGATATGAAGTCTCCGCCCTCCACGTCCGGGAGCGCGGGGAACTCGTCTTTCGACAGCCCGGTGAACTTGAACGTCGCGGCTCCGGACTTTATCACCGCCCAGTTGTTCTCCATGCTCTCGACCATGACCTCGTCGGAGGGCAGCTCGCGGACTATCTCGTAGAGCTTGCGCGCGGAGAGCGTGAGCCCGCCTGGCTCCTCCACGGCCGCCTCGTACACCCCCCGGATGCCTATCTCGAGGTCGGTCGCGGTCATGGATATGCCGCCCTCGCCGCACTCGATGAGCACGTTTGAGAGTACCGGCATGGTGCTCTTCCTGTCCGCCACCGACTGTACCCTGGACAGGCCCTTTATGAACTCGTCTTTTTTTATCCTGAACCGCATCGGCACTGGCCCTTTCAGATAGAATGGATATATGTGTATCGACGGAAAATTACTGCCTGACGGCCTTTATGAGCGAGTCTACGACCGCGTCGTACTTCATGTCCCCGGCCCTCTTGTTCACCACCTGACGGCAGGCGTGCAGGACGGTCGTGTGGTCCTTGCCGCCCAGCGCCCTCCCGACCTCCGGGAGCGACGCGCCCGCTATGTTGTGGCAGATGTACATGGCGAGCTGCCTGGGCTCTACAAGGTTCCTCGTCCTCCTCTTGGACTTAAGCTCGGACACCTTTACGTGAAAGTGGTCGGCGACCAGCTTTATTATCTGGTCGAGCCCCATGACGTTCTCTTTCTCCGTGACTATGTCACGGAGGACGCCCCTTGCCAGCTCCAGGTTTATCTCCCGGCCGGTCAGGGATGCGTATGCCCCGAGCCTGATCAGGGAACCCTCGAGCTCGCGGATGTTCGACTTTATGTTGGTCGCAAGGAACATCGCGACCTCCTTGGGTATCTTTATGCCCTCGGACTCCGCCTTCTTCTCGACTATCGCGGCCTTTGTCTCCAGGTCCGGCGGCTGTATGTCAGCGATAAGCCCCCACTCGAACCTTGAGCGGAGCCGCTCCTCCATGTCCGGCATGTCCTTGGGGACGCGGTCGGACGAAAGGACTATCTGCTTGAAGTCCTCGTGGAGCGTGTTGAACGTGTGGAAGAACTCTTCCTGTGTCCTCTCCTTGCCGGCGATGAACTGTATGTCGTCTATGACAAGGAGGTCCGTGTTCCTGAACCGGTTCCGAAACTCCGTCATCCGGTTGTGGTGGATGGCGGTGATAAGCTCGTTCGTGAACTGCTCGGAGGTCAGGAAGTTGACCACCGTGCCGGGCGCCTTCTTCTTTATGTAGCTGCATATCGCGTTTAAGAGGTGTGTCTTGCCGAGACCAACCCCCCCGTACACGAACAGCGGGTTGTACGCCCTGCCCGGGTTTTCAGCGACCGCCTGCGCCGCCGCGTGCGCGAACTGGTTGGACGGCCCGACGACGAACGAATCGAACGTGTACTTCATGTGAAGGGTGGCCTGCCTGTCGGCGGGCCTGGGCGTATCGGACTTTGCCTGGGCCTCCGGCTCGGGCCTGCCTATTTCCTCGCTGCCGTCCTGCACTATCTCGAAGCTTAAGGATACCTCGTCTTTTTCGAGGACGTCCTTGAACGCCCTGGTCATCGCGTCCAGGTAGTGGTCTATAAGCCATTCCTTGAAGAACCTGTTGGGCACTCCGAGCACGGCGCCGCTACCGGAAACCGAGAGCAGTTTTACCGGTTTTATCCAGGTATCGTAATTCTGCCTGTTGACTTCCTTCTGGATGCGGTTTTGCACCTCCGGCCAGAAATTGTTTTCAGCGACGCCCATACATACTCTTCCCGGTCCAACCAAAATCCTTTAAATAAAAGCAGTTATAATGACATCGAAGGGGGTTAGTTACACACAACCTTTTCCACACCTGTTGAAAACTAAAACATTATATATATATCAATATGTTACGCATTATTTAAACTGCCTTTCCGAGCTTTTTTTCACAGGCTTAACCCCTCGATTCTTCGTGGTTTTGCACTTTCGGAATTTACCGGCGAGAACTGCCGCCGGCCATCTAATACTAACGGATTATCAGGCGCCGGATTTTGTGGCCCTGGTCATGAATCCGCCGATTATCCATGCATCCGCGGGAGCAATTGGCCAGTTAACGCCTTTTACGACAGTAGAATACTATACCAAATCGTGCTGTCTTTATCAAGGTTTTTTATGGCTGCCCCCGGCCTGTGACAACCTGTTGATATGTCCAGGCGCCGGACATTGAACATTGAGCCTCTGTGGATAACAGCCGCCTGTCCGGTCCATTTTATCCACAACATTGCCTTTGTACAACGCGCCATGTAATATGGCTTTCCTGTTTTATACGCGAATCCACAACGCTTACTACTTTTGTGACTTATTTTTTATATAATCTATATATAAACGGAAAGTGCATATAGACAACGTGGGCAATGAATGTATGTTTTCGCCGCGTTATTAAAACGGACTCTTTACGGCGCCATATACGTTACAATGCCTTTTTTTCTTGACTTCAGATATTTTTTCAATATAATTTCGAAGTTTGTATTACACATTCAAGGACCACTCTGCAAATAGACAAGGAGTACTGTAATGAGCATAACATGTAATAAGGTCACCAACCTCAAGATGAAAAGGACCCACGGGTTCAGGAAGAGGATGTCGACAGCGGGCGGCAGGAGCGTAATAAACGCAAGGCGCGCCAAGGGCAGGAAGAGGCTTACCCCATAGCCGTCCAGATGCCGGAACAATCCGTGCCAGGAAAGATTACGAGGCCGGGCGAGTACAAGCGTGTCTACGGTTCCGGCAGGAGGATAGTGGGCAGATACCTGATACTTTTCTGCTCTGAGCCCGAGAAGGGGCTGCTTCGTGCCGGTATTACCGTAAGCGGAAAGGTTGGCGGTTCTGTCGTCAGAAACAGAGAGAAGAGGCGGATCCGTGAGGCGGTACGCAGGGAGATAACCGGCGTTATAAGTCCGGCCGACCTTGTGTTCGTGGCATTGGGCAGGATAAAGACCGCGTCGTTCGATGAGCTTTGCACCGACATGAGGTCCCTTATACTGCGGGCGAGGCTCTGATCCGGGCCCTGGCCATTTTAGCGCGCCTGCCGGACAAGGGCAGCAAAGGCAGGTTATGTCATCAGTCCCGCACCATAGCCGTTTTCATCTCCTGGTAACCTGAACCTATATCCGGTGAGGCCATGAAGGGGATAATCCTCGTTGTCATAAAGGCGTACAAGCGGTTAATTTCACCCGCGCTGCCACCATCCTGCAGGTTTCATCCGTCATGCTCGGATTACGCGTACGAGGCCTTCGAAAGGCACGGCGTCTTCCGCGGCCTAATGTACACCGTCATCAGGATATCGAGGTGTCACCCGTTCAACCCGGGCGGTTATGACCCTGTCCCATGAGCATTAATGCGAGGCCGTGCATCGCGGTACCGGTATGAGACCGGATGTATCTTCCGTCTGGCCTTGTCTTTTGATTATCCTTTTATATAGATCGGGTGGTAGAACTCTAAAGATATGGAAAATCGCGCATTAATTGCAATATTTCTGTCGGTCGCCGTGCTTGTCTTATACAGCGTACTTTTTCCGCAGCAGCCCCCTGTCAACACTGAGCAGCCTGCGAAAACATCCGCGGCGCCCGGAGTGTCCGAGGCGGGGCCCGCCCCGCCGCCGGCCGAAATGCCCGCCGGCGCAGTGGAAGGCACACCCGCCCTCGACATGCAGGCGCCCGAAAAGGATATAACTGTCGAAACCGGTCTTTATACCGCTGTAATATCCTCGAAAGGCGGCGTAATAAAGAGCTGGAAGCTTTCGGAATATAAGGACGAGGCCGGCAAGCCTGTCGAGATGGCGTACCCGGATTATGCCGTCAAACCTCTGCTGGTAGTGCCGGGCGGCATGGATGCGGCGCATGCGGGGCAGATGGACTACCGCTCAGACAAGAACCGGATAAAAATAGACGGGGGGGACGGCTCCGCTGTACTGGAGCTATCGTATTACGGCGCGGACGGCAGGTCTGTAATAAAGACGCTGACATTCAATTCCGGCACATACGCGGTCGGGCTCGACGTAGCCGTGCACGGTTTCGACGGCCACAAACTCCTCATGGGCGAGGACTTCGGGAGCCTGACCCCGATGGCCGGGAAGGGCTACGGTTTTGTGGGCCCGCTCATCTATGTTGACGGCGAGTTCAAAGAGAAAGGGTTCGTCCACTGGGTGAGCGGCCTTTTCGGGAAGTCCGGGGAGGAGAAGAAGGACATAAGGGACTACAAGGGGAGCGCCGGCTGGACCGGGCTTACCGACAAGTACTTCCTCGCGGCGGTCGTCCCGGACGGGGGTATCGACGCAGTGGTCGCAACGGGCGCCACCGACTGGGGGTACGTCGGGGTGGAGGCGCCAGCCAACGGCGAGCCATTCAAGGGGCTTTTTTACGCGGGGCCCAAGGAGTACGACATCCTGAAGGCCACGGGCCACGACTTGCGGAAGGCGGTGGACTTCGGCTGGTTCACGTTCATAGCCAAGCCTCTCTTCGTGTCGCTCAAGTTCCTGCACGGGCTGATTGGCAACTACGGATGGGCCATAATTATCATCACGTTTATCATCAAGCTCGCGTTCGCCCCGCTCACGCACAAGCAGCAGAAGTCGATGAAGCGGATGTCCGCGCTCCAGCCCAGGATAAACGAGCTCAAGGAGAAGTTCAAGGGCGACCCGCAGCGGATGAACACCGAGATGATGGAGCTATACAAGAAGGAGAAGGTCAACCCGCTTGGCGGCTGCCTCCCGATGCTCGTCCAGATACCGGTATTCATCGCGCTCTACAACGTGCTGAATAACGCAATAGAGCTCAGGCACGCGCCGTTCGCGCTCTGGCTCGTGGACCTCTCCGCGAAGGACCCGTACTACATACTGCCGGTCCTGATGGGCGTCTCCATGTTCGTGATGCAGAAGATGACGCCGTCCACGATGGAGCCAGCCCAGGCGAAGATGATGATGTTCCTGCCGGTCGTGATGACGTTCATGTTCATATCCTTGCCGTCCGGGCTCGTGCTGTACTTCACGGTCAGCAACCTGCTGTCCATGGCGCAGCAGCTCTACATAAACAAGTCTGCGGCCGCCTGACCGGGGCTCAGGGGCCTTTTTCTTTTGATATCACCCGGACCCGTTCGGCTGCGCTCAGGGCAGTCCCGGTCCGGGGTCCTGGAAGTTTGCAGTCAATAGGGCCGGCGATTTGCCGGCCCTTTTCCTTTGTCCGTTGCTGGGACCCTGCCCATGCTTTTTCATATAACAGTTGACCCATGGCGGAATTTATAATAATATCTTCGAAACGGGGAACTAATTCATGCCATTAAATTCCATAGAAATTTGCGCGGGCGCGGGTGGCCAGGCTTTAGGCTTGGAGCAAGCGGGTTTCAACCACGCATGTCTTGTTGAGATTGAGCCTGCCGCATGCGCCACGCTGCGATTGAACAGGCCTAAATGGCAAGTTATACAGGGTGATTTAAGGGATTTCACCGCCCAAAAGTTATCCGATGTTGATTTAATTGCAGGCGGCGTTCCGTGCCCCCCTTTTTCGAAAGCGGGAAAACAACTTGGAATTGACGATGAAAGGGATTTGTTCCCCGAGGCCATCCGTCTGGTTGACGAGTGCCGTCCTCGTGCTGTAATGCTTGAAAATGTTCGGGGTTTGCTCGATTCCGTTTTTGATGACTACCGCGCCAAGATCATTAAAGATTTGAAAAAACTTGGTTATATAGCTGAATGGCGCTTATTGAATGCCAGCGACTATGGTGTGCCGCAGTTGAGGCCGCGAGTGATATTTGTCGCTTTGCGGAGTGACATGGCCGCGCATTTCAGTTGGCCTGAACCCCTGAAAGAACCGCCGCCAACCGTTGGAGAAGCGTTATTTGACCTGATGGCTGAACGCGGCTGGAAGGGTGCGGAACGCTGGCGGGAACAGGCAAGCGACATTGCGCCAACTCTTGTTGGCGGCAGCAAGAAGCACGGGGGCCCGGATTTGGGGCCAACACGCGCGAAGCGCGCGTGGGCTAGCCTGGGTGTTGACGGGCATGGTCTGGCTGACTTGGCGCCGGATGTAAACTTTGTTGGGATGCCGAGGTTGACCGTCCACATGACCGCGCGCCTGCAGGGCTTCCCTGACGAATGGTTTATCGGTGGAAAGAAAACAGCCGCCTACCGTCAGGTTGGCAATGCCTTTCCCGCGCCGGTGGCCAGGGCTGTCGGAAACCAAATTAAAGCAGCCCTGAATGCGGCAGCGCGTCAAAGGTTGAAACGCGCCTAACGCATCGATATCCCGTTAGTTTATGGACTTGAATGGAGCAGGATGCCTGGTAAGCGAAGTCTAAAGGGTGGTGCGCGCGCCAAGCTCAGAGCACATTTTTTGGCCAACATTGGCCGGGTAATGAATTCTGACGAATTGCGGGATGTCGCTGGTGGAATAACAGAGTGGGGCCGGCGTGTACGAGAACTTCGTAACGAGGAAGGGTATTTAATCCTTACGCATAATGACCGCAGCAGTCTTAAACCCGGTGAATATCTGCTGGAGAACCCTAAACCACAACCAGCGTTTGAGCGCTCCATATCGAAGGAAACTCGCGCATTTGTTCTTGACCGCAACGGTTTCACTTGCCAAATGTGTGGCGCTGCTGCTGGCGAGCCTCATCCTTATGACCCATCGCGAAAAACGCGGTTGCAACTTGGGCATATTATCGATAAGAGCATGGGCGGTCCTGATGACCCTTCCAACTTACGTGCTATTTGCTCTATCTGTAACGAGGGTGCATCAAATGCTACCCTTGTCCGTCCAGACCTCTTGAAGCTGGTCACGCAAATTCGCCGCGCTACATCCGCCGGCCAGCTTGAAGCAATGAAGTGGCTTATAAAAAAGTTTCCCTTGCAAGCAGCCGATGAGTAGATCCGTAATAAGTAACCAATTCTTGTTGTACTATGGATAGTATTGACCAGAGGGCACGCTCCGAAAACATGCGGCGCATCCGCAGTAAAGACACGTTGCCAGAAGTCGAGGTGCGCCAGCTCGTCCGGTCTTTAGGTTACACGGGTTATCGTCTTCACAGGAAAGACCTGCCTGGCAAGCCTGATATTGCATGGATAGGCCGCAAGCTCGCCATATTTATTCATGGATGTTTTTGGCATGCACACGGCTGCAAGGAAGGCATAAGGAAGCCCAAGAGCAATAAAAGCTATTGGCTCCCTAAAATAGAGCGTAACCGCCATAGGGATACCGCGCACCAAGCCGCACTCAAAGCCATCGGCTGGCGTGTCCTGATTGTCTGGGACTGTGAGCGGCGCGACAAACAATCTCTGTCGAAGAAGCTGCTCCGGTTCTTGTCATAAGCAATAACAGTTCCAGTAGAGTGCACGCCGTCCTCCGCTATTCTCTCCTTGCAATGACACCAATGGCAGTCTTTTTTTTAGAAGGCTGGATGCAGCTAAACCGCCCTACTCTATTGTTGTTGATTTTACCTGTAACTCCCTGTAATATATGCCTCTACAGAAGCCAGGCGGAGGAGTTGGGTTACCATGCCTTACGACAAGGACACTATCTGCGCAATATCCACCCCGCCCGGCATGGGCGGGATAGGCATAGTCCGGATCTCCGGCAGCGGTGCAGTGGGCGTAGCATCAAATGTTATTCGCCTAAAACACGGTAATGTGGGTGATTCTGCTCATACTAATGCCATAAAATACGGTTGGGTGGTAAATGCTGCGGATAACGCGGTCGTGGACGAGGTCATGGTCTCCTTCATGCGCGGCCCGCACACCTACACCCGCGAGGATATAGTAGAGGTCAACTGCCACGGCGGGCCTGCGGCCGTCGGCAAGGTCCTGGAGCTGTGCGTATCGGCCGGGGCGCGGCTGGCCGAGCCGGGCGAGTTCACCAAGCGGGCGTTTTTGAACGGCAGGATAGACCTCACCCAGGCAGAGGCGGTGATGGACGTGATATCCTCCGCCGCGGACATGTCTCTCCGCTTGGCGATGGACCAGCTCTCGGGCGGGCTCGGCAGCAGGATAAACGGGATACGGGACTCGCTGGCGGAACTGCTCGCATTGACCGAGGTATCCATAGACTTCGCGGACGAGGAGGTCGAGTACGTCCCGCCCGGCGACCTTAAGGCGATGGGGGCGGTTGTACTCGCGGACGTGGACCGGCTCCTCGACACATACGAGGAGGGGCGGGTTCTCCGGGACGGACTCCGGGTCGCGATAACCGGGAGGCCCAACGTCGGGAAGTCGAGCCTCCTGAACCGGCTCGCCGGCATGGAGCGCGCGATAGTGACCGAGGTCCCCGGCACCACGAGGGACACCGTCGAGGAGCTTATAAGCCTTGGCGGGCTGCCAGTCCGCATCGTCGACACCGCGGGCATAAGGCAGAGCGACGATATAGTGGAGGCCGAAGGGATAAAGCGCGCCGAGGCCGCGCTCGATGTATCCGACCTCGCGCTCCTCGTAATCGACGGGAGCCGTCCGCTCGAGCCAGAGGACCACGAGCTTATAGGCCGGGTAAAAGAGAAAAAATTCATACCGGTCATTAACAAGTCCGACCTTCCCGCCGACATGGGGGAGGGGGCGTATTCCGAACTTTTCCTTCCTGTAGCGCCGGTATTCATATCCGCGAAGGATGGGGGCGGGCTCGACGCCCTGACCGGACGGATAAGGGAGGCCGCGCTGGGCGGTCCGTCCGAACGGCCCCCGGAGGCCGCGATCAACCTCCGCCACAGGGAGTCGCTCAAAAAGGCCCAGGCCGCGCTGGTCCGGTTTGGGGACGGCTGCGGGGAAGGGCTCTCGCCGGAGCTCCTCGCGCTCGAACTGCGTGATGCGCTGGACGCGGTGGGCGATGTGGTCGGAGAGACCACGCCGGACGACGTATTGAACATGATATTCTCCCGGTTCTGCATAGGTAAGTAGCGATATGTTCCACGTGGAACATTGTGGAATATTTTTTAGCCCGTCGGGCGTGCTTCATGCGGGAGGCTTCGGGCGTATCTAAACTTGCTCCGCTTGGCCGGATAAACTCGCTTCGCTCAGACAGTATCCGGCCTGACCGCTCTGCTTCGTCAAGATACGCGGGCCTTGCCTCCCGAAAGTCCGCTTGCCCGACGGGCGGGGTATGTTAAAGGCTCACACAGCCTAGGCGGAGCCCGTTGTGGTTTTCTTTGACCACTTTTTTTTCCCAAAAGAAAGCGGGTTCTTGTGCCTTTGATGCTTTGAGGTTGCCTTGTACTTCTACTCCAAGAAATACGACGTCATAGTGGTCGGGGCCGGGCATGCGGGCTGCGAGGCCGCGCTCGCATCCGCGCGGATGGGCATGGACACCCTGCTTATGACCATGAACATAGACTCGGTCGCGCAGATGTCATGCAACCCGGCCATCGGGGGCTTGGCCAAGGGTCATATCGTCCGGGAGATAGACGCCCTGGGCGGCGAGATGGCGAAGGTCATCGACAGGACCGGCATCCAGTTCAGGCGGCTGAACATGTCCAAGGGCCCGGCTGTCCGGGCGACCCGGGCGCAGGCGGACAAGCAGTGGTACCGCCGGGCGATGAAGGAGTCGGTCGAGCGGCAGGAGCGGCTCGACCTGAAGCAGGGGATGGCGGTCGGGCTTATAGTCGAGTCCGGGCGGGTAAGGGGGATAACCGACCATCTGGGCATCGGGTACAGTGCGGAGGCGGTGGTCTTGACCACCGGTACTTTCCTGAACGGGCTCATCCACATTGGCGATACGAGCTTCCCTGCCGGCCGCGCGGGCGAGTTCCCCGCGTTGGGGCTGTCCGAGTCGCTTGCAAGGCTGGGCTTCCCGATAGGTCGGCTGAAGACCGGGACACCGCCCCGCCTTGACGCCAAGACCATTGATTTTTCTGCCCTTTCCGTGCAGCCGGGCGACGACCCGCCGCCCCCGTTCTCTTTCTCGACCGGGAGGATAACCAACAGGCAGCTCCCCTGCTACATGACATACACGAACGAGCGGACCCACGAGATAATTACCGGGAGCCTCCACCGCTCCCCGCTCTACGGCGGGGTCATAAAGGGCGTCGGGCCAAGGTACTGCCCGTCCATAGAGGACAAGGTCGTAAGGTTCTCGGACAAGCCACGCCACCAGGTCTTCCTGGAACCGGAGGGTTACGAGACGGTCGAATACTACGCGAACGGGATATCTACCAGCCTCCCGGCGGACGTCCAGCTTGCGCTGCTGCACACCATACCCGGCCTGGAGAAGGCGGAGATGATGCGGCCGGGATATGCCATCGAGTACGACTATGTCCCGCCTACCGAGCTTTCGGCCACGCTGGAGACGAAACGTGTCCGGGGGCTCTTCCACGCGGGCCAGATAAACGGGACTTCCGGGTACGAGGAGGCTGCCGGTCAGGGGCTTGTGGCGGGGATAAACGCCGCGCAGTCCGTCCGGGGCGGGGAGCCCTTGGTCCTGGGCCGGGACGAGGCGTACATCGGGGTCATGGTCGACGACCTGGTGACGAAGGGGACCGGTGAGCCGTACAGGATGTTTACTTCGAGGGCGGAGTACCGGCTTCTCCTCCGGGAGGACAACGCGGACGCGCGCCTCATGGAGAAGGGCCATGCATTGGGGCTTGTGGACGATGATACGTTCGGAAAATACCTGCGGAAGAGGGACGGCGTGGCGCGCGAAATTTCGAGGCTTGAGACCACTCGCGTCGACGTGGACGGGGCAAAGGTAACGCTCAAGGAGCTCCTCCGGCGGCCCGAGACTGTTTATGCCGGCATAGAGCGTATATCGCCGCCGGACGATGGGCTCTGCGAATCGGGCCGCGAGCAGGTGGAGATACTTGTAAAGTACGAGGGCTACATAAAGAGGCAGGCGGCCGAGGTCGAGCGGATGGGCCGGTACGAGCACAAGCTGATACCGGAGGGTTTCGATTACGCTTCGCTCCCCGGCCTTTCCGCCGAGGTGAGGGACAAGCTCTCCCGGCTGATGCCAAGGAGCGCCGGACAGGCGGGGAGGATACCGGGCGTGACGCCCGCCGCCGTCGCCATACTGCTGGTAGCGCTCGGCCGGGGCGGTGCCGCGTGCGGGAAGGGCTGAACGGGTGTGTTCCACGTGGAACATCCGGGGCGTGTTATGGATAAAAACCTCGACATTCTGGTAAAGGGCGCTGCGGAACTGGGCGCGGGACTGGACGGACTTGCGGTGGAGAGGTTCGAGCTGTACCTCTCGCTCATCGTCAAATGGAACATCAAGATAAACCTGACCGCGGTCGACGAGCCCCGCGAGATTGTGATAAAGCATTTCCTGGACTCGCTGATAGTGTGCCGCGCGCTCCCGGAAGGCCCCTTTGCCGCCGCGGACATCGGCTCCGGCGCGGGCTTCCCAGGGATGCCGGTAAAGCTCGCGAGGCCGGACATGGAAATCACCCTGGTCGAGCCTGCCAGGAAGAAGGCGGTATTCCTCAGGCAGGCGGCGAGGGAGCTGGGGCTCGCGGGCGTTACCGTGTCGGAGGACAAGGTCGAGGAGTTCGCAGGGAAACAGGCGGGCCGGTTCGACGTAGTAATCTCACGCGCATTCCGCGACCCGGACAGGCTCCTTCCGCTCGCAGGGCCGCTGCTCTCCCCGGACGGCCGCATAGTGCTCGCGCTCGGTCCGGAATGGCCGGGTGTCCCGCCCCCGGGCTGGATGGTGGCGAGCATGGAGACGGTCGCGCTCCCGTTCTCGGACATAACGCGCAGGCTGGTCGTGCTGGCCCGTGGCTGACTTTCGCCCCGCCTTTATTCCTTGACTTCACATTACCTTTCCGGGTAAAATGACCTGGCCGGGCGCCCTTTTGGTTTTTTCGCGCCCTGCGCAGGGTTTTTTCTTTTAATATCAATGTGTTACGCGGGTCTGTGGTCCGGGTTTACCCTGGGCCGGACCGGGAGGGCGGTGCCATGGGCAGGGCGAAGGTTATAGCCGTTGCCAACCAGAAAGGCGGCGTGGGCAAGACGACGACCGCGGTCAACATGTCCGCATCGCTTGCGGCGGCGGAGAAGCGGGTGCTCCTCGTGGACGTGGACCCGCAGGGTAACTCCACGAGCGGGGTCGGGCTGGACAGGGCATCGGTGGACAGGAGCGTGTACGAGCTTTTCACCGGGGAGGCCATGCTCGCAGGGCTTGTCATGCCGACCGATATGAAGAACCTGTCCATCGTGCCTTCAAAGGTTGACCTTTTTGGGGCCGAGATCGAGCTCGTGTCGAGGGAGGGCCGCGAGTTCATCCTGAAGGATGCGCTTGCCGGCGTGGTCGAGGAGTACGACTACATAATACTCGACTGCCCGCCCGCGCTCGGGCTGCTGACCTTGAACGCGCTGACTGCGGCGGGCTCGGTGCTGATACCGGTCCAGTGCGAGTACTACGCGCTCGAGGGCCTCTCCCAGCTCCTGAACACCCTGGAGCTTGTCCGCGCGTCGCTGAACCCGGAGCTTGCCATAGAGGGCATACTGCTGACCATGTACGACCAGAGGAACAACCTGTCCAAACAGGTGGAGGACGAGATAAGGAAGCATTTCGGCGAGAAGGTCTACCAGACGACCATACCGCGAAACGTAAGCCTG
>Ga0214472_10004535_pt1 | contig 14667 bp, 13 predicted proteins | sample RVTome_6_FD_207662 | JGI IMG/M metagenome (GOLD analysis project Ga0214472, IMG submission 207662) | Soil microbial communities from uranium-contaminated site in the Upper Colorado River Basin, Wyoming, United States - RVT140D175 | ecosystem: Environmental > Terrestrial > Soil > Contaminated >...
GCCGTTGCGGCATCACCTCCTGCAGGGATTCTATCAGAAAGGGAAGCCAACTGATGAACCCGATCATCGCTCATTGTCTCTATCTTCGAGAATATTTCCTCGTCCGAAAGACCATAACTTTTAAGTCTTATAGCTAATAATTTATTCTCGAGCATTCTGCGAATCTTTTTCTCATCGATCTCTCTGGTTTCTGATTTGCCAACGTTCGAAAGGATCATACGTGAATCAACTATTGATGCCCGTGCAATATTTGAAATCAAAGAAACCTGAGTAAAGCTAACTAGCACTATCATAATAGAGATTCTATAAATCGTATTTCCAGCAAGCTTCGTGGCTTGCCTCCTACCTGCATGTAACCTTAAGCTAGGAGGTAATTTGATGCGATATTCGAACCCGATAGTATTAAGAAAAATACTGAAGATCAGATTCTCCGCAGTACGATAAGTAGTATGATAACAATTACAAATACTACTAATACTACAATGGCTATAGCCACACCACTATCTCCACCTGCTGTCAATTTGTCAGAGAGTGCGGCCAGTTGATGAATCTGTGCATCGCCCATTTTTTCTAATTTTTGATTTACTTCTTCAGTTGAAAGTCCGTGACTTCTTAATTTTTCGGCAACTAGCTTATTCTCAAGCATTTTGCGAATTTTAGTCAGATTGACTTCTCTGGATTCTCCGTTACTTCCGTTAGAAGACATTATCTTTGAGTTAACAACTGCTCCGTCCGCAGTCTTTGATAAAAAAGTAGCTGGAATGAAGCTTGAAAGAATGATCATAATTATAGATATTTTATAGAATCTATTTCTGACTAACATTTTCCATACCTCCTTTTGGTTCAGTAATCTTTATACAAAATCTGCTGTTTAAAACCCTGGACCTGAAACTCCAAAATATGTTCACACCTTATCGGATAATATAAGGAACTTATCACATATTTATCAAACTTACTTTTTTCAATACTTAATGACAAGTTTGTTTACGCGCAGTTATTAATTATTTTCAATAATGTTGCCCTATTTCTCAGCCACTTAAATTACTTTGCCTTTGTAAAACTGATTGCCAAAGAAGGGGGGTAATGTTAAAATTTCCGCCCCCCTTGAATCATTCTCGTTGAGTTAAGTGACTCTAATTTCAGGGAAATAATTAAATCCCAATGTTGGCGCAACCGCTAGTATCCACTGTTGCATTCCCAACCGTAAAAATGTCGCCTATTATACATGACAACGCATCGAGGGTAACCTCAACGTTGCCCCGTGCGTCAATACAACTGATATGAATTTCATTACCTGCAGAAAGGGCTGCGCTTGAAGTACCTCTGGTGATTGCACAGTCGCTTGTTTCACAGATTATATCTCCATCTGCGAAAACTTCTAGAGCTGAGTTGCCACGCGCATCAAAACAACCGCCGCAGTCTTGAAATATGACGTTTTCTGCATCGAACGAAAGGTGGCAATTTCCGGCTAAGACACAAGGACCTCCATTTCCATTAATCACTATATCTTCACCTTGCTCCGCTACTAAAGAGATTGTAACATTTTCGCAACGTAGGGGACCTTCAAACTCCAGCTCGACAACTTCTGCGTCATTGCCTTGAAAATTGACTAGTACCACTATAATAACCGCGTCCACCGGGGGAACAAAGATTACGATGGATTCCTCGTCGCCATCTGATTCGAATGCGACTGTTACATTATTTCCGGAAAAGGAAATAGGTACTACACCCTGGAAATCGCCATCAGGCTCAACTGTAACTACATCTTCAACCTCACCGTTCACGATAAATGTAACGACTATTTGATTATCTTGGGCATTGGCTCTTTTTGCTAAGGTAAAAAAATCTTTAATCTTTGCTAGCACGGATGGCTGATTATTCCGTGGTGTCATAGCTACTATGCTTTCCACGTTTCCTCTTATGGTTGTGGCTTGTCCGCTCGGCTGACCACCTCCACCGCCCCCTCCTCCATCACAACTCATGAGACCCACAGATAAAACTAGCATGAAAGCCAGCGAAATTGATATAAATCTATTTAGATTTTTCATTACAATCCTCCAGTTTCTATTTTTGTTGACGATAATCGACAAATTTATTTCGTTATCTGACTATTCAACCGCCATTAGCATTGATCTTTTTGATTCTATTCCTGGCCTCGGCAACGATCCTTTCATATTTCGCTTTATCTGTTGAAGCCAGGCCAATGAACTCATTATATTGTTTAACAGCTTCATTATTATCTCCTTTGCTTTCGTAGGCGAATGCTAGTGCTATATGTGGCTCAGGAAAATCGGGATTGATCTCAATCGCTTTCTCAAATTCACTTGTGGCTTCATCATACTTACCCTGGTTGGCTAATACAATTCCAAGATTATAATGACCTAGCAAATAATCTGGATTTAGTTTAATTGCTGTTTTGAATTCTCCCTCCGCTTCTTGTAGTTTTCTCTCCGCGGCCCGGGTGAGTCCTAGATTTACATGAGCCTGTATTAATTCGGGATTCAGCTCAATAGCGCGATTAAGATTGTCAATAGCCTTGTCATAATTACCTTTGGTATAATAGATGTATCCCAGGTCGTTGAAGGCGATGCTCAAATTCGGGTTTAATTCGATCGCCTTTTTTATGTACTTGGAATCGGGTTCCGCACCCGCTACAGTCCAGAGGATATAATAAGCCTCCGCATCATTCGGTTTAAGTTCTATGGCTTTTTGGGCCTCTTGTCTCGCATCTTCGAATCTGCCTAAACCCCTGTAACTTGCTGCAAGGGCGCGATGAGATCCTGAAGAGTGTTGATCAAGCCCCAAAGCCTTTTGGCTATAACTTAAAGACTTCTCGAAGAGCTGGTTATCCTTTTCAACAAAGTTTTGTTGATTCCACAAGCCCAGGAATGAATATGCTTCTCCGAGTCCGGCATACGCAGGAGCATAGTTGTTATCGATGTCAATTGCTTTTTCATATGAGTCTATTGCTTCCTCCAGCCCTTTGGGATTAAAAAGTAAATATGAATTTCTTCCTTTTATGTAGTACTCCCTTGCTTCTTCCTGCTTATTTTCAGGTGAGGAACATCCAGAATTTAAAAGAATCATCAGGGAAAACAAAGTAGTCATGAAAAACCATGCGAATGACATTCCGTCTTTTTTGATATCAGTAAAATATTTAAATTTGATCGTCATAGTGATATACCTCCTATGAAATTCTGATTTACTCAAATAAGGCAATTTTTATTTGTGCTTATGTTTATGACCATGTTTATCCCTCACTTTGAAATTCTTATGTCCATTATGTATACGGTATCCTTGATATCCTGGATAGTTGTAAAAAACATGGCGTTTTAGTTGTCCGGGGGGGCCTCCAAGTGGGTGAAAATGATGATGACCGGGATGTATGATTATGGGCGCTGGCTCTATTATAAAAGTCGATGGATATGAATAGTATGGATATGGATAGTATAGTGGACTCACTATAACAGGCGCAGGAGCAACAAACACCGGCGCAGGTACTCCTATGCTAAAACTCAAAAATGTGTTTGGGCTTATTTCAGATACCAACGAAGCCTGGGCAAAAGACGGTACGCCATAATAAACAGGCGCAGGAGCAACAAAAACAGGGGCGGGAACTCCTAATCCTACACCCAAGTTAAGGAAAAGGTCAGTATCTGCTTTAGATTTTATTGGTAGCAAAATCAAAGAGATCAATAATATGAAAATAGCAATTAATTTTCTCATCTTTTAGCCTCCTTTGCAGTTCTTTGTATCGATTTGATCTCACTTTTTTCCGTTTTTTCTGTAAGTAATCTTAGCAAACTGCATGCCAGCAAGATAATACAAGAATATTCTACCATTTACAGGGGGTTACGGATCTGATGAAATGAATGAGGGGTTAGAATTATCCTTACTGGTAAAAAATTCACTATATAAGCTGTGTAAAATTACACAGTAATATTTTTCTCATTTGAATAAAAATGGAACAAATTGTTCTTATAATTGGAAAGGTATATATAATGCTTGAGATGGAGGGTTCAATAAGAGGTTCAATATAATTTTTGGGCGATATTTATAATTTGAAGTTTGGGAAATGCCATGTATGGATATTAAATTCAATGTTAATTAATTTGAAATTTTCATATCTCGGATTAATTAGTGAATTCCCTGTAGCTTGCTACAGGGTTTCCCCTCGCCTGTCATTTGAACACATTCGTCTTACTCAGTGCAGGCTCCGTGAAGCAATCTCATTTCTAGATTGCTTCGTCCCCTTTGATCCTTCGATAAACTCAGGACTCAGGGTTCCTCGCAATGACATCTGAGCTTTCAGTTTCTATTAAGATACCCTGCAGCCTGCTGCAGGGAGTTTCATTTAGAATTTGATTTGTTTAGTTATTCCAACATACCCATCCTTTTCATTTTGTTTCTGAGTGTATGCCGTGTAATTCCTAGCATTTCCGAGGTCTTGGTTTGATTCCACTCATTTATTTGTAAAGCTCTTTTAATTATTTTATCCTCTATGCCTGCGAGAGAGGCGCTGTCCATGTCAATTTCAAGAAACATCTTCCTATCGTCGTTTTCAACTTTTACATTGTTGTCTACGTCACTCTCCTCGAGCTTTATATAGTTTGGGTTTAACTCCTCTCCTTCACTCAGTATCACCGCCCTTTCAATTGTGCTCCTGAGTTCACGAACATTGCCTGGCCAGCTGTAATGGGATAAAGCCCGCAGCGACTCATTAGATATTAATTTGATGTTTTTGTTTAGTTCTGAATTGAAATAATTGAGAAAGTATTCGACAATTAAAGGAATATCTTCTTTTCTCCTTCGAAGGCTCGGCATCTCAAAGTTAATAACGTTTAAGCGATGAAATAAATCATCTCGGAAAAGATTCTGCCTTACAAGTTCTCTGAGATCCCTGTTAGTTGCTGCAATTACTCTAACGTCAACTGTAATTTCTCTGTTGCCGCCGATCCTTCTAAAGGTTCTTTCTTCAACTACTTTTACAAGTTTTGCCTGTAATGTTTGAGTCATATCGCCAATTTCATCTAGAAATATAGTTCCTCCATGCGCCTCTTCGAAAATACCTTTTTTCATTTTTTTTGCATCGGTAAATGAGCCTGCTTCATGGCCAAACAGCTCACTTTCCAGAAGTGTTTCGGGTATTGATGCGCAGTTTAATTCCAAAAATGGTTTGTCAGCTCTCACTCCATTATAATGAAGTAACTTTGCCACAAGTCCTTTGCCAGTTCCGGTTTCACCGGTAATAAGGATAGTTTTAGGGTCAGTAGCAACTAATTTTTCTATTAAGTCTATTATTTCTTTTATTGCTTCACTTTTGCCTATAAGGTTGTGAAAACCAAACTTCCTTTTTTCTACCTTTATAGAGGTATTGAGATTGTTTCTGAGCTCTTTTGCATTCAAGGCATTTCTTACTATCACCTTTAGCTTGTCTACAGGAAATGGCTTTTCTAAAAAGTCGTAAGCACCTTCTTTAATTGCCTGAACAGCTGCTTCAACATTTCCATGTGCGGTCATCATTATCGTTATGGGTAGATAATCAAGACTATCTATATTTTTGAGGACCTCTATACCTTCTTTATCGGGGAGTTTTAGATCTAGCAAAATCAAGTCAGGAAATTCCTTCTTAACCTTTTCGATTCCATCATTCCCAGTGTGTGCCGTAAATACTTTGTAACCGTCTTCGGCAAGGGCTTCCTCTAAGTTTCTGCATAAGTATTCTTCATCATCTATTATTAAGATACTGTGCACCATATGTTTAACACCTATCCTCTATCAAACACTAATTCTATAATCGATTCTCAAGTGCCACCACCAGTGTCTCTATTAAACCGGGATTTAGCTTTTAGCTTCGTAATTCATCGTTCAACTTATTAGGTATAACAAGGGTGAAAGTGGATCCCTTTCCCTCTTCACTCGAGACGATTATCCTTCCGTTATGTGACTCGATTATCCTTTTAGAGATAGCAAGTCCTAATCCAGTTCCGGTCCGTTTAGTTGAATAGAAAGGTTGGAATAATTTTTCTATCTCTACTTCGGGAAATCCACAACCAGAATCTGAGACTTTTATGTATAGTTCGTTCTTGAGGATTTCAGTTTCAACAATAATTTTGCCTCCTGTACCATTAATTGAATCAATTCCATTTAATAGGAGGTTTATGATAACTTGTTCAATCTTTTCAGCGTCGAGATAAAAAGAATCTCTACAATTTAGATTTTTGTCGATTTTAATCTTTCTTTCATCTGCCTTAGGGCTAACTAGAGTGACAGCCTTTTCCACGATTTCATTTGGTGAAATATCTTGAAGAAATAGTTCCGCAGGTTTTGCTATTTGTAACATATCTTTAATAATACGGTCTAATCGTGCTACTTCTGATAAAATCTCAGAAACCTTTTTTCTTTGATCATCGTCTGGGGTTTTGGCTTTCATTAGTTCAAGTGCTATCGATATTCCCGACAGAGGGTTTTTAATCTCATGGGCGATTTTTGCGGCGATTTCTCCAATAGTGGCTAACCTCTCCGATTTTATGAGTTCATTCTGCATTTCTTTTATATCCCTAGTTGCTTCTTCAATCTTCTCTTCAAGAACTTCGTTGAATCGTTTTGTTTGTTCAAGGAGTTTTACGTTATCTTCATGAGTGAACTGTATATTCTGAAGCATTTTATTGAATGAACTGATTAGCTCAGCTATTTCATTTGATCCTCCAAGATTCTCTACTCTATATGAATAGTCACCTGAACCGACTGATTTAGTAGCGCTTACCAGTCTCAATATTGGTTTTGTGATTTTCATTGGAAACAGTACAGCTATTACTCCGCTGAATAACAGTGCAATTCCTACTACCAAGTAAATGTTAGTATAGGAATACTTAACCTGCTGATCGATAAGATTTAGTGCTTGATCGATCATTTCACTTCCAAACTTTTCATTTTCGGAAGTTAATTCCTTATTGCTGGATTTTGAAATGAGTTTATATAAAGTTGTGTATCGTCCTTCTAAATTCGAAGCAGCTTCATCAAGTCTATATATGCTGTAGATGGAAAAACCACTTATTATTAATATTAGAAAAAACATTAATGCATAGCCTAAAGTAATTTGCTTGCTGAGCTTCAAATTTGTGTGAACCCCTTTAAAAAGAGTCGAAAAATTTTTTAGTATTCTAACTGTTTTAAAAGAATATATTTACGTATTAATTTTAAAATATTAATGAAGGGTTAGGAATAGTGAATAATATGTTTATTCGTGACTATGTAGTAAGGTTTTTCAAAGGTTAATATTTATCGCTTGTAATTTGAAGTATTCTCATTTTTTAAATGTATTTAATTAACTATGATTGATCTAATTATTTAACAGCATTTAATGTATAATTTTTGAACATATGACGATAATTTTTCTTAAATTCTGATCTTTTCGTCTTTAACCACCTGTAAATACTGCATTATTTTCATAATAAACAATTTCGGCATGATTATTGCCATTTAAGGTTAATGAAATGTATTTTTAACATGCAACAGAAAGAGGTCCCAATGCAAAAAGTAGCACAAATTCTACATATCTTCATCATGATGAATGAATTGTGTATTTAAATCGGATTTTGGCTGCGAGATTTAATAATATATTACGAAATGGAGAAAAAAATGAGGATCAAAAAAAGGTTATTAGCACTTTCATTATGCTTAACGCTTATTCTGTGCTCCGGATGTGGGTTCCTCGTAGGCGCGGCCGCCGGAGGAGCGGGTGGCTATATCTTAAGAGATAAGGGTTACGAGGTCCAGTCTCCCGTTACAAAATAATTGTTAGGAGTTAGCAGAATTCGCAGTCATAGAGTTCTAGCATTGCGAATCGCATGAGTTGTAATCTTATAACCGTATTTGCTACACTGTAGAATATTTGCACAGTTAGTATTGTGTAAAACTTTACTAATCAACTCTTACAAATAGTACCAACATTTTTTCCTATTCATAATAACTCCGCGGAATAACTAAGTAATTTTGATTAATTACTGAATTGGCATAGATCTTGCCAATCAAGAAAGGAAAATCAATCTATAGGAGGTCATACGATATGAGAAACTTCATTTTCTCGACCCTTTTTGCGATGGTGCTTACTCTTACAGGGGTAATCACATTCGCTTATGGCGGGCAGGATAACGATGCTCAAACAAACAAAAGTATAGAGCAGAGCAAAGACCCAAATGTTGATGCTCAAGGGGAAAGTGGTGATATGCATGTGCAAGAGTACATTGTTAAAGAGGGAGACACCTTAGCAGAGATCGCCGAAAAGTTTCTGGGTACACAAGAGAAGTGGCAAGAAATAGCTAGAGCAAACGATCTAGACAATCCAGATAAGCTCGATGTCGGTGATCGTTTACTTATACCTGATGGTTCTGTGAATAAAAAGAATGAATTTAATCAGGAACCTAACACAGATAACCTGGAGGACACACCTGATACGGGTAGTAAGAGTAATCAAATGGATGATAGCCCAAAGCTGTGAAGAAAATTACAAATTTAATCAGGATCAAATTCGAGAATTAATTTCTCCCTAGTCTCGTAATTCGATTCTTGAAATGACTATCCATCCTTCCTCGGATGCCGTTGTGGGTAGTACCCTTGAGGTGACCCACAACGGATAAATTATCAAAAATGTAAATAATTGAACCGAGAGGAGATCGATTTAAATGAGGAAGTTGAATTTTACGATACTTTCAACTCTGATTGTTATTTTTTGTAGTGTAAACGTACTTGTTGCTATTGAATTTTTACAAGCAATGCATGTCAAAAATAAAGTTCTGGCAAAGAACCACAGAGATGAGTTTCAAAAAGTGATTAAGGTTACTAATTCTAATACCAAAAAAGGAAAAATGAGAGAATACATTGTTAAAAAAGGTGATAGTTTGTCAGGCATTTCAAAGAAATTTTTCGGTTCTGGAGTTGAATGGAAGGTAATAGCGGAAGCTAACAATATTGACTCTCCGAATGAAGTTCAAACTGGAAAGCGCCTGCTCATACCTTTTAAATCCAGCAAAGGTTATTATCAAAAAGGAACGGCATCATGGTATGGTAGGTTATTTCACGGTAAAGAAACAGCAAGCGGAAATACCTTTGATATGAATGCTTACACCGCGGCTCACAGAAGCTTGCCATTGGGATCAAAGGTAAGGGTTGTAAATTTGCAAAATGGAAAAGATATTATAGTTAAAATAAATGACAGAGGACCTTATATCAAAAATCGAATTATAGACCTCTCATATTCAGCTGCCAAATCTCTGGGAATAATTGATAGGGGAATTCAAGATGTAAAAATTGAAGTTTTATCTATACCAAATGTATAACCGGTGACTTGAAGAGGATTTTTATGAACTAGTACCAGGCAAATAGGGGTAGTTTAAGTAATAATTTAAATAAGTTAAGTGATATTTTGCTGGAGGTAATCGAAATGAGAAAATTAATATTGTTTTTGGTTAGTGCGATAGCTCTCTTTATTATCGGATTAAATTCTTTTGCCGCAAACGAAAACCAAATAAACCTGAATAAGCATGAAAATAATATAAGCGACAATGCGAAATTTATTACCTTCAAAGATGAAGAAGGTAATGTAAAGCTATTTAAGACTCTTGCATTGCTTAAATTCGACGGTGGGAAGATAAAAATTGAGCGAGCGAAATTTATACCGATTCATAAAAAGGAAGCTGACATTCAAGATTATCGGACATACTTTAAGTGATCAAATAATATCGATGATTATTATCAGATACAGAAACAAATTTTAAGGATTAGTATGTAATAATCCCGAATCCACCCGTAAGACGATCTAAGATAAGCTAATAATTTTTTCTTTTTTTCATGGCTGGTATATCTTTTTCATTTATATGCGCTTAACTCCTATATTTGATGGCTATTTGTATTTAATAAACCAGCCGGCTTTACGAGCAAATTATAAAATTGTTGGGAAGGTACATGTTTTTTTCATATGGTAAATGGTTTTACCTAGTCTTCTGATCGTCTGGTGGGATTTTTTCGCTAATTGTGTTTCCACCTTGAGCACAATACTTTTTGTTAAAAATTAAAATCGCCCGAATGCAATGCTAAGTTAGCTTTTTAATTTGGACTACGATCTTAACAATTACACCCGACAGCGTATATTTTGTTTAAATCCAACTAGTTCTGATAATCTAATTGATATAGGCTATGGTATAGTTAGTAACCAAAGGCATGGGTGCAAGATATACTTAATGTAATTTGTTTGGTCATATCTTAGATTAGCATGAATCTTTCCTAGTGCGAGAAAGTCCAATAAGTAAAAACAAGTCTGAATGATAAACTGTGGGTGGAGATGGTAATGAATCTCAAATTACCTCTTTAAATTCAACTTAATTATTATATTGGTTAAAAATTCTATATAATCTGATTCAGGTTTAGTTCAAGATTAAGTTGGAAGTCAAGCAGGTGGAGCCTTGTTTATTTAAATTTATGTTGACGCTGGCACTAAAATCAAAGAATGAACATAAAAAACATCTCTGCATTTGTAATACTTAATTTATTAGCTGGATGCGCTGGCAATCCATTGTCTATAAATAACTTGAATAACCGGCAGGAAAAGCTAGAAGCCGAAGTCGAGAAATTATCAAGTGATTTAGAAGTAATTAAGGTTGAAAAAGACGAGCGGATTTCGCTGATGCAGCAGGATATTGAGAGCATAGTAAAAGATTATTCAACACTCAAGAAGAGATTAAATAGGCTTGAGCAAAGAGGTTCATCTTCCGGTCCTCCCGTGGCTAAATCACCTGATGATCTCTATTCATTTGCTGAATCGTATTACAGTAAAGGGAAATATGAGGAAGCAATAATATCATACCAGAAATTCATTGATGCTAATCCTAAAGATAGCAGAGTGCCAGACTCATATTTAAAACAGGGGATTTCGTTAATTAAATTGGGCAGAAAAAGAGAGGCCAGATACTTTCTTCAAACCATAATTGATAAATATCCGGAATCTTATGAAGCTAAAATTGCTAATGCTAATTTAAAAATCTTAAATGAATAAGCCTTGAGAAGAAATAGATGATCTCGTAAGCTTGATCAGAGGATCTGGGTTAAGTTAATATTTATAAAAGAAAAATGAAGAATAAAGGGTTTCCCATCAGAAATTTAATTACTGTCAAAAAACCTAATCATATCGGGTTATGAACCACATTTGAGATACCTTTAAAATAGTCAAAGGTTTTCTGACTTCCCAAAAGTTGTTTAAAAATTAACAACTTCTATTGTCTATTTTTTCTACAATTAGCTAAAAAAGGTCAAAAATGACAGCTTCTATGTAATTTAACATATTGAATACGTTATAAGTTTTACAATATTAGCACCCTTGGCATATCTATTGCAACTAAAATGTCAACAGAGGTATCTTGTCATATGGTTTTTATAGAATCAAAGAAAGGAGTCAATAAAATATGGGAATACAAAAATTTTCAATGAAATCAGTTTTCTTCGAAAGCAAGGGAAAGATTTCAGAGATAAAAGAAAATCCGAATCAGAACCACCAATCAACATCTGAAACCTGTAAGAGTCGGGGAATAGATAAAGGGAGATTCTTATGGTTTCTAGTATTGGTGGCTCTTATTTACTGTTTACTGTTTATTTCATCAGATAAAACAATCGCAAATAATATGCTTGCAGACTACCCTCAGTATTCGATATTACCTCCGCCAAGTCCCAGGGAGCAAATTGAATTGAAGGATGTATTCTTTGATTTCAACAAAACTAATATCAAGGAATCGGCTAAAGCCGTACTAAAGGAAAATGCTGAGATTCTACGAAATAACCCCGATATAATTGTATTTATTCAGGGATATTGTGAATTAAGAGAAAATATTGATAAAAACCTTGGGCTAAAAAGGGCTAATGCGGTTAATGAATATATTGTAAAACAAGGAATTGAGCCCCATAGGGTGAAGTCAGTGGATAAATGTAATAGGTCATATGTTAGCTTAACAGGCGATGAAAATGCTTGGAGACTCGATAGAATGGTGCACTTTATTTCTTTCAGTATAAAACAGAAAGCATTGGACATAGCCCTTTACTAAATAGCGAATATTCTATCATCATTTCAGGAATTATCTATTCCCACGAACCCCAAACAGCTTTACTTTTGCATAACAAAATTCAGCAATTCTGATTTTACATGGTTAATGAATCTTTAACGATGAAATTAAGAATAATAGGTGAAAACTCCACGGAAACAGTCTCAACTACTATCTCTTATAGTATGCCTGTACTTCCTGAAGAAAACGTTGATGAATTTTTTCATGAAATAACCAAATCCGAATTGTCATTCGAGGATTGTAGTCAATCGAAAAAAGAAAAAAGAAGAAGAATTGCTAATCGGGAAAACCCTGAAATCCTTAAATCTTATTTTAAGGACGTGTCAAAAGAGCCTCTCTTAAAGCCAAAAGAAGAAAAAAAAATATCAGCGATGATGAGGAAGTGTGATGAGATGATTGCGAAAATAGATACTGTAATTACTGACCTATTAAATCAAAAGGATCAAATTAAACGCAACAATACTATTGATAATAATTCAAGAGAAATAATCTTATTAAGTAACGTTAAATATCTAAAAAATTTAATGCAATCTTATGATAAATTAGCAAAGATTTTGAGATCCCGTTTTATTAAGGCGAACCTTCGATTGGTGCTCAGCATCGTAAAAAAATACTTAGGTAGAGGATTACCATATTCTGATCTTATTCAAGAGGGCAATTTAGGGTTAATGAAGGCAGTAGAAAAATTTGATCATAAAAATGATTATAAGTTTTCTACTTATGCTACATGGTGGATAAATCAATCAATATCTAGGGGAGTTAAGATTCAGAGGAGTGTACTCCAAAAACCAGTCTATCTTTTAGAACAAGCAAATAAGGTATTTCGAACAAGATCGATTCTTGATATGGAGTTGAGAAGATCACCAACTCCAGAGGAAATCGCAGAGAGGTCGGGGAATAAGGTCCAGAATGTAAAAAGAATTTTAGAATCATACAAACTCGCTCTTAGTATTGACTCACCCCTAGATGATACCGGATATACATTATTAGAGCTCATTGAGGATACTGTTTTCCCTTTACCAGATTATTCAATATACAAAACAGAGCTTAGAGTAAAGATATTGGAATCCCTTTCAGTGCTCTCTCCGAGAGAGCGGGAAATAATAAAGATGCGGTTCGGATTAGTCGAAGAGAATACCTATACCCTCGAGGAAATAGCTAAAAGGTTTCATGTTACACGTGAAAGGATAAGGCAAATAGAGGAAAGTGCGCTAAAAAAAATATCTGTTTCAAAATTCGGTAATACACTGAGGCATTATTTGTAAGCATAGAAAAAAGTAAACAGGACTTACCACGTGGGTATTAATAGTATGTTGATATATTCTTTAAATAAGGAATCATTAAAATGTGAGAAAATGAACAGTTTTCATTGTTTAATAATTTACCGTTAAACGAATCCATAACCTTCAATGATACCAAATCTTTTCATAACTGTCCTTTATCATTGTAGTTTATTTACTGTCTAGTATATTGGCATACTTGTTGCAACTATATACATACAAAAATCTATTATAGGGAGGTGAAAAAGATGAGAAAGTTATTATCGTTTTTTCTGGCCGGGTTTTTTCTCGTTACTGTTTTGTGTACCGGTATGGTTCTAAATGCTAGTGCCGCAGTTCCTTCGAACAACATGATCGGAACAGTTACTCTGGTAGGAGATAACATGATGAAAATATTGGATGATAGTACTGGTCTCGAATTTGATTATAGCATCTCTGATTCACAAGAAGATAACCTTATCACTGGCTACACGGTAGAGCTTGAAACCAATGACGGAAGGGTTATTTCTTACACGGTGCTAGGCATTCCAGAGAATGTTGAACAGATCGTCTATGCAACTCGTGGTCTTCAGGAGTTTTAGATGTGAGTATAAACCCTTAAGCAGGGACTAAAAAAGAGTTAGGTCGCAGGGTTTTTAGATCTTTGTCTTTGAAAAGGACACTGAAGGGCTCTGCGACTTAGCTTATTATTTAAATCGTATGATTGATTATGTATCAATAATGTATCAATAGGTGAGCATCGAAAATAGTAAGAATTCGTAAAACGGTCGTCATCACGAATACTCTTAAATACTTTAAATGTAGTATATTTAGACTTAACCAATTCTATTGTTTTTAATCTTTATATCCTACCGGAAAGTTTTCTATAAGATCATCTGCTTTTGAATAGTTCCGTATGACCTATCCGTGATTTTATGATTGCTTTCCATTTTGCCATTTTTGCTAATGAGGGTTGGTATGGTAGTATAACAGCCTATGTTGCAAGTGCTTACAGGTACTATAAAAGGTAGGAAATTAAAGGTTCCAAAAGGCAGAGCGATCCGTCCAACTACTAGTAGGATCAAAAAGTCGATCTTTGACACGCTTGGCGATCTTTACGGGTTAAGTGTGCTCGATATTTTTGCAGGATCCGGAGGTCTTGGAATTGAATCATTGAGCAGGGGCGCATCCCATGTAACTTTCATAGAAAAAGACCCTAACGTTTTTAAATTACTCAGGGATAATGTCGGTTCATGTGGATTTTTAGACAAAGCCGATCTAATCTGTGATGATTATGAGCG
>Ga0214472_10004536_pt1 | contig 14667 bp, 23 predicted proteins | sample RVTome_6_FD_207662 | JGI IMG/M metagenome (GOLD analysis project Ga0214472, IMG submission 207662) | Soil microbial communities from uranium-contaminated site in the Upper Colorado River Basin, Wyoming, United States - RVT140D175 | ecosystem: Environmental > Terrestrial > Soil > Contaminated >...
GCGACGCGACTTCCGCGTCCGTTGATACCGAACGCTGGATACATTGCTATGCATCCCGTCTTCGGCTCGAAGACCGGGAGACGGATGCCCTCTGTTCCGACGCCGAAGATCCTCCTCATTTCGGCGATTGCCAATGAAACCCTGCGCGACAGCGGCAGGTGATGTGTGTTCGCCCCGATTAGGCCGCCGTTGCCTTGGACCGGCCCGACGACGACCGATCCGTCCCTGGTCGTGACTCGAAACCAAAGGTTCTCGAACCCGAACTGGCGCCCGCCCAAACGCCCGACCATTAAGAGTTGTCCTTCATGACGCGGTCGAAGTAGTTCTCGATCTTCTCCAGGTCAAAGGGTGAGACCTTCATGGCATCTCCGGGCCACTCGATGCCAGCCTCGTTGGCGAGCTGGCCGACCCCTTCGGGGTCTCCGATCTTGACCTGAATCCGTTCGAGGCGCCGTTTGTGGGTCGCCTTCCAGGCCATGCGCATCAGGAGTTCGCGATGCTTGGGAAGATCCTTCACGGCCTCCCTCGGCTCCCTCTTGCCGTTGTCGAGGACGCCTCCGAGGAAGCGCGCTTGCCAGGCGCTGTTGTCGGCAGCGACCGTTCCGATGTCTTCCTCCCGGGTAAAGGGGTCGCCCTTGACGAGCTTGTAATCGTTGGGGATTCCAGGCCTTTGCGCCTCGCCCCTTCGGACATCATCGCCTCTTCGGACATCATCGCCTCTTCGGACCTCGCGGCGCGGCCGCGGGTCGTTCCTCGGGTCGTTCCTCGGGTCGTCCATGTCGTCGTCCCGATCGAACCGGGGGATCAGCAGGAGCTCTCGGAGAAAGTAGCTAAGCGCTGTCGTGAGGGCGATGGCGGTCGCCTTGTCCACGGGCCGGCCCTTACCCTCGACGATGGGCATCTCTGAAAGGATGTCGATGAACTCTCCGGACTCGTGGGCCACGCGGAAGACCCGCTGGGACACGTCTCCCAGCTCCCGCCGGAGGATGGAAGACCTCAACGGGAAGACGGCGAGGCCGTGGCCCTGAAGGGCGGCCCGCGCCGCAAAGACGATGCTCTCCGCCGATGCGTATGGGTATCGGTGGTGCGCGTTTGTCTTGTCTTTGATGACGGCCTCGGCGGCGTCCTGCGCCTTGGACAGAGCACCGATGAGGGTTGCGGTCGTTGCAGACGAACTGACATCCATGGCGTTGTCTCCAAGTTCTTCTTGCGTTCCACGACGAGCATTGTTATAACAAATGTGCGCCCCGAAAGCAACGAGGAAGAAGAAATGGCAGGTAAGAAGGCCCGGAAGGGCAAGAAGAAGGACTCCGGCAACGGCGCCGCGCCCGCGGCCGTCGCCAAGCGGTCACCGGGGCGACCTCGCGTCAACCCCATGGATCGCAAGGTCGGGACGAGCATCTCGCTGTCGTTCAAGACCTGGGCTCGGCTCAACGAGCTTGCCGAGGAGCGGGAGCAGCGGCTTTCTGAGTACGTGGAGGTCGTGATCGAGGAGCACTTCGCGACCATGCGGTGACGTACAGAAGGGCGAGGGGCAGACTTGCCGCCCCTCGCCCGGGCACCTTGCAGCGTGAAGGATCCACGCGTCATGAGCCTACCAAAGGATGCGGGTTGGGGGGACATCCCGAAACCCACGTACGAAGAAGTCGTCGAGGCGGCCAACGTCGCGCTCGTTCAAGCGGCCGAAGCGAAGGCTTTGCGCGGCATGGAGATCGACGATCCGGAGCGCTACCGGGAAGCGTTGGTCGAGAAGTTCCTCTCCCGGCACAACTGGTGGAAGGTCCACCGCCTTCTAGGCAACCTTCCGGAACCACTCCCAGAGCTTGCCAGGGCGCAATCGGCGCCGGCCTTCAACTCCGCATCTGGTATGCGCGTGAGCGCGCCGAACGGTACTGTCTGGGTGACCAAGGAGTCATTTCGGCGCACCCTCACCGACTACGAGGGCGACCACGACGCCGGAGACGTACGGGTTCGGGAACCCGTCGATTGGTTGCAGAAAGCTCACCCCGGCCTGTACGACATCCTGAAGGAGATGGTCCGGTGCGGGTTCGCATCAACCCCCGGCCTGCTAAACGACGCGTGGTGTGATGCCGAGCGCCGGTGGAAGAGGATGCTCGGAGACCGGGACGCCGATACGGGTCGCCTCGCCGACCCCAAGGGTTTCACGGAGCGCCCTGTCTTCCTGCTTGACCTGCACCAAAGCTTTGAGCTGGCGGTCGCCCGCAAGGCTTCCTCTTTCCAGCGCCAGGATGTAACCTGAGGCCATGCTTCTGTCGATTCTTCGATGGTTTCGGTCCTCACTCTCGACGCTGACCATGTGCTTGTTGGTCATGGCCATCGTCTCGGCCGTCATCGGCGACCTGGACCTTGCCTTGAGGGGTTCCTTCGCCGCGGTCTTGTGCGGCGTCCTTCAGGCCCAACTCGTCTTCCTTTGTTGGGTGTACGAGCGAGAGAGCCGCGCCTCGGATGAAGATGGCGAATCGGTTGACATCGGCTCGTTTGCGCTTTACCACCGTGATATGATGTAACGCTTGCTGGTCGAGGGTCAGCTAGATGTCGTGGTTCGATGGATTTGGTGGAGCCGGGGCTGGCGCCGCTGGGCCTGCGGGGCCGGCGGGAACCGCCGTTGTTTCCGAGACACAGGCGCCGTCTAACGGCCAGACGGTCTTTACCCTCAACGACCCCCCCATAAACGCCGGGGCGATTTGGTTCATCTTCAACCGCGCAACGCTGGTAAAAGGAACCGACTACGGCGTGACCGGCGCAACCCTCCAGACGATCACGCTGACCGGCACGGCGCCGGCGGTTAAGGACTCGGACGAGATCGAGATCAAGTACCAGAAGGCTTCATAGGAGTGAACGATGAGCAGCACGGGGCTTTGGGACAGCAGGTTTCTAGCGGATGAAGCGGTCGGGACCGCTGAGATCGCGGACGGTGCGCTGTCCGCAGACGTCGCGGGCCGAGCGAAGATCGCGACAGATTTCTTCAATGAGGCCACGGTCGACGCGAAGTTCGCGGCTTCCGCGATCGACACCGATCGCCTGAAGGAAGGGGCTGAACTCTTCAAGCGCGACGGCTCCGTCGTGGCGACGGGCGCCTTCGACCTCGGCGGCTTCAAGATCTCCAACCTCGCCGCCCCGACCCTGGCCGGAGACGCGACGAGCAAGAACTACGTCGATCAGGCGGTCACCGCCGGCAAGGCATGGCGTGAGGCGGTCCTCGTCCCCGAGCAGCTCCTCAACGGGGATGGCACCGGCGGCGTGCTCCAGGCCATCTTGGCCGCCGTCGTGACGAACCCCACGGCGGGAGACACGTTCGTCATCACCGACGGGACGACCACCGAGACGTTCACCTTCGAGGCGGTCGAGGATGCCGCCTTCGAGGTTCTCATCGGGGCGTCCGCGGCCGACACGCTCGTCAACCTCATTCAGGCGATCAACGACGACTCGACGCTCTGGAGCGCCATCTCGTCGAGTTCGCTGGACGAGTACTTCGCGGGCGAGCCGGCAACCCAGGCCGTGATTTACCGCACCGCCGTTTCGGCGGCGGCGGACCGGGTCTACGGGACTCTCACGGTTACGACGGGCATCAAGGTCGTGGAGTTCGCGACCGGTGACCAGGACTACCGGAAGGCGAGCGGAACGGAAAGCGACCTGCCTGCCGCGGATCCGGCGGCGAAGCGCTTCGGCTTCGGTCGGGCACACGCCAACCTAGCCTCGGCTGAGACCCACCTCACCGTCGACAACAACGAGACCTACACGTGGAGCGACGACCTCGACGTGTGGTCGCAGTCCGACATCGGGGCCATCGGCGCCGGTGCCGGCCTCACGAAGACGAGCAACACGCTCGACGTGGGAGACGTCGACAAGGGCGTCCAGGTCAACGCCGACGATGTTCAGATCGACGCGTCGGAGATCGCGAGCGACGGCCTGGCGCAGGTCGCGGGGGGAGGCAACGAGCACCTCCTGGCCGTCAAGGCCGACTCGACGACGGGCGGAGACACGGCGCCCGTCACCGTCGGCGCCAACGGCGTCGGGGTCGATGTCACCACCCTCGACGGCGACCATCTCGACGTCGACTTCACCCCGTCCAACTACACCCCGGACGCGGCGCCGGCGGAAGCGGCGGACGTCGATGACCTCGCCGCGCACCTGAAGGGGATCGACACCGCCCTGGGGACGTCATCGTTCACGCGTGTGTCGAACGAGGAGGTCACGGCCGAGAACCTCACGACCGATACGGCCCTGACCGACGAGCTCGACAACACCCCGATCGCGGCTTCCCTGTCGCTGTTCCTGAACGGGATGAAGATCACCGAGGGCGTCTACTGGACCAGGTCGGGGACCACCATCACCTGGCTTGGCACCGTCTTCGAGCTCAAGTCGACCGACGACCTTCGGGCGCATTACGACCACGCCTGACCCTGACCACCGGGCGCCGGCTTAACGCTGGCGCCCGGTGACACGAGAGGCCCCGATGCCGAAGCCGAGATTCCCGACGCCGATCCGAATGATCGGTCCCGGCGAGGCCAACAAGGGGACGCTGGTAGAGCTTGACGGCCTCGGCCAGATGCGGCCTGTCGGAGGAGAGGTGCTGTTCGCCGATCCGCCCCTGATTCAGTCCGACATCGACGACTACTTCAGGGATGGATTCGGAGAGTAAATGGGATTCGAGATCGTCGAGGACCAAACGCAGATCACGCTATCGACGTCCGAGCAAGCTCTGACGATCTACGCGCCGCCAACGGGGTTCGACGGCCGTGTGAAACCGGAGAACATCGACGTCCTCGGCCTCTTCATCCATCTGACGTCAAACGCATCTGTGAACCCAGGCGCCACTCCTCGGACGTTCCGAATCCGGCTCACCTCCAAGACCGGAACGCGGGTCTTCGAGGAGCTCACGTTCTCTCAGGAGTGGAACCAAAGCGGCGTCACCGGGACGGTTCGCCGTCGCCCTTCTCGCTTCGCGACGAGGGAGGCGCAACCGGTTCGCAACTTCATCCTCTCGGATCAGGGTGGCGTAAGGCTAAACGCCGTGGATGGCTCCTACCTCAACCCTGACAACGCGACTCAAGCCATCACGACGCTGTCTCCGATCAAATCGGGGGACACCGGGGCGGCAACGCCTTACCTACTGTTCGCGCCGCTACCTCAGATCTACGTGGTCGACGGCGACGCTCTTGAGGCGCGCCTCATCACGGTGGCCGGATGGACGGTTGTTGCGACGTTGGCGCGACGCTTCAGGGCCCTTCTGGAGGCGTCCTGACGCCCTTGAGGAGTAGTGCATGAGCAGCCGCATAATCCGGATCCGCCCCAGCGTCGTTCTGCCGTCAACGACCAACGAAAAGCGGCACATGGACCTCCTTCGCAACGATTCGGACAAGCTCTGGGAGCTTCTCCTTGCCGACATCCGAAGGATGAGCATCTACTGCCACTCGGACCGGGACAACGGAGCGGTGACGTCGTTCGACATGTACCTGTTGCTGGCGGGCATCATGTTCGCCAAGAACAGGTTCTCGCGAAGTGACTCGGCCATCGACGACCAGACGATGGTCACGACCTCGGGGGGCACGGTCGCCCGAGACCTGCTTCGCATCTCGGGGACGGGCGTCGACATAAACAAGATCGCGGATGAGACGGGGTTCTTCAACACGAACAGCGTTGCAGATGCGACGCCGCTGGAGATGGAGGACAACCCCCATCTCAACGAAGAGAGCGAGATCGCCCTTCCGCTTGCGCTGATGCCGGGCGAGTCGCTTGCGGCGGCCTTCCGGTTCAACGCTGGGACCAACGTGATCTACCGCTTCAACGGCATCGTCGACGTCAAGGTGACCGAGACCGACCTAGGCTGAGGTGAGCATGTCGCACCAGCAGCAGGCATCGCAACGCCCCCCGATACTGGAGGGCAACCTCTTCGAGGCGAATGCGGAGGCGGTATTGACCGCCGTCTTGGCCGACTACGAGACGCGCCAGATCCGCGGGAGCGACAACAACACCATTGGCCTCATGCTCGACATCAGGTTCGGCGCCGCGTCCGAGGTCATCGTGCGGCCTCAACTGTCGAACGATGGCGGCGTGACATGGTACACGCGTAGCACCTTTCGGACGTTCGATGCGGCGGACCGCAAGGAGCAGGTTCCCGACGAGCTGACGTACAAGGCCGCGAAGTGGTCAGCCGAGGCTGAGGTTGGCGTCGTCCACGTCGTGACCCCCCCCCTCCTGATCCCAGAGGGTCATGTCGTGAGGTTCCTCGCCGGCGCGGTCGGCCCCGACGCCGGAACGACGCTCCGGGTCCGCTCGATAGGCGGTCGCGGTCTTTGACGTGCGACCGTTGACTCCTAGCCATTAGCTTGTTACAATTCCTCCATTGCTACGGCGCACGGCACCTGCGGCGGGAGAGACCATGGCAAAGAGGGCCAAGGCTGGCCTTGACGATCTACTTGAGCATCCCCCCGAAAACCCCGCCTTCGACATCAAGGGGGCGCCGGCCATCACCAAGGGCGAGCTCGCAGTTCGCTCTGTTCCGATCGACTCGGTCACCCCGGACCCTGCCAACGCAAGGCTCCACAAGGACAAGGACTTGACCGCGACGGGCGGTTCGTTGAAGCGTTTCCGTCAGCAGACGCCGATCGTGGTCGACAAGAACGGGATCATCCGCAAGGGCAACGGAACATGGTTGGCGGCCAAGGCTGCGGGTTGGAAGAAGATCGCCGTTACGGTCACCGAGCTTGAAGGGTCGGAAGCAACCGCCTACGCGATCGCCGACAACCGCACTGCCGAGCTGTCCTCGTGGGACTATGAGGCGCTCGGCCTTCAGGTTGGCGCCCTCCAGCAGGAGAACTTCGACATCGACGTCCTCGGCTTCGACCCAGACGACCTCCTGAACATCCTCGGAGCTTCGGACTTCGGCGGCAACGTCGAGGCGGGTGACATCGAGGACTTCAAGAATCGGAAGGGGAGCTTCTCCCCCACGATGCACTTCACGCAGGTGCAGAAGGAGATCCTGAAGCAAGCGATCGGGTGGTGGCGAGAGAACAACGAGGACGCCCCCACGAAGGACGGCGCTTGCCTTGCCGCCATCTGCTTGGAGTTCCTCTCCGACCGCGGCGTTGAGATCGACCCGGCAGACCTCGGCGTCGAGGATGGCGACGAAGGGGACGACGAAGGGGACGACGACGACGACGAGGGAGGCGAGGACGAATGATGACCCTCCGCCTCTCAGGCGAGGGCCATCACTTCACCCGCTCCGGCTTTTGCGACATGGACGCCCCCCCGCCGCCGGCGGACCTTCCGGCCATCCTGGTGTCCTACTGGTACGTCAAGGGCTGGCTCCGCTACCAACCGAGGATCAACTATCGGAGCTGGGCGCTCGACTCCGGCGCCTTCAGCGCCTACAACTCCGGCAAGAAGATCGACATCGACCAGTACGTCGAGTTCTGCAAGGAGAAGCAGGCCTCGGACTCGACGCTGCACGAGATCTTCGCGCTCGACGTCGTGAAGGACTGGAGGGCCGGATTACGCAACGTCGAGAGGATGTGGGGAGAGGGCATCCCGGCAATTCCGACGTACCACATCGGAGAGCCCGAGCACGTCCTCGAACACCTCGCCAAGAACTACCCGAAGATCGCCCTAGGCGGGGTCAAGGCGCTACGCGGCAAGGCCAAGCGCGAGTGGCCGATCGCGTGCTTCCGCCGCATCTGGCCGTGTCGCGTTCACGGCTTCGCGGTGACCGGGGTCAAGGACATCCTCGCCGTCCCCTGGGACTCGGTCGACTCGACCACCTGGTTCTTCGGACCTCAGACCTATGGGATGTGGCGGGCCTACGGGGGGCGCATGTGCGTCCTCGGCGGCGTCAAGAAGAAGTCGTACGCCCCCGAAGTCCGAACCTACCTTGAGCTCGAACGGAAGTGCCGAGCTCGATGGCGCCGGAAGTACTCGGAGCTGGAGCAACTGACCAAGGAGGCGTCGTGACCAAGGTCGTTCTGGTCTCCGGTGGCGTTGACTCGATGCTGGTTGGAAACCTGCTCGCCCGTCGCGGTGAAGAGTTCGTGCCGCTGTTCGTCGACTACGGACAACCCTACGCCGACGTCGAGGGCGCGGTCGTCGAAGATCTCTTCAGGGGCGTTCGGCGCGTGACCGTCTCAGGGTTGCCGATCGGCGACGGTCACTACGTCCCAGCGCGGAACCTGATGCTTGCGACCTTCGCGGCTCGGTTCGGGCCGCGCATCTACCTCGGCGGGATGCGAGACGACAATTGTCCCGACAAGACCCCACAGGCGTTGCTCCAGATGTCCCGAATCCTGTCCGACCATTGCGGTTATGCGGTGGCCGTGGAGTCCCCATTCTGGGACAAGTCCAAGGCCGAGGCGATCCATGAGTATCTGATGAGCGGCGGATCGAAAGAGCGCCTTCTCCAGACCTTCTCGTGCTACACGCCCGTTGGCGGCGAAGCGTGCTTCGACTGCAACGCTTGCCTTCGTTGGAGCGTCGCGATGCAGGCGAACGGAATCTACGCCGAGTTGCCATCGCGCCGGTTGCTGGTCGAATACCTCGGGAAGATGCACGAGTACGACTCGGTCAGGTCGTGGACCCTCGTCGAGGCGGCGAAGAAGAAGCATCGCGTGTTCGAGGTCAAGGTGACCGGAGATATGCTTGCCGCTCCACCATCGGATTTGATCGCCGCCAGCGTCCGGCGTGCATCCCACTCTGGTGCTATCGTTGTCGTGGTATCTCCTCTCTGGGAGGTCTATAGGCGACGGTTGACGGATTGGTTGGGAGACATTCCCCACGACGCCATCGTCATGGGGCACGCCCCATGGAGGCAGTGATGGCTTAACGCTGGATCGCGTTAGGATTAACGCTGGAGGACGGCGATGAGGCTTAACGCCAGGAATCGGAGGTGATCGTGAGCCAGGTACTGTTGATTTCCGGGGGTTTGGCGTCGCGCTTGGTGGCGCAGCAAAGCGCTGGCGCCGTCGCGCTGTTCGTCAATTTCGGCCAGGTGTCCGCAGATTGGGAGCGCCACTACGCAAAGCGAGCGGCCACGGCCGCCGGAGTCGAGTTCGTCGAGGTTGACGTCAGAAGCCTTGGCTTGCTGATGTCCGGCCCCGTCGTGTCTCGTCATCTCCGACCCCCCAATGCGCCGTGGGAGCACCCGAGCAACTCCCGCGTGCTGCCCGAGTCCATGTTCGCGGTGCTCATCCTTTGCGCGGTAGCCCAGGCTGCTCGGAGCGGAGCCGACGAGGTGGTATTGGGCGTCACCGCCGACATGCTCGGCAGGTCACGCGAACTCGTCCCGGGGAGCCTTGATCTTCTCGTCGAGGTGCTTTCGTTCGGCGCCGTCAGTCTGAAGATGCCGCTGATCGACGACTCCCTCGCGGGCGTCGAAGGTCTCCGTGATCCTGGCGCAGCTACCCAGACAGTCTCGTGCTTCCGAGCGCTTCCGAAGCACTGCGGGATTTGCGCCAAGTGTCGTGCGCGTCGAGACGCGTTCCGCGAGGCCGGCGTCTTCGATGCCACGCTGTACCTTGACGAACCTGAGCAGGTCGAGGTCGAGGGGGACGAGGTCGAGATCGTGGACATCTCGGATGTTGGGAGCCTGCGCGTCGAGCTCGGGGAAGACGTGGGGCAGAATGACGACCCCCTGGATTGACCAGCCAAGGCTGACATGCACCCGGCGCCTTCGCTTCTGCGCCGGCCATCGGGTGATGGGCCACGAGGGCAAGTGCCGTAACCTGCATGGCCACGACTACACCGTCGAGGTCGAGGTCGTCGTCAAGGGCGGCTTCGGCCTAGACTCCCTTGGGCGCGTCATCGACTTCGGGGTCGTCAAGGACTTGGTCGGGTCATGGATCGACCAGCACCTAGACCACGGGTTCGTCCTGAACGTGTTGGACCACGAAGCCCGGGCTGCCATGGATGCCGTAGAGGGCCAGAAGCTCTACCTGTTGAACTGCAACCCGACGGCTGAGAACCTCGCTCAGCATCTCCTGGTCGAGGTCTGCCCCGAGCTCCTCGCCGGTACGAGAGTGCGGGCAACGGCGGTCACGGTCTGGGAGACGCCGAACTGTATCGCGACGGCGGCCCTCTAGAGGCCGAGTCCTCCACACACGACGCGCTATCGCGATAGCGCCTCGCCTCGCGCCGCAGGAGCATTGCGGATGCTCGAAGCCTCTCCGCCATTGACGGCTCATTGACGGCGCGCTCCTCGGCGTCAGCGGCGCGCTCCTCGGCGTCGGCGGCGAACATAAGGAACTTCGCCACCTCTGCGCGGCGCGCCGACTCCTTCTTGCTCATGGTCCTATCTCCTTTGAGTGCCCGGCGTGGTATCGAACCACATTCGAGGGGGTTGATCGCCCCGACGGCACCATGCCATACCGAGCAGTCGATCGTGAAGGCCCGGCCCCGGCCAAGACGTGCCCGCCTTTGACCGGAGCCTCGACGCGCCTCACCATGAGGACGAGACCCCTAAGGGCCTCGCGCGGGAATCGAACCCGCCATTGCGCCGTATGGGAGCGGCGGGAATTGAACCCACCCAAATCCGTAAAGGATTTACTGACCTGTGCTTCGACCAACACGTCCGGTCAGTCCGGCAAGGTCCGTCGCGACAGACCCGACCGGAAGCTCGCCAAAGAGCTTCGCTCCCGTGTAGGCGCGGCACCATGACACCTCACCATGGAACCGCGCCGCGCTGCAAGATCAGAGGCCGGCCTGCTTGCGGACGGCCCACCGCGTCCTTTCGGTGAGACTGGAGAGAACGCTGTCGATGGCGGTCCCCCGGGTCTCCTCGCGGATTGCTGCGGCGAGCGCGGAGAGACCTTCGGCCTCGCGCGCCATCGCCGTGACGCGCGTCTTCTCCTCCCTGCGGCGCTGCTTCTCGCCGATCGCCCAGGCGACGGCCCGGGCATCGGTGTGCCCCTCGGCGAGCGCGAGGATGAGCAGCTCGTCGAACTCGGAGCTGGCGATGCTGTGCGCCGACAACCGCTTGTCCTTGGTCTCGTAGTCGGTCGAGATCTCGAATCCAAGCGCGCTCCAATACTCGACCTGTGCGGTGATCTCGAAGTGTGGGTGTTTGATGTCCATGACTCTCTCCTCGTTGTGGTGGTGGTGTGCTTCGTTTTCGGCGCCCATTGTAACAAAACAACCGTGGTTGTCAATGGGTGGCTATCTACTTGCGAACTTTCGGGCGCATTCGACGAACTCCGCGATCTTCTCGGGGCCGACGTCTACCGCCACGACCTCGACGCGAACGCGTGAGTCGCCGTCGTAGGACACACGGATGAGGGCCTCGTCGTGACTGAGGCGCGGGCGAAGCGTTATGGACCTGGCGCCGCCGGCGTCCCCATGATTCGACGAGTCGATCACGGAGTAGTCTCCCCCTAGCAACCCGTGTTCTAGCTGTCGGATAAAGTCGGCCATCTCTTGGATCATTCCGCCCCCACTTCCTTCTCAAAGTCCCTGATGACGCGGGACACGTCCTGTTGGGTCGGAACACGATCCCAGCGATGGACGGGGGTCGGATAGCTGTTCGTCGCAGAGACGACGGACATTGTGACGCTGAGGTCGTTGCTGCATGACGCAGTGTACGAAAAGCGCGCCCAGGCCTTCTTCTCTGCGGCCCTGAGCATCTCTTCGACTCTCTGCTTCCGAGCATACCAGGCGGCATCGAACGCTCGTGCCCTTTGAGACCTCTCGACGTCTTCCATCTGCGCCCCTCTTTCTGGGACAGCATTGTAACAATTCAAACCATAAATGCAAGAGAGTCTGTATTCAAGGCTTAACGCTGGTTGCCGTGAGAGGGCATCAGGCTTAACGCTGGTCCACGTACAAAGGAAGCGTGTCGATCGACACCAGGATGAACGGTTCCTCGTCGGGGGCGACGTAGACCTTCCGCGCTCCTGAAGCGGAGACCTGGCAGTCGTCCAACCAGAATCCGAGGGGGGAGATAGCGTCCTCGACGGCCTTGAGCATGTTCGTTAGGTCGGGCTTAACGCTGTGATGCACGCGCTTGGCAGCCCTGGCTGGACTCTTCTTCGGCTTGTCGAAGTACTTGGGCCGCGGCATTCCAAAGAGCACGAGGAGCTTGACGGGCCCTTCGAGGGGCGTTGCCGGCGCGTAAAGCGACGCGACCTTGGCGAGGTCGCGGTAGTAGCGTTTCTTCTTCGGCGAGGCGATGACCCCCGGCCGGGCCGCCCTCCCAGCCTTGGCTGGGCGGATCACAGCGCGATTCTCGAACTGGACGGACCGGGGCGTCATCGGTATCCGGAACGAGATCATCGCTCGACCCTCGAAGCGCCGGCGGGGCCAAGTGTCCACCCGAGCTCGTCGCCGTAGCATGTCCATCCAGGGTATGGCCGGCGGGCGAAGAGTTCGAGGTAGGGGCCGTCGAGAGACGCTTCCGCCCATTCGTGGAGGGAGTAGGGCTTACGGGAGTGCTGACCGGATCGGGGCGCGTAGAATTGGAGGTCAGACCCGCATAGCAGGCCCTTGACTCGGGGCCGCTCGCCCTTCAGCCGTGGCTTGCCCCGGCGGGCGATCAGCACGACCTCGCTCATCCCCTGCGTCCAGAAGCCAACCCCGGTGCGGAGAAGCGCCGTGGATGGCGTGTACTTCACCCACGGAAAGCCAGTCACAAAGCTGAAGCCCCACATCTCAAGCAGCTTGAACGCGTCGTCGAGCTTCGGCCACGTTGCCCAAAGGACAAGGACGGCATCTTTCGCGGCGAACGCCTTGCTGACCGGGATGCGGCCGATGTCGTCGAGCGACATCGTCTCGAAGCTCGATGCAGCGGCGCCGTTCTTGGCCTTCGTCCAATTCTGGTACTGCCACGGCGGATCGGCGATGATGGTGCTGTAGCGCTCGGCCACCCTTGCTCCTAGAAGTTGACGGCGGCGCCCAAGCAACGGAGCGAAACCATGGCGCCGTCGCCTTGTGCTATCGGGCCTCGACCTCGAAGGTCAGGCCGTTGTCCCTGTTGAGGTGAGCCATGATGGCGCACGTCTCGCGCGCCTTGGCCTCACTCTTGAAGGGGGGGATCGTGTAGAACCTCGTCCCCTCGAAGACCCGGGCAACAACGAACATGCCCTTGATCCGCTCTTCGGCGGGGCGCGTGTCCTCTTTTCTGCCCCTGCCCTTCCTCTTCGCCGGCGTGACGCTCTTCGACGCCTCGACGACCTGGGCGGTGTCGGGGGCATACGAGCGCATCTTGTTCAGGACGCCGAGTAGGTCGGTCACCTCGACGATGACGGAGTCGTCACCCTCGGGCGTCGCCTGCTCCTCGGGCGCGACGTCGGGCGCGACGTCGCGGGCCTGCTCCGGCGCGACGTCGGGCGCCTGCGCGTCCTCGGGGGCCTGCTTGTCGAGATCGGGGATCATCGCGTCGAGCTCATCTTCCGGGAGATCCTCGATTGATCTCTTGCCTTCCTGCTCTCTCTTGATCCTCATGAACCGTTGCTTGAAGCTTTCCATGGTGGCCTCCGTTCGTTGTTACAACAATATATCACGGCGCCGTAGACCCTGTCAACGCCAACATCTAAGCGCTTGATGCCGGCGAGTCAGCCCAGGCTGGAGCCGATAGGTGACACGGCCGGCCCTCGAAGGGCCGGCAGTGTGCGCTTAGGCGGCAGCCGCCTCGGCCTCGACCTCGACCTCGACCTTGACGGCAGCCCCCTCGATGATCTCCTTCGCGGCCTTGGCGATGCGCCCGAGCGACGCCCGGACCTTGTCGCCGTCTCCGCCCCAGCTTGCGAGGTAGAAGCTGGACTTCTCCGCGTCGATGCCGAACGACGTCATGACCACGTAGGACGTCCCCTCGGCCTCAATCTCTTGAGTGCTTCGGGTGTGGTCCGGGATGAGCTTGGCATCGTCGGTCCAGTGCAAGAGCTCGTGGGCGATCTCGTGGGCGAGCGTTGCCGCTCGTTCGGCGCCGCTCATGGTCGCCAAGACCTCGACGCGTCCCCCGTAGCTGCAACCCTTCGCTCCGCCGGCGATGCGGTCGACCATCTCGACGGCGATGCCCTTGGTGTCCGCGAACGCAGCGAGACGGCCCCAAGCGTCGCCGTGGTCCTCGCCGGGAGTTCGGTACTCCGGCGCGGCCGGCCGGGCGTCTTCGGGATCGTATCCCGTGCCCTTGCATCGCCGGCAATCCGGATGTGCCTTCCGATTGCCTTCGCACGCTTCGCAAATGCGCTCCGTCTGGCCGATGTCAAACGTCGACTCAACCCGGAAACCGCGGATGCCGTACGACTCTTCGCCCGTCGCCTCATCCTTGCGCTTGTAGCGGCACGGGGCGAAGACGTTGAACGCCTTCTCGCCCTTGCGGACTTGCCGGCCGAGCTTGTTCCATGCTCGGTAACCCGCGAACTGTGAGACGTTGCGGGCCCGCTTCTCAGCTTGGATCATGAGCCAGACGCTGTTGCGCCACGAGTACTTGTGAAACTTGCCCTGCCAGTCCAGCCACTCGCGGAAAGACTCGTTCGAGCGGGCCTCATCCGTAAGGTCTGCGATGCGCTCGATGGCCCCGTTGATGACGTTGTCGGCCTCGCTCTTGCGCTCTTCGCTCTGCGCTTTCGCGGCCTCTCGATCGGCCTCGCTTCGCTTGCTCTTCCAGCGTCTCGCCATTGTTCTCTCCGTTGCTTGGGTTGTCGTTGACGCCGAGCATTGTAACAA
>Ga0214472_10004537_pt1 | contig 14665 bp, 13 predicted proteins | sample RVTome_6_FD_207662 | JGI IMG/M metagenome (GOLD analysis project Ga0214472, IMG submission 207662) | Soil microbial communities from uranium-contaminated site in the Upper Colorado River Basin, Wyoming, United States - RVT140D175 | ecosystem: Environmental > Terrestrial > Soil > Contaminated >...
CCTAGCGCCTGCGCGGGAATGACGGATAGGGGGCGCTACATCCAGTTGGCGGGCTTGCCGGCGAGGTAGGAGATGGCGTCCTGGGCCGACATGGGTTCGCCGAAGAAGAAGCCCTGCGCGAACTCGCAGCCGATCTCGCGCAGGAGCTCGATGTCCTCCTGGGTCTCGACCCCTTCCGCCACCACGTCCATGTCGAGGTCGTGGGCGAGCGTGACGATCGAGTTGAGGATGATCTCCGACGCCGGGTCGTCGGGGTTGTTGTTGCGCAGGAACGAGCGGTCGATCTTGATGGTGTCGAAGGGAAAGCGCTGCAGGTTGGACAGGGACGAGTAGCCGGTGCCGAAGTCGTCGCAGGAAATGCCGGCGCCGAGCTCGCGCAGGCGTTCCAGGATGCGGGCCGACAGCTCCGGGTTCTCCATGACGAGCGACTCGGTGATCTCGAGCTTGAGCGAGCCTTCGACCAGATCGGCGCGCGACAGGATCATCTCCACGTCCTCGACCAGGTCCTGGCCGATCACCTGGCGGCTCGACACGTTGACGCTGGCGAAGACCGGGTCGTTGGGGGTGAACGCGCGCTGCCAGGTGCCGAGCTGGCGCGACGCCTCGTTGATGGCGAAAAGGCCGAGGTCGAGGATCATGCCGGTGTCCTCGGCGATGCCGATGAAATCGTCGGGGCCGAGCAGGCCGAGCTGGGGATGCTGCCAGCGGATCAGCGCCTCGAAGCCGGCGACGCGCATGTCGGCCAGGCGCACGATCGGCTGGTACATGAGCTCCATCTCGTCGCGCTCGAGCGCACGGTGGAGGTCGGATTCGAGGGTGACGCGGTTGGAGCGCTCGTCGCGCATGCTGGTGCGGTAGAACTCGATCTTGTTCTTGCCCAGCCGCTTGGCCTGGTAGAGGGCGATCTCGGCGTTCTTGAGCAGGTTCTCCGAGGTGTCGCCCTTGCCGTTGTGCTGGGCGACGCCGATCGAGGCGGTGAGGAAGATCTCGCGCGGGTTGAGCTTGACCGGCGCGCCGATGGCCAGACGGATCTGCTCGGCGAGCGCCCCGGTCTGGCCGCTCTGCTGGGTGGTGGCGAAGATGATGCCGAACTGGTCGCCGGAGATGCGCGCCAGCGTGTCGTTGGGCCCGAGGCACTTCTTGACGCGCCGTGCCATGGTCAGCAGCAGGCTGTCGCCGACCGCGTGGCCGAGGCCGTCATTGACGTTCTTGAACCGGTCGAGGTCGACCACGAACACCGCGAGCTGGCGCTCCTTGTTGTCCTCGAACTGGCGCAGGGCCTGCTGCAGCCGGTCGATGAACAACGCCCGGTTGGGCAGTCCGGTGAGGCTGTCGTGGACGGCGTCGCGCAGCAGCCGCTCCTCGGCCGACTTCATGGCGGTGACATCGGCGAGCGTGCCGATGCAGCGCGCGCCGCGGCCGTGCTCGTCGGGCATGGCGCGTGCGCGCAGCTGGAACCAGCGATAGGCGCCGTCGGAGCGCATGAGGCGGAAGGACTGGCGGAAGGTGCCGCGGCCGCGCTGGATCGCCGCTTCGACGGTCGCCTGATAGCCGATCCGGTCGCTCGGGTGGAGAAGCTCGGCCCAGACATCGGGATCGGAGTAGTTGTTGCCCGGCGTGAGGCCGAGCATGACCTCGATCTCGGGGCCGACATAGAGCTGGCGCTCGGTCTCGTGCCAGTCCCAGACGCACTGCTCGGAGCCGGCCAGCGCCAGCGCGCGGCGGCCGCTGTCCTCGAAGAAGCGGCTGGAGATCACGCTGGCGTCGAAGGCGAACTGGGTGACCGTGAAGGCGATCATCAGCATGACCAGCACCAGGGTCGCCGCCAGGGCGGGACCGGCGATCGCATGGGAGAGGATGCCGGCCTGGTAGAGGCCGGCGAAGAAGGTCCAGATGGCGATCAGGACCCAGGCCGGCACCGTCACCTGGGCACGGATGACGCCGCGCAGGGCCTGGCGGCCGATCAGGAAGCAGCCGAGCCCGACGCCGATCACGAACACCAGCCAGGCGAGGAGATGGGCAAAGTCGTCCACGAACAGGGACAGCGCCAGGATGGGCACGCAGGCGACGGCGAGGATGATCACGGCGGTGGCGGCGATCGGCCATCGTCGTCGCAGCTCCAGGAAGCTGAACAGGATCGCCAGCACGCCGAGACTCATGATCGAGACGGTGACGGCGCGCGCCGTGGTGATCCACGCCGGCCCGACAGCGAGGCCGAGCGGCCAGTATCCCAGCTCGAAACACAGGAACGCGACGCTCGCCCAGGCGAACAGGGCGGCGGCGGGGAAGATCATAGTGCGGCGGACGATGAACAGGATCGAGATGTAGATCGCGCCCAGGGTGGAGATGCCGATCAGCAGGCCGTGGAAGAAGGAAATGCGCCGGCGCTGGGAATCGAAGGCGGCCGGCTTCCACAGGATGAGGTTGTCGGGCCAGATGCCGGCCACCTCGACCACGAAGGTGAGGGAGGCGCTCGGCGGAATGTCGATGAGAAAGCTGTCGGTATTGCGCGACGACCTCAGGATCGGCCTGGCGCCGCGCGACGCGACGACGTTCAGCAGCCGCGGGCCGCGGCCCTGCTGCTCGAAGAGGCCGGTGCCGGTGACGCCGTCCTGGCCGACGGCAACCAGGCGGCTGACCGGCTGACGGTCGACATTGCGGATGGTGAAGACCAGCCAGCGGTATTCCGGGCCGGGGCCCACGGCCTCGACCCGCAGATCCGCCGCCGTGCCGGAGCCGCCATCGACCTGGATGGTGATCTCGGGGCTCTGCGACACGACCTTGTCGGCCGCCGTGAGCACGTCGATGCTCGGGCTTTCGAGGGGAAGCTCGATGGTATCGCGCGCATGCGCGACCGTGGCAGCAGAAACCACCGCCAGACACCACAGGGCAAATATCGCGGCGGGGCGAAAAACAGCCAAATTCTTGGGCTCACTCGAACCGAGAAGGACGGCTACCTTGGTACCGCCGCAGACCGGTGAACACAAGCCTCGCACCGCCCGACGTACAAAAGACCGCACTCCAGTAACCACAGGACCCACGATCACGACTGGATTGTACACATCGCGGAAGCTCAAGCGCCGGTCACGGCCGGGCATCCTCGGCGAGCATTGCAAACAGGACATGATCCTGCCAGACGCCGTTGATCCGCAGATAGCGGCGCGCATAGCCTTCCTCGACGAAGCCGCATTTGCGCAGCAGGCCGATCGACGCGGTGTTGGCCGGCAGGCAGGCGGCCTCCAGCCTGTGCAGCTGGAGCGTCTCGAAAACGAAGGGCACGGAGGCCGCCACGGCGCGGGACATGTAGCCTCGCCGGGCATGGGGAGAGCCGACCCAGTAGCCGAGAGAGCAGGCCTGGGCGACACCACGGCGAATGTTGCTGAGGGTGAGGCCGCCGACCAGGGTGTCGTCCGACTTGCGGTAGACGAACAGCGGGTAGGCCTGATCCTCCCGGATGTCGCGGACATAACGGCGGACCCGGCGGCGGAAGGCGCCGCGGGTCAGGTCGTCGGTGGGCCAGATCGGCTCCCACGGCGTCAGGAACTCGCGGCTGGCGGCCCGCAGGGACGCCCAGGCGTGGAAATCGAACATCTGGGGCGCGCGCAGATAGACCTCGTCGCCCTGAATGACGGGGCCGGCCTCGATCGGGCTGACGGAACGCAGAAAGGCCATCGCTCACGTGGGGTTCGCTGATCCGGATGCGAATTCTGCCGCGATGTCGCTGTAAGATGCAAGCCGATGCAGCGGCCCGATCGCGGCGATGGCCGGGCAGGCCCCTGAAAACAGACGGCCGGCGAGAGACCGAACCTTGGCCGCGTCGACCGCGTCGACCTTGGCGGCGAGCTCGGCGACCGGGAACACGCGGCCGTGGATGAGCTGCTGGCGGGCGATCTGCTCGGCTCGCGACGAGGAGCTTTCGAGACCCATCAGCAGCCCCGCCTTGAGCTGGGCACGGGCGCGGGCGACCTCTTCGGGCGTGACGTCGCGCGACAGGCGCTCGAGCTCGCCGGCGATCACCGGGACGAGCTCGCCCAGGTCCTCCGGGCCGGTGCCGGCATAGACCCCGACCACGCCGGAATCCTGATAGCCCCAGGCGAAGGCGAAGATCGAGTAGCACAGGCCACGCTTCTCGCGCACCTCCTGAAACAGGCGCGAGGACATGCCGCCGCCGAGAATGCTGGCGAGAACCTGGACGCCGTAGAAATCCTCGTCCACGTAGGCGAGGCCGGGAAAGCCGAGGACCAGGCTCGCCTGCTCCAGGTCCCGATCGATACGCCGCTCGCCGCCTTCGAAGCGCGCTGGCGCCGGGACCGGCCGGTCGGCGACCCGGCGCGCCTCGAACTGACCGGCGGCGAGATCGACCAGCCGATCATGATCGACCGCGCCGGCGGCGGCGAGAACCATGCCCTCCGGCGCGTAGTGGAGATCGCGGTAGCCGGCCAGGTCCCGGCCCGAGAACCGGCCGACGCTCTCGGTCGTTCCGAGAATGGCGCGGCCGAGGGGCTGATCAGGGTAGGCCGCGTCGTGAAACAGGTCGAAGACGAGGTCGTCCGGCGTGTCCTGGACCGCGGCGATCTCCTGCAGGATGACGCCGCGCTCGCGCTCGACCTCGCCCGGATCGAAGCGCGGGTTCTGGAGAATGTCGGCGAGCACGTCCATGGCACAACCGAGATCGGCCTTGAGCACGCGGGCGTAGTAGGCGGTGGTCTCCATGCCGGTCGCCGCGTTGAGGTCGCCGCCGACGGACTCGATCTCCTCGGCGATCTGCAGGGCGCTTCGCCGCGCAGTTCCCTTGAAGGCCATGTGCTCCAGGAAATGGGCGATGCCGTGCTCATGCGGGCTCTCGTGGCGGGCACCGGCATCGACCCAGACGCCGAGCGACACGGTCTCGAGGTGGGGCATGGCGTGGGTGACGACCTGGATCCCGCCCGGCAGACGGGTCACCCTGACGGCCTCGCGATCAGACATCGAGGACCACCCGTGCGCGTCCTTCGATGAAGGCTTCGACCGCGGCCGTGTCGTTGGCCAGCACGGTGAAACGTTCGGTCCGGTCGAAGAGACCGGCCATGCGCGGCGGCAATCCGGGCCTGACCCCGCAGGCCCGCTCGACCGCGTCGGGGAACTTTGCCGGATGGGCGGTCGACAGGGTGATCATGGTGCCGGCATCGCCGCGGGCAAGCACCCGCGCGGCCACGTCGAGGCCGACGGCGGTATGGGGATCGGCGAGCACGCCGGTCGTCTCCAGCGTTGCGGCGATGCGCCGGGCGGTCGCGGCCTCGTCGGTGCGCCCGGCCTCGAAGACCTGGCGGATTGCATCGAGTTCCTCCTGACTAAGCCTGAAGGCGCCGGACTGGGCGAGGCCCTGCATCAGGCGCCTGATCGCCGCCGGGTCGCGGCCGCCGGCGTCGAACAGCAGGCGCTCGAAGTTGCTGGACACCTGGATGTCCATGCTGGGGCTCGTGGTGGGAACGACGGTGCCGACCTCGTAGCGGCCGGTGTCGATGGTCCGGGCCAGGATGTCGTTGACGTTGGTGGCAACCACCAGCCGGCGGACCGGCAGTCCCATCCGCCTGGCGGCGTAGCCCGCGAACACGTCGCCGAAATTGCCGGTGGGCACGGTGAAGCTGACCGCACGAGACGGCGCCCCCAGGGCAACCGCCGACGTGAAATAGTAGACGATCTGGGCCATGATCCGGACCCAGTTGATCGAATTGACGCCGGCCAGCGACAGGCGGTCGCGGAAGTCGTGATGATTGAACAGCGCCTTCACGATCGCCTGACAATCGTCGAACGTGCCGTCGAGGGCAATGTTGTGGATGTTGCCGTCCGGGACGGTCGTCATCTGCCGGCGCTGGACCTCGCTCACCCGTCCGTGGGGGTGGAGGATGAAGACATCGACGGTATCGATGCCGCGGAAGGCCTCGATGGCCGCGCCACCGGTATCGCCGGAGGTGGCGCCGACGATGGTGGCGCGCGCGCCGCGGCGGCGCAGGACGTGGTCCATCAGCCGCGCCAATACCTGCATCGCCACGTCCTTGAAGGCGAGGGTGGGCCCGTGGAACAGCTCGAGCAGCCAATGGTCGGCATCGAGCTGGCGCAGGGGCGCTACGGCCGGATGATCGAAGCCGGCATAGGCATCGGCGATCATCGCCGCCAGATCGCGGTCGGCCACGGCGCCGGCGACAAATGGCTTCATGATCTCGAAAGCGACCTCGCCATAGGGCCGCCCGGCGAAGGCGTCGATCTCGAATTCCGAGAACTCCGGCCAGTCCTCCGGCACGTAGAGTCCCCCATCGCGGGCCAGGCCGGCGAGCAGGACATCCTCGAATCCGAGGACCGGGGCCTCGCCTCTGGTGCTGATATATCTCACTGTCACTTCCGTTCGCGCGCGCGGCGCACGCTGGTGCCCGCGATCAAGATCGTGGGTACTAGCCCGAATCCGCCGGCCTGTCACCGTCGCCGCGTCCGCGGTTGGCGATCCAGAAGGCGATGTAGACGCCGCCGAGGCACAGGACAAGCCCGTACCAGGTCAGGGCGTATTGCAGGTGGTCGTTCGCGAAGCGCAGCCGCGTCTCCCCGGCCTGCGGCAGGCCTCCGGGAACCGCGTTGGCGCGCTCGTCGATGAGGAACGGGGCGGCATCGGGGCGGCCGGCAGCGGCGGCCATGGCGGCGACATCGCGAAAGAACCAGATGTTGCGCTCGCGGTCGTTGTCGGGAACGAAGGCCTGCTGGCGCTCCGGAGCGCGGACGAGGCCGGTGATCGGCACCGGGCCCGCCACCTGGCCGGCCGGTCGGGTCGCCGGGTCCTTGAAGTCCCTGGATACGAAGCCGCGGTTGACCAGCACCGTGCCGCCGCTTTCGAGCAGAAGCGGCGTGATGATCCAGTAGCCGGCACCGCCAAGGGGTCCGCGCGGCTCCGGCAGATGGGTGAACACGTGGAACTCGCGGGCGTGATCGAACGCACCCGTGGCGGTGACCGGCCGGTACTCCAGGGCGTCGAGGTCGAGCCTTGCCCATTCCACCGGCGCCGGCAGCGGGACCGGTCCGGCGTTCACTCTCGCCTCGACGGTGGCGATCAGCTCGGACTTCCAGGCAAGCCGCTGCAGCTGCCACGTGCCGAGGCCCGTGAGCGTCGCAAGCCCGGCCATCGTGACGACAGTCGGCCAGAAGAGGCTCCTTGGGCGCATCCGCATTGGTTCCGGCCGGCGGCGATCAGCCGTCGACGCGGCCCTCCTCGGCCTTGTTGTGGTACTGGAGGCACAACAGCACGCCCTTGAAGGGGCGCAGGAGCAGCATCGGCAGGATGATGCCGATGGGCAGCCACAGGGCGGCGTGGACCCAGTAGGGCGGCTGGTACATGACCTCGACCACGAGGGCACTGCCCACCACGATGAAGCCCGCGATCAGGATCACGAACACCGCCGGCCCGTCTCCGCTGTCCATGAAACCGAAATCGAGGCCGCAGACATTGCAGGCCGGCGCAGTGGTGAGAAAGCCTGAGAACAGACGGCCGCGCCCGCAGCGCGGGCATGCCGAGCGCAGTCCGGCCGAAATCGGCGATACCGGACCATAGTGGGGCTGTCTTGCCAATCGGGCGCCTTCCCAGAGGCAGCCGGCCCGCGGGAACTCCCCGCGAGCCGGTGGCCGGGTTCAGTGGGCCGCCGGGGCCCCGGCGGCCCAGACGTAGATGCTGACGAACAGGAACAGCCACACCACGTCGACGAAGTGCCAGTACCAGGCTGCCGCCTCGAAGCCGAAATGCTGCTCGGGCTTGAAGTGGCCGGCGAGCGCCCGGAACAGGCAGACCGTCAGGAAGATCGTACCGACGATGACATGGAAGCCGTGGAAGCCGGTCGCCATGAAGAAGGTGGAGCCGTAGATGTGGCCGGAGAAGCCGAAGCCCGCGTGGGCATATTCGTAGGCCTGCACGCTGGTGAACAGGAGGCCGAGCACGATCGTGCACACCAGACCCCAGACCAGGCCCTTGCGGTCGTTGTGCTGGAGCGCGTGGTGCGCCCAGGTGACCGTGGTGCCGGAGGTCAGCAGGATCAGGGTGTTGACCAGCGGCAGGTGCCAGGGATCGAAGGTGGCGATGTCCCTGGGCGGCCAGACGCCGCCGGTGAGCGCCGCGCGCGACTCCTGGACGGCGTCGCCGGGAAACAGGCTCACGTCGAAGAAGGCCCAGAACCAGGCGGCGAAGAACATCACCTCGGAGGCGATGAACAGCAGCATGCCGTAGCGCAGGTGAAGCTGGACCACGGGCGTGTAGAGCTTGCGGTTCTCGGCCTCGTCGATGACGTCGCGCCACCAGCCGGCCATGGTGTAGAGCACCATTGCCGCCCCGACCACCAGCACCCATGGCCCCAGACCGCCGATGTCGTGGAACCAGATGATGGCGCCGATGGCGAACACGAAGGCCGACGCGCCGCCGATAATGGGCCACGGGCTCGGATCGACGAGATGGTAGTCGTGGTTCTTTGCGTGGCTGTCAGCCATTGTCCCCTACTCCTGCATTGGCCCTGGCCGGTGGGATCGCCGCCGGCCGCGTTGCTCTCAATTCGCTTTCGCCCGGTCGCTTGCGACCGCGGCGACATCGGCCTGCTTGTCGGTGGCCGGAAAGAACGTGTACGACAAGGTGATCGTGCCCACTCCGGCGACATCCGGGTCGTCGACGATCGCGGGGTCGACGAAGAAGCTCACCGGCATATCGGCGCTCGCTCCCGGTTCGAGCGTCTGCTCGGTGAAGCAGAAGCACTCGATCTTGTTGAAATAGGCGCCGGCCTGCGGCGGCGTCACGTTGAAGGTCGCCGTGCCGGTGATGGCCCTGGTGGTCGGGTTCGACGCTCTGTAGAAGGCAAGCCCGGTCTCGCCGATCTTCAGGGTCATCTGGCGCTGTTGCGCCTGGAAGTTCCAGGCCATGCCCCGCGCGGTATTGGCGTCGAAGCGGATCGTGACCATGCGGTCGAGCACCACATCGGAGCCGGCATCTGCGGCCTGGGTGGTGCCGCCGTAGCCGGTGACCTGGCAGAAGATCCGATAGAGCGGTACGGCCGCATAGGCGAGGCCGATCATACCCGCCACGCAGGCGACGCAAGCAAGCGGGATCCACCTGCCCCCGCGTCTCGCCGCTGCTGTCACCGGTTCACTCATGCTGCTCGGCCCACCCGATCTTACAATGGCCGGTTGGCGACATTGCCGCCGAGGCGGACGATGGTGACGACGAAGAACACCGCGACCAGGACCGCCAGAATCCAGGCTATCGCGACGGAGCGCATGCGGCGGCGTCTGATCTGCTCCTCGGACAACTGCATCACGAGCTCCACAACCCGCTCCATGTCCAGGCGGAGGCGACGCCGAGGCCCTGCTCCAGGAGCAGGATCGCAAAAATCAGGAACAGGTAGAGGATCGAATAGGCGAACAGGCCGCGCGCCGCCCGGCCGCCCTCCGGCTCGCCGCGCCGGCGGAAGACCCGGATCGCGAAAGCCAGGAAGCCGATGCCGAGCAAGCCGGTGACGACGGTGTAGAGGACGCCGGCAAAGCCCATGACCGCCGGCACGAGGGTGATCGGCACGAGGATGACGGAATAGATCAGGATCTGGCGCCGGGTCTCGTCGGGCCCGCGAACCACCGGCAGCATCGGCACGCCAACGCGCTCGTAGTCCCTGGCGCGGTAGAGCGCCAGCGCCCAGAAATGTGGCGGGGTCCACATGAAAATGATGGCGAACAGGACGATGGGCTCGATGCCGACATCACCGGTCACGGCCGCCCATCCGATCATGGGCGGGCAGGCGCCGGCCGCACCGCCGATGACGATGTTCTGCGGGGTGCGGCGCTTGAGCCACATGGTGTAGACGAACAGATAGAAAGCGATGGTGAGGGCCAGCAGGGCGCCGGCCGTCCAGTTGACCAGAAGACCGAGAACCATCACCGAGCCGCCGGCGAGCGTCGCACCGAAGGCGCGGGCCTCGCCGGGGGTGATGCGCCCGGCCGGGATCGGCCGCATGGCCGTGCGCTGCATGCCCGCATCGATGTCGGCGTCGTACCACATGTTGAGCGCGCCGGCCGCGCCGGCCCCGACCGCGATGGCCAGGAGCGCGGTAACGGCGATGACCGGATGGATCGTCCCCGGCGCCACGGCCATCCCGACCAGGGCGGTAAAGACGACGAGCGACATGACGCGAGGCTTCAGCAGGGCGAAGAAATCCCCGACCGTGCCGAGGCCGCCCTCGGGGACGGCGGCCGAAGTTGCGCTGATGTCGTATCGCGTATCCGTCATCGACCCGACCATTGTGCCCTCGTTGGTGTTGCGGCGGCCGAACATCGCGAATTCCCGCGAGACGCCCGGCCTTGTCCGCTACTTGATCCGCGGCAGCGTGCTGTACTGATGGAACGGCGGCGGCGACGACAAGGTCCATTCCAGCGTCGTTGCCCCCTCGCCCCACGGATTGTCCACTGCCTTGCGCTTGCGCGAGAACGCTTCATAGAGGCTGTAGAGGAAGATCAGGAGGCCAATGGTGGAGATGTAGGCACCGATCGACGATACCAGGTTCCAGCCCGCGTAGGCGTCCGGATAGTCCGAATAGCGGCGCGGCATGCCGGCCAGGCCGAGGAAGTGCTGGGGGAAGAAGAGCAGGTTGACGCCGACGAAAGTCACCCAGAAATGCGCCCGCCCCAAGGTCTCGTTGTACTCGTAGCCGAACATCTTGCCGAACCAGTAGTACCAGCCGGCGAAGATGGCGAAGACCGCGCCCAGCGACAGCACGTAGTGGAAGTGGGCGACGACGTAATAGGTGTCGTGCAAGGACCGGTCGACGCCGGCATTGGCGAGCACCACGCCGGTGACGCCGCCGATGGTGAACAGGAAGATGAAGCCGATCGCCCAGAGCATGGGCGTCTTGAACTCGATCGAGCCGCCCCACATGGTGGCGATCCACGAGAACACCTTCACGCCGGTCGGCACCGCGATCACCATGGTGGCGGCGACGAAATAGGCCTGGGTGTCGACGTCGAGGCCGACCGTGTACATGTGGTGGGCCCAGACGATGAAGCCGACCACGCCGATGGCCACCATGGCATAGGCCATGCCGAGGTAACCGAACACCGGCTTCTTGGAGAAGGTCGACACGATCTGGCTGATCATGCCGAAGCCCGGCAGGATGAGAATGTAGACCTCGGGGTGGCCGAAGAACCAGAACAGGTGCTGGAACAGGATCGGATCGCCGCCGCCGGCCGGGTCGAAGAAGGTGGTGCCGAAATTGCGGTCGGTGAGCAGCATGGTGATGGCGCCGGCCAGGACCGGGAGCGACAGCAGCAGCAGGAACACGGTGACCAGGATCGACCACACGAACAACGGCATCTTGTGCAGCGTCATGCCCGGCGCGCGCATGTTGAAGATGGTGGTGATGAAGTTGACCGAGCTCAGGATCGACGAGGCGCCGGCCAGGTGCAGCGACAGGATGGCGAAATCCATGGCCGGGCCGGGCTGGCCGCTGGTCGACAGCGGCGCATAGACGGTCCATCCGCCGCCGACGCCGGTGTTGCCGGGAGGGCCCTCGACGAAGACGGAGATCAGCAGAAGCGCGAAGGACGGCGGCAGCAGCCAGAACGAGACGTTGTTCATGCGCGGGAAGGCCATGTCCGGGGCGCCGATCATCAGCGGCACGAACCAGTTGCCGAACCCGCCGATCATGGCCGGCATGACCATGAAGAAGATCATGATCAGGCCGTGGCCGGTGACCAGCACGTTGAACAGGTGATGGTCGCCGCCGAGGATGCCGTCGCCGGGATACATCAGCTCCATGCGCATCAGCACCGACATCGTCGCGCCGATGATGCCGGCGATGATGGCGAACACCAGGTACATGGTCCCGATGTCCTTGTGGTTGGTGGAATAGGCGTAGCGCCGCCAGCCGGTCGGGTGGTGCTCGTGGTCGCCGTGGGCTGCTGCTTGAGTTGCCATCGTTCAGTCTTCCTTAGAGATTTCCCGGGTGCGTCACTGCGCGACGCGTGCGACCTGGGTCGCCGCGGGCGCGGATGCAAATTCCTGCTTGGCCTTCTCCAGCCACTCGGCATAGTCGGCTTCGCTCACGACCCGGACCGCGATCGGCATGAAGGCATGGCGCTGGCCGCAGAGCTCGGAGCACTGGCCGTAGAAGATGCCGGTCTTGTCGGCGCGGAACCAGGCTTCGTTGAGACGGCCGGGAATCGCGTCCATCTTCATGCCGAAGGCCGGGATCGCCCAGTTGTGGATGACATCGGTGGCCGTCACGATGACGCGCACGGTCTTGCCCACCGGCACGACCACGTCGTTGTCGACCGCCAGCAGGCGCGGCTGGCCTTCCTTCAGGTCCGCGTCCTCGACCATCAGGGAGTCGAAGGTCATGCTGTCGGCATCCGGATATTCGTAGCTCCAGTACCACTGGTTGCCGATCGCCTTGATGGTGAGGTCGGCGTCGGGAATGATGCGGTCGAAATAGAGCAGGCGGAAGGACGGCACCGCGATCACCAGCAGGATGAGGATGGGGATCAGCGTCCACGCCACCTCGACGAAGGTGTTGTGGGTGGTCTTGGACGGCACCGGGTTGGAATTGGCGTTGAACCGGACCATGACGATGATCAGCAGCGCCAGGACGAAGAGCACGATCGCGGTGATGATCCAGAGGATGAGCGTGTGGAACTCCTCGATCCAGACCATCGTCGGCGTCGCCGCTTCCTGGAAGCCGAGCTGCCAGTCCCGGGCCACGCCGGTTTCGGCCACGGCCTGTCCGGTCCCCGCCGCCATCGCGGCGGCCGCGGCCGCGAAGCCGGAAAGCAATAACGTCGTCTTCTTTGCCAAGCGCATGACCGCCTCAGCTCCTTCTGAACCCCGGAATCCCATCGATCAGGGCACCCCATCCGTCCGGCTCGCCATGCCCTTCGGGCACGGCTTGCAGACGCATCACACCCCGCTTCGTGCCATGACAAACCACAAACCGCCTGACCCCGCAACGGCCAAGGCCGGGGCCTCCCGGCAGTGCCCCGGACCGGCCATCCGGCAGCAGCGTTCGATGACCGGACCGGCCCCTGCGCGCGGTGTCGGGAAAAACCGGTTTTTGCGTTTCGGGGCTTACTGTTAGGCGTGGTCGACCGGTCCCCGCGAACATCCCGGCATGACGGCCCACAACCGGGTCGCCACGGACCGGTGACAGAAATTGCGACGTTTTGACACAATCGCTTCACGCGGCGCCGAATCCGGGCGAATCGGCGTGCAGCGGAGCCCCGCCGGGCAGGGGTCCGGCTCATGCGTCCGGACGACCGGAAAGCGTCTCTCCCGGCCCACCACGCTAGGCGAATGGCCGCCGCGAGGCATCGCAAGAAAGCCACAGATTCCGGTCATATTTGCCGGTGTGGGAGGAATTGCCCTTTGACGCGGCGGAGCGTGGCGGAGTACAACGCACCCCTCGTGGGCGACGAGGGCCGCGTGAGGGAATACAAACAGAAAGAGGATGAAACCTTGGCAAATGCAATTCGATTCTGGCTGCCAATGGTTGCCGTCGCGGGCCTGGTGGTGGCGCTGTCCAGCGGCGACCACGGCGCATCGGCCCAGCAGGCGGGTGACCAGCCACCGCAGCCACCGGCTCCCGTGGTGAAGGCCACTCACGGCGACTGGGTCGTGCGCTGCCAGAAGCTCAAGGTCGCGGTCAACGCGCCCGCGGCCGAGGGCACCGCGGGCAAGACCGACAAGAAGGCCCCGGAAGTGCGCGAGATCGAACAGTGCGGGATGTCCCAGCGAGTGTTCGACGCCAAGAACAAGAAGATCTTCCTGAACATCGTCGTCCTCAAGCGCACCGGCGAGAAGGCACCGCCCGGGGAGATCCAGCTGGTGGCACCGCTCGGCGTCTTCCTGCCCGGCGGAGTCGGCATGGAGGTCGATACCAAGCCGATCGGCCGGATCGGGTTCCTGTCGTGTCAGCCCTATGGTTGCGTGACGGTGAGCGAGCTCACGCCCGAACTCCTCGAGCAAATGAAAAAGGGCACCGCCGCGAACATGATCATCTATATCGCACCGGGACAGGGCGTTCCCCTGACGGTTTCGCTGAAAGGCTTCTCCAAGGCCTTCGATGAGCTCTAGGCCGAGGCGCAACGGACGAAAGCCAGTGTTTTCCGGGGATCGGCCCGGCCAGCCACAGGATGGCGCTCATGGGCGACAGCACGACTGACTTCTTCTTTCGCCAGACCGATCTCGACCGGTCGCGCACCGAGCGGCTGGTGGCCGACACGCTCGCCGGCTGCGACGACGGCGAGCTGTTTCTCGAATACCGGCTGAGCGAAGGCCTGGTGTTCGACGACGGCCAGCTCAAGTCGGCCAACTACGACACCATGCAGGGCTTCGGCTTGCGGGCGGTGGCGGGCGAGGCGACGGGCTATGCCCATTCCTCGGAGCTCAGCGAAGCGGCGCTGAAGCGGTCGAGCGAGGCGGTCAGCGCGGTCAGGTCCGGCCATCGGGGCACGCTGGCGGATGCACCGGCCGGAACCAACCGGATGCTCTACTCCGCCACGAACCCATTGGGCGAGAGCGGCTTCGCGGAAAAGGTCCGCTTGCTCCAGGAGATCGATGCCTATGCCCGGGCGAAAGACCCGCGGGTGCGCCAGGTGTCGGTTTCGCTCATGGGCGAGTGGCAGGTGG
>Ga0214472_10004539_pt1 | contig 14664 bp, 13 predicted proteins | sample RVTome_6_FD_207662 | JGI IMG/M metagenome (GOLD analysis project Ga0214472, IMG submission 207662) | Soil microbial communities from uranium-contaminated site in the Upper Colorado River Basin, Wyoming, United States - RVT140D175 | ecosystem: Environmental > Terrestrial > Soil > Contaminated >...
TCTGCCGGAAGGTGACGTCGTTGAAAGCGCCCTGGTAGCGCAGGATTCCATTCTTATCCAGCACAAAAATGTGCGGCGTGGCCTGGGCGCCATACAGGTCGGCAACGTGCTGGTATTTGTCGTGCAGCACCAGCGGCAAGCCGCGTTCCGCCGCTACCTCGTTAAGCAGAGGCGGAGCCTCGTTGGCATTCGCCGCAATAGGTAAGAGTACAACCTCGTCTCCCCGGTCTTCAATTAAGGGCAGCAGCGCTTCATCGGCGCGCTGCGCCCAAGGGCATTCAGCTGACCAAAAGTTAAGGATCACAATTTGACCGCGTAAGTCTGATAAGGTATGGACTCTCCCGTTTAGGTCACTCAGCGTAAAGTCGGGGGCGGGCTGGTCATTTTGGACGCTATCTTCCATCAAGCTGTTTCCTCTCGGAGATGGGAATAATTCTTTGCCACGAATTATCACGAATGCCCGCGAAAATTGAACTTTATTTTGTGAAATTCGTGCAATTCGTGGCAGAGACTTTTGCGGCAGTCTGGCTTGATTTATTATAACTGAGCCTGTTCTCAATAATCGGACGGCGAAGGTTGCTTGTTGGCGCTCAGGGTAAATTAACCATTGGATGGTAGAATGATCGCCATGAGACGGTGGCAATTCTGGCTGGGCATCGTCATCAGCCTGGTTTTTCTTTATCTTGCTTTGCGTGGCCTGCGCCTGGATGAGGTAGGCGGCGCCCTTCAAGGTGCCAATTACTGGTGGTTATTACCCGGCGTAGCCGTTTATTTCCTGGCGGTTTGGGCGCGCGCCTGGCGTTGGCATTACCTGCTCCACCCGGTGAAATCCATCTCCACGCAGACCATGTTCCCGATTGTCGCCATCGGTTACATGGGTAACAATATCTATCCTGCCCGTGCTGGCGAGGTGTTGCGCGCCGTGGTGCTCAAGCGGCGGGAGCAGGTGCCTGTCTCCGCTTCCCTCGCCACGATCATCGTGGAACGAGTCTTTGATGGCGTGGTCATGCTCTCCTTTGTGTTCCTGAACCTTCCGGAACTGGCTCGCCTGACCGCCGATTCCGGATTTGTTGGGGATATCCAAAGCCTGGCTATCTGGGGGGCGGCGGCTTTTTTGGGAGCGTTAGCCCTATTTTTGCTGGCAGCCATGTTTCCCGAGCGCACGGAGACCCTGGTAAACGGGCTGGTCAAGATCATGGCGCCCGATCGTTTTCAAGAGCGAATTCTGGATTTGTCCGGCCGTTTCCTTGGCGGTTTAGAGTCGCTACATTCACCGCGTGAGGCCCTCATGGTTTTTTTGACGTCGGTTGTGATCTGGCTGCTGGAGACCGGAAAGTACTGGTTCGTCATGCATGCCTTCCCCTTCGAGGTCAGCTTCTTCGCATTAATGTTGATGAACGGTATCGTTAACCTGGCGACGACCATTCCCTCGGCCCCGGGTTATATCGGAACCTTTGACGCCCCGGGCATTGCCGTTCTGGTTGCCTACGGCGTCGATCGGGCCCTCGCCGCCGGTTATACCCTGGTGCTGCACGTGGCCCTTTGGCTGCCCATTACGGCTCTGGGCGCCTATTACCTGGCGCAGGAAGGCATCCAGTGGCGCCAACAACTTCGGGAAGTCCAATGAAAATCGGCGTTCTGGGAGCCGGCATCGGCGGCATGGCGGCTGCCTACGACCTGGCCCGTGCCGGCAATCGAGTAACCATATACGAAGCCGCCGATTACGCCGGTGGCCTGGCCAGCGGCTTTAAAGAACCGGGCTGGGATTGGTGGGTTGAAAAATTCTATCACCACTGGTTTGCCAGCGACCATCACATCCTTGGCCTGATCGATGAACTTGGCTGGAGCGATCAGGTGCTGTTCCCGCGGCCCGTCACGGTGATGTATCACAAGGGCAGGTTTTACCCCTTCGACTCTATTCTGGCGGCTCTGCTCTTCCCCGGCCTGGGGTGGGGTTTAGACAAATTCCGCTTTGGCCTGGTTGGTCTTTTCCTGCGCCTGACAAATAATTGGCGCCCGCTGGAAAAATACACAGTCGATGAGTGGATGCGCAGGTGGGCCGGAGAACAGGTCTACGAAACCATGTGGGAACCGCTCATGGTGGGTAAGTTCGGCCCGCACTATAAGGATGTCAACATGGCCTGGATGTGGGCGCGTCTCAAGGCCCGCACCACGCGCCTGGGTACGTTCCAGGGTGGCTTCCAGGCGTTCGCCGATAAGTTGGCCGGCCGGCTTCGTGAGATGGGGGTTGAAATTTGCCTGTCAACCCCGGTGACACGCATTTCGTTAGATCCCTCCAACAGCTTGGTGTTTGAATCTGAGGCGGGGACTGCCCACTTTGACCAGGGACTGGCGACCGTTTCTCCGGCTTTGCTGGCGCGCATGGCCCCGGACCTGCCGGCCGATTACCTGGAAGGTCTCCTGTCCCTGAAAAGCATGGGCGCAGTCGTGATGGTGTTGTCCTTGGAGCAGCAGATCTCAAAAGAAGGGTATTACTGGTACAACCTGCCCAAGTCAGCCGGCTTCCCCTTCCTAGCGCTGGTCGAGCACACCAATTTCATCTCGCCGGAGCACTTTGGCGGCGAGCACATCATCTACTGCGGCGATTATCTGGATCCCGGTCACGAATACTTTCGATTGAGTAAAGAAGATCTGCTTGAGCGCTTTTTGCCTGCCCTGGCGAGGTTCAACCCGGATTTCAAGCCGGATTGGGTGAAGCGGACCTGGCTTTTCCGCACGACCTACGCCCAGCCGGTTCCTCTGGTCAATCATTCTCGCAACATCCCGGACATCCAAACTCCGCTCCCCGGGTTGTACTTTGCCAGCATGAGCCAGGTATATCCGTGGGACCGGGGCACGAATTTTGCCGTGGAGATTGGGCGGAAGGCAGCGCGGATAATGCTGAAGGGCAAGGGGAGAGGGGATAAGGAATAGGGGATAGGGGGAGGGAAGCGGCGACGCAGACGTCGCCTGGGAGCGGCAGCGGAGAGCGCTGCTGGGGTGCAGGGGTGCTGGGGATGAGGCTCTGCGGCGTAAGAACTGTTTTTGACAATTCGTCTAGTAGTTAGAAGGAGGAAATGAGACATGAGCCGGATAAAAGAATCGCCAGACAAGGCGCCTGACGCCTATATGCCCGATCACACCGTGGAAATGCTCGCCAGCCCAAAATGGGTGCGGGTTTACTTCAGCGGCGAGTTCATTGCGGATAGCAGGAATGCCATCCTGGTGCGCCAGAGAGGGCGAACGCCAGTTTACTATTTCCCAAGAGAAGACGTGCGCATGGAATTTTTGGAAGAGAGCGGCCACGCCAGGCAACTTTCCGGCTTTGGAGAAGCTTCCTACTATACGGTGAAGATCGCTGACCGGGTCGCCGAGCATGCTGCCTGGAGCATCACGGATCCCGAATCGCAAGCGGAGGCTTTAGAAGGTACCATTTCCTTTAAATGGAGGCAGATGGACGCCTGGTTTGAGGAAGACGAAGAAATCTACGTTCACGCCCGCGATCCGTACACCCGCATCGATGTACTCCAAAGCTCCCGCCGCGTGCGCGTGGAACTGGCTGGAGAAACGGTCGCCGAAACCGAGCGCCCGGTCTTGCTGTTTGAGACCGGTTTGCCCACCCGCTATTACATCCCCAAGGTGGACGTAAGGATGGATCTGCTCGAGCCGAGCAAGACGCACACCGAGTGCCCCTATAAAGGCGTTGCCTCATACTATTCGGTCAAGGCAGGCGAGCGGGTTTACCAGGATATCGCCTGGTTCTATCCTTTCCCTTATCCGGAAGTGGGCAAGATTCAAAACTTGATTGCCTTCTACAACGAGAAAGTCGACGCACTTTACGTGGACGGAGAGAAACAAGAGAAGCCCAAATCCCCCTGGTCGTAGCAGTTCCTAAACTTGGCCGGCGCCCCGCAACCGGCGATGCTCGACGGCGATGCAGCGGTCCATGACCACATGCAGGCCGGCCCTTCTGGCCTTCTCCGCGGCCGGCTTATGGATTACACCGAGCTGCATCCAGACCGCTTGAGCGCCGATTTCGATGGCCTGGTCGATGAAGGGCGGCACCTCATCGCTGCGCCGGAACAATAACACCAGGTCAACCGGCTCGGGGATTGAAAGCAAATCCGGGTGAGCCTTCTCTCCCAGGCGTTCATCGAGATGTGGGTTGACCGGGATGATGCGGTAACCCTGAGTCTGCATATAGGCTGGCACGGTATAACCGGGACGGTAGTCGTGGGAGGATATTCCGACCACGGCAATCGTCCGAGTATTCTTGATAATCCGCTTAATCGTCGCTTCTCGGTCTGAATTCATATTTTTACCCGAATATAAGTTCCACTTTCATTTAGACGACTTTGTGAAACTTCGTCTTACTGCCGATAAACAAAATATAGGTCAATTATAAAACCGCTCTGCTTTGAAGGGCGGCTTTATAATATCCTTCGGGTATTAACCTCTGATCTCTCGGTCTTATTAAGAATGGATCTTTCTTCCTTTCGTGAACTGCTCTCACCGGCTGGACAGGGGGTTTTACAGGTGGCTATGGACTTGGAGCCGCGCGAGGAAGATTTCCTGCGCCATTTTCAGAACCTGAGCCGGAAATATCCGCGGGAATTGGCTCGAGCGGCTCTGGAGATTGCGATCTTGCGTTCTAAAGCCGGGGCAAAGTTTCCCTTCGGGGACAAAATGTATTTCACCCGCCCGGCGCTGGAACAGGCCACGCCTTACGCGGTCTCCGATTACCGTTCCCAACGTTACCGCCCCTTTGACTATTTGTCCGATCTGGCCTGTTCGGTCGGAGGCGATACTTTGTCTCTCGCCGCTATCCGGCCAACGATTGGAATCGACCTTGATCTTTTGCGTTTGGCCATGGCGCAGGCCAATATGCGGGCGCTCAACCTGGCGAACCCGGTTGAATTCCTGCAAGGCGACCTGAAATCGCCGCTCCCCTTATCCCCTATCCCCTCTAATCTTGCTCTCTTCTTCGACCCCGCTCGGCGCACCGCCGGCCGCCGCATTTACTCAGTCCAGGACTACATTCCCCCGCTTTCCATTCTTCAGGATTGGCTGCCCCGCTTTCCGGCACTCGGCGTGAAAATATCCCCCGGTGTAAAAGTCGCTGAGTTTCTGGATTACGATTCTGAGATCGAATTTATTTCCTTGCGAGGGGAGTTGAAAGAGGCCGTCCTGTGGTTCGGGCCGCTAAAAACCACCATTCGCAGAGCAACCGTCTTGCCTGGTCCGCATACCCTGGCTTCGACGACGAGCTGGTCCGTCCAGCCGGCCAGCCGTGAAAAAATCCCCCTTCGCGAGCCCCAGGCTTATCTTTACGAACCGGATCCGGCGGTGATCCGCGCCGGTCTCGTGCAGAATCTCGGCCTCCAGCTGGATGCTGCCCAACTGGACCCGGATATCGCCTACCTGACCGCTGAAACGCAAATGCCCACGCCCTTTGCCCGGGCGTGGGCCGTAGAAGACTGGTTCCCGTTTCAATTGAAGCGTTTGCGAGCTTATTTACGGGAGCGGAATGTGGGCCGGGTGACCGTAAAAAAGCGGGGCTCTCCGATTCAGCCGGAAGACTTGATTCGCAGCCTCCGCTTGCAGGGAGACGAGGAACGCCTGGTGTTCCTCACCCATTTTCGGGGTCGTCCCATTGTCTTGATTTGTTTCACCTGATGCTGATGATAAACCTTCAACCTGGAGTTTCGCCCTTTTCAAAATCAATGACTGGAACCACAGATACACGGAGATCAACACAAACCACAGATTCACACAGATATTGGTTGATTTTAACCAGATTTCTGCCAAAACATCTGTGCTAATCTGTGTCCATCTGTGGTTGGTGTTCACCTGTGGTTTCAAACTTCAAGATCAAAACTGGCGAAGGTCCAGCTTCAACTTTTGACGCTATAGTGTAAATACAGGTATGTGTCCCAATGAAAGGATGTGCGACCAGCGCTCTTTATCTCCTTCGGTCAGGATGGCCGCCTCGGCCACCACCTCCGCCTGCGTCTGTTCGATAACCCTGTGCATCCCCTCTAACGTCGATCCGGTGCTGATCACGTCATCGAGCAGCAGCACTCGCTTTCCGGCCAACAGCTGGCGGTCCTTTTCATCCAGGTAGAGAGATTGCGGTTTGCCAGTGGTGATCGATACCGTCTCCGCCTGGATCGTCTCCCCCATATAAGGCTTATAGACTTTCCTCAAGACAATGTAGGGTTTTCCGGATTCGACCGCCAACGCATGCGCCAGGGGAATGCTTTTGGCTTCCGCAGTTACCAAAACCTCATAGTCAAGCTGCTCCAGCTTCTCAGCCAGAGCTTCAGCGCAGGCCTGAACCAGTTCGGTATCGCCGAGGATGTTCAATACGGCAATCTTGATCCCTGGCTGTACCTCAAAAAGGGGGAGTTGGCGTCGAACCCCGGCAATCTCGATTGGATAAGTTTCCCGTTCAGTTGGCATGGGCGCTACTTCTCTCCTTTCAAATTCGGGAGTAGGACTCTCCCATTATAGCCTTTTTCAGGGTAGGTTGCTATAATAGCACTCAATGTCGCCCTCAAAACGCCGCAAATCTCGCCAGACGACCACAACGTCATTAATCGTATTTTCGATCGTCTTGATCATCCTGGTTATCGAAGCGCTCACTTCGCAGGATTTGCTTGGTGGTTCAGGGGGCGGCAATGTGGTAACAGAATCCGTTTCAACGACCATTCCGGGATCCGAAGCGTGGTACGCTGTCTACTTTACCAATCCCGAGGCCGCTGGCGCTGCGTCTTTTAAGGAAGGCCCCGATCATGTCCTGGCTGCCGCTATTGATAACTCTCGCATGAGCGTCGACGTGGCCATCTATGACTTCGATTTGGCCAGCCTGCGGGAGGCTCTATTAAGCGCCCACCGGCGGGGAGTGAATGTTCGGATCGTCGTGGATAGCGATAATCGCGACGAGGCCGAAGTTCAGGCGCTCATCGCCAGCGACATCCCTGTCCTCGGAGATCGTCGCCAGGGCTTGATGCACGATAAGTTTGTGATCATCGATCGCTTGGAGGTCTGGACTGGCTCCATGAATTTCACGATCAACGATGCGTATAAGAATAACAACAACTTGATCCGCATCCGTTCTTCACGACTGGCGGAGAACTATTTAGCCGAATTCGAAGAGATGTTCGTGGATGACGATTTCGGGCCAAGCTCACCGGCGAACACGCCATATTCGAGTTTGTCGGTAGACGGCACACTGCTGGAGGTCTATTTTTCTCCTGACGACGGCACGGCGGCCCGTTTGGTTGACCTGATCGCCTCTGCTCAAGAAAGCATTTACTTTCTGGCATACTCCTTTACCGCCGACGACCTGGCGGCTACCATGCTGGCGCGTTCGAATGCGGGCGTGACGGTTTCCGGTGTTTTTGAGCAATCCCAGTACCGCGCCAACACCGGCACAGAATTTGACCTCTTTCGCTTGAACAAGCTGGACGTGAGGCTGGATGGCAACCCTCGCAACATGCACCACAAGGTGATTGTTATCGACCGCAGCACGGTCGTGACCGGTTCCTACAACTTCAGCGCCAGCGCCGAAAAGTCGAATGACGAAAATACCCTGATCATCCATGATCCCGAAATCGCCGCGCTTTACCTGGCCGAGTTCGAGCGGGTTTTTGGCCAGGCGCAGAAGTAGTTTATGAGGAAGCCAGGAAGCTAGGAAGTTAAAAAGTCAGGACGGGAGGAAAGCAGGAGGTTGCATTGGGGCTCGAGCACCAGGATTTGACCGGCAAAATCATCGCTGCTGCGATCGAGGTTCATAAAAGACTCGGCCCTGGTTTCCTGGATTCCTCATAGAAAATTGGAGTAGCTATGAAACGCTGTGAATGGGCTGGCACGGATCCGCTCTATATTGCTTATCACGATCGGGAATGGGGCGTCCCCGAGCATGAGGACTGCAAGTTGTTCGAGATGTTGATTTTGGAAGGCGCCCAGGCGGGGTTGAGCTGGTCGACGATCCTCAGGAAGCGCGACCATTACCGGCGCGCCTTTGACAACTTTGACCCGGAAAAAGTCGCCGCTTATGACGAAGTTAAGATTGCCGAATTGCTGGCCGATGCGGGGATTGTCCGCAACCGCTTGAAGATTAATGCCGCAATCCTCAATGCCAGGGCATTTTTAGCGGTAAAAGAAGAATTTGGGTCGTTTAACGATTACATTTGGCGCTTTGTGGACCGGAAGCCGATCCTCAATGCCTGGAAAGAGCTGGGCGAGATCCCTGCCCAAACCGCCGAGTCGGAGGCCATGAGCAAAGATCTCAAAAAACGCGGCTTTCGTTTCGTGGGTCCGACCATCTGCTATGCTTTCATGCAAGCGGTTGGCATGGTCAACGACCACGTGGTAGACTGCTTCCGCTACCACGAGATCACCAAATAATTTTCATTTGCAGTAGGAACGCCTATCCGGAAGCATCCCTCTCCCTTATCCCCTTCCCCCTGTTCCTATGCTGCTTTCCGCCCTGCTCATCTTCTCAGCCGTCCTACTCTACGGTCTGGTCCATTCTATTCTCGCTTCGCTCCTCTTCAAGGAACGCATCCAGGCCTGGTTCGGCGATGCGGGAAGCCGCTGGTACCGTTTTGTATACAACCTTTTTGCTGTCATATCGCTGCTGCCGGTGTTAGCGTTGCCGGCTGTGCTGCCGGATAGACGGCTGTATGTTATTCCCTCGCCCTGGGTTTATCTCTCAATCGCTGGTCAGCTCCTGGCCCTCCTGGCGCTGGCAGTTGGTCTGTTCCAGACCGGTGTTTGGTCATTTTTGGGATTGAGACAATTGGTCGATGGTCAAGAAAAACCCTCGCAGATGGTTGTTGAAGGTCTTTACCGCTACGTGCGGCATCCTCTGTATACGGCCGGTTTGGTGTTCATCTGGCTAGTTCCGGTGATGACGGTAAACATACTGTGTCTAAATCTGGGGCTCACCGTTTATCTGGTCGTAGGGGCTTTTTTTGAAGAGCGCAAGCTCAAGCGTGAATTCAGGGAAGCCTACATTCGCTACCAGGCGCAAACCCCTATGTTTATCCCATGGCTGATTTAAGCGAGCGCACGAATAGTATATAAGGAAGCCAGGAAGTTAGGAAGGCAGGAGGTTGCATTGGGGCTCGAGCACCAGGATTTGACCGGCACATCATCGCGGCTGCAATTGAGGTTCCTAAGAGGCTGGGCCCGGCTTTCTAGAGTCGATCTACGAGAATGCGCAGGTAGTTGAACTGCGAAACCGCTTCATCATTAATTCATGGTTTCCTGGTTTCCTTATCAAAAAGAGGTGTATACTTCTCAGTAGAGTGGGAAGCAGGTGTTTGCAGGCCTGCGAAGCACCCACCTTCAGCCAACCATGGCGTTGTACCGGGGCGGCGTAAAACGGAACAACTGATCCACAAAACTGACCAATCCACATAAACATCGAGTGCTCTCATGCCGCTATTGTGGCTCTCACTGGCGTTTCTGGCTGGTATCCTGCTGGGGGATGTCCTTTCTTTTCCCCGATCCGGCTGGTTGGTCCTGCTGGTGTTTGCCCTGCTTCTTGTATTATCACGTCGGCTTTACAGACCATTTTTCCGCAGTCTTATCCCCTCTCGCATTATCCAATTTTTCAATCGCTTCTCAGGGATTCTGCTGGGAGGTTTTCCCGCTTTTCCTTTAGTTCTGTTGTTCCTGTCCTTGGGCGGCTACCGCTACCAGTACTCTCAACCGGATCTGCAGGATCCTGATTTTATCGCCTCTCACACCAATATAGAAGAAGAGATCGTCGTCCAGGGAATATTGGTAAAACCGCCGGAACAGCGCGATACCGTTATCTCCTTCCTCATCGAAGCGGATCAGCTGCATGGCCGGGAGGATGCGAATATTGTCAAGGTACATGGACAGGTGCTTGCCTGGGCTGAGTCCGGCGGCAGCTTTCAATACGGAGATCGTGTCGCCGTCCGTGGGATGCTCGAGGAGCCAACCGAAGATGAGGTGTTCGACTACAAAGGTTACCTGGCTCGCCAGAGCATCTTCGCCGTATTTTATGCAAAACGTGTCTCGTTAATAGAGCCAGCCATTGGGGGAAATCCAATTCTGAGAGCGATTTACGCTCTTAGAGAAAACTCCCACCGCATGATTTATCGCCTGTGGCCCGATCCGGAAGCCAGTTTGTTGGCGGGCATCTTGCTCGGCATCGAAGAAGGCATACCTGAAACAGTGCAGGATGACTTTAACAGCACGGGGACATCTCACATTATTGCGATATCCGGATTTAATTTCTCCATAATTGCCGGCTTATTTACGATATTGTTCAACCGTCTTCTGGGTCGCTGGCGAGGTGCGATTGCGGCGGGAATCGGCATCACGCTTTATGCCGTGCTGGTTGGCGCGGCGGCCGCGGTTGTCCGGGCGGCGCTCATGAGTGGTCTCTCCTTGTTTGCCCGGCAGATAGGCCGGCGGCAAGACGGAGTCAACTGCCTGGCAGTTGTGGCTGCCCTCATGGCGTTTTCCAATCCGAACGTCTTATGGGACGTTGGCTTCCAGCTCTCCTTTATGACCACACTGGGTTTAGTCCTTTATGCCGATGCTGCCTCCCAGTCATTTGTCAATTTAGCCGCACGGCGTTTGCCACTTGCGGCTGCACAGCGCCTCGCCGGCCCGGTTGGTGAATACTTCCTTTTCACCCTGGCTGCCCAGGTTACCGGCCTTCCCATTATCTTTTATTATTTTCGGCAGCTCTCCCTCAGCTCGTTGGTTGCAAATCCTCTAATCCTGCCAGCCCAGCCTCCGGTGATGATATTGGGCGGTCTGGCGGTCATCTTGGGCCTGGTCTTTGAGCCATTTGGACAGCTGGCTGCTTATCTGGCCTGGCCCTTCGTTAGCTATACCATCCGGGTCGTGGAAATGATCGCCAAAATCCCGGGCGGCGTGATTCCTTTGGGCAGGGTCGGAATACTTCTGGTGCTTGTTTATTACGGCATTGTGCTCGGAGGGACATTCGCTGCTCCGCTCGTCCAGAAGCTGCTTTCCGCGATGAGAGGCGAGGAATCTTCAAGCCCGGCCAACAACTGGGCAAGCGCTTTAATGGGCTTCTCTCTTCTCAGCCTGGCAGTATTCAATGTGGTCGCTTGGCGAGAGGTCTCCAGCCTGCCAGACGGCAAGCTGCACATCACGGTGCTGGATGTTAGCGATGGTACACGCCGGGGTGACGCCATTCTCATCCAGAGCCCGGCCGGTCGCGTCATCTTAATCAACGGCGGGCCCAGCTCAAACCGGCTCTCAGACGCGCTGGGTCGCCGTTTGCCGCTCTTCCATCGTGAGCTCGACTACCTGATATTGGCAGATCCGGTTGGAGATCAAATCGCGGCTCTTTCCCAGAATATTCAACGCTTCGCGCCTGCTAATGTGCTTTGGGCTGGTCCCTTGAACGCGAGTATTGAGGCCCGCGTACTGCGCGAAGGCCTTGTCGAGGCGGGTATTCCGATTCTCTCTGCCCAAACGGGTCAATCTTTGGATCTGGGGAGCGGGGCCAGACTACGCTTTCTTAGCACAGGAAGGCGCGGTGCAATTTTATGTCTTGAATGGGGGAACTTCCGCGCATTGCTCCCGATAGGGGCAAACTTCGAAGATCTGGAATACCTGGACTGGGGGCGAGAAGTTGGTCCGATCACGGCATTGTTGTTAGCGGATCATGGTTATCCACCTGCCAATCCCCCAACCTGGATTGCTAATCTTCAACCTCAGGTTCTTTTGCTGAGCGCGGCGGCCCGCGACGCGCAAGATTTCGATTCTCTAGAAGTGTTCCACGCGTTTCAGGGATATCACATATTGAACACCGGCCAGAATGGCTGGATCCATTTGAGTACAGACGGGGAGGAGCTTTGGTTGGAAGTTGAAAAGAGCAGGTAGGGGTTAAATCGAGACTTACATGGAAACCTTAAAATCATCGGGATTAAGCCCAAGATGGGAAATTACGATGGGTATTGGCCAGTGACGGTGTTCATCGAAGGCCTTCCTGGCATCCTCCAAAGCGCGCTCTTTTTCCTTGCGGTGGCGGATAAGTATTCCCGAGATCTTCCTATCCCACAAATATCTCGAGATCTCGGCTGTGGATCCATCGGTGTTTTCCAGGGCATCTTGCATGAGTTCGTTTAGAAACTTCCGGTAAACGCCAATATTCATATGTTCTCCTCATTCGTTTTTGATTACCACCGACAAATCTTCGTCACTGCGCATGGAGTACGGACCGGTAATGATATTCTAACCTCAATTTCTGCCTTCGGGCCATGAGCCCATCACCTGTCTTAGGATAGCGAACTCACCAACGTGATAAGCAGTGTGGTCGGAAACGACCAGGATTTCTCGAAAGATCGTGTAATCCCTGGAATGCGGGATGGGAGCATAAAGGTCCGTATTGGGGTTGCTGACGATATCTTGAAGGGACTGCAAATCTTCCCGAAAAGACCCGATTGTTTCATTCCAGTTGCTTTCGTCCGCCTCGGCCCCTCTTGCGGGCCAGTAACCGGCAGGCCAGGACGGCGATATGTGATCTGGATTCTGGATAAACTCCAGAATGTCCCACTGGGCGATGCGAATGTGCTCCAACAGGTGCCAGGGCGTAAAAATTGTGCTGGGTGGCTTGCTGTTGATCTTGTCCAACGGGAAGTCCGCCACTGCCTGGTCGAAAGTCATATGTGCGTTTCCACCACGCAAGAGATGCAGCAGCTCTGCGCGGACGACTTTGTCCGGGTTCATTTCTTTACCTCCTAATTACTCGTATTTTCTGAATGACCCCCATGAATGAAGAGATAGCCAGTTTACCTCAGAATCAGATAATCCTCACCTATCCGCAGGACGGTCCTGGAATGCCAGGGCGCCTTGAGTGCTTCCGCAAGTTTTGATGTCAGGATTTCTGGATTAAGAAGAAACCGTTCAAATTCGATGCTGTCGGTCCCGGTTCGTTTTTTGTCGTAGCTAACCAAAAGCTCTTTCGGCTTTCCGTTTTCTTCGACGATGCTTACGGCAATCCAGAATATATCGTGTTTGACAATTTCCTTGGGGGCTGATCGTCGTTTTAGTAAACCCGACAAACCTGTGGCTTTGTATTTTTGGCTCTTGATAAATGCAGCTTCGTCAGTATCAAGATCGAGCTTACTCCCCCATTCAAGCCGGTATTCAAATTCATGAACGACGATTTTCGGATAGGAGTGGATCTCGATTCCTGCCAGGCTGCCGGTGACGGTCGGTCTCTTGGATCGATCTTCCTTTAGTTGCTCTTTTTGGTTGGCGATTACCTGGCTGAATTCGGAATTTTTGATCTCGGGGTTGTTCTGGCGGATGTTTTCAAGGATTTGTTTGATCTTTTCGCCAGCCCGAGCTTGCTTTGTTACCTTGGGCACAACCGGTGGCGCTTTAGCGACATCCTCGCGTTCAATCCGGTGCTGCCCGTTTTGCTTATCGACCTCTTCAACGTCCGCCTTGACGTCCCGGCCCATTTTGAACGGTTGCAGCCTGTTTTCTTTCCAGCTGGTTGCCCCGGATAGGGGTCCTTCGGCTGGCGGATTGTTTTGAGCGGGCGCGCTCTTCCCTCCTGGAATGAACAAAGCCTGGGCGAAACCGCCCAAACGCTTATTCTCACCATCAGATATGTCAAAAATGTGCAGGGAGACCGGGATGGGGGCCCCGTCACGGCTTCGGTATTGCAGGTCCAGCTCGGCAGGAAACTGATTTCGCTTCAGGACGGAAAGAAGCACTGAAGACGAGTCAGGAGGAAGGGCAAAGCTGGCGAGAGGTTGACCGATAATGTCATCCAGGCGGAATCCCAACACCTCCTCCACCTCCGGGCTGCAAGCGATTATTTTCCCAGATGAATCGCATTCCCAGGTCCAACCTGGGAGGGACTGATCGGGGTGGCTACCGCTGTAAGAATTAATCGATTCAGGCTCAGAGAAGAGACTGTCGAGCCGGTTGCTGAATAGTTTCCTGGACATTTTGGATCAGTTCCGCTGCTAAAGCCATATATTGGTCAGCGCTGCGGCTTTGCGGATTGTAATGCGTAATTGGCAGACCTGCCACGGAGCTTTCTCGCAATTTGGTATCGATCTGGATAACGGTGTTAAAGATGCTTGTCGAGAAGTTATCTTTTAATTGGACACTCAAATCCCGGTGAATCCGGTTGCGAATATCCTGCATGGTGATCAATACCCGGTATACGAGGTTCTGGTTGCTTTTATTTCGAACGCGCCGGTAAGCTCCCAGGACGTTTCGCAAGGCGTGCACGGAGAAGAATTCGGGTAATGTGGGGATGATTAACATCTGGGCCGCGTTCAGAGCGTTGGTGGTAATTGCTCCCAATGCGGGCGGGCAATCGAAAATCACGAAGTCGTAATTCAGCGGAGCATTATCCAGTGCGTTGCGCAGAATATGCTCAAAGTTTTTTCTGATTGGCAAAAATCGCTCTGCCAGCTCCATCTCTGGATTTGAAGGGATCAGATCCAGACCGCTTACTTTCGTTTCCCGGCTTACGCTCGCTGGAGTTGCCCAATTGAACAGGACATCGGTAATGGCGTGGCGTGCCTTGCCTGGACTCACGCCCAAAGAAAGAGTCAAATCAGATTGAGGATCGAGATCGATCAACAATACTTCTTTTCCACTCTGTGCCAGGGC
>Ga0214472_10004540_pt1 | contig 14664 bp, 13 predicted proteins | sample RVTome_6_FD_207662 | JGI IMG/M metagenome (GOLD analysis project Ga0214472, IMG submission 207662) | Soil microbial communities from uranium-contaminated site in the Upper Colorado River Basin, Wyoming, United States - RVT140D175 | ecosystem: Environmental > Terrestrial > Soil > Contaminated >...
CCCACAGCGGCAGAGTTCACCTTTGTCGCCATCATATTGCTCGGTCGTTACGAACCACGGTTTGCGATTGTGACCTTTGTCACCGTGATTTCATATATTGCATTTACTTTAATGGTCACCAACTGGCGCATGCATTTTCGCCATGAAATGAATACCCTGGAATCGAAAGCCAATGGCTATGCAGTCGACGGCATGCTGAACTACGAAACCGTGAAATATTTCACTAATGAACAGTACGAACTGAAACAATACGATGACACCCTGGCAGAATGGGAAACCGCGGCAGTGAAAAGCCAGACCTCGATGTCGATGCTGAATTTTGGTCAGGGCATGGTGATCGCGGTGGGCGTGACCTTCATGATGGTATACGCCTCTCAGGGGGTTGTTGCTGGCACGATGACGATCGGTGACCTGGTGCTGGTACACGCGATGATGTTGCAGTTGTTCCTGCCGCTGAATTTTCTCGGCATTATTTACCGCGCGCTCAAATATGCGCTCGCCGATATGGACATGATGTTAAAGCTGCTCGATACCGGGCAGCAGATCCAGGATCAAGCACAGGCACAACCATTGCGGGTACAGGCCGCGCATATTCGTTTTGAGAATGTTTCGTTCGGTTATAATGCTGATCGCGAAATACTGAACAATGTATCGTTTGAAATTCCACCAGGACACAAGGTGGCGGTGGTCGGGCCTTCGGGCGCCGGCAAATCGACGCTCGCGCGCCTGCTGTTTCGTTTTTACGATACCAGCGAAGGCCGGATTTCAATTGACGGGCAGAACATTCATGAAGTCACACAGGACAGTTTGCGCGGCAATATCGGTATCGTGCCGCAGGACACGGTGCTGTTCAATCACAGCATCGAACACAATATACGATACGCCAAACTCGATGCCAGCACGGAAGAAGTCATCGCGGCGGCGAAGATGGCTGATATCCACCGCTTTATCGATTCTTTGCCCGACAAATACCAGACCATCGTCGGTGAACGCGGCCTGAAGCTGTCGGGCGGCGAGAAGCAACGTGTCGCTATCGCGCGAGTGATTTTGAAAAATCCGAAAATCCTGGTGTTCGACGAAGCGACATCGTCGCTGGATTCGCATTCCGAACAGCAGATACTCGCTTCATTGAAAGCGGTGGCAGAAAAACACACCACGCTGGTGATCGCGCACCGGCTTTCGACCATCATCGATGCGGATACTATTATCGTGCTCGACAAAGGCAGGGTCGTTGAACAGGGCACGCACCAGCAACTGTTAGCTCAACAGGGTCTGTACGCGCATCTCTGGGAGCTGCAACAGGAAGAAAAGAAAATAGAGTCATTGCTCAAGGAAGTGGTTTAACGGAATTTTGCCACAGAGGACACAGAGATCACCGAATGTTTTCTGAACAACAGATAATCGATTCATGGATGAAAAATGTGTCACCCTGGATAAGGGCGGTGCGCGAGGGCGAGATTACCAGCCGCACACAGGTGACCAATCTGGCGATCATTGAGGCGGTGATCGATTGCCGGCCTGAATCGGTGCTCGATGTTGGTTGTGGTGAGGGCTGGCTGGTGCGTGAACTCGAGGCCCTGGATATTTCTGCTCAGGGCATCGATGCGGTGTCGGCACTGATCGCGGCTGCGCGTGAAGCGGGACAAGGCAGTTTTCAGGAACTGGCTTATGAGCAGATTTTCGCAGATGCCTTTGCTGAAAAATTTGATCTGCTGGTGTGTAACTTTTCTCTGCTCGGTGATGAGTCTGTAGTGCATCTGTTTCAGCAGGCGCCGGGGCTTTTGAATCCAGCCGGTTGGTTCATTGTGCAGAGTCTGCATCCGCGAGTCGTCTGCGCTGAAGCTGACTATCGTGATGGCTGGCGTGAAGGTTCGTGGCAGGGGTTTAATGCTGAATTTCGTGAACCGGCGCCCTGGTATTTCAGGACCATCGAAAGCTGGCAGGCTCTGTTCGAGCAGAACGGCTTCGAGCCTGCACTCACCACCGAGCCACTCGATCCGCTCAGCCAGGCGCCTGCATCGATTATCTTTAGCGCTCGCTTACGGCCTTAAACCGCAGCTGAGTCTGTGGCATTGAATCTGCTATTATGTTCATATCATCTTTTTACGAAAATATAAGGTATCACGCCCCATGATTTCAGCGCGAGAAGCCCACAAACGTCTACAGGAAGGTAATCGTCGCTTTGTCTCCGATCTCGATGGCGGTGCCGCCACCACTGGCCAGATTCGGCGCAGTGACCTGGCCGCTGAGCAGGAACCCTTTGCCATTATCCTGGGCTGCTCGGATTCGCGTGTACCAGCCGAGATCGTCTTTGATCAGGGACTGGGTGATCTGTTTGTGATTCGCGTCGCCGGCAATATCGTCGCACCTTCGCAGGTGGGTAGTGTTGAATTTGCCGCCGAACAGTTCGGCACCCGGCTGGTGGTGGTACTCGGCCACTCCATGTGCGGTGCCATTCAGGCGACATTGAATGATCTGCAACGTCCGGCGCAGTCGCAGTCACCCAATTTGTACTCCATCGTTCACCGCATCCGTCCTGCGGTGCAGGGCCTGCTGGAAACCGATCTGAAGAGCAAGCCGGATGCTTTATTACACCATGCGGTACGCGCTAATATCCGTGCCTCCGCCGACCATTTGCGTCATGGTTCTGAAATTCTCGAAAATCTTATCCAGAAAGATCAGCTCATTGTTGTCGGTGCCGAGTATTCACTCGATACAGGCGTCGTCGATTTTTTTGACGGTGTGCCCGAAGCCGTCTGATTCAAACTCGTTTGAAGATTTGATGCATGTCTTGCTCCTGATCAAGGAAGCGTACTTCAGTGTGAGGTATTGAATGTAGGTGATCAGGAGGAATTTATTATGAGTCAACAAGGTGAAGGTGGCGGTTTGCGGGGTATACTGCTGGGGCTATATCGCCAGCTGGTGGCTGAGCTGACAGTGTTGCGTATCAGGACCTATCGGCCCGCGCCGCGCGGCGCCGCCAGTAATGAGCTGGTTGATCGCCTCCATGTTTACATCACTCTGGCGCCGCCGCAGGAAGACGCAAACCTGTCAGCCATCATCCATGCCAACAAAGTCTCGATGCAGACCCGACTGGGAGCTTCGGAATACACAGACATGCCAGCAGGGCCGGCCAGACCAAACGCTCTCAGCCAGTCTTTGAGTGAAAGGCACACCACAGCGATATTGCGAAATACCGCAGGCAACAAACTCATCCAGAGCATCTGGGACCATTTGCACAGCAGTGTACGTAGTGCCAAAGCAGGCGATGCTGAAGCCGCCAGGCTGCATGCCGGGATTATGGATAATGCGCTCAGGGAAGCGGCGAATTATGTTACCGATGAGGAATACCAGGAACTGGTAAAAACGCTGGGCAAAGAGTTAAACGCATTGACGCGATTTCCAGACCAGTCTGCTGATAAGTCAGGCGATAGTTAAACGCTTCCGCAATCGAGGTATAACTATTGAGTCTGAAAAGGATACCCTTCAATCAAGACACGCTGAGAATACATCCGTGTACGCTCGACAGCAGCATCCCTGCTGCTGACGGTCTCGATTGAAGAGTATCCTTTCCCTGCGCCTTGTTAGTATCAAGTGCCGTAACCGGAGAATATCAATATGCGCCGGTGCCAGTGAACACAGTACGCATAGTGTTGATCAGGATCCTGATATCCATGGTTAACGACCAGTTGTCGATATACTTCATATCCAGTTCCATCCATTGCTCGAAGCTTATGTTGCTTCTGCCACTAATTTGCCAGAGACAGGTGATTCCGGGCCTGACGCTAAAACGCCTGCGGTGCCAGTGCGTTTTAAAGTAGTTATAGTCACGTTCTGGCAAGGGCCGTGGGCCGACCAGGCTCATATCACCCTTGAGTACATTGAGCAACTGGGGCAGTTCGTCGATGCTGGTTTTACGCAGCCATTTTCCCAGCCGGGTGATGCGCGGATCATCCTTGATCTTGAACACCGGGCCATCCACTTCGTTCATATGTTCTATGTCTTTAATGCGCTGTTCTGCATCAGCCGTCATAGTGCGGAATTTGTACATACGAAACCGCGCCTTGTGCAGGCCAACGCGTTCCTGGGTGAATAACACCGGCCCTTTGGAATCGAGTTTGATCAGGATCGTTACCAGCAATAGCAGAGGTGACAGGAGCATTAGTACCGCCAGTGAAACATAAAAATCAATTGCATATTTGGCAACGATTCTCCAGCCTTTATTGTTCATATTTCCGGTATATATGGTAATCAGAGGTTCGCCCACGATCTGATCGACAAAGGACCTGCCCAGATTGAGTTCGAACATATTGGTCCGTAAGCGAACAATGATACCGTGCTGCTCGCAGATGGAGACGACTTCCTGGATTTCATCATAGTGTGAACGCATAGGATAAAAAATCGCGACTTCATCAACTTCCGTACGGCATAGAAATCCAGGCAGATCTTTAATAGAAGAAACAAGTTCAACCGGGTATCCGGTTTCAGCACGTTTGTTGCTGGCGTCGGGGTTGTCTACAAAACCGATCAGGTCATAACCCAGTTCAAGGCAATATTTTATTTTTCTGGAGAATTCGATAGCATGCTGGTTACTGCCAACAATCAGCATCTTGCGTTTATTTCTGCCGATGCGGCGCAATCGGCCGAGAATCAGGCGCATTACAACCCTGCTGAGTAAGGTCACCAGTGTGGATGAGGTCCAGAGCAATGCGATTAACTGTAAATCGAATACGACTTCTGAAACGATAGCAAAAACGATGGTGATCGCCAGGGTTCCCAGTGTAGTGGCCTTGATAATATCGACAATCTCGTGATTGAGCGTCGAGAGCCTCCGGGAAAGATATAAACCAAAATGCTCGAACAGTTTGTGCCAGAGGTAGAGGCAGAAAACAAACAGAATGATGTCGCGCAAGGGAAAGCTGCTGGTGACCAGATCGTGGAGCGATTTCGGCCAGAAATGGATGAATTTGCTCTGGCTGACGGTGATGCTGAAATCGATGGCCAGCACGATGATACAGAGATCGATGAACTTGAGAAACTGGAGTAATAATCTGCGGCGAAACATGGCGTCTAGCCTGCCCTGAAATTATGTTTGGCAAACATAACCGGGGTACCGGGATATGCCTGAACAGGGCCTGTGTGCAGCCCAGGGCATTCAAAAAATGTGATTGTTTTATGTAGCATTTTACACCTCCATGTTCAGCTGTTTACGACCCGGTCGAGCAATTTACCACTTAATAATCCAGAGCCGGGATATGTTATCAGCAGGCTTTGACGATAGCAATATGCTAACAGTTTTGTGAAACCCGGGTGTGACAATTCTTTGACAACTGTCACATTTTTTGCGACTGCTTGCCCCCTTATTGCTCGACGTTGAAAGACTTGATCGTCTGGCCGGCCGCAGCAGTGCCGCCGAATAGCTGGTTGAGCGTCCGCGACCAGTTAGCCAGACCGGTAGGCGGGATAAATATCCGGTCACCGGGTAACAGGGCGACATCTTCATGGGCCATGATTTCGTCCATGGTGAGTTCGTAAATAGAGGGTTTTTGCTGTTTCGAGTAGGCACGGATCAGGTATATCTCTTCCAGGTCGCCGGTAACCACATTGGGGCCCCAGGCTCTGGCTATGCCTTCCAGCAGGCTGATGCCTCGCGATGGAATCGGGAACGCGCCCTGACGAACCACTTCACCGAAAATGTAGTACACGCGTTCGCTCTGCGAAGGGAAAAACAGCACATCACCTTCCTGCATCAACAGGTTCTGCAGCTTGCTTTGACCTTCCTGGGTGGCGCGGTAATTGATCGCATAGCGGGTCTGGCCGCGGGTGAGTATGCCATTAACGGTATCGGCATCCCCGGCGAAACCACCGGCAGCGCTGATGATCTGGCCTAGCGTTTGCTGGTTCGTGCCAAGGTAGGTCACGCCTGTGGTATTGAATGCGCCTTCCAGTGTTATCGGATGTGATCTCGGTTTATTGAGCACTACCTCGATCTGGAAGGGCGTATCAATGACTTTTGTGTAAAGATTTTTCAAAAGCCTGTTTATCTGCGGCAGGGAAAAGCCGCTGACGCTGACATCATCGAGCAAGGGCAATGACACCGTGCCATCAGGCTGGACCACGGTAGCCCGCTGCGTGCTGCCATTGTGTACCTGGTGTTCTGACCAGAGGTCGGTGCTGCCCCATATAGTCAGGAGTAACTCATCATTGGGGCCGACGTAATAGACAGGGGGCTCCACTTTGTCTCCCAGGATATACAACGAATCAACCGGGTTTGCCAGTGTCAGTGCCTGGGCGGATGACTGCAGCAGTGGTTCGATGCTGTCATTGTCCGTGCTCCAGCTCGGTGCAGTTGAGCAGCCTGAACACAGGAATATGAGAACCAGTAATCCGGGGAGTCGAGTCAGAGCTATCATGTTAGGCATCGGCACATACGTCTTCATACACAGGCTGGGGATTCTAGCATGGAGCATCATTATTTCTAGCATTTTCACCTGCCTTCACCTGTGCTGGCTGTCATTTGATGTCTGCAGTGTTGGCAGTCATGCGGCGTGCACAGTAATAATACGTTAAGATTACCAGCACTTGAATATGACTGGAAAACAGGCGGGCCGGATGGACGTCGGGTGATGAGTAAAACAGAAGCGGGCTATGCTGATGATAATCGCTATCGCATTGGTTTTGTGATGGAGCAGGGACTGGGTCATGTCACCCATAACCATGGACTGCAGAATGCTGTGGCAAAAGATCCCCAGGTAGAGCCCGAGTGGATGCTGGTGCCATACCATGCAAATGATCTCTGGGAAAAGCTGCCGCCGATGTCGATCAAGATGGGGCTCAGGGCAAGAAAAATGCTTCGTCGCCGAGTGAATCGCAAACCGATTGATTGCCTGTTTTTTCATACCCAGGTTTTATCCCTGTTCAACTATGACTTTATTGCTCGCATTCCCAGTGTGATCTCTCTTGATGCAACACCGCTCGATTTCAATACCATCGCTGCGAGTTATGCCTCAAAAACTGCCAGCGGAATACTGGGCCAGATCAAGCATGCCTGGTACCGGCGTGTATTTAATCATGCTGCCGGACTGGTAGCGTTTTCAGACTGGGTCCGTGACAGTCTGATTTCTGATTACGGCGTGGCGGAAGAAAAGATACATGTCATTCCTTCCGGAATCGATCTTGAACACTGGAAACCATTGGCAGACAAAAAAAATAACACTCAAAAAATAAAATTGCTGTTTGTTGGCGGTGATTTTCAGCGCAAGGGCGGCGCCGAGTTACTGGAAGCCTTTCGTAACGGACTGGCCGAGCACTGCGAACTGGATATTGTTACGCGTGATACTGTTTCCGCTCCGGAAGTATCTGTACGGGTTCACAATCATTTGTCCCAGAACATGCCTGAACTCAGGCAGTTATTTATCGATGCTGATATTTTTGTGTTGCCGAGTCAGGGTGATGCTAGCCCGTTCGTTATTATCGAGGCAATGGCGGCAGGACTGCCCGTGATCAGTACTCGCGTCGGCGCAGTTCAGGAACAGGTAGTCGATGGGGTCAGCGGTTACTTGATGGACGACAATCAACCAGCAACGATCCGTTCGTACGTGCTTCGTCTGGTCGAGAACCGTGACCAGATGCAGGAAATGGGGCGTGCAGGGCGCTTGCTGGCAGAAGAAAAATTTAATGCAAAGACGAATTATCATCGTCTGCTTGAATATTTAAAGGAAACTGCTGCGTGCTCGCGAGCATGATGTTTCTTTAGCGAGCGTATCTATCCTATGTCCAGAAAATACCAGTCAACTCCCACACAAGTTATGTCTGCGCCAGATGAAGGTATTCGCCATAAAGTCCATGTTATGCATGTCATCAACTTTCTATATGATGGCGGCACAGAAACATATATTCATACGCTGGTTAGTCGCATGGACCGCCATCGCTATGATTTTTCGATTTGCTGTCTGGTTGAAGCCGGTTTCGGTGCCGATAAGTTTGTCGCTGTAGGTGTACCCATTCATGTGCTGGCAGTAAAACGTAGCGGTGGTTTCAGGACGAAACTGCATAATGTCCTTGAGCTGTTCCGCCTTGCACGGTTAATGAAACGACAGCGGGTCAGGATCGTCCACAGTCACGATAATTTTCCATCGAGTTACGCGCGGATCGCCGCTATCTTGGCAGGTGTGCCGATTGTCTATGTCACCTATCACAATATTTATTTCTGGTTGACACCATTCAATCACAGAATGAACCGACTGCTCGCCAGTTTGACGACCAGAATTGTCGCGGTATCAAAAGCGGCCAGGGATTATTCGATGCAAATGGACAGAATATCTGAAGCAAAATATCGCATCATACATAATGGTATCGACTGCCATTCGGCAGACAACCGGTCTGTCTTGCGAAAACATTATCGTGATCTGTATGGCATCGCTGAAGATGCGAGAGTCATTGGCAATGTGGCGTCATTGAGCCAGCGTAAAGGCCAGGCCCTGCTGGTCAGGGCGCTGGCCAGTATTGCCCGGTCTCATCCTGACGCGGTGCTAGTGATCATAGGCAGTGAACGTGAAGATGAACCGGAGGTCAGGGCGCAACTCGAAGCTATCGCGCGTCAGCATGGTATTTCCGGGCGCGTGATTTTCACCGGCAGCCGTAATGATGTGCGAGACATGCTTTATATGTTAGATATTTTCACCCTGCCTTCCGAAACGGAAGGTTTTGGTTATGCTCTGGTGGAAGCTATGTGCGCCGGGATACCGTCCCTGGTCTCCGATATTCCGGCCTTGCAGGAAGTTGCCAGTGAAGGTCAACATGCTCTGCTGTTTGTATCCGGCAGCCATGAAGATCTCGCCAGTAAACTCGAATACGCGCTGGACCACCCGGGCGAAATGCAGATCATGGCAGATGCGGGGCGCAGAGCTGCGCAGAGTGTTTTCACCCTGGACAATATGGTCGCGGGCTACGAAGACATGTATAAAGAAGATGTTGAGCGCATCCTGTGAGCTCAGCGAGCGAGCAGCCACCTGATAATGAACAGAAAAGCAGTATTGATAAGTAATAAATATCCGTTCCCGGCGGATGACGGCAAGAAAACCGTGCTTGCCGGGCTGGCCGCGTATTTGCTCGAAAAATATGGCAAGGATGATTTTGTCTATATTGTTATTGGCAAGCCAGAAGCCAGAACGGATGAAGCACGCTCCGGCAGAACTATATTTGTCCGTCCACCAGGAAGGCTCGCACAGCTATGGAACCTCATTACCCTGGTGTTCAGAAAAGACTCACCCAGCCTGCAGGAAGCTTTGACCTGGTCGACCATAACCAGCAGAGAATTACATGCCCTGGTCGATGAACTGGCACCGGAACTGGTGGTGCTGGACACTATCCGTGTTGGCCAGTATTTCAGCAAGCATGAGAACTATCCGTATCGGCGTATTCTGTACATGGACGATCTGTTTTATCTGCGTTTTGAAAGATTGTTGCAGGTTGCGCATAGTCAGCATGGCGTAGAGCTTGATCCGGTAGGCACTTTTGCGCCGCATCTGCCCGGGTTTGCACGTACATTATTGCGTTCGCGTATTTTGCAGACATTCCTGTTCAGATTTGAGATGTCGAGAGTCAAGCAGCGCGAAATTAAAAGTCCTGAACACTTTGAACGTTGTTTGTTGATCAACCCGAACGAAGCCAGAACGCTTACTGAGATTGCCGGTGCTGATAATGTATTTTCGATCAGGCCATTACTGTCTGTCGATGATGGCAGGCCGGAGCGTAACCATGCGGGTACGCCGAATTTTCTGATCTTTGGTTCATTGCGGCATCCTGTTTATCGTGCCTCGGTCATCCGTTTTCTCGAAACCTGCATGGAGGATATCAGGCAAAACATGCCGGCTACCAGAATACAAATTGTCGGTGCAGGTGCGGACGCTACGATAAAGATGCTGGCTGCGAAATACGCAAACAATATTGAACTGACCGGCTTTGTCGACAATCTGGAGTCACTGTTTGCCTCGTCGTGTGCCTTGCTGGTGCCCATGCTTGCCGCCGGTGGTCTGAAGCTGAAAGCATTGACTGCGCTGTATTATGGTTTGCCGATGATCTCCACCAGCAGTGGTGTGGATGGTCTCGAGGTAGAGGACAATTTTGACTGTATCGTTGAAAACAGGCTGGATCTGTTTCCGGAGCATATGAAGCGGCTGTGCGATGCACGCTTGAACCGCGAAATCTCTACTAATGCACGCCAGACGTTTCTCAAGTATTATTCACGCGATAGCGTTTTTGCCGAGTATGACAACTTATTTGGCTGAATCGAACTGGTCTTTAGAGAATTGTCACCTTTGGCTATAGCCAGAACTGAAATCCATGCACTCATTCCTTGAAACCATTGCTAGCCGCGTAAATCCTGCCTGGCGCTATCCATTGCTGGTGTCATTTGTCGTGGCCATGCTGGTGGTGCTGGACCCCTTACTCAGTCGCATTGTGCCGAGATCGATGTGGGACGCGGTCGCACTCGGTGATTCCCCGCTGCGCCTGATTCTGTTGTTTATCCCGCTGGCGATAGCTCTGTGGTTGTCTGTCCGCGCGCTATCTGGCGCAGATAACTATCGCCGCGCGTTTCTGGTGATGCTGGCGGTGGCGTCCCAGGTGGGTGGGATCAATCTCGGCCCTATCGACCTGCTTGATATTGTCACCCTGCTTGCAGTGATTACGCTTCTAGGTGAGATTGCCTTAAAGCCGGAAACACCATTGCTAATTCCAGCGCTGATCATGTTTGGACTGTTTTTTTTGTTGCTGGCTATTCCTTATCTTGCTCAGATGGGCGTGGTGGTTTTTTTCATTGGTTTTATCAAGCTGTTCAAGACCATCCTGCTGGCGTTTGTCCTGATCAACCTGATTCGTGACCGGGACGACATCCTGTTTTTCATCAAAGCAGTGATGATCGTGGCAGTGATCAGTGCGCTCATCGGTATTGCACAGAGCGCGGTGTATTTTATCCATGGTTATGCGTTCACCCTGATGGATGATATTGATGAGGCGTTCAAACCCACACCCATCGGTTATGTCCTGCGCGCCTCCGCCCTGTGTCCAACGGCGCAGTTCCTCTCGGGTTTTCTGCTGGTTTCATTGCCGCTGTTTTTGTGGCGGCTGGTGGAAAGCGCGCCGGGCTGGCCACGCCGACGGCTCATCGCTGGTCTCGGCATAGTGCTCGCGGGTATTTTGCTGACCTGGAATTATGGTGCGATCTTTACTGCTGCCGGGATGCTGGTGCTGGCGCCCTTTATTATGTGGCCGAACCGGACCATCCATCTTATTATCGGCGCCGCATTTCTTTCCGTGTTGCTTTATTACACAGGAATATTTGAATGGATATACGATAAATCGCTAGGCGATGTTGGTGTATTCAAGGGCGTCAGTCAGCGACAGTCGCTGCTCCTGAAAGGCATGGAAGTGCTGTCTCGTGATCCCTGGTTCGGAACTGGACTGGATGGCTTTTCGTATTACACGCATAATATTTTCAATCGGCCGGTGCATAATGCGGGCGTCCAGATCTGGACCGAACTGGGTTTCCTGGGCTTCATTGGTTTTATCGCAATGAACCTGATCCTGCTAACAAAGACTTTTATTCTGGCTTTCACCGGCAACACCAGGATCAATCGTCTGTTCAGAATGTTGTTGCTTGGTCTGGTCGGATTGATACAGTTAATGTTTTCCGAACCTTTCATGAACAGCCAGATTGTCTGGCTGTATCTTGCCCTGGTGCAGATATGCATCATCATCGAGGCGAGGCAGACAATTCCTGATAAATGCTGAGGGTGTGAGCAAAAGCCCGGCTACTGGTAAAGTTCTTTTCCACCAGAACGCGGCCGCGGTTTCCCATGTCATCGGCCAGCTGCGGTGACTGTAAAAGCGTATCGATCTGGCGGGCGAGATCTTTGCAGTCCATGTCGGCAGCGGCCAGGCCATTTTCGCCATCACGAAACCATTGCCTGATACCACCGAGCGCAAAGCTGACAACAGGTGTGCCTGCTGCCAGTGCCTCGACACCGACCAGCGCGAACGCTTCCGGGATAATGGAAGGCAGCACCAGCATGCGCGCGTTCGCCAGGAGCTGGTAAATTTCCTCGCGTTGTCTGACATGGTCGAGGATCTCGACACGATCTGCCAGGCCGAACTGGTTCAGTTGCTGGCCGATCTGTTCGCGCAAGGGACCGTCACCGACCAGGATGGCGCGCCAGTCAGTGTGTTGTAACTGGTGCAGCGCTTCGACCAGTTGCAACACGCCTTTGTATTCAAACAAACTGCCCAGATACATGATGGTCGGGGTGTCATGTGGTTTGCGTGTGTCGGCAACTGGCGGTGGCAGTTTTATGCCGTGGGGTACCAGTCTCAGGTGTTGACTCGCTATGCCATGTTGCACCGCCAGATCTCTGATGTACTCGCTGGGTGCGATGACCCGGTCGAATAACTGCCATTGGCCAAGTGTTCTGGCATCGACCTGCCAGCGTCGTGCAAATCGAATGACATCCACTGGGCCATGCAGCTGCATGCAACCACTGGTGAAACAACCAGCGCCACATCGGCGATCGCAGAGTTTGCCGGTGGGCAGATAGCGCCGGCTCATGACATAACAGAACGGTCTGACATCGTGCAGGGTGCCGACCAGCCGTGTTTTTTTTCTTATTGCCGAGAGTAGTACCGGGCTGAGCGTGGTGAAACAACCGTGGACATGGACAATGTCAGGTTTTATTTCTGCAAGCAGTTTGTCCAGGGCGGTGCGCAGACGGTAACCCTGGAGCAGGCCGTAACTACAGGGCAGGGTGTATTCATCCTGCCAGAGTGCAGTATTATTGTGGCCAGAAATTGTTTGATCAACAAGCCTCAGCACGGGAGATGCATGGCCGTGTTGCTTTAACTGTTCGCACAACTCAGAAACATGAACAGCAAGCCCGCCCTGGTCAGGGGATTTGTCCAGTATCTGCAGAATTTTCACCGCGGCACCCGTACTGCTTTTAGAGTAGAAGCTGACGGTAGAGTCGCTCGTACTCGGGAAAGGTGCATAGGTAAAACGCCTCGGCGTATTTGCCAGCAGACATTCCAGTAATGGCACGATAACGATTGAGGCCTTCGATGGCAGAACCATAATCGAGATCTGCCAGCTGGCTTTGATAGCACTGGATGGCCTGCAATTTATTTTCCATGGTGGAGCTTATATCAACCAGTGTATTGGCGAATATTGGCGACCACGCTTCGAACCCCATGCAACTGAGTCTGCGAGTGTAGTGTCCGTCCAGTTGCGCGCAGGCCTGTACCAGGCAGCGTGAAGTGGCAAAGTGATCGGCATGCCGGTCGGTAATAAACGGCAGGATGATGGTGTCGGGTTTCCAGTGATTGATTTCCTGCGCCAGCAGCCCGGCGATACGTTCAACGTTTTCTGTGAGCTGGCTGTCGATGGCATCGAGAAACTGGATCTGCGTGACGCCGATCAGGGCCAGCGCTGCACGCGTCTCTTTCTGACGGGTTTCGATCAGCGCAGTCTGCAGACGAAGTTTTTCAGGATCGTTGTCCGCGAGCCGCCTGATCTCTGAGCTGCCGTAACGCCCATCGGTGAGTACGATGACATGCGCATCGAGGCCGGCAGCGATACATTTGGCAAGTGTCCCGCCGCAGCCGATGCATTCATCATCAGGGTGGGGTGCAAGCACAAGAATACGTTTGCCCGGGGGAAGTTCCAGTATGGTGACTGGCTGGTATCTTTCGATATCGCTGAGACCAAGTTGTAGTGCATTCTTGATCCAGTGTGGAAATGCAAGTTTGTAAAGCTGTCTTAGTATTCGGCGAAGCGATCTGATCATGATGATTTGTCCAGTCTGCCGATGTACGGAGGCGGCTCGGGTGCGGACAGAGGCCTGGCTCTGTTCAATAACACAATAGCGCGACTAGCAATACCAGAAACACAGATAATAGTGCGAAAACAACATTGAGTGCGATGATTTCGCGAAAATGGATTTGCGCTTTGTGGCTGTCCGCTTCGCTGCGTTTTTGATATTCATCCGTGGAGAGCCACTCTCCCTGATAAGGGTGCAGGTCAGAATTGATCAGCCGCTCCATGGTCCTTTGCAGTATTTGCCTGGCTTCTTCGATTTCCTGGACCGAGTACTGGCCATCCTGAATATATGTTTGCATCAGAGTGTTCCCGTTATGACAAATGCAGGATCAGGTTCACGACGACAAAATTGAGAAATATTGTCAGGCAGGCAACAAAAAATCCGAGCTGGATGGCGCCAGCCAGTTCCAGTTTATCGCGCAGTCGCACAAGCACATTGGGTTCGCTACTGGTGTTGTGTTGCTGTTCAAAATCTATGTAAGTTTCAAGCAGCAATTGCTCTCGTATTTCTTTGTCCAGTTTGCTCATGACTGCAACTCCTGCAACGGACTGTTTTGCAGGTTGCGCTGGATCCTGCTGATTTTGAGCCTGTTTAGATATTCAAGAAACAGCGCGTAGTAGCAGCTGGCTGCAAAACCAAACAACAGGGCAACGATTGCGTTAAGAAAAGGCCGCGGAAATGTCGCCTGAGTTGGTGCGATGGCTTTTTGGACTACCACGACCATTACGCTGGGGAACTCCTTTTGTAAGAAGGCTTCCGACAGGTTTTTCTTTACGTTAAAGCGCATATCATCGAG
>Ga0214472_10004541_pt1 | contig 14663 bp, 13 predicted proteins | sample RVTome_6_FD_207662 | JGI IMG/M metagenome (GOLD analysis project Ga0214472, IMG submission 207662) | Soil microbial communities from uranium-contaminated site in the Upper Colorado River Basin, Wyoming, United States - RVT140D175 | ecosystem: Environmental > Terrestrial > Soil > Contaminated >...
CAGCCCGCGCTGCAGTCCTCGCGTGACCGCAAGCTCGTCTTTCGCGCCGAGCGCCTGAGCGACGATCGGATCCAGCGCCAGCAGCACGCCGAGGCCGAAGATCGAGACACCGAACATGAACAGGTTACCCAACGCCACGGCGGCGAGCGCCGTCGGCGAGACGTGACCGACCATCACGGTGTCCACGAGACCCATGATCATGATGCCGACTTGCGTGAGGACGATCGGGCTTGCCAGGCGCGCAAGCGCCGTCAGGTCCGCACGGCTCGGAGCGTATTTGAGATACGTGGTAGACATACGCGTCTCATACCGGATTCCGCCGGCATGCACGGAAGAGCTAAACGAACGGCACAGGTCTAGCGCTACTCGTGCGCGATGGGCCTATCCGTGAACAGATAGTCTCTGAGCTCCTTATCGAAGCGCGGATCGCGGCGGCGAATCCATTCGAGCACCATCGCAGCATGCTCCTTTTCCTCGTCGCGGTTGTGCGCCAGGATCGCTCTGAGCTCACGATCCTTGCATGCGCTGACGCGCTGGTTATACCAGTCGACCGCTTCGAGCTCCTCCATGAGCGAGCTGATGGCGCGATGCATGTCACGCGTCTCATCGCTGATCTCATCGATAGGCTCGTGGTACCCTTCGTTCGCCATTTCTCTACTCCGTGCGCAACATGGGCTCAAGGCCGGGGCCGAAGACGCGCCGGGGGCGGCGCGGCCCGCAGGGCGCAAACCATATACCCGCCCACGCGGCAATGGCAAGGCTCGGCGACCGGCATGAGATACGCTCATCATGGAGCGGAGTCGCCGGCGAGAGGCGGGGACCGGCGGGATTCGGAGATGAGAATGAAACATCAGCTGTTCGTGCTCGGGAGGCTCGCGATCTTGACTATCACCTTTGGCACTGCGCGGCTCGGTCTCGGCCAGGACCGCATGCCCGCGATCCCCGAGCAGAGCATGGCCCCTAGCCAACTCGCCGCGATCGAGGAGCTGCGCCGCGCCCGCGGCATCGAGGTCCGGGGCCCGTGGATCCCGCTGCTGCGCAGCCCGGAGCTCATGAACCGCGCCCGCACGATGGGCGACTACCTGCGCTACGGCAGCGCGCTGCCGCCGCGGCTCAGCGAGTTCTTGATATTGCTGACCGCGCGAGCATGGACGCAGCAATACGAATGGCAGGCGCACCGCGACGTCGCCGTCGAAGCCGGGATCGATGCCCGGACCGTCGAGGCGATCGCAGCCGGCCGGGTTCCGGAGCCCATGGACGATGAGCAGGCGGCGCTTCACGCGCTGTTTACCGAGCTTCATCACGACCGTGCGGTCAGCGACACGACCTACGAGCGGGCTCTGTCGCTCGTGGGCGAGCGCGGTATCGTCGATGCCGTCGGCATCATCGGCTACTACACGCTGCTCGCGATGGTCATGAACACGGCCCGCACGGCGCTACCTGCGGGCGCGGAGCCGGAGCTGGAATCCCTTCCCTGACAGGCACCCTGCTGTAGTAAACTTCTCGAGTCGAAGAACAAGACCTGGCGGCGCGGGGGGAGAACTATGAAACGCTTGGTGCTACTCATCGTGCTCGCGCTTGCGGCCTCGACCGTGACGGCCGAAGTCGTGCGCATCGAGATCGACCACCACTCCGATGTGCTCGGCGGCCGCGCTTTCGGGCTCGCGGGGAGCTACGAGCAATACATCGGCACGATGCATTTCGAGGCCGCCCCCGACAACCCGGCGAACCAAGTCGTCGTCGACATCGAGCACGCGCCGACGAACGCCGCCGGTCGGGTCGAGCACTCGGCGAACTTCACGCTCATCAAGCCCAAAGACCCCCGGCTCGGCAACGGCACGCTGCTGTTCGGCACGTCGAACCGCGGCAGCCGCCGGCTGCTGACCTTTTTCAATCATGCCCACGCTCCGGGGGAAACCTGGGATGCGCCGGTTCCACAGACCGAGGAGAACTACGGCGACGGCTTCTTGATGAGCAACGGCTTTACCTTGCTCTGGGTCGGGTGGCAGTTCGACGTACCGCTGAGCCGAGAAGGCGCCTCGCGAAGCTTCGTGCCGCAAACCGTCGACGACGGCGACCCCATAGAAGGCCTGGTACGCAGCGACTTCGTCGTCACGCGCCCGCTGTTCGACCGGACGCTCGCGGACCGCAACCACATCCCCTATCCCGTATCCGACCCCGCGGCGCCCGAGAACGTCCTGACGGTCCGGGATACGCGCGAGGGCCAGCGCCGGACGATCCCGCGCGGCCAATGGGATTTCGCGCGCCTGGAGAACGGCCGCAAAGTCGCCGACCCGACGCGAATCTACTTGGCGTCGGGCTTCGAGCCGCACAAGATCTACGAGGTCGTCTACAAGGCCGAGAACCCGCAGGTCATCGGCCTCGGGCTCGCAGGCGTTCGCGACGCGGTCTCCCTGCTCAAGTACGGATCCTCGGACGAGCTCAACGTTCCGGCCGGCGCGATCGAGCGCGCGATCGGCTTCGGGCTGTCGCAGCCCGGCCGCACCTTGCGGACGTTCCTCTACCAGGGCTTCAACGCCGACGAGCAGCAACGCAAGGTTTTCGACGGCATCATGGCGCATATCGCCGGGCCCGCGCGCGGCAGCTTCAACCTGCGTTTCGGGCAAGCCTCGCGCGACGCGCACCCCTATCTCAACTTCTACTACCCGACCGACATTTTTCCGTTCACCGACGTCGAGCAGACCGATCCGCTCACCGGCAGGTCGGGAGGCATGTTGAGCGACGTTCCCGAAGCCTTCATGCCGAAGGTATTCAACAGCTTCTCGTCTTATGAGTACTGGGGACGGGCCGCCTCGTTGCTGCATACGACGATCGACGGCCGGCACGACGCGCCGATGATGGAGAACGCGCGCGTTTACCATTTCGCCGGCGCGCAACATCTTCCGGATCCGTTCCCGCCGCCCGTCGAAAACGGCCAGCAGCCCAACAATCCCAACGACTTCTCCTGGATGATGCGGGCGCTGCTGCTGGCGATGAACCGCTGGGTCACGGACGGCACGCCGGCGCCGCCGAGCCGTTTCCCTAGCGTCGAGAACGGCGAGCTCGTTCGCGCCGAGAACGTCAAGTGGCCGCGGATCCCGGGGGTGGCGTTTCCGGAAGTTCCGCACCTCGCCTATCGCGTCGACTACGGTCCGCTGTTCGAGTCCGAGGGCATCATCACCAAGGAGCCGCCCGACGTGGGCGAGCCCTATCCGATACTCGTGCCGCAGGTCGATGCGGACGGCAACGAGCTCGCGGCGCTGAGGATGCCGGAGCTGATCGCGCCGCTTGCGACCTACACGGGCTGGAACCTCTACAACGACGACCACGGTCCCACCGACGTGATTTCGCACATGTCGGGCTCCTACATCCCGTTTCCGAGGACCCGTGCGGACCGCGAGCGCTCCAACGATCCGCGCCTGTCGATCGAGGAGCGCTACGACAGCCGCGCGCAGTACCTCGGGCTCGTCGCGGACGCCGCCTTGCAGCTGATCGGCCAGGGTTATCTGCTGGACCAGGACCTTCCTGAGATACTCGAGGCGGCCGCGTCGCACTGGGACTACGAAACCGCGCCTCGCTGAGCCGAATCGAGAGGCATTTGGGGAGACTAAGGTGAATAAGAAAACCTTCGCACGTCTGGCTCTGGGACTATTGTTGACGGCGCTCGCGCAATCCGCGCCGGCGCAAAGCTGGGGCCCGCGCAGCCTCGAGGAGCTCAAGGCGGAAACGCTCGAGCGGGCCCGCCATGCGGAGGGGCCCATCGGCGAGGTCAAGATGCAGGACGCCGAGAGAGCGATGGCGAACCTGCACAGCCTCGAGCGTGACGACTGGGCGCGCGTCTGGGGCGAGATCGGTGAGGAGTACTTCGCGGCGGCGAACGCCGCGGCGTCGAAAGACGCGGCGCGCGAGGCGTATTTCTACGCCTGGCGCTACTTCGACGTCGGCCGCTGGCCGACCGAGAAGCACTCGCCCGGGAAACGTCACGCGTATGAGCGCGGCCTCGAGGCGTTCACGGCCTACGGGGCGCTGCTCGACCCACCCGTCGAAACCGTCCGCATACCGTTCGAAGACAGCGAGATCGTAGCTTACCTGCGGATCCCCGAGGTCTCGGGCCGGGCGCCGTTGGTGTTCGGTATGAACGGCCTGGATTCACGCAAAGAGGGCGTCATGGCCGGCTCTCAGAACTACATCGACCACGGCGTCGCCGCGTTCGCGATCGACATGCCGGGCACGGGGCAAGCGCCGCTGCTCATCGACGTGGGATCGGAGCGCATGCTCTCGGCCGCGCTCGACTACTTGCAGACGCGCCCGGAAATCGACGCCTCGCGCATCGTCGTTCAGAGCCGAAGCTGGAGCGGCTACTGGGCCGCAGTGCTCGCCTACACCGAGCGGGACCGGATCCTCGGCGCGGCCGTCCACGGTGTCGGCGTGCACCACTACTACCAGCCCGAGTGGCAAAAGGTCGCCGTCAACAGCCTCGAGTATCTGTTCGACCTGTTCCCGGCGCGATCCGTGGTCTATGGCGTCGATACGATGGAGGATTTTCTCGCCTACGGCCCGCGTCTATCGTTGGTGGAGCGCGGGCTCATCGACCAGCCCTCGGCGCCGATGCTGCTCGTCAACGGCGAGCAGGACACGCAGCAACCGATTGCCGATCTCTATCTCATGATGAAGCACGGCGACCCGAAGACGGCCTGGGTCAATCCCGCCGGCGGCCACATGGGTCGCTCGGAGGAATGGTCCGGCGGCCGAATTCAACGCGAGGTGGTCCAACCCTGGCTCATGCGGCAGCTCGGCGTCGAGCCCAAGCGGCACTAGTCGATCTATGAAGACGGAGAGGTTGGCCGGCGTCGTTCTATCCGCGCTCGCGCTGAGCGCGTGCGCCGCCGCGGGCGGTTCCTCGACGGGCTCCCGGGCGACTTTTGAGAGTTACGATGATTGCTTTTTCGCGAGAACGCTCTCCGATTGGCGGCCGCTCGACTCGAGGAACCTGCTTGTTTTTGCCGCCGGCAGGCAGCCTTACCACGTGCAGCTGGCGACGCCGAGCAGGAGCCTGAACTTCGAGGACGCGATCGGCTTCTACGACCGCGACGGCCGGATCTGCCCCTATGGCGGTGACGCCGTCGTCGTCAACGGACTGATTCCGGACCGCATCCCGATCGCTTCGATTCGGCGGCTGTCGGAGGGAGAGCTCGAAGCGCTCTATGCCGAGTTCGGCATCCGCCGGCCGGTCGTCATCGACGCGGCGGACGCCGGCGCCGACCCCACCGCTCCTGAGAGCTCGAACTGAGCGGAAACGGAATCGGCGGCGCGCGCCGGCGCCCATGGCCGGGCGCGGCATCGCTCGCCGATCAATAGGTATAACCGTAAGCGTACGGGTCATCGGCGGGCGGAACGACCTCGTAGCTCGACTGTAGCAGCGCCACGAGATCGATGAGCTGCTGGACGGTCATGACGTCGTTGAGCACCGGCATGAGGGATTCGCCGTCGCGGCTCACCTGCTCGGCGGGGAAACCCGCGATCAGCCGGTGCGTCGGGTTGATGATCGAGGTAACCAGATCGCCATAGGTTCGCACGCGCCTCGAGGCGCCGCCGAGCACCACCGCTACGGGCGCCGTGCCGAAGAACTGCGGCAAATCGACACCGTTTATCCGGTGGCAGCCATGGCATTGGAGCTCGACGAACGCCGCCCGGCCAGCCTCCACGTCGCCGTCGGGCAACCGGAATCCGAGCGCGGAGCGCGGGGTCGGGCCGCACCCGAGCAATGCCATGCCACACAGGATACTCACCGCGGCGCGAATCATCTCGGTCCTCCCCACCGTGCCTTCCGATGCGAATAATAGCGCCTCGGTGACGGAAAGCGACGGCCGCCGCTATTCGGAGGGAGCATTCGTCTGCAGCAGCGCGAGCAGCCCGCGAAGCAGATGCGCGGGCCTGGGTGGACACCCGTGGATGTGCAGATCGACGGGAACGACGCGGGAAACTCCGCCTTCGACGGCGTAGCTGCCGGCGAAGACTCCGCCGTCGATCGCACAGTCGCCGACGGCGACCACCCACTTCGGGTCCGGCGTCGCCGCGTATGTCCGCGCGAGCGCCTCGCGCATGTTCTTCGTCACCGGGCCTGTGACGAGCAGCACGTCTGCGTGTCTCGGCGAGGCGACGAAGCGGATTCCGAAGCGCTCGAGGTCGTAGAACGCGTTGTTGAGCGCGTGAATCTCGAGCTCGCAGCCGTTGCAGGAGCCCGCGTCGACCTCTCGAATCGCGAGACTTCGGCCGAGGCGTCGACGCGCCGTGCGCTCGAGCGCGGCCGCGAGCTCCGCGAGCGCCTCATCGTCGGCCGGAGGAGCGGGCTCGGTCAGCGGTGCACGGATTACGCTATTGAACAGTAGCTTACGCATGACGATCCTCCTCAGAGATCCTGGCCCGAATAGGAACAGTTGAACGACTTGTTGCATAGCGGAAAGTCGGCGACGATGTTGCCCTCGATCGCGGCCTCGAGCAGCGGCCACTGAAACCACGACGGGTCGCGCAAGTGACAACGTGATACCGTTGCGTCCTGCGCGAGACTCAACCATATCAGCACGTCGCCGCGAAACCCTTCGATCAGCGCCATGCCTTCGCCGCTGCAGCGCGGAAGATCTACTCGTACGGCGCCGGACGGGAGTCGCTCAAGGATCTGATCGATGATCGCAAGACTCTGCTCGATCTCTCGGATTCGAATCCAAACGCGCGCGTTGACGTCGCCTTGATCCAGGACAGGTATAGACAGCTCGAGATCGTGGTACGGCGGATAACCCGGCGTGCGGCGTGCGTCGAAGCTGCGTCCCGATGCGCGCCCGACATAGCCGCCGGCCGCATATTGTCGAGCGAGCTCGTGCTTCAACACGCCGGTCCCGACGGTTCGGTCCTGCAACGACGCCGTATTGTCGTAGAGCTCGATGAGCCCTGGAAAGCGATGCCGGATTTCAGCAAGAAGTTCGCGGATCGTCTGCTCGCTGCGCGCGTCGATGTCGACGATGACGCCGCCAGGCACGATCAGATCGCGCATGAGCCGATGACCGAAGCAAGCGTCCGCGGCGCGAAGCACGCGCTCGCGCAAGATCCCGCAATGTGTATGCATGAGCGTAAAGGCCGCATCGTTGCAGATGGCGCCGATATCGCCCAAGTGATTCGCCAGACGTTCCAGCTCGGCCATCAGTGCACGCAACCAGTGAGCGCGCGACGGGGCCTCGATGCCAAGGGCCGCTTCAGCGGCACGCGCGAACGCCAGCGCATAGGCGGCCGTGCTGTCGCCCGAGCAGCGGCCCGCGAGCACCGCCCCGCGGTCAAGGTCGGCGCCGATCATGAGGCGCTCAATGCCTTTATGCACATACCCTAAACGCGCCTCGAGACGTACAACCGTTTCCCCGTTTGCCGAAAAGCGAAAATGCCCGGGCTCGATGATGCCCGCATGCACAGGCCCGACCGGAATCTCGTGCAGGCTTTCTCCTTCGGCGGGCAAGAATCTGTAATACGGGCCCGAGGTCGTTGCGTTGCCGTCACTTCCGAGAGTGCGTCCGCCTGCGACCGGGCTTCGGCTGCCCCAGCGACCGTGATCGAGCCAAGGGCGTGTGTCCGCCAGGCCTCGCGGCTCCAGTCCCCAGAGATCGCGGATCGCTCGCTCGAGCCGCAACGCCGGCGGATGATGCTGGCCCAGGGATGGAAAGGCTCCCTCGTTGCAATCGAAACTAAGGACCGCGATCGCGTCGCCGTCGAGCACCGCGGCGTGCACTACGGCGTTGCCGGCCCACAGTCCGAGCAGGCTCCAGTGGCCGGCGGCAAGCCGGTCCGAGGCGAGCCGCCAGGTTTCCTCATCGACGCCGATTCGCGGCCATGGACGATGCCGCTCCGCGTGCGGGCTTCGATTGATCAGACTGAGCAGTGCAGACATGATTTCGGAGCTCGAATCATCCGAGCAGGCTTGCGACGTGCTGAAACCAGGCCACGAGCGGAGCGGGCAGGAAAATGCCGGCCACGAGCACGAGGCCCAGATGCGCGAACATCGGGGCGTAGGAAGCTTTCGCCGGCGCCGTGCTGCCGCGTGGTTCGCCGAAAGCGAGCCCGTTGAGGCGCGCCAACAATGCGCCGAGGGCGACGATCAAGCCGAGCACGAGTGGCACCGCCAGCCATGGTGCACGCGCAAACGTGGAAGTCACGATCAGAAACTCGGTCATGAAAATCCCGAGCGGCGGCAATCCGACAATCGCAATGACACCGAGTGTGAGACCCCAACCGAGCCATGGGTGCGTGACCGTCAGACCCCCGATATCCGCGATCTTTTGCGTTCCTTTCACTTGTGCGATGTGCCCTACGGCGAAAAAGATGGCGGACTTCGTCAGGCTGTGCATCACCATGTGCAGAAGACCGGCAAAGTTGGCGAGCGGCCCGCCGATGCCGAAAGCGAAGGCGATGATCCCCATGTGCTCGATCGATGAGTAGGCGAACAGACGCTTCACGTCGCCTCGGCGGTAGAGCATGAAGGAGGCAAAAATCAGAGACGTGAGACCCATCGTAATCAGCAGTGGGCCCGGCGCGATCGCGCCGGCGTTGCCGGCGAGCAGCATCTTGAAACGCAGCACGGCATAGAGCGCGACATTGAGCAGCAACCCGGAAAGCACCGCAGAAATCGGTGTCGGGCCTTCGGCATGTGCATCGGGCAGCCAGGCATGCAGCGGAGCGAGCCCGACCTTGGTCCCGTACCCCAGCAACAGGAACACGAACGCGACGTTGAGCAACGCGGGATCGAATTCCGCGACGCGCTCAATCAGCACGGTCCAGACCATGCCGTTCAGGCCTTCACCGACGACGGGTTGCGCCGCCAGGTAGACGAGGATGGTGCCGAATAGCGCCAGCGCAATGCCCACGCTGCCCAATATGAAGTACTTCCAGGCAGCCTCGAGCGCTTCATGCGTACGGTAGATGCCAACCATCAAGACCGTCGTGAGCGTCGCGAGCTCGATCGCTACCCACATCAAGCCGATGTTGTTCGCAACGAGCGCCAGGTTCATTGCGAATATCAACACTTGATACATGGCATGGTAGAACCGCAGGTAAAGCGGCGTGAGCTTGCCGATCGCAAGCTCGTGACCGATGTAGCTCGCGCTGAACACGCTCGTCGTGAAGGCCACGAACGTGTTCAGCACGACGAAAACGATATTGAAGTCGTCGACGAACAGATAGGAGCCGGGAACGCCCGGTTCGACGACAAACAGCGACAGCGCGGCCACCAGCGTCAGCAGCGACGCGACTACGCTCAGCTGCGACGTCAGCCGATATCCCGGCAACAACGCGAGCAGCGCGGCCGCACAGACCGGGATCAACAGGATCAGCGCCACCGGATCGATCATGAGAATCCTCACAAACGTTCTCCGCGATGCTGGTCGAGCACATGCACGTCCACGCTGTCGAAGCGCTCGCGAATACGAAACAGGAAGATGCCGATGACCACGAAGGCGATCAATATCGAAAACGCGACGCTGAACTCGACAACCAGGGGCATGCCCCTCGCACCGGTGGCGGCCAGCACCAGACCATTCTCCAGCGACATGAATCCGACAACCTGGCTCACGGCATTGCGCCGCGACACCATGAGCAGCAAGCCGAGCAGAATGACCGCCAGCGCAAACGCGAGATCTTGGCGCGCCAGAGGATCGGCCTCCGCCGTGACCTGCAACATTACGACCATCGATAGCGCGACGAGCGCGATGCCGGCCAGCATCGTCAACCCGATACCGCCCACGGTTTCTATCTCACGATGAATGCCGAGGCGCTGAATGATCCGGTGGAGCGCGACGGGGATGACGATCGCCTTGAAAACGAGCGCGATTGCGGCCGTTATGTACAAGTGCGGCGCATCTTGAATGAACGCTTGCCACGCGACGGAGCATGCAAGCATGAAGGCGTGCAGAGCAAAAGTGTTCAACAGCGCATAGAGGCGGTCCTGGTAGAGCTGAATGAAGCTGATCAGCACGAGGCTCGCCGCAAGCATATGCGCGATCTCGAACACCAAGCCGTTCACTAAAGACTCCTCGACAGGAATAGTAGAAGCGTGCCCAGCAATCCGAGCATGAGTGCCGCCCCGAGGAACTCGGGTACGCGAAACACGCGCATCTTGGCGACGATGATCTCGAAAAGCGCCAGCAGCGTCCCGCCCGCTGCGAGCTTGCCGAGATAGCTCGTGAGCCCGACCGCAAAGGCGGCCGGGCCCATGCTCGGCGTCGCAAGCCCCCAAGGTGCAAACAGGCATGCGAGTAAGGACAGATAGAGCAGCAGCTTCATCGAGGCGGCGAGCTCGATCATCGCGAGATGGCGGCCCGAGTATTCGAGCACCATGGCTTCGTGAACCATCGTCAACTCTAAATGCGTTGCCGGATTGTCGACCGGAATTCGGCCATTCTCGGCAATGCCGACCATGACCAGCGCGATCAGCGCCAAACCGACGGAGACCCGTAAGCCGGCTTCGGGCGACGCCATGAACTCCGCGACGTAGGATAACTGTGTCGAGCCCGCGACGAGCGCGAGCGTGAAAACAATGAGCAGCATGGCCGGCTCCGCGATCGAAGCGATCATCACTTCGCGGCTCGATCCGATGCCGCCGAAGCTCGTGCCTACGTCGAGACCCGCGAGCGCGAGGAAGAACCGGGCGCTCCCGAGCAAGGCGATGATCGCGATGAGATCGGCCGTCCAGCTGAACATGAGGCCGGACGCGAAGGTCGGCACGAGAGAAGCGGCGACCCATGTGACGGCAAAAATCAGGTAGGGAGTGACGCGGAATAGCCACGAAGCGTTTTCGGCGAGGACAACCTCCTTGCGCAATAAACGATACAGATCCCGATAAGGCTGTATGACCGATGGACCGCGCCGGCGCTGCAGACGCGCTTTGATCTTGCGGACGAAACCCGTGAGCAACGGTGCCGCCAGCAGCACGAGCGCCATCTGCAGGCCATGCACGAGAAGTCCGGCGATTAGAGCCATATTGCGATGACCAGCAGCAGCGTGACGAGCGTGAGGAATACCAGACCCAAGTAGCGACGAATCGTCAGAAACTGAAAATGGTTGAGGCGCGTTGCGGTGGCGCTCACGACACCCGCGATCGGCAGATAGAACGCCTCCCAAACGAGGTCGCGCAGCTCCACGTGGAGGCGGGCTGGCCGCGGATCGCCGGGCGGCGGCAGCTCCACCTGCTCGCGTGCGCGAAAGACGAGCGTGCCGAACACGCGGCGGATTGGTTGTGCGAAGCTGCCGGCCGTGTACTGTGTCCGCGTGCTCGAATCGGGAAAACCGCAATCCCACGCCGGCGCGCGGCGCAGCGCCCGCGACGCGAAGCGATGAACCACCAGGGCCGCGAACGAGGCGGAAAATGCGACGAACACGAAAACGAGCAGGCCGTTGTACGAGCTTCGTGCCTCGGCGATGGGCACGATCGAGAGCCACGCGATGTCTGCTTGTGCGGGCATGCGCTCGCCGACCATCGACACGGTAACCGGCGCGAGGGCGTCGATCACGAAGCCGGGCAGTATGCCCGCAAGCAGACAGAGGCTTGCGAGACCGAACATGGCCGTGAGCGAAAAGCGATCCACTTCGCCTGCGGTCTCGGCGGCCGAGGACCGAGGCCGGCCCAGAAAGGTGATTCCGAAAGCCTTCACGAAGCAGGCCGCGGCAAGAGCAGCGGAAAGCGCGAGCAACCCACCGACGGCCGGAACCATGAATTTCAATCCCCACTGTGGCAGCTCAGGGCTCTGCAAGATCGCCTGGAACGTCAACCATTCCGAAGCGAAGCCGTTCAGCGGCGGGAGCGCGGAGATCGCGACGCACCCGACGAGAAACGTAAAGCTCGTGTATGGCATACGCCGAATGAGGCCGCCGAGCAACTCCATGTCGCGCTGGCCCGTCGACGTCAAGACGGCACCGGCGCCGAAAAACAGCAAGCTCTTGAATAGCGAGTGATTGAGCACGTGAAACAAGGCGGCGGTCAGCGCGAGCGCCGCCGCCGCCCTCATGCCGTTCGCCTGAAATGCGAGCGCGAGCCCGAGGCCGATGAAAATGATGCCGATGTTCTCGACCGTATGATAGGCCAGCAACCGCTTGAGATCGTGCTGCATCAGCGCGTAGAGCACGCCGAGCACGGACGTGCCGCCGCCGATGAAGAGCACGACTATGCTCTGCCACCAGCCGGATCCGTCGAGCAGGTCGAACGCGACGCGCACAAAAGCATAGACCGCGACTTTGGTCATGACCCCGCTCATGAGCGCCGAGACGTGGCTTGGTGCGGCCGGATGCGCCAGCGGCAACCAGACGTGCAGGGGCACGAGGCCGGCTTTCGAGCCCGCCCCGATCAGAACGAGCATCAGCGCAAGCGTATTCACGAACGGCGTCTGGGCGCTCTCGCGTATCGCTGCGAATCCATAGGCCCCATCGGGCCCTGCCAGCAGCCCGAATGCGAGGAGCAGAGTCAGCGTGCCGAAGCTCGCCATCACGAGATAAATGTAGGCGGCGCGTACGTTCTCCTCGATGCGGTGATGAGCCATGACCAGCGCCCAGGAGGCCAGCGACATGAATTCCCAGCACAGAAGAAAGGTGAAAGCGTCGTCGGCGAGCACGACGAGATTCATCCCCGCAAGGAATGCCGGGAAGAAGGGCAGAACACGTCCCGGGAACGGCTCGTGCGCGCCGTAGCCGAGCGCGTAGAGACTCGCGCTTACGCCGCCGAGATTGACGACGGCGAGAAACAGCGCGGCGAGGGCGTCCAATCTGAAATGGGCGCCGAGCCACGGCAATCCGAGCGGCAGAGTCAAGGTCGTGGGGGAGGATAGGCCGACGAAATGCGCGAGCGCCGCTGCGAGCACGATTGCCGATGCCACGAGGCTTGCGCCATAGACGATAGTCGACGCCCCGGCGCGTCGTGCGATCCCTACCGCGAGCACTGCAGCGCCGAGAAGGACGCCAACACAGGACAGCCCCACGGTCACTAACTGCATCCGTGCATCGCTCCAGCCGCTACCTTAGAAGTCGCACGCCGCGTCCACCGGCCTTGCTCTCCGCGCCTTCGCCGATGAGCTCTATCCCAGCGGCATTGAGCGCCTCGATCACCTTCACGAGCGATTCGACGTTGCCTCGGATCACGCCGTCGCTTGCTTCCATGCGCTGAATGGTCGGCACGGACAAGCTGGCCGCTTCGGCGAGCGCGCGTTGGTCGATTCCAAGCAGAGCCCGGGCGGCTCGCAATTGTGTGCTCGTGATCAAGACCCCGTCCATGCATCCGTCAAAGGTGGATTAGCATGTTTCACGCATCTTATAGGATATATAAAACACGTGTAAAGATGTTAGACATATCATTAACCCGGTCCCAGGGTTGTTGAGAGGTGGTGTCCGGCCTACGCCCTGCTCGGCTTCAGCACCTGCCGCGTGAAGCGAAGCTAGACGCGCCGAGCTCGGATCTTGCGAGCGACGCAGACCAGGGATGCGCCGCTCGCAGCGGCGCCGGCGATCAAAGCGTGAAGCGGAAGCCGAACTTTCCGGTCCAGGAGTATTCCTCGTACTGCCGCAACCGGTCGGCTCCGGGTCCGCGCTGGAACGCGACGTAGGGCTCGTCGCCGAGATTGACGAACTCGGCATAGAGCTGGAACCGGTCGTCGATCTGGAACTTGGCGCTGATGTCGGTCTGCAAGTGATCCTTGACGTAGCGGTCCTCCTCGGGATCTTCGCCGAGCTCGTCGAGATACTCGTCCCGGTAGGTCATCGCCAGGCGCAGGCTGAAGCGGCCTTTCTCGTAGCCCAACATCGCGTTGTAGGTATGCTCCGACGCGAAGGGTAATGGAATGGTGCGACCGGCGACGGTGCCTTCGGCGTCGGTGTAGGTGTAGTTGAAGCCGAGCACGATACCGTCGAACGGCGGGCTCAAGGACGTGAGCGCGTGCTGGTAGCCGAACTCCAAGCCCGTGACCGTGGCTTCATCGCCGTTGATGGGGATTGTCGCCTGATCGGCGAAAATTCCGAGAAAGGTCACGTCCTCGAACGCGGCCACGACGATGAAGTCGTCGATCTTCTTGTGGAAGAGACCTGCTTGAACCACGGCGCTGTCCGAGAAGTACCACTCGGCGGAGAGATCCAGGTTGGTCGCCTCGTAGGGCGTCAGGTCGGGGTTGCCGAACTCGCCCTCGCGCTCGCCGTCGTCCGCCTCTTCCACCTGGAAGCGCGGCGCGAGATTGCCGATGTTCGGCCTAACCAGGCTCTGGAACAGGCCGGCGCGCAGCACGACGTCGTCACGCAGCTCATAACGCAGGTTGAAGCTCGGCAGCCAGTGATCGTAATCGCGATCGAAGCTCACGGGCGTGACGAATACCATACCCTCGTCCAGCGGCACGCCCTCCCTGATTGCGCCCTCTTCCACGAGCTCGATCTCGTTGCCGGAAATGGTGTTGTCGGTCTGCTCGTAGCGCACGCCGTAGATCATGCGCATGCGGTCGTTGTCGTATCTCCCCATGACGTAAGCCGCGGTGATGTCCTCATCGACGGTAAAGTCCTCGGCGCTCGAATCGAAATCGCTGTCGACGTCGTTCCTGGAAAAATCGGACAGATTCGCATTGATAAAGCCGCGAAGAGCGGCGGGATCGGGCAACGGGTCG
>Ga0214472_10004543_pt1 | contig 14658 bp, 14 predicted proteins | sample RVTome_6_FD_207662 | JGI IMG/M metagenome (GOLD analysis project Ga0214472, IMG submission 207662) | Soil microbial communities from uranium-contaminated site in the Upper Colorado River Basin, Wyoming, United States - RVT140D175 | ecosystem: Environmental > Terrestrial > Soil > Contaminated >...
GTACCGCGCCCTCCCGGATACCGACGCCATCAGGACCGCGCGAGCCGCTCTCGCGGCCGACCCGCGGAACATCGCGCGCATCATCGACCTCGGGGTGGCCGAGTCCGGCGCGCGGCAGTTTCGCGAAACGATCGCCACGTTCACGCGTGGGCTCGAGATCGAACCGAACAACGCGCTGCTCCTGAGATGGCGCGGGCACAGGTATCTCTCGGTCCGTGAATTCGATCGCGCGCTCGCCGATCTCATGCGCGGCGGCGCCCTCGACAGCGCGATCTACGGGATCTGGTACCACCTCGGAGTCGTCCAGTACGTGGGCGGCGATTTTTCCGAAGCGGCCGCATCGTTCGCCAAGGCCCAGCCCATCGCTCCGGATGCGGGCGAACTGGCGGGTTCCACGGACTGGTTATGGATGTCGCTCAGCCGTGCCGGTCGCGGCTCGGAAGCCAAGGCCATGCTCGATCGAAGGCCGGACAACAAGCCAGTGAACAATGCGTACACTCGCCGCCTGCAGCTCTATCGTGGCGAGATCGGCCCGGAAGCTGTCGTGACGGCGGCCGACACGGACGACGTGCAAGTCGCGACGCTCGCCTACGGCCTGGGCAACTGGTACCTGATTCGGGGCGACACGGCGCAGGCGCGCAGGTGGTTCGAGCGATCGATCCAGTCGGGCGGCTGGCCGGCGTTCGGATTCATCGCCTCGGAGGCGGAACTCCGGCGGCTGCGATGAGACCCGCCCGTGGGCGACGAGACCGCATCAGGTGGCCGGACGTGGAGGCGCCTCCCTGACCGAGCACGCCGATCCACTTCCGTTCACGGCACTTCACGATCTGGAAGACGTTTGGAAGTTGGGTCGCCGCACTGAAGGATTTCTGCAACTGGCTCATCCGAGAAGCCGCGTAGTGAATCTGGAAAGCGCCCGCGAGACCCTGTTCCACTTCGGTGTCGACCTTGCCGAACACGACCGTCCGGATGCCGCCAGGCGGCGTCCTCGAAGATCGGGGCGAACCGCCGGCAGGGACCGGACCACGCGGCCCAGAAGTCGATGAGCACGATCCCGTGCTCGACCGTCTGTCTGAAGTTCGCTTCCGTCAGCGTCACCGTTGCCATGGTCGTCTCTCTCAGAGATTCCAGGCGTCGGCGGAGGTGACACCGTTTGACCGCATCGTGGCCGGGACGTATTGTCAGAACTCACCCAACCAAGGAGCACGGCCCATGACAACCGCCGTTCCGTCACGTCTCCTCGGATTCGGCCTGCTCGCGTGCTCGCTCGCCTGGCTCGCGGGGCTCAGCGCGCATCAAGGCTCCGCTGCCGTGGTACCGATCGACGCCGACGACATCGGCGGCGTCGTGACGGGCGCACGCGGACCCGAAGCCGGCGTGTGGGTCATCGCGGAGACGACTGAGACGCAGACCCGGTTCGTCAGGATCGTCGTCACTGACGATCGGGGACGATATGTTCTTCCGGACCTTCCGAAGGTTTCCTTCCAGGTCTGGGTGCGCGGCTACGGGCTGGTCGATTCGGCGAAGGTCACGGCCATGCCGGGGCGGCAGCTCAATCTCACGGCCGTCACCGCGCCGACACCGCGAGAGGCCGCCGAGATCTACCCGGCCGGCTATTGGTTCTCGCTCATGCAGATACCGGCGCCGAGCGAATTCCCGGGGACCGGACCTGCCGGAAACGGCATCTCGCCGAACATGAGGAGCCAGGCGCAGTGGCTGCGGAGCCTGAAATCGGGAGGATGCACGGCGTGCCATCAGCTCGGCACGAAGGGGACGCGCGAGATTCCCAGAGAGCTCGGCATCTTCAGTTCGTCCGCGGCGGCGTGGGAGCGGCGGTTGCAGTCCGGGCAGGCCGGCGGCCAGATGATCAACTCCCTGAATAACTGGGGGCGCGCGCGCGCGCTCGCGATGTTCGCGGACTGGACGGACCGGATCGCGGCCGGGGAAGTGCCGCCCGCGCCTCCGCGTCCGCAGGGCGTCGAGCGGAACGTCGTCATCACGGAGTGGGATTGGGCGGACCCGAAGGCCTACCTGCACGACGAGGTGTCCACCGATCGGCGTAACCCGACGCTCAACGCCAACGGATTGATCTATGGCGCGCTGGAGTTGAGCGCGGACTATCTGCCGGTCCTCGATCCGGTCGAGCATGCGATCCGGCAGGTGAAGCTGACCGTGCGCGATCCCGGCACCGCGCCGACGTCGCCGAACATGCCTCAGCCCTCGCCGTACTGGGGCGCGGAGCCAATCTGGACCAGCCGGAACAACGTCCACAACCCGATGTTCGACGAGCGGGGTCGTGTCTGGATCACGTCAGCGGTGCGGCCGCCTGCGAATCCAGACTTCTGCAGGGCGGGGTCGAACCATCCTTCGGCGAAGCTCTATCCCATCAACAACGCGTCGAGGCATCTGGCCGTCTTCGATCCGAAGACGCAGCAGCTCACACACATCAGTACCTGCTTCGGGACGCACCATCTCATGTTCGCCGAGGACGCCAACAACACGCTCTGGACGAGCGGCGGCGGCCAGCTGGTCGGGTGGCTGAACACCAGGATGTTCGACGAGACGAAGGACGAGGCGCGGTCGCAGGGCTGGACCGCGCTCATCATGGACACGAACGGCAACGGCAGGCGCGACGAGTACGTCGAGCCGAATCAGCCGGTCGATCCAACGAAAGACAAGCGGTTCGGAGGCGGCTTCTACTCCGTCGCGCCGGCGCCGGACGGATCGGTCTGGGGGACGGTGCTCGGGTTTCCAGGAGCCGTCGTGCGCCTCTCTCCCGGATCCAATCCGCCCGAGACCGCGCTGGCGGAAGTCTACGAGCCTCCGTTCGACGACCCGACGGTGAAGCTGCGTGGCTTCTCGCCGCGCGGCGGAGATGTCGATCGCAACGGGGTCATGTGGATGGCGCTGGCCAGCGGCCATCTGGCGAGCTTCGATCGGCGCAAATGCAGCGGGCCGCTCAACGGTCCGAAGGCCACGGGCCGGCATTGCCCCGAAGGCTGGACGCTCTATCCGGAGCCGCTGCCGCAGTTCAAGGGCGTCGCCGATTCGGGCAGCGTCGAGGCCAGCTACTACACGTGGGTGGACCAGTTCGACACGCTGGGACTGGGACGCAATGTGCCGATCAACACCGGTAATGCGGCCGAGGGCCTGCTCGTGCTCAAGGACGGGCAGTGGATCGTGCTGCGAGTGCCGTATCCGACGGGCTATTACACGAAGTGGCTCGACGGCCGGATCGACGATCCCGCCGGCGGCTGGAAGGGCCGTGGACTGTGGTCCACCGTGAGCACGCGTACGCCGTTCCATATGGAGACGGGGAAGGGCACCACGAGCAAGGCCGTCAAGTTCCAGTTGAGGCCCAATCCGCTCGCCAGGTAGGCCCCGGTCTTCCTCGGTCCCGTCGGAGGATCGAGATGGTCGGTCCGCGACGAGATGGCCGCGTAGCGCTTCTCGTCGAGATACAGGCCGGCCAGCTCAGACCCGGCGACGCGCATCACGCGAAGGCCTCATCAGGTCGGTCCCTGGGTGATGGGTATGTTAACATATACGCTGACATCGCCATGAAACGCACAACCATTTACCTCGAGCCCGAGCTGGAGGTGTTGCTGAAGCTGGAAACGCTCCGGCAGAAGCGCCCCATGGCGGAAATCGTCCGCGAAGCGGTCCAGGCCTACGTCCGGCGCGAGCCGCACAAGCCGCCGCCCGGGGCCGGGGCCTTTGCGAGCGGCCGGTCGGACACGGCCGAGCGTGCCGAGGCGGTCCTCGCGGAGAGTGGCTTCGGCGCGGTGTCCCGGCCGCGCCGGCGCCGCCGATGAGCGTCCTGCTCGACACCGGGATCGTCTACGCCTACTACGACCGAAGCGACGCCTGGCACGACCGCGCGCGCCGCCTCGTCCACGCCGAGCAGGGCGGTCTGATCCTGCCGGCGCCGGTCGTGCCCGAGGTCGATCACCTGCTCGGCGCGCGGCTCGGTTTGAAAAGCCGTCTGGTCTTCTACGCGGGCCTCATCGAGGGGTACTACTGGATTGCCGATCTGCCCAGGGACGCCTACCCACGCATCGCCGACCTGAACAGACAGTTCGAGGATCTCGACCTCGGCTTCGTGGATGCGGCCATTGCCGCCATGGCCGAGGCGCTTCACCTCTCGCGGATCGCGACGACCGACCGGCGGCACTTCGGGCCGCTGGCCGCGGCGCTCTCGCTCGAACTCGTGCCCTGACGCGCACCGGCGACGGTTTACTTCTCGGCCGGGCCTGCGTATTGGCCGGTGAGAGGAGTCCGTCCCCCCATGAAGACTCGCGCCCTCGTGATTCGACGCGTGCTCAGCTTCGTCCTCGCTGCCGGCCTGGCTGCCTCAGCCGCTCCGGTCTCGGCGCAGACATCACCTGCCGGGCAGCCGGCGGCTCCGGCCGTACCGTCCGACCCGAGGACCACCCGGGACGACTTTCGCGCGGTGCTGTTGCAATACGGGCCGGCACTCGGTCGGATCCTGCGATCGGACCCGACGCTCATGACGAATGCCGAGTACCTGACGACGTACCCCGCGGTGGCGGCGTTCATCCAGGCCCACCCGGAAGTCGTCCGCGACCCCGGTTACTTCCTCGCGACTTTCAGCCAGTACGGAAGCGTTGACGATCTCCTGACGCCGGAGCAGCGGACCCAGGCCGAGGCCGTTCGGATGTGGCGCAACATGATGGACGGGTTCATGTTCTTCCTGGTGTTCGTCACGGTCACGCTCACGCTCGTCTGGCTCATCCGCTATTTCATCGGCCACCGGCGATGGCTGCGGGCGACGCGCGTCCAGGCCGAGGTGCACGGCCGGCTGCTCGAGCGGTTCTCGTCCAACGAGGAACTGCTGGCCTACATCCAGTCGCCGGCCGGCAGCAGCTTCCTCAAGTCGGCGCCCGTCGTCATCGACGATCCGTCGGCCGCGAGCGTGTCGGCGCCGATCAGCCGGATCCTCTGGTCCGTCCAGGCCGGCCTCGTGCTCGCGAGCGCGGGCGTGGGCCTGCTCATCATCCGGCGGTACATCTTCGAGGAAGTGGGCGACCTGCTGCTGACGATGGGCGGGCTGGCGCTGTCGCTGGGCGCGGGGTTCGCGCTCGCCGCCGGCGCGTCGTACGTCATCTCGAGCCGTCTCGGGCTGTTCGAGCCGGGCCCCGGCGCCACCCGCGCGGCCCGTCCGACCGACAGCGGTGTGTAGACGACGGCCCTCGATGTCACAATGCGCCGGACCGCATGACGCTTCGCCACGTGACGACCATTGACGCCCGGGCCCAGGCGGCAATCGACGCCGCCGCGGACGTGACGCTGCAGATGGACGAGGAGTCGTTCCGGGGGTTCTACAGCCGGACGGCGAGGATGCTGTGGGCGTACCTCGAGCGGCTGACCGGCGACGGTCAACTGGCCGACGACCTGCTCCAGGAGTCGTACTACCGGCTCCTTCGGTCGGATGTCACCCTGGACGGCGAGATCCACTCCCGCCGGTACTTGTTCAGAATCGCGACCAACCTGGCTCACGATGCCTACCGGCGGCGGCGCGCCCGGCCCGCGCTCGTCTCGAGTGACGACGGCGAGCACCCGCGGGCCGATCGCGATCTGTCGGCGCACGGCTACGACGGGCGGCTCGATCTGAACCGCGCGCTCGGCCGCCTGCGGCCCCGCGAGCGGGCGCTGCTGTGGCTCGCCTACGCGCAGGGCGCGACGCATCGCGAGATTGCCGAGGTCCTCGGCGTCCGCCCTGCGAGCGTGAAGGTGCTGCTGCTGCGCGCCCGGCGTCGACTGGCGTCGCTGCTCGGACGCCGCGGAGCCACGCCATGACCCTTGCCCGGTCCTGTCCGCGCGAAGCCGACGTGCTCGACATCGTCGCGATCGAGCAGTGGCCCGATCGGGCCGACGCCGAGCTTCGCTCGCATGCCGACGACTGCCCGGTCTGCTCGGACCTCGTGGTGGCCGCGTCGGCGATGGTCGAGCTTCGGGACGAGCACGCGCAACGCGCGCTGCCGGACGCCTCGGTCGTGTGGTATCGCGCCGAGGTGCGCGCGCGCGAGGATGCGGCGCGCCAGGCGTCGCGGCCGATGCTGGCCGCGCACGGCCTGGCCGTGGCGGCCGTCACGGCGCTCTCGGTGGCGTGGTGGGCCGACGGCGCCGCGTGGGCCAGGGCGTGGTGGCGTGGCCTGGTCGGCCTGTGGCCGGGCCTGCCGGCGGAGGTCTCGCTGCAGACGGTCGCCGACACGCTCTCCCCGGCGTGGTGGCTGATCGGGGCCGCCGTGGCCGCGTGGCTCGTGCTGTTGCCGGTCGCGTTCTACCTCGCGAGGCTCGCCGACACCGACGCCGGCGAGAAGTCCCTGCTGCCGCGGGCCAGGGAGTAGGCTCGCCGATCAGCCCGTGGTCAGGACGTCAGCGGGTTCTCCCAGACAACACCCGGAAACCTCGCGAAGTCGCCATCCGTGGAGCACAACGTCAGGCCGTGCTCGACGGCCAGCGCCGCAAGGTGCGCGTCCGAAACCAGGCGCGAGCTCATCAACGGCAGTCGGCAGTAGCCGTCGAGGATCTCGGCGTGGCGCTCGGTCGGCACCGGCACCCACGCGACGTCTGACGCCAGCCATTCGCGTGCCTGCCGCCACGCCGCTTCGACGTTGACGGGGTTCCGAACGACGAGTGGATTGCTGGCCAGCCGCACGAACGCGAGAAGCGAGGGCCACGGCAGACCGACACGCGCGGTGCCGCCGAGACGCGCGTCGAGCCAGGTTCGGGCGGCCTCGTGCTCCGGGGCCGAGAGGTTCGCCGCGTAGAGGAGAAGGTTGGCGTCGACGAGGATCACCGGTGCGCCTCGCCCTCGACGCGCGACAGGACGCCCTCGACGTCGTCCAGGCTGCCAACGAGACTGGGCCCGAGATCGAAACCGGTCGTGCGGAACTTCCGGCCGCCGCGGGCCGGCTGCTCCAGGCTGGCCAGCCCGGCGCGGAGGGCTTCGTTCACAACCACCTTGAAAGGCTCACGGCGCTTGCGCGCGACCTGCTCGAGTCGGGCCGCGACGTCCTTCTCCAGGGTCAGCGTCGTGCGCACTTCATGATGTTGCCATTGTGATGTTGTGATGTCAAGACAGTGATGCCTCGACTCATTCCTTAAGGGCCGCGACGGGATCCAGACGGGCGGCCCGCCGGGCCGGAACGAGCGTTGCCACGAACGCCGCCCCGGCCAGCGCGGCGGCCGCGCCGGCGAACACGTGCGGCGCCGTCGGCGAGACGCCGAACAGGAACGCGCGCGTGACGCTGGACGCGGCGACGGCCGCGGGCAGCCCGACGCCGAGACCCGTGGCGACGATGAGCAGGGCGTCGCGGAGGACGAGGCGGCGCAAGTTCGCGGGCGCCGCGCCGAGCGCGACGCGTACGCCGAACTCCCGGCGGCGGTCGGTCACCCGCCGCGCGGCCAGTCCGTAGAGCCCGACCGCCGCGAGCAGGAGCGCGGCCGCGCCGAACGCCACTGACAGCCCGCGGCCCGAACGTCAGCCTTGCGACCGCGTCACGGACAGCCGCCCGATGTCCGGCAGCCCAATCGGCCGCCGGCGTTCGACTTCGGCCGCGATCGACAGCACGCGCTCCTCGCCCATCGCCGGGCCGGCGATCTGAAGACCGACCGGGAGCCCCTCGGCGTCACGGCCGGCGGGCACAGATCCGATCGGCAGGCCGGTCAGGCTCCAGACGAATGTCGGCGCGATCCAGTCCACGTAGGTCGCCATCGGCTTTCCGGCGATCGTCTCCGGGTAGTTCTGCTCCACCGGGAACGGTGGCACGGCCATCGTGGGCGTGACGACGACGTCGACGCGGGTGAACAGATCGCGGCAGAGCCGCCACAGCCGGCCGCGATCGGCTTCCGCCTTCGCGATGCGCGCGAGCGGCGTCTCGAGGCCGGACTTGACGTTGTTGGCGACGTTCGGGCCGAACTCGTCGCGACGGTTCATGCGGTCGTGCATCCAGGCGGCGAACCAGAGGCCACGCAGCGCGAGGAAGGCGTCGCGCGCGAACGACAGATCGAGATCGATCTCCTCGACGACGGCGCCGGCCTCTCCGAGCCCGAACGCCGCGTCCCGGCAGATCCGATCGATCTCGTCGTTTACGCCGATGCGGGCCGGGTCGGCGACGTACGCGACACGCAGGCCGCGCGGCACGCCGTCCCGGACCGCGGTTCGGAAACGGCGGCCGGCTGCCGGCGCAGCGAGCGGCGCTTCCGGGCCGGGACCCGCAATCGCTTCGAGCATCAGGGCGACGTCGCCGGCCGTGCGCGCCATGGGCCCGGTGACCTGCAAGGTGTCCCAGACCCAGTCGCTCGGCACCGTCGGCACGAGGCCCACCGACGGGCGCAGCCCGACCTGCCCGCAGAACGACGCGGGGATGCGAAGCGAGCCGCCGAGATCCGTGCCCTCGGCCAGCGCGATGATGCCGGTCGCGAGCGCCGCGGCTCCCCCGCCGGTCGATCCGCCCGCGCTGCGCTCCGGGTTCCAGGGATTGCGCGTGCGCCCGAAGACCTCATTGAACGTGTTGCCGCCGGCCGCGAACTCGGGACAGTTCGTCTTGCCGAGAATCACGGCGCCCGCTTCACGGAGCCGGCGAACCACGAGCGCATCCTCGTCGGGCACGTGGTCGGCGTAGATCGGCGACCCGTAGGTCGTCCGCACGCCGGCGACCGGCGTGACGTCCTTGATCCCGACCGGCAGTCCGCACAGGAGGCCCGGCCGCTCGCCGCTCGCGATCGCGTCGTCCACCGCCTGCGCCTCGGCCTCCGCACGATCGTTGAACGTGACGACGGCGTTGATCGCGGGGTTGACGAGCGCGGCGCGTTCGCGCGCGGCGGCGAGGACCTCGCGGGCGGAGACCTTGCGCGCCGCAACGAGGTCGCGGATGACGGAGGCGGGCTCGTCGATCACGGCTTCCAGTCGCCCGTGAACGCGACGACGCGCGCGAACGCCGCCTCGCCGCCGCGGAACTTCCACGGGAAGCAGCCGAGGATCAGGCGCGTGTTCTGCAGCTCCGGCGCGTCGATGTCGCCGCCGAGGTTCTCGATGTGCATGCAGTTCTTCGGGAAGAGCGCGTTGTGCGTAAGCTGGTACGCCGAGTCGGGAAAGAGCTCGGCCACACCCTTCGGGCCGCCGAATTTCGCCTCGCACGCGGCGCGCACGCGGTCGCAGTGGCCGTGCATGCCCTTGCCGAGGAACCGGCCGATGGGCAGGTTCATCGGGTGGTCGGTCGAGATGCAGTCGACGCCCCAGATGTGGATCTTCTTTTTCAGCAGCCACGGCACCAAATCGGGGTGCGCGCCGGGGTGCTGGTGGATGTAGCGCTCCTCGTCGGGCCCGGCCCCGAACTGCGCGTACCGGTGCCAGCCCGTGTGGAGCAGCAGCAGGTCGCCGTCCCTCACCTCGACGCGGCCCTCGATCATTGCCGGCGTGTAGACGCCGTAGTCGTCCATCACGTCCGCCAGGTTCACGATGACCCCGGGGCCGCACAGCCACTCCATCGGGATCTCGTCGATGGTCATCCCGGCCGTGACGAAGTGCCGCGGCGCATCCAGGTGCGTCCCCATGTGGTTCGACGTCTGGATGTACTGGGCGTTGACACCGTGCTCGGCCTTCCGCTTGATGTATTTCACCTCGAACGGCGGGTAGTAGGGCCAGAACGAGCATTCCTGATTGAGCGGCTGCGACAGATCGTAGGTTTTCATTGGGCGACGCGCGGCGCGCGCATTCCTTTCTGACCGGTGACGGGGACGGGGCTCACGGGCGACCCCCGTCCCCGTCTCGTTTCATCCCGTGACGGTTCATCAGCGCAAGATAGACCACAAACGACGTGGCGGCAGCCGAAAACCAGGCGCCGTCGAACAGGAACCGGAGGCCCGGCGCGAACGCGCCGGCGAGCGCCACGACGATGCCGGCGGCCAGCGCGATCATGGCGGCGCGGTTCACGCCATTGACGTAGCCGTACCGGCCCCGGCGGGAGTACAGCTCGTCGACGGCCAGCACGCCCCGCCGCACCACCACGTAGTCCGAGACCAGGACGCCGCCCACGGCGCCGAGCAACCCCGAGTAACTGATGAGCCACGTCTGGTACACGTCCAGCAGCTTCCACGGCAGGATGACGACCCCGATGAGGCCGGCGATGAGGCCGCCGGCGCGAAAGCTGATTCGGCCGGGCGCGAGATTCGCGAAGCTCACGGCCGGCGCGACGATGTTGGCGGCGATGTTCGTCGTGAGCGTCGCGATGAGGATCGCCGCCATGGACACGAGCCCGACGAGCGGGTTGCCGGACTCGGCGGAGATGCGCGCGAGGAGATCCACGGGGTTCCAGATCGGCTCGCCGTAGATGGTGACCGTGGCGCTCGTGACCGCCACCCCGATGAAGGCCACGAGGGGCATCGTCGTGAGCAGTCCCAGCGCCTGGCCGGCCATCTGGTCGCGCTGGCTTTTCGCGTAGCGCGTGAAGTCCGGGATGTTCAGCGAGAGCGTCGCCCAGTACCCGACCATGGCGGTCGTCCAGGCCACCAGCGCCGACAGCGACGCGCCCGGCGATCCAGCCGACAGCGCGTCGGCGCCGCGCAGCATCACGGCGAGGCCGCCGGTCCGAGCCATCGCCCACGCGAAGAGCGCGAGGCCGAGCAAGAGGAGCAGCGGCGCGGCCAGCGTCTCGAGCCACTTGATGCTCTCGGTGCCGGCCCAGACGAAACACAGGTTCGTCACCCAGAAGACGCCGAAGCTGAGGTAGTGGCTGGGCGTGTAGCCCATGAGCAGGCCGTCGCCGCCGATGGCGCGCCAGCCGGGCCAGAGGATGCCGACGAGCGCGTGGATCGCGAGGCCGCCGATCCACGTCTGGATGCCGAACCAGCCGCAGGCCACCGCCGCGCGGAGCAGCGACGGCACCTGCGTGCCGCGGACGCCGAACGCCGCGCGGGCGAACACTGGAAACGGGATGCCGTATTTCGTGCCGGCGTGCGCGTTGATGACGAGTGGCACGAGCACGATGGCGTTGCCCAGGAAGATCGCGAGGAGGCTGAGCCGCCAGCTGAGTCCGGCGCCAATCATGCTCGACGCGAGCATGTAGCTCGGGATGCACACGCTCATGCCGACCCAGAGCGAGGCGATGTGCCAGAGGTTCCAGGTGCGCTCGGCCGGGCGCGTCGGCGCGAGGTCTCGACTGGTGAGGTCGTCTGCCGTCGCGCTCACGGCCGGCTCTCCACCGCGGCCCCACGGGCCCGCTCCACAGCGCGGGTCACGACCCGGCGGGTGAGAACGCCGACGAGGTGGCGGCGGTACGCCGCCGACGCGTGAATGTCGGCGGACGGGTCGGCGTCGTGTCCGGCGGCCGCGCTCGCGGCGGCGCGGATTGCCTCCTCATCGGGCCTCGCCCCGACGAGCGCCTCGGCCGCCTTGTGCGCCAGCACCGGACGGTCGTGCACGCTGAAGAGCGCGATCCGCGCGGCCGAGACGGCGCCGGCCTCGTCGAGCGCGATCTCCGCGACCACGCCCGCCAGCGCGTAGTCGCCATGGCGCCGCGCCACCTCGTCGATCGCCCAGCCGGATCGCGGCGCCCGCGGCGGCACCACGATCTCGGTTACGAGCTCGTCGGGCTCGAGAGCGGTCGCATAGAGCCCGAGGAAAAACCCGGACGCCGGCACCGTGCGGGTGCCCGTCCGGCGGCGCAGGACGACCGATGCGCCGAGGGCGAGCACCACGGCGGGCAGCTCGGCGGCCGGGTCGGCGTGCGCCAGACTGCCGCCGATGGTGCCGCGCGCGCGAATCGGCGGGTGCGCGACGAACGGCATCGCGGCGGTGATGAGCGGCGCGGCGTCGCCGACGAGGGTCGAATGCTCCAGCGTCCGGTGCCGCGTCATGCCGCCGATGCGCAGGCCGCCGTCGTCCGCGCGGCCGACCGACGCGAGCGCGGAAACCCGATTGAGATCGATGAGGATCGCCGGCTGCGCGATGCGGAAGTTCATCGCCGGCACGAGGCTCTGGCCTCCGGCGAGCGCCTTCGCGTCGCCGGCGTGCTCGGCCATCAGCGCGAGGGCCTCGTCCAGTGTGTCCGGGCGGAAGTACCGAAAGCTCGCGGGCTTCATCCGGCGCCGCCCCCGGCCAGGCGTGCGTCCAGCTCGCGCTCAAGCGCGTCGAGCCCTTTCTGAGTCATCATGCGCGCCGCCGAATCGAGAATGCGCTGCCCCACCGCCGCGATCTTCCCGCCGATCTGCAGCTCCGACTCGTACCGCATCGTGGTCTCGCCGTTCTCGGCCTCCTCGAGCACCACGCGCGCGGTGCCGCGCGTGAAGCCGAGTGCCCCCTTGCTGTCGATGTCCATCGCGAACCGCTCGGGCGCGAGCTGGTCGCGCAGCGTGACGGCCAGCGCGAACTCCGCGGCCGTGACCGGTCCGAGGCTGACCTTCATCACGCCCTCGAAGCGATCCGGCGCCGTCCGCTCGAGCCGCTTCGTGCCGGGCATCGCCTTGGCCAGGACGGCCGGGTCCTGCAGCAGGTCCCAGACGAGCGCCCGCGGGCCACGGAAGGTGAAGGCGCCTTGAACCTTCATGGCTCGGGCGGGCTGAAGCCCGCCCCTCCTGATACAAGCGCCCAGAGGCGATTCGGGCTGAGGGGAATCTCGAGGATCTCGACGCGGTTGCCGAGCGCATCCTCCACTGCCTGCGCGAAGAGCGCTCCGGTCGGAATGCAGCCGGCCTCGCCGACGCCCTTGAGGCCTGCGGGGTTGAGCGGCGACGGCGTCTCGCGGTGCGCGATGACGACGTCGGGCACGTCGGTGGCGAGCGGCAGCAGGTAGTCCATGAGCGACGCGTTCAGGAGCTGGCCCTGATCGTTGTAGACAAGTTGCTCGAAGAACGCGTTGCCGATGCCGTGCGCGACGCCGCCCTGCACCTGCCCCTCCACGATCGTCGGGTTGATCAGCCTGCCGCAGTCGTGGACCACGACGTACTTGAGGATGCGCGTCATCGCGGTTTCGGGATCGACCTCGACGATCATGGCGTGCACGCCGTTGGCCGTGCTGCCACGGTCGGGGCCGAAGTACGCCGTCGCTTCGAGGCCCGGCTCGACGCCGTGCGCGACGGCGCCGCGAAGCGGATTCGCGCGCGCGGCGAGCGCGCCGAGCGCGATGCCCTCGTCGGCCGAGTCCCGGACGCGCACGCGCCCGCCGGCCAGCTCGAGCGTCTGGGGCTCGACGCCCAGCTCGCGGCTGGCCCGGTCGAGAATCTTCTGCCGCACCGCCATCGCGGCTCCGTGGCACGCGGTGCCGGCCACGACGGCGCCTCGGCTCGCGAACGTGCCCGTGCCCCAGTGAAACGCGCGCGTGTCGCCGGTGACGACCCGCACGTCCGCAACGTCCACGCCCAGCACGTCGGCCACCATCTGCGCGAACGCCGTCATGTGGCCCTGGCCCTGCGTGCCGACGCCGGTGGCCACCCGCACGAGGCCGCTCGGCTCGACCGTCACGCGCGCGCCCTCGTACGGCCCGATCCCCGTGCCTTCCACGTAGTTGACGATGCCGATGCCGACGTGACGGCCCTCGGCCCGGAGCCTGGGCTGCTCTTCCCTGACAAACTGCTGGTAGCCGATGAGCTCGGCGGCCTGCTCGAGCGCCGGCAGGTAGTCGCCGCTGTCGTAGGTCAGCGAGGTGAAGTCCTGAAAGACGATGCCGTGGTCGTGGGGGAACTGGTCGGGCTTCAGCAGATTGCGCCTGCGGATCTCGACGCGATCGATGCCCAGCTCGCGGGCGGCGAGGTCGAGCAGACGCTCCATGACGAACACGCCGTGCTGCCGGCCGGCGCCGCGGACGGGCGTGACGAGCGTCTTGTTCGTGAACACCGCCGTGAACTCGCTGTCGTAGGCCGGCACGTCGTAGACGCCGAGCATCGTGCACTGCGTGTTGATCGGCACCGTCAGGCCGTACGTGTCGTAGGCTCCGCTGTCGTGCAGAAACACGTCCTTCAGCCCCAGGATCCGGCCGTCGCGCGTGAGCGCGATCTCGGCGTCGTGCACCTGCCCGCGCTCCTGGGTCGTGGCCGTGAAGTTCTCGTGCCGATCCTCGGCCCACTTGACCGGGCGCCCGAGGCGGCGTGCGGCCCACGGGACGAGCACCTCCTCCGGGTAGAACATCATGATCTTCGGCCCGAACCCGCCGCCGACGAAGGGCGCGATCACGTGCACCTGCGACTCGGAGAGCCCCAGCATCCGGGCCAGGCCGTTGCGAATCGGAATCGGCGCCTGCGTCGTGTCCCAGATCGTCAGCTCTTCGGCCTGCGCGTCCCAGGAGGCGACGACCGCGCGGTTCTCGATCGCCACGGCCGCGCCGCGGTCGTAGAGAAACCGGCGCCCGATCGTCACCCCGGCCGCGGCCCGCGCCGCCGCATAGTCGCCCTTGGCCTGACGGACGCGCGCGGCCAGGTTCGATGCCAGGTGGTCGTGCACCTTCGGCGCGTCGGCGGCAAGCGCGCGCTCGAGATCCACCACGGCGTCGATTGGTTCGACGTCCACGACAATGTCCGCGAGCGCGTCCTCCGCGACGTAGCGGCTCTCGGCCACGACCATCGCGAGCGGCTCGCCGACGTGGCGGACCTTGTCGCGCGCGAGCGGCACCTGCGTGCAGACATGAAACTCCACGCCTG